>Ga0209184_1000004_pt1 | contig 323380 bp, 284 predicted proteins | sample EN8Hudsemesocosm_2_FD_184627 | JGI IMG/M metagenome (GOLD analysis project Ga0209184, IMG submission 184627) | Methane-oxidizing microbial communities from mesocosms in the Hudson Canyon - EN8C Hudson Canyon (SPAdes) (version 2) | ecosystem: Environmental > Aquatic > Marine > Cold seeps... | reverse complement strand
AGCCAAAGAATGCACTCATATCTTGGTTATCAAAGTCCCAATGTATTTGAATGCAAAAAAAGTGAATTGAAAAAGGTAGCTTAACGAACTTAACTAGGGTGACTGAATTTAGTTGACCAGGTCAATCTGTATTAGTATTACACTATTGTTGAACAAGTTTATTACTGACACTTAGGCTTTTTGAACTAAATAAAATGAGTCTTTAGTTAATTTAGTATGACGTTTTTCAATTGGTTTTACTTAACTTAAGCAGCCATTTCTCCCAAGAAATCAGTGCACTTAATTTCTCTTTTTGGTAATCATACCGGTCATAATGACGAGAAGACACGTCTTGTAATGCATGGTTCTGAAGTCTATCTCTCACTGATTTTTCAACTCCTAACTCCCCCATTTTGGTCTTAATAGTTCGTCGAAAATCTTTCGGTTGAAATGGTTCTACACCTTGTTTTTTACAGTAATTTCTAATAGATTGCGCCAATGTTGATGTTGGCATTGATTCATTTAAATTATACTTTTTAGGAAATAGAAGCTTACCTTCACCAGTCAATTCTGACAGCTTTTTTAGTTGTTCAATTGCCGACTCAACAAGTGGAACAAGGTGCACATTCCCGTTCTTAGATACATTACTTCTGATGGTCCAAACATTATTTTCGATGTCAATATCTGACCACCGAGCTACTGATAATTCGTATGGCCTTTGCCCACCAGTGAGCAATAATATTTTAATAAATATTGCAAGCTGACTAGAGAAGTAACCGCCATTTAGGTGAAGTAGAAGAACCGCGATTTCTTGCGTTGAAAGTACTCTATCACGGGGCATTTCAGCTGATGATTGTCGTGGTATAGAGCTAACGGGGTTAACATCAATAAGATACTTTTTTCCTCGATGGGTATAGCGAGGATCGTTATCAAATTTGATACCAAAGTTAAAAGCGCTCATGATATATGAACGCACTCTATTGGACTGAACCTCAGCCCCTCTTTGTATTAAACAACTTAAAATTTCACAGACATCATCAGAGGTAACTTTAACAGCATCAACTGCTAAAAGTTGCTTCATGTTTTTTAATAATTCTCTTCTAACCGTCTTAAAAGTCCTCTTTTTTTCAAGCTTCATATGGTTTGTGTAATCGTCAATTAGCTCTTCAACTGTGCCCGCTTTATGTTCAATTACCTTTAACAACTGCAGACCCTTTAAGTGATCTTTAAGACTTTTATCCCCATGTAAACTATGAATAACCTTACCCAACTCACGCATTTTTTTACGAGCGTTAGCTAAGGTTAACCCGATTGAACCATCAGAGGAATATTGCCCTAATACAGTAAACTCACGCCTACCTCTAAAACGTTGAAGCATCCTGAAGATCATAGTTCCTGACGGGTTAATATTAAGATAAAGAGAGCCAGTACCACGAGGAATATCTTCAACTGAAACGAGTACATCATACTGATTATTTCTTGCTGAATCGTCTTTTTTTCGCTTAATTAAAGCATCAATGTCTGACTTTTTCTGTACCTTCATAACTCCCTCCTACCTGCTGACCAATGATCATTAGCACTAAAATCTAAGCAATATTTCTTATATCTTTTGCAATGTCTTCTAGGGTTAGTGATAACTCATCCGGAGAAAATTTTGCAAGTAATTTAAGTACCTCTAGTTTCCGATTTTTATCGTTAACCATACTAGATGAGTCTCTTCTTATTACTTGAGGAAGCTGAACAACATTCTTAGTTTGATTTGACTTTCTTTCAGGGGAACTGTTCATCAATTCAGTTCGCATAATTGAAATATGGTTGGGATAATCAAACCCAAAGCGTATTAAATTTTTGCGGATTGAATGAACAAATACTTCACCTTCTCCCAAGAAAAATGAATCCCCCCCAATTAGTCGAATAGTATCAAATGAACCATTTGAGGACTGAATTTCAACGTGTACTGCACTACTCGTTATGTGTAAAACTTCTAACAGATCTGAACCAACTAAGATTGATTGCATTCGTTTTCTCGATAATGACAACATAAATATTACTCCATAAATAAAAGTACACCCAATGGTGTACATCAATAGTACACAGCACTCACCTTCATGTCAACCATTAGGTGTACTAATTAAAAAAATGATCTTTATGAAACGTTAACCAATCGGTATACAATCAATATATATGATGTTATTATTGTCAACCGAGTGGTGTACAAATGAACGATAAGCAAGAATTCACATGGGATGTGATTTTAGATGAAGTAAAGAAAGTCTATGAACTCAAGTCTGACAATGCACTTGCAGAGAAGCTTGGGAAAACTAGGTCCTTTATTTCGGCTGTAAGAGTAGGTAGAAAAAATATTTCAATTGAGATTGCTGAACAGTTATTCCATCTATTAGGTATGAATATCGATGATTACGTACATCCATTATTCTTACCACTAAAGAATATAAAAAATACAGAGCAAGGTATTGAGCTACATAAGATAAGAGAATCATTAATAAAGCGCTCTGCAGGTTATTGTGAGTTATGTGAAAAACCTGCACCTTTTATTTTAAGTGATCAGTCGCCTTATCTAGAGTCTACTTTTATCGAGCAAGACGCTAGTAGTAATAAATATGAGGAATGCAATTTCGCGGCGCTCTGCCCAAACTGCAACCGACAGTTAGATATATTGAAAAGAGAAGAAGATATAAAAAAGCTATTAGCAAAAATTAAGTAACTATTAGTCATTGAGTATTTAACCGTAAAAATGCATTTGCCAAATTAATTGAAAATAATTGAGAATCGAAAAAAAATTAAGCTAATATACCTTACCAGCCCAGCAGTTTTGAAACAGGAGGTTTCAATGGGAAGGTTAGTAACAATAGTGGAATACAGGGAAAAAAGATTTATGACAGGCTCAGCCCCAGATCTAAGAACGATCAAAAAACTCATTGATGAATGTGAAATAGTTGGACGTAAAATAGGTAAGAAATATTACGTTGAAGTCGATGACTACTACCGTGAATGTTCTCCGATTGAGCGAGAAATTCTTCATCATGGCTAGACCTCGTTCACATAAACACAAGGATCTGCCTACCGGTCTTGTATACCGTAAAGATCGAGCTAGCTATGTTTTCACTCGAATTGATGGTTCTACTAAAAATCTTGGCAAAGATCGTAAAAGGGCTAAATCGCTCGCGTTTAAATATAACAGCACTTATAGAGTCGATCCTGAGCTATACCACGAGGTTTCTTACTCCAAGATAGGGTCTGAGCAAAACAAAATCAGTAAGGTTTCGATAGGCGAATTATTACCTACTATTTTTACCAAAATTGCAGAAGATAAAGAGTGGTCAACGAAAACGCTTAAAGGGCATCAATGTAGATTCAATGTTATCTTGAAGTTTTTTGGTGAAATGATGCCTGACAGTATTAGTCTCCCCGATGTAAATCTATTCCTAAAAGAAAGTAACCCAACTGATTCTAAAGGAGTTTTCAATAGATACCTTGGGCTACTTAAGTTGATTTTTAATTACTGCGTCAGCGATTCAATAATGAAAAACAATCCCGCCAATAAGAAAATTAGAAGAACTATGATAGCCAAAGATGAGGCTGAAATAATTCGATTAACTACCCAAGATTTTGCAGCGATTCATAAACATGCTGGTCTACAAGGTATCCAGTGGTTACAAATAGCAATGGAACTATCTTTACAGACTTCCCACGCAGTTAACGAGATAGCAAAACTCAAATATATCGACATAGAAGAATATATCAGTATTCAAAGAGACAAAAATAAAAAAACGGCTGCAAGTCGAGTGAAAATACCAATGAATTATGAGCTCGAAGATATAGTGCAGCGTAGTAAAGATGGTATTGATAGCCCATATGTCATACATTTCTTGAGACAAAGAAGATACCTTAACCGACCACTTGCAGCCGGTTTAGAGCATCCAACACAACTCCGTAATGAAAAGATCAGCCGTGCGTTTTCAGACGCTCGTGATGAGCTCCGTTTATTTGACCATATTGAGAATAAAGAGGATCGTCCCTCATTCCACGATATCAGATCGCTCTCTATACAACTCCAAGAAGCAAGTGGTCATGATGCACAAAAAAGAGCAGCTCATTCACAACGAGCTTCAACAGAAGTTTATAAAAAGGGTTACGTGCAATGGAATGAGGTTGCTGATGTTGTAATCGACTGGAGAGAACAGCCAGATAAAGATGATCACACGTAAGGAAAATTGCTACATTAATTTATTCATAAATATAGTGTTATATTAATTGATATTTACATCAATAACTTACATTAAAAATCTCGTTGCTTTTTCCCTTTTAAACGACTAACATTTTAATATGAATTTTGTTTATTCGAGTCAAGTTTATGAATAGTTCTGAAGCTATTACTCCACTAGATGTAGTTTTTGCCAAATACTTCAATAAGGAAGAAATAAACTATTTATCACCATTACTCATTAAGTGGGCAGGCAGTGAGGAAGAAGTTATCTCATGGTTTCAAAAACAAGCAATCCCCGCTTTTGGAAATAGAACGGGGATAGATATGTGTAACAGTAATCAATCGAAGTGCCTTATAGAGTATGTTCAATCTATAGAGTTCGGTGCGTTTGCTTAAAGAGCGAAGCGCCATCAATTACCTTACTTATCAATAGTGATAAAACCTATGCCCTATTGCACTAAAAAAATAATTATAGATATCGAACAGACTTCGTTAATGCAGGTTCTCAATAAGATGGCTGTAACTAAGTTTAAAGCGCATAGAGCCACTTGTCTGAATAATGGTAATGTAAATATAGACGGTGGCTTAAACGACGTTCGAGCAGTTCTTAGCGACCAAGTGGATTTAATTAAGTTTTGCTGTCGTTATACTAGAGATGCTCCGAGAGTAGAGTCAATCATTAGCGATTTTGTAAATGAAAATCCTAATTGTAAATTAGCTTAAAAATTTTCAGGTACAACATGTCCTAAGATGATGATTAAAGCTCACTCTTGCCACATTCGAGACCTTTTCTAACACCCTAAATCAGTATTGAAATGGTCTTCAGTTAGCCCAGCCTGTGTGAAAACTAATTATTGTAAGTTTTTATTATTGAGGCTTTATATCAGCTCTTTATAAGGCTTCGCGTAGCGAAGCCGATATTTATGAATATCCATGTTTTATATTTTTTATTCGTTCAAAATTGCTGATATTGGCTCCTATTTGAAAATAGGTGGTCAGTACCTTCTACTGTAAAGCCACCTAGAAACCCACCTACTCCACTAAAATCGGTTACTTCTACATGTAAATAATAATCCTGTCCAGCTGTTAATGAGCTAGAAAAATCATAGGTAATCCACCACTTTTCATCTGACCTAGAGCCAAGTGAAACACCTCGCATGGAATCATCCGTTGAGATATATACCTTAAAGCTATTATCTACATTCAAACTTCCTTTAAGAACAGATCCTGAAGCACTTGGTAACAAGCACAAAATCGCACACACTAGGCTAAATATTCTTAACAGCAAAATGTATCCAACCAATTCATAGCATCACTTTCATGTTCAAAATACTCTATATTTTGAACCGCTTGTGCAGGAACCCAATGTTGGTCTATCGACTTGATAACTTGCGAGGTGATCACGATAGCTTTTGCTATCATTTTGTACTTATTCAACCACTTATTAAACTCATTAGATTCATTAAAGGCCTCGGGGGTTGCTCCTTCCAAATCTAGAAGATTAACTAGGACCATAAATCGCTTATGGCTAAAAGTACTAATTATTTCCTTTGATTTTTTCGAAAAATTTTTAGCTCCAAGTTCATTGAAAGCTCCTTTCAATGTTATATGAATAACACTGTTTCTAAAAATAATGGTGCTTTCACCATGCTCTTCAATCAACTTTATTCTCCAAACATAATGCCATCGCTGCTAGTTTTTTCATTAATAGTAAAATCTCTTCTAAATATGGACGTTTCGTACTTATTTCTTACATGATGATTTTGTTAAAATCACATACATGATTCGTCTCCCCATAAAGGGATATCGCTAGAAAAAAAAGTAAGTTTATTATTGAGTAGTACGGGGGATTCGATAGGTTATTAATATTAATAACCTATCGAATCAACCCGCTCAGAACTACAAGGCTTGTATTGATGGTTGATATCTAGTTAAGCACAAGATTTCCTATACGATACTGGCGTCAAACCCGTATACTTTTTAAAGGATTTGTAGAATGCTGACTTTGACTGAAAACCCGCCATCAAACTAATATCAAGTACCGTTGTTTCTGGTGATGCTCTAAGTAATTTTTTTGCTTCATCTATACGCATACCTGAGACTAATTCGGTAAAGGATTTTTTATAAACGGTATTAATTGCTTGAGATAAATGATTAGGAGAGCACTCAAGCTGTATTGCAACATCTGATAAAGAAAGTTCATCATTTAAAAAACACTTATCTTCGTGCATAACTTGGTCAAATTTTTTGGTTAATTGAATGATACGTTGTTGACTGAGTTTAGACTTTTCATATTTATCATTGTCAGGCATAGCACCCCGGTGAATAATATGATTATCTGTTGCAATGTTTTCATTATTTGCACTATCATCTATGAGTTCACTTCCTTTCAAATGATCAGCACTTTCACTCAACTCATCAGAATTAACTTCACTATAAGTAATACTCATATCGACACATTTAACAGCATGCAAAAATGTTGATAACACTATTACAAGCAGTATTAAATGCGTTATAAAACTTATAACAGCGAATACACCAAAGTTTATAAAATTACCTATGACCATAGATAAGACGGTAACGGCTAAAAATATTAATATGCAGTAACGAATAAATCGCATCCATTTTATTAAAGCGACATTAGTCTTCAGAGAACTGTTATCATATATTTCAATATTTAAAGTATGTCTTGAACACCACAAATAAAATAATATTTGCACTGAAAACAATATTTGTTCCGCATGAAAAACCCAGAGCAAAGCACTACGAGAGAAATCAACCAGCCCATGATTTTCCTGTAGAATTTCTAACATTTCCTTTCTTATCAAGGGATCTTCAGTAAACATTAATACCGATAAAACTCCACCCAACATGGCAGGAATAAAATGAAGCCATGCATTTTTTGGCAATTGATAATCTGGACCCAAAGCACTGCTCATATAAAAGTATGCAAGCGGTGGTGCTATAGAGAGTACCCATAATCCCCAACCAATAAATTCTGGGTTTGTAATTAATACTCCACTTGACGCCAATAACGTACGTAAAAAGATAAAACTTAGTATTGCTTGAAACGCAACAAATAAATAATTGCTAACCTGCCATTTTTTAATGGTGAACAATAGTGCCAAACATAATAGTAATGCTTGTACGAAACCGAAAAAGCTTAGATAAAAAATACTATCCATTGTTAAATACCGTTTTTAAAATAGTCACTGGATCTATGTATTGATTAAACAATGAGACATTGAAACTGTTGGAATATTGTCTAGTAAATCTATGCATAAAATATAAACGTAGTGTTAGAACATAGGACAGCTAAAATATCACTGACCCATGTTGGTTGTTTCTTTAATATTAATTTCGACGCAAGCATAACAGCATTAAATACTTATTTATTAACCTGTTATCCGAAAATATCATTTATTAGGTTTTTATTAGATTTATGTTAGGTGTTAACAAGGGGAATGAATCAGCAAATGAAATAGTTGCTTTAATGTTTGAGGCTAATTCAATATTCAAGGTATTAAATAGCAAAATAAAAAAGTGAATTTATAACTAAAACTTCAAAAAATAATCTTTGGTATTTGGTATTTAAAGTAGCTATTTTGAAAGGAGTAACAAACTAACATTACTATAATTGCTCAGCTTTATTTAATGACTGAGCAATCAAGTGTTAGTTTTATATCGCTGAAGGTGCAATGAAGCTGTAGCCTCATAAGAAAAATAATGAACTGTTGTAGTAAAGAAAAATTAATTATCTACACAGTTTAGTCAATATTATAAAGAGTCCTTATTCTCTCTCTGTCGTCCTCTATCTGAAGTAAATATTGTTTTACTACCGGTAAGTCTTGCCAAGGTGCCAAAATAGTTTCCGAAACTGCTTTATCAAAAAGCCAAAGCGGATAATTTTCAAGAAAATCATTTTTTAATATGTCTGCAGCAAGGTCCAATTCATTGGCATAAATGGCACTTACAAATGTATCGGGTGCTAATTTCCAAAAATCATAGCTTATAAAATCATTCGAACGCATGAAATTTAAATCATAGAGTAGACGTTCTGCGTTGCTTTTACTTAATTCAACATCGCCATTGGCATGCTGTAATGCAATAAGACCAATTGTGTCACCAAGCCTGTCAATACCTACTTTAAAAGTTGGCACCTCTGCTAAATATTGACGTACTAGACTTGAGTCTTGTGTTTTCATCGCTTCTTTAATTAGCGCGGCGCTAAACTTAGGCATACTTCTATTATCAAGAGTTTGCTTAAATAACGTTAAATGTTCGCTAGGTAAAACCTGTGATTGTTGATCGTTTAAATAGCCAATAAACGACGTATAAGCTTCCCATATAGAGTTAGGTGCAGGCTTAAGTTTAGCTTTAAATACCCCTGCTGTTCTATAGGCACCAGCAAAAGAATGGAGCCAATTGGCTTCAGCATAAAAACGATTATTTTTACCTTTCTCTGCAAATGAAGTTATTACTGAAATTTGACGATCGTTTGGAATATTCAGGCGATAGGAAAATTTTGAGAGTTCTTGTTCAATCTCTGCATTTAGTTCAACCAAGGAGGCTTGGTTTCCACAAGGCTCTATCAATAATTTTAATGCTGAAAGTTGATTTGGTCTGTAAATTCCATTAGGAATAGAGTTAACAAAACCATCAAGTTCTTCACATGACGCTTGAAGATAACCAAAATGGTATAACATGAAATCATACACGAGTTTTTTGCCCGGATAATAGCGCAGAAGACGATCCATAATATTTTTGGTACTTTTTATTTTATCTGAGTCAAGTGTGTATAAACTAGATAAAACAACTAACGCTTCGAAGTTAGCAGGGTCTATGGATAATGTTTCTTCTGCCAAAAGGATACTATCTTCATAAAAACCATTTGTCGTATTAGACGTACTGCCCACTTGATATTGTGCAAAAACAAGCAAGCCCATAATTTCTGGTGTTTTCGGGTATTGTTGGTTTAATCGCTTTAGTATTTTTATCGCATTCATAATTTCAGAATTATGCACACGGTTAATTTGCGCTCGCGCAATATAAAGCTGTTCTACTGCTTGATAATCTAAGCGCTCTACCATCGAACTATGAAGTGATTGCTGTTCTATCACAGAAATATTTAACGCAGCAGCAACCTCGCGGCTGATTTCATTTTGAATATCAAACAAATTCCCCTGCGCTTTATCAAATACATTCGAAAATAAAATCTTTCCTGTGCTTAATTCTCTTAGCTGAGTTGACACTTTCAGTATGTCATTATGCTTACTAACGCTACCGAGTAAAACGAATTCTGCCCTAGTTTCTTTCGCCAGTAATTTATTGTCTATTTCCCCATCAATATATACGGCACTATTTACTGGCGCGGAAATAACCAACCCATTGATCCGAGATAAGTTATTTTGTATTTTTTCGGTTAACCCAAAACTAAAGTATTCTAGTTGCTTGTCTTCTGATAAATTTTTTAACGGTAAAACAACAATGTTGTATGAAATAGGTTTTATTGAAATTGGAGGAGGAACTGTATCAAAAAACGTCCCTCGAACTAAAAACCCGACAATTGTTATGATTAATAGTAATAATGCAATTGAAGTGAATTTATTGGAAAAAGGATAAAGTGAATTAGTATTATTTTTTTGATCCAAGGAGTCATCAGTAATAGAAACTTTTAAACTTGAATGAGAAGAACTTGAATCCTTTGGCACAGATTGACTTGATGCTGGGTTTGGTAGTACAAATCGATAACCAACTTTCGGTATCGTAATAATATATTTGTTTCTTGGCCCGCCTAACGCTTTTCTTAATACTGCGACACTTTGATTAATGGCGTCAGCAGAAACAAATTTTCGTTTCCAAACAAACTCATTAAGCTCCTCTCGAGATACAGCCTTATCGACGTTATTCAGAAAATACTCTAATAATGTTGCTATTCTCTTGTCGAGTATTCGTACCTCGCCATCAACAATAAGTTGTAGTGACTTAGCATCAAAAGAGAATTCTGAATTAGAAAAACTTGTCATTTATATAGGCTCATATATTCAATTATAAATAGTAGAATATGAAAAATAGAATAAACGCTCACTTAAGTATATGTTGAATCTGAAATTTATTTAGGGAACTCATTATAAACACGCTAAAAATCAACTTGTTGACAACATAACCATTAGAGTATTTAAGTAAACAACTTTTCGATAATCATCTTAAATAATATCTGCACTTGACTTTAAACATAGCACAACAAATCCATTGCAACGGGGCTTGTTAATTTTATACTTTAATAAAACTAAAAAAACCACCAGTCAGCAAGCCCCCTTGCAAACTAGTGGTTGGTACTAAAGTGCATTTTACCAATCAATTGAAAAACCGAAAGCAAGTCAACTGAGGTAAATCACCTAAAACCAGAGAGTAGCTTAGAGAGGGAGCATTATAAGCAGCAGAAAATTAAAAACATTAACTTATCGATAATAATAATATTTATTTTCCCAATAACTTATTGATATCTCATTGTAAAAAACTACAGATGGAAAATGAATTATTATAGGCTGCAATAATTAACCAGCTTTTATAATGGTTTGAATTTTAGCTTTTCCTGGGAGTCGTCCCCCCATTTCCTTATACACTCTGAAAAATTGTCCATAGTCTGCAAAACCTGCCGTTATTGCTGCATCAGTTAAAGACATGCCTGATTGCAAACAACGGGCAGTAAAAAAAACCCGCTGCCATAATCGAAATGTACGGACAGACGTTCCTGTTTCTGCTCTAAAAAGTTGTGACAACCTTGACGTAGATAAACCGACCTCTTTCGCCATTTCATTGACTGAAATATTTAAGGTCAAATTTTTTGTGATTATATCTATAACCTTTATCATTCTTGCATCAGCTTGATAATTTATATTTCTGTTATGCAAAGCATCAAAAGTATTTATTAGCTCGTCAAGTTGTTGCAGCACATCGCACGCCTTAGGGCTGTCTCGCCATACGGCTTTTGCTTGCGCTCTAATTAATTCTTCAAATTTCACATGACTAAAAAGGCTGTTTTTACTGTCAATTTTTATTTGATTCGCCATAAGCGGGATCAATTTTTTAAAATCTGAACCGGTATTTTTAAGATAACAAATTGCCGCTTGGGCTCTATTCGTTTTTATCGTGATGGGAACACCTGACGGAATTAAAAGAGAATAAGTTAACTGTTTATTTCCTACTGTATCTAAAACTTCAAATTGCTTATCAAGGGAAACAATCAACATAGAGGGTCCATTGGCTCTATGGTGAGTTTCATCAAGCTGCAGCAAATATAGCGAGCGTTCAAACGATGAATAAAACAAAGCTTTTGATGTGGAATGTATGTTCATTTTTATTTTATTTATCTTCTACTAAGCAGTTCTTTATTAGTTAAGTATAGATAGAAATACCAGATTAATTTAACAATAATGCTAAATTGCTAAGCCACATCTCACGGATTAATAAAGAGTTAGTTACCACCATTTTGAAACAAGCAAATTAACTTGTTTCAAAATCGCTTCCTGTCTATTTAGCTACAAGTATCTTTATTATGGGCAGTCGTAAAGATAGGTTTTGGATTACCCCCGGTAACATAAGCAATAACACAGTCGCTTTCACTCCAAGGGTTTCCTGTGTTTGGATATGCAAAAGCAACAACATTACTTGTTGTATACATATCCCACTCTCCAACTTCTACCAGTAAGCCTATACCAAATCGGTGATGTGCAATTGGATAGCCACCGTTCATCCTAATACTATTACCACCTACTGTTATTGTAGAGGCGCCGCTCAAGCTGCAATCTGAGTCCACAATACATTTCATATTTGCCATTTCCATGGCTGATTTAATTGCCCCCAATAACGCTGTTCTATTGGCTTGTTTGGCGTCACTGGTTAAATCAATAAACTTAGGTGCTGCAGTTGCTGCTAAAATACCTAAGATAACAATAACCACTACTAACTCAATGAGGGTAAAACCTTGTTGTTTATTACTGCGATTCATTTGTTTGTCTCTGTTAATTTGATTCGATTACTAAATTCTATAAAATGTGCCTTTTATTTAGTTTGATTAAATTCACACTTCAACTTGCTGTTAAGCTTTGTTATTAGCAGTCGTCAGTTTCTACCCCTATCTCAGCTTCACGGCCATCTGCATGGTTAAGATAATAAACCCCACATTCATCATTCCAGCTATATCCTTTGGGATATACTTTACCCACGCGACCGGAAGCAGTTGTTGTAACACCACTTGGTATACTGGTTTGATTACCTCTTCCACACCATTCGACATTACAAATGGTAGTTGCATCAGTAGTGGCAGCAACAGCATCTAAATTTACAATATTGCGGATCCCTGATTCCCATTTCCCTATAGGGTAGCCGCTATGTAAGGAAATTGAAGCACTACCAACCACAAGGGTTTGAGTATCATTTGTTTTATTTTGGATAATAGCTTTACTGTAAATCATGTTTGTACCACTACTCATTGCACCTTGCATTCCCTTCAGCGTTGCAATTCTTGCATCCGTAGACAAATCGATAAATTTGGGAGCAGCGGTCGCTGCGAGGATCCCTAAAATAACTATAACTATTACCAACTCAATTAAAGTGAAACCCTGTTGTTTTTTATTACTATACATTTGTACTACTCTTTATTTATTTGATTTTAGGAACTATCGACTTTCAAATCAGTTGAAGCTGATTAGAAAGCCGTTCTTCCTATTATTTTTTGAATAACTAAAATCGCGTTGATAAGTTGTTCACTTGAAAGCTCCAACCATTAACATGTTTATATTCTAATGGTGTGTTGTCTGCATCGAAGCTTTGTCCTAAAACACCGCTAGGCATGCGGCCGGTATCAACACCTTTTGCTCCAGAGCGTACTGCCATATCAACATGATTTGGGAACCTGCCGTAAGCATTAAAACCGGCTAGCTCGATGTAGTAGCCCTCAGCGGTCCAAATTTTAAGCACACCCGAAGTCGTTCTATTTCCGTCTGCTCGTGAAGGCAAAATAGTTAACTCGTTATCGTTGGGGTTGCGCTTGAAGTAGATACGAGTGCCATTGGCAAGTTTCATATCCTCGCCTGAACGCAGTGCTCTGCCGTTAACTTGCGCCGAACCATCAACAGACAATTGTACGAGATACTCTTTACCAGCAACGTTATCTATAACAACGCGAGTATTACCTAAGTAAACCTTTGAGCCTTTAGCAAGATACTGGGTATTCACATTCAAATTGGTATCATTTAGTAGATTAAACATCGCTAAATGTTGACCATGAAAGTCCCATTTACCGCCATCTGCACCCGAATAATGAGGGTCACCACGTACCATGCCAATTTCATTCGCGGCAATCGGCTTAGCGACAGGTATCACCGTTATCGCGTCATGAGCTTCACATGCAGCGCCGCGGTCGGTATTTCCGGTTACGCTAACTGAGCTAACACGTTTCTTTTTAACAAGGATTGAAGGGCTTTCACGAAGTAACGTCTGACCAGATGCGAGTATCTGTGCACCTGAATTTAGAACATTACCTAACTTACTGTCATAGATGCCGGTAATAGAAACCGGAGTATCTCCAGTATTTTTTACCTTGTATGCAAAGGTTACATTTGAGCCTAATGGATTGACTTTACAAGCATTAAGATTGCTATTGTTATATCTAGCATCAGTCGAATCGATAACAGAACAGCGCACATCAACTGAAATAGCACAAACAGGTGCACTTTCACATCTCACATAAGCATGGTCACTATCATTTGTAGTTTGACCTGACCAAGTGCCTTTAGCTGACACGCCTACTGTATTTAGCTTTGCACCGACAGAATCACACAGTTTATCTACCTGTAAGTTCTGAAAGCCATCTGCACGAAAACCTATTGTCTTCGTCTGACCTACCGCTAAGTTTGCAATTATTTTATCAATACCCAATTTGGCATCTTCAATACGCACATCGTTAAGTGGCTCATCACCGGTATTTGTCACAATAAAACGATAACGCCCAGAGTCGCCTACTGTACCTATTGGTGATTGGCGTCGTTTATTCGCTTCTGAGAATGTCTTATCGTGAGTAAACTTCACTTGCTTAACAATGTTAATAGATACACCGGCAATACATTTTACATAAGCAGGATCATCAGCACTAACAACAAACTTTGTATTGCGGCCAATGGCGGTTACATTGGCTACATTTTCTAAGTGCCCTGCTTGAACGCAATGGTTTAACTGTTTTAATTGGTGAAAGCCTTGGCTTTGAAAAGTGATAATCTTCTCTTGATTTGGAATAAGACGAGCTATCGTTTGTGAAATAGCTAATTTTTGGTCGGTAACGTTTACGTCTATTAACCTTTCAGTGCCAATATTTTTAACGATTAAACGGTAAGTAACATCGGTGTTATTTACAAGACCAACGGGTACGTCAGCATCGTTAGGTAAATTAGCGTCAAAGAAGTTTACACCATCAACGCTAACTTCTTTGCGAAGCTCTATTTGCGGATTATGACAAGAAATATAAGCTACATCAGTATTTGATACTTCTGTACCACTGCTTTGCCCTTTCGCGATAATTTCTGCAGTGTTCAAATGTGTACCAACTGCAGCACAAGCGTCTGTTGCTTTTAACGCGGTAAAGCCAACGCTCATTCTATTTACAACAACTTGCTCACCTGGGTACAAAATAGCTTTAGAAAGAGGCACATCAATTAAGCCTAAAACAGCATCATTGATAACTAAATGTGATAACGCCTCAGTGCCATTATTAGTCACTATAAAACGATAACGAACATCAGAGCCTAAATGACCAGCAGGTGCAGTGCCTTTGGTATTTGCATCATGGAACTTGCCCATATTCATACGAACATGTTTTTCAATACTTACACTTGGCTCAACAAGACAATTAACTATCGCTGGGTCTTCATCGGTAACAATAATGTTACTGTTCTCACCGACACCTTTTACCTCGGCTTGCGCTGAAATATGACCCGGGACCGTACAGACGTTATTTTGCTTTAAACTTGAAAAGTTTGCCTTATTAACATCGATAATACAGACTTCACCTGGTACTAAATCGCCACAGTTTGCTGGAATAGGTGTGTTTATCAAACCAAAATCAGTCGAGTTAATAACGACATCAACCAATGTTTCAGTGCCATTATTGGTTACTTGTAACTTATAGGTACCGTCAACCTCACCTGCAACGCCTACGGGCACGCCTTGGCTTAGGTTATCGCAAGTATCGCCTGTCACGTTATCGGCATCAGAAAAGTTATTTACACCCTGTTCATCTAAAGTAACAAGCGTACAAATTGCTATTTTGGGATCTACGTGTTGATCAATTGCGCCCAAAGATCCTTTCGCCTTACCTGAAAAGTCTGTTGCGAAATTAGCAACAAAGTTCGACGATTCTGAGTTCATATTCACTGCAATATCTTTACCTGCATAATGATCGGCAAGTAAACCACCGGTAACGGTAAAAACGAAGTCATACAAATCATTATTAGTACCGGTATCTTTATAACCAAAAGCTTTAATTTCACCGGTTAGCAAAGTACCAGTAATTAATTGACTACCTCGTAAGTTAACAGAGCCAACTACAGAAAGATCATGACCAGCAGCCCCATTAACTAAATTTCCATCGTTGTCTACCTTTATAGCAATTGAAAAGCTAGCTGGCTGACTTGGCGAAAGTTCATCTATATATGTCGCAGGAGGCTCAACAAAAGCAATCGGCAAAGAGTTCACCTCAAAGTGCTTTGAACTACTGTTATAGATAGTGGTACCTGTTCCAGAAATACTCATTAAAGGTAAGTCAGGATTAACCCCCAACAATTCGGCGTTAGCGGCCAGCGGAGATAAACCAAGTGCCAATATACATGGTATAATCAATTTTTTGATTTGAGTATTTATCGTGTTTAACGTGACCATAAAACATCCTTAATATTGTGTGGATTTAGTCGTTTAGTAATTAGGTGAAAAGAATTGTGTACTCATGCTTTACGTTTATTGCAATACGCCATAAAGAAAAGTCCCATTATCATCAAAAAGATTGCCGAAGGCTCAGGCACGCTTACTGTGTTTGCTCTACCTGAAGTGCCACTTGTTTTTAGGTTTTTGTCAAAATTGAAGTTGGCTGCGAAAGTAGAGTCAGCAAACATAACAGCAGCACTGCTACCGTAGTCAGCGGCTAATACTCCGGATAAATCGGTAAATACGAAGTTGAATACGGCACCTAAAGAATTGTCTACTGCATAGCTCCAGTTACTAAGGCTACCTTGTAGTAAATTAGTTCTTTTTTGATGTATGTTCTTTTTTTGAAATATTTCAAGTGTAAGATCAGCCCTATTACTATTTGCTTTCCCTGTAATTCTGAACCAAGTATTAGCGTAATTTGTTGTAACCCCATTATTTGTATATTCAGAGGTAAGTTTGGCGAATTTAGTTTCTATCTCCAATTTTCTTCTTTTAGCATTACCGTTCACACCTGGCTTAACATTCGAGTAATCGAAGGTCAAAAAATCACTTTGAAAATCAACTCCAGCAGGATCTGCACTAATTTCTAGTTCATCAACGGCATTAACCCATGCTGCGCTAACACTTAAAGGGATTGCTAATAAGCAAAGCAAAGCAAATTTATATACAACTTTAATATTCATTTATTTTTCCTAATTATAAAAATCATTAAGTTTTTCATCGAAGTTTTATCAATTGAGGCGATTGTGCACGAAAATAACAGGAGTATCGTCCTTACCTGCAGGACGACACCGATAAAAACGCCATAATGTGAGAAAGTTTGTTCTAGATATGTATGACAATTAAAGGGTAGGAAGTTTATACCCACGGCAACAAACAAACTAAAATAAAACACAATAAAATCAGATGGTAACAACAACAAAGACATGGATTTTTAAAATATACTTACGGATCAAATTGTTAATATTAAAAATTTATAAACAAAAATACCAACGAAAAGTGGCTATTAAAAAGAAGGTTGTTATGTGGAGGTAATATAGGCTTTGTTCTAGGAGATTATTGAATAAAAGTAGTAATAAGAATCAACATAAAAACAAACAGAAAAAGTTAATGTTAACTACTCTCTATTTGGTTCATTAATATAAAAGGAACAGTATAATTTATTAACTCCGCTATTGACCTGATATGGCACAAAAATAGATAAGTAATATGTAGATTGACTAAGTGCTACTGTCTTCTTTCTTCTAGTTAAAGCTAGATGATATTTTATGATAAATAATGCTCTAAACTCTGCATGGTAATAAGATAGTTCACCTATGATAAGTTTAAATAGCACGTTAATAAAACGGAAGTTATCACTGACACAACCAGTTAAGCACAATACATGCCAACAATAAAATAAAACAATCTTTTAATTGTATATCAACAAGTTACAATAAAACCCTTTTTTTCTTCATAAACACATTTTAGTATTTTGTAAAAATAACTGACAACGATAGTAAATATATTTTTTAGTCATTAATTTCAAATGAAGAATAAGTTTTGTTAATCATTGGCCACGTAAAAATTTTATTTTAAACGGAGGATTTAAGTACTCCCCTGCAGGAGGAGACGATATTAAAACGTTTTTAATGCAACATTCATTTTTTATATCAGCTTCTGATTTAGGTTCAAGGTAATTCTAAGATGTTCAGTTTGAAAAAATACAACTTACTGCTTGCAAGTATACTTTTATTTGCAGTTAATCAAAGTGCATTTTCACAATCCACGGGGTATGAAGATGCATTACAAGCTTATCAATTAAAAAACACAAAAACGGCACACATCCATCTAAAGAATACACTTAAACACAACCCAAATAACTTACCTGCTAAACTATTGTTGGCTGAAGTATTGATAGATTTACAAGATTATCAACTTGCTGAATTAACCCTCAGAGATGCGTTAATAAAAGGAGCCGATTTTAACCTAGTGCTAGAACCATTAGGTAGAAGCTTACTATTACAATCAAAATTTGATGATGTATTAAGTTATACCGATAACAAGCAATTGAATCAAACAAGTCAAATAGCCTATAGGTTACTTAGGGCAAAAGCTTACAGAAATAAAAATCAAACTGAACTTGCTATAAGTGAATATGAAACATTATTATTCCTACTTCCAAACAATATTGATGCGATGATAGGGCTAGCTTCAATACTTATTTACGCCGATGAAATTGAAACCGCATTACCTTTATTAACGAAAGTAGATAACTTAACTGACAACAATAGTAAGTTATGGCAATTAAAAGGCCTTGTTGCACAAAAAAATGGACTGTTGGCTGAAGCAATAACAGCATTTAAACAAGCAAATACTTTAGAAAATAATAATCTAATGACATTACGTATGATGGCAAGTACCTATATTCAACAAGAAGATCTAGAAAAAGCCGACGATTTTCTTGAGCAGATATTGACGTTATATCCTTTTGATCCTCAAGCGCGCTTTATGCGCAGCTCTATATTAAAATCAACTAATAATGATGAATTAGCTGATCAAATACTGATGGATCTGTCTAATCAGTTATCGAATGTAGATGTGAGTTACTTAAAATCATCCCCACAGTTACAACTTATTGATGCAATGACGGATTACGCTCAAAAAAATTGGCAACAAGCGAGTAACAAGTTCAAGTATTACCTAAAAGAAAACCCGACTGACATCAATGTTATGGTGATGCTAGCAGATGCATACATAAAACTAGATGAACCAACTCTGGCATTAGAGTTGTTAAGCGAACATGAAGACAAACTATTAAATAACAAAGGCTTTTCACTTTTATTGGTTGGCCTGTATATGGAGTTTGATAGCAAATTTAAAGCTGAGTATCTATTAACAGAACTGAGAAAGTTATATCCTGATGACCCTACCGTTCTAATTTTATTGGCTGAGCTTCTAGACAGTATGAACCAGTCTGAGAACGCATTATCTTTATTAGAAAACAACCCAATTAAGGATAACTATAATTATATTCACATTCTTGCCGCTATTTCTTTGAGTGCAGGAAAATTTGAGCAATCTTTGTTTCATTTAACTACTTTATTAAACGATTCTCCTGAGAATATTGATTATCTGATATTGAAAGCAAAAGTGTTGTTCGAAGTAAATCAATTTGAAAAAGCCGCCGACATAATTACTACTTTATATAAAAAACATTTAGATATTAAGGTAGTTATTGAAAATTACATTTTTTTGCAACTGGAATTAGGAAATACAGCTACTGCTAGAGCCCTCTTTAAAAACTTATTAGATAAATATCCTGAAGATACTAATAACTGGTTAATGTTCGCTAATATTGAACACACATTGGGTAATAGTGCCGATGCTATCGAAATATTAAAACGACAGACAAGAGACCAACAATATAAAAGAGAGGCAATGTTTCAGTTAGCTAATATTTATTATGAACAGCATGCATTTGAAGAAAGCTTAAGTTACGCGAATACTTTGCTTAAAGATAATAGATTAGATGGAGATGCTATTGCATTAAAAACTAGAAACTTAATTGCATTAAAAAGAACTGAAAAAGCCATACACCAGCTTAAAGTCCTTAAAGGACTGTGGCAAAAAGATGGTGATAATTTGTTAAAATTGAGCCATTTGCAACGACAAGTTAAAGATTATTCTGGCGCAGAACAAACCTTAGATAGAGCAATTCAACTGAAACCCAATTCATTTTCTATTGTTCTGACAACTATTGAATTAAAAATACGAATTAATAAATTAACACAGGCTTCGGAATTAATAACTCAGGTTGAAAAACAAACTGACAACGAATTTATCGTACTTAATTTGTTCAAAGGCGATATTGCAAAAGCGAAGAACGATTTTGACCAAGCATTTCATTATTATTTACAGGTATTAAAAAGAGATGAAATGAATACGATGGCTATGGTCCAATTAGAGAACGTTAGTAACAATAAGACGCGTTCTGAGAAATTTGAATCTTATTTAATTAACATCCTTAAACAGCATCCACAACGTTCATTTCAACGAAATGTATTGGCCGACATTCTTATCCGACAAGAAAAGTATGAGCAAGCAAAATACCAATATGAGCTGTTACTCACTCAGGATATATCAATAGAAAAAATAGGCATTGCCCTTAATAATTTGGCTAATATTTATCTGCACGAACATGACTACAAAACCGCGGTTAACTACTCGCAACAGGCCGTTAAACTTATAAAAGGTGTTCCAGCGTTTCTTGATACGGCTGGCTGGGCATTGACACTATCTGGTGAGCCAAGTGATGGTCTATCGTATCTAAGACATGCCTTTACCATTTCATCTTCAAATACAGAAATTCAATACCATATTGCCTATAGCTTAGTGCAATTGAATCGCCACCAAGAAGCAAAAGATATACTAGAAAAGCAATTATCATTATCTAATGATTTAGCAGAAATTGAATTAGCTAAAAATTTACTTAATAGTATAAATAACGTCAACTTTAAGTAATTAATCAATTTTTCAGTATCGTAATAATTTTTAAACGTTTAGTGACTAAGACGACAGGGATTACCAAGGCATATGGCATTACAATTATTATATAAAACTTTCAGATTATACCTAAGTATTGCCGCGGGATTTTTTACCCTATTTTTGTCCCCCTCAACATTTGCGGCAAATACTATAGAAATTGAGCAACGCTTTCTTCAGCTCGAAAATGCAGAGATGATTGCTACTATGGAAGAAAATCGTCAGAGTTTGCACGAACTACAGATTTGGTTAGCTCCCGGTAATAGCAAACAACAAAATCGCTATAACGCTTTAGATTGTTGGATGCTGCAAGCCGATACTTCGGAATTACTGCAGTCCGCAATAAAGAAAGCTAATGCCTATCTTTCAAAAGCAATAGCGGAGGAAGACAAACGAGCTCAGTCCGATTTAACCCTTTGTCGCGGATCATTCTATGAAACAGCTTCTGATGATGTTTCAGCAAAGAGTGATTACAATACAGCTTTAAAAATAGCGACTGAAATTAAAAATTCAAAGCTGATTGCTGATGCCCTATCGACTCGGGCATCGTTAGCCGCATTTAAAGGCGATTTAGCACAAGCACTGGAAGATTTTCAGCTTGCACAAACCCACTACGAACTAGCAAATATACCTTATTGGATTTACTATAATTTAGGAGAAATAGGTAATACTTACCGTCGTATGAGTGATTTTCAGCGGGCATTGACTCTGATGAAAGAAGTTGAACAATTTTATGAAAAAAGGGACGATTTAGAAGCAGTTAATGATACACGTTATTTACGTGCGCTGATTATGGATGATCTTGGCAATTACTCATTAGCCCAAAAACTCTACGACACCTTGTTGGCCAACGCCTATAAGAGTGGTGATAAAGTATCAATCTCAACAATGCTTGTAGCCAAGGCCAATTCTCTGTTGCAAGCGGACAAAACTGAAGAAGCAAAAAGCCTAATCAACGAAGCTGAGCCTATGCTAGACTCAAGCTTTGATCCCGACAGTTGGTCGTTGTGGCAACTATTAAAAGCGAAGGCTGACTACGCAGACGGTAATTACGAATCAGCGTTAGTACATGTAAAAAGCGCTGAGCCACGTATGAGTGGTCAGGATAATTTTCGTTACTTGGCATGGATTCAGAACATAAAAGCGAAAACGTTGGCTAAACTTGGACATTGGCAACAAGCATATGAGGCTAATATCGCCTATAACAACACTCAAGAATTACTGGCGAGTAAACTACGCGAACAAAATACCACACGCATGCGAATAGAATTCGATGCCGCCCGGAAGGAAGTTGAAAATAAAACACTTAAAGCTGAACAGACGTTTCAGCAAGCTCGTTTGCAGTCACTAGAAGAACGTAAACGTTGGCAAGCCCTAGTTATTAGCTTATCAGTCATTTTATTAATCTTAATGTTCATTTGGGCGTATCGTCAATTTATACGTGCAAGTTTCATGTTTAGCATGGCAATGACCGATGAGTTAACCCGTCTACCAAACAGACGAAGTATTCAGAAAAAAGCATTACAGGCCATGAATGCAGCCCGCGACACTAAAACCCCTATGAGTTTATTAGTATTTGACGTTGATTACTTCAAACGTATTAATGATACTTGGGGCCATGAGATTGGTGACCGTGTACTACAAAAAATATCAACCGCATCACAACTTGCCATGCGAAAAAACGATTGTGTTGGTCGCACTGGCGGCGAAGAGTTCATGGTGGTTTTACCTGATTCCACACTAGACAGTGCAACAGAGATTGCACAACGCTTATGTGACTGCATTGCAGTCATAGATATGAAAGAAATTGATGATAACCTTGTGGTTACTATTAGCTTAGGTGTTGCCCAATTCAGTGATATTGACACTACCGTGTCGTTACTAACACAGCGAGCAGATAATGCATTGTATCGAGCAAAAGACTCAGGACGAAATCGGGTTGAAGTTGAGAGATAAATGCCTGAGTAACAATAACACTATTTAGTAGATAGGACTTTCAAATAATTGGTCGACATTGCTTGTATTATCTTTTCATTTGTTAACTTTCATAGCAATTCTTGCTGTGTACCCCGGAGCGCCAAAGAATTTAATACCTAAAATCATATTAGTCTAATGTCCGCTTTGCTATTTCCTAATCAAATTAGAATTTTTGACTTTATAGATTTTTTATTGAAATTAGAACAATTCTATTATCTAACGCAAGGATGATTTGTATCGGTTCAAATGTCGCTAGATAAGCCAAGGCTAAGGTCTTCTTTCGTATCATTGTTGACCTAAAGAATGACCGATAGCTAACTTCCGCTTATCGCACAAAGTTAGCATTCGTAATATTACAAACAACTAACTAAGCCCATACCCACCGGAACACTCTAAACAGCGATTCTTAGATACTTCCGAAAAAGTTTAGAACCATAGACCAATATTTAGTTTAAGTACACTTATTTGATGGTTTGGTGGATATTTGAAAGTCGAACAATTGAGTGTCATATCAGATCAAAGGTATAAAATTTATCCAACTTCAAGACAGACATAATATAAATTTCAGGAAAATAACTACAGAGTTCGCCAACCTTCTCAGGAATAATTAGCAACCAATTAGCAACCAATTAGCAACCAAACGAAAAAGGCCGATTCATCACGAATCGGCCTTTAAATGTCTATTTGTATAAGTTTAGTGGTGCGGTTGGGGGGACTTGAACCCCCACGACCTAAATCATTAGCCCCTCAAGCTAACGCGTCTACCAATTCCGCCACAACCGCGCATCACTAAATCTATACTATCTATTTTACTAAGTTATCTTGCTCATTTTGAGGAGAAACTGTCTACTTAATTTGTAGACCCGCAATCCCCTCAAGGTGGCGCGTCTACCAATTCCGCCACATCTGCATTTTTAAAAAGTTATTTTGGTATATCGCTGTCGCTAGCTTTTTCAGTAGCTGCAGGTACATCAGTATTTTCTGCTGAATTTGGCACCATACTTTCAGTAGGTATTGAATCACCTGGGATAGTTTGCTCTACAGGAGTATTTAAGTTGTTCCATTCATCGGTAGACTTAATTCTGTTTGCAGTTAAGTTACCTAAAACCAAACTAATAGCAAAGAAAGCAATCGCTAACCATGTAGTCGCTTTTGTTAAGAAGTTACCTGAACCACTTGAACCAAATATTGTTGCAGATGATCCTGCACCAAAAGATGCGCCCATATCTGCTCCTTTACCTTGCTGGATTAAAACTAAACCAATCAAACAAATTGAAACAATTAAATACGTGATAATTAACACTTGATACAACATTTTAAGATCCTTTGGCTGACGAGCAAATTATTTTAAATTCGTCGACTTTTAAACTAGCACCACCGATAAGACCACCGTCAATATCAGTTTGTGCAAATAATTCTTCACAGTTAGCAGCATTTACGCTACCACCGTATAATAATGGCACTTTATTCGCGATAATTTTATCAGCATTTGCTAAGAATTGTCGAATAAATGAATGTGTTTCTTGCGCCATTTCAGGTGATGCTGTTTTTCCTGTACCTATAGCCCAAACAGGCTCGTAAGCAATAACAACATCAATAAATTTTTCGATACCTATTTCATCAATTACAGGCTGTAATTGTGATGCTAGTATTGTATCAGTTTGTTCCGCTATTCTTTCTTCTTCACTTTCGCCTATACATAAAATAGGCGTTAAACCAGCGTTAAGCACTGCTTTAACTTTATGAGCAACTTGTGTACTTGTTTCTTTATAGATACTTCTACGTTCAGAATGACCAACAATAACATAGTTTACAGAAACTTCATTGAGCATATCTGTTGAAACTTCACCAGTATATGCTCCGCTTTTATGCTCGCTTACATTTTGAGCACCCAAGTGGATGTTCGATTGTAAACTTTCATTTTCAGCACTAATTGCAAATGCTGATAAATAAGGAGATGCAGGACAAACAACAACGTCAACATTTTCAGCTAGCTTGACACTATTTAATCCTGAAATCATTTCTTTTATAAGCGACAAACTGCCATTCATTTTCCAGTTTGCTGCTACTATTGCTTGTCTTTTCATTTATCTTTCCTAATTAAAGCGGCGAGATATTAACTAACCTAAGAACAAGATACAAGTGTTTAACTTAATATCTTGTTCATTTGCTTATTATTCGACCGTCTTGTCAATTTTTTAATTAACAAGCCGCTTTTACGGCATCTGCAATTTCGTTGGCTAAGTCGGTAACTTCTGATAATTCTGGTCCTTCTACCATCACACGGATTAATGGTTCTGTACCAGACTTGCGTAATAATACTCTACCGCGCCCAGACAGTTTTTCATTAACTGTGTGTACAGCCGCAGCTACATTTTGTGCCGTTAAAGGGTCATTACTTCCAGTAAATCTAACATTCACTAGAATTTGTGGTAACTTTTTCATACCTTGGCGAAGTTCATGCAAAGTTTTTTCACCACTACATACAGCAGTTAAAACATTTAACGCAGCAATAATACCGTCACCCGTAGAGGTGTGCTTTAAGTTAATAACATGTCCAGAGTTTTCGGCTCCGAGTTGCCAGCCCTTTTTATTCAACATTTCCATGACATAACGATCACCAACTTTACTACGAGCAAAAGGAATGCCCATATCGGCAAGTGCTATCTCAAGCCCCATGTTACTCATGAGAGTTCCAACAACACCACCTCGAATAGTACCACTTTGTACATCATTAGCAGCGATTACATAGACACATTCATCACCATCAAGAATGTATCCTGTATGATCAACCATCATCAAACGGTCACCATCACCATCAAGAGCTATACCTAAGTCAGCTTTATGTTCAACGACAGCCTTGCTAATAGCATCCATTGATGTGGCGCCACAATCATCATTAATATTGGTGCCATTAGGCGAGGTGCCAATTTCGATAACTTCTGCGCCCAATTCACGAAACACATTTGGTGCTATGTGATAAGTTGCCCCGTGGGCACAATCAACTACAATTTTAAAACCATTCAATGAATGTTGGCTTGGAAAGTTACTTTTACAAAATTCAATATAACGACCCGCTGCATCATCAATACGAGTTGCTTTACCCAACTTTGCAGATTCTACACAGCCCATTTCTTTATCCAGCTCTGCTTCAATGGCAAGTTCTACTGCATCAGGCAACTTCTCACCATTTTGGGAGAAAAACTTGATACCGTTATCATAAAATGGATTATGGGATGCGCTGATCACAATACCAGCTTCTGCACGGAAGGTTTTGGTTAGATACGCTATACCTGGAGTAGGCATTGGCCCTAATAAACCAATGTCGATACCGGCAGCAGAAAAACCAGCTTCTAACGCTGATTCAAGCATGTAACCAGAAATACGAGTATCTTTGCCAATAAGTACTTTTTTAGTACCTTGTGCAGCAAGTACACGGCCTGCTGCGTAGCCTAGCTTCATAACGAATTCTGCGGTAATTGGATATTGTCCAACAAGGCCTCTTATACCATCAGTTCCAAAATATCTTCTTTCTGACATTTTATTTGTCCTTTATAAATTTTATTTTTAATGCATTAATATTTATGTACTTATGTACTTAGAATAGTTTGTTGTAATATTTTTAATGTATCGACTGTTTCTTTAACATCATGTACACGAATAATTTTGGCCCCCTGCTGAGCTGCTATAATAGCGGTAGCTAGACTCCCTGCTAAACGGTCATTAACCTCTCGATTAAGGAGGTTGCCGATCATAGATTTCCTCGATAATCCTGCCAACAAAGGTAAATCCAATGATTGAAATTTAGACATATTAGCTAATAAATTATAATTTTGTTCTAGCGACTTTCCAAAACCAAAACCTGGGTCTAAAACTAGTCGTGATTTTTTAATTCCAGCTTCAGCACAAGCAGATATGCGCTGTTGGAAAAACTGAATAATGTCTTTAATTAAATCATTATATTGAGGAGCTTGTTGCATTGTTCTGGGTAAACCCTGCATATGCATCAAACAAATAGCTACACTTTGATCTTGAGCTAACACCTTTAGACAATCATCATTTTGTAGCGCTCGAACATCATTAATAATACCAGCACCATGAGTTATCGCTTCAGACATAACTACAGCTTTACTCGTGTCTATCGACACTATGGTATCAAATCGTTTTTTAATGGCTTTTAATACAGGAATAACGCGTTCTAGTTCATCCTTTTCGGACACATCTTTAGCCCCTGGTCTCGTAGATTCTCCACCTATATCAATAATAGCAGCACCATCGGCTATCATCTTTTCAACCTGAGTTAATGCGAAATCAATTCGAGAGAATTTACCTCCATCAGAAAAAGAATCAGGTGTGACATTAAGAATCCCCATGACTTGTGGTAGGTCTATGTTGAGAGAGTGTTTACTGCAAGTTAGATGTTTCAACAGATATTGCTCGTTATTTTTCTTATTTTTAAATGTATTACTTTATGAAAATCAACTCAAAAATATAATTCGAATTAACTTTTATAAAATAAAGCCCCGATAAACGAGGCTTTAATTAAGAGTTATTACTCTGCAGGAACATCGCTAGGTTTATCTAAATCTGGCGTTACTTCCTTTTTCTCAGCTTTGTATTCTTTTTTATCAGAAGATGCATTGCTATCAGCATTAGGCGGTTTCTTAGAATCAGAGTGATTATCCCATTCGGCCATTGGTGGACGAACTTCTCTACGTTCCATTAAGTCATCAATTTGTCGAGCATCAATAGTTTCATAATGCATTAACGCTTCTTTCATCGACTCTAAAATATCACGATTTTCATCTAATATTTTTTCTGCACGTTGATAATTACGGTCAACAAATGCTTTGATTTCAATATCAATAGCTTGTGCAGTTTCATCAGACATATTTAAAGACTTTGAAGAAGAGCGACCTAAGAATACTTCACCTTCTTCTTCAGCAAATAACATTGGACCCAATTTTTGCGAGAAGCCCCACTGTGTTACCATTTTACGTGCTAACTGAGTAGCACGTTCAATATCATTAGATGCACCAGTAGATACTTTTTCAAAACCGTAAATCATTTCTTCAGCAATACGTCCGCCATAAAGTGACGAAATGTTACTTTCTAAATGCTGCTTACTGTGGCTGAATCTATCTTGCTCTGGTAAATACATAGTTACACCTAAAGCGCGACCACGTGGAATGATACTAACTTTATAAACAGGATCATGATCTGGCACTAATCGACCAACTATTGCATGTCCTGCTTCATGGTATGCTGTCATAGCTTTTTCTTCTTCGCCCATAACCATCGAACGACGCTCTGCACCCATTAAAATTTTATCTTTAGCTTTTTCAAATTCGTCCATTGAAACAGTACGACGAGCTGAACGAGCAGCAAATAATGCAGCTTCATTTACTAAGTTAGCTAAGTCAGCACCAGACATTCCCGGTGTACCGCGAGCAATAACCGATGCTTTAACATCGTCTCCTAATGGGACTTTACGCATGTGAACTTTTAATATTTGTTCACGACCTCGGATATCAGGAAGACCAACAGTTACCTGGCGATCAAAACGACCTGGACGTAGTAATGCAGGATCTAAAACATCTGGACGGTTAGTTGCGGCAATTACAATAACACCTTCATTACCTTCAAAACCATCCATTTCAACGAGCATTTGATTCAATGTTTGTTCACGTTCGTCGTGCCCACCACCCATACCAGCGCCACGTTGACGACCTACTGCATCAATCTCATCTATAAAGATGATACAAGGAGCAGACTTCTTCGCTTGTTCAAACATATCACGTACACGAGATGCACCAACACCAACGAACATTTCAACGAAATCAGAACCAGAAATAGTAAAAAATGGTACTTTTGCTTCACCAGCAATTGCTTTTGCAAGTAACGTTTTACCTGTGCCTGGTTGACCAACTAATAGAACGCCTGATGGAATACGTCCACCCAGTTTCTGAAATTTAGTCGGTTCTTTCAAATAATCAACAAGCTCAGAGACTTCTTCTTTCGCTTCATCACAACCAGCGACATCAGTAAAAGTCGTTTTTATTTGGTCTTCGCTTAGTAACTTAGCTTTCGACTTTCCGAAAGACATAGCTCCTTTACCGCCTCCGCCTTGCATTTGACGCATGAAGAATATCCAAACACCTATTAACAATATCATTGGAAACCAAGAGATAAAGATTGTAGTTAGGAAGCTCGTTTCTTCAGGTAATTCACCCGAAGCATTAACGCCCTGTTTAACTAGGTCATTAATTAGATCACTATCGAAGCCACCAGGGATCACAGTTATAAATGGTGCTCCGCTTCTCTTAGTGCCTTTTATAACACCGTCTCTGCCAACTACTGCGTCACGAATCTGCCCTTGACGGACATCTTTAATGAACGAGGTATAATTAACGGGTTGATCCGTATTTCCACTAGGGGTGAATCCTTGGAATACCGACATTAATACAACCGCTATTACCAACCATAAAATAAGATTTTTCGCCATATCACTCAACTTAATGACCTCTGTAACTTTAAATGAAACTTTGCTTAACTATTAACTAGCACAGATAATCGGCTAGTTCTGAAATCAACTTATACATTTAAGCTGATGTGTCGTAATTTACTATAATTTAACGCTAGGAGCTATTTAAATCCGGTTGCAACTAAATATACTTCTCGTGAACGAGCACGCGATGAATCTGGTTTACGTGTTTTTACCGTTTTAAATGCGCTTCTTAAATCTTTCATAAATTCTTCAAAACCTGCTCCTTGAAATACTTTAACGATAAATGCACCATCTTTTTTCAGTACCTGATTACACATATCTAATGCTAATTCGACAAGATACATACTTCTTGCTGCATCAGCACCATCATTACCCGTAAAGTTTGCAGCCATATCAGACATAACCACATCAATATTTTTTCCATCGATGCGTTCTAATAATGCATCAAGAACTGGTTCTTCTCTAAAATCCCCCTGGAGAAAATCAACACCAGCAATCGGATCCATTGAAAGAATATCACACGCAATAATCTGACCGTTATCCCCAATAGCTTTCACTGCATATTCAGACCAACCACCAGGTGCAGCGCCTAAGTCGACTACTTTCATTCCTTTTTTAATCAACTTATCTTTTTGATTTATTTCTTCTATTTTAAAATAAGCTCTTGAACGAACGCCTAGTTTTTGAGCCTTTTTTACGTATTCATCATCGAAATGCTCTTGCATCCAACGGGTACTGCTATTACTTAATTTTTTTTTACTCATTAATTTAACTTAATTAATTTGTGATTAATGTAAAACGATTTAACGTTTTATTAGTATTACAGACTAGATGGAGGTAAAATACTATTAATTCAAGCTAACTTGTAACGAAAATTGTTAATGAGCCTAAATAAAAAACAAATACAATATTTAAAAGGTCTTGCGCACCCATTAAAACCAGTGGTTTTATTGGGTAACAACGGCTTAACAGAGGCAGTAGTTGCCGAGATTGATTATTCTTTAAATCACCATGAATTAATCAAAATCAAAATACCTACTGATGATCGTGAAAATAAAGCCTTAATTGTTGAAGCTATATGCCGCGAAACATCATCAATAAAGATTCAAGTGATTGGTAAAACGTTAGTAATCTATCGTCAATCACCAGAAAAGAAAATAAGAATTCCAAAAATATAATTTGGCCAGTCTTATTTAAAAGAGCTTCGGCTCTTTTTTTATATCTGAAATTTACATAATCCCTTCTGCATCTTTTTAATCATTACATCATTGACAGCTAAATTAGCAAAGACTAATATATGAGTTATTGAATAACGCTAAAGGCAGGATAAAATGCTAAAAACCATACCTGAACTCATGTCTGAAATTAGACAGACAATCAAGACAACATCAGCAAAAGATGCCTATCAATATGCACTAAAAGAAAAATGTATATTCATTGATGTACGAGAGCCAAAAGAAGTAGCTGACAGCCCTGTAAAAAATTCTATTAATTTGCCTAGAGGTATCTTAGAGATGAACATTACAAACTGCACTATCGATGAAAACCATGCTATTTTTCTTCATTGTGCCACAGGTGGTCGTGCAAGTTTTGCTGCAGAGCAATTAACACGCCTAGGTTATACAAATGTTAGTGCTATTATTTGTCCGCATAATGATGTTTGTAATGCACAAAAAATAAGTTAACTAAAACGAAATTGTTAATTTTAATAATATAAAAATAATAAAGGCCAGATAACATTCATTATCTGGCCTTTTTTTATTAGGATTAAACCTAAATAGTTAATTTTGTTTTATTCTGTGCAATAATTTTTTCGCCAATACCATTAACATTTAACAAATCATTCACGGATATAAACTTACCATTCTCATTTCTATATTTTATAATCGCCTGTGCTTTTTTCATGCCGACTCCCTTCAATAAAGAGAGAACTTTACTGTCGGCAACATTAATATCAATGCGCTCTAAGGCTTGAGTAGTGTTTAATGTAACATTATTATCTTTAGTATTTTCAGCAGAACTTATAGAAGAAAAAGTAAAGAATAGACAAATAAATATAATTTTTGAAACTTTAATCATGATCATTCCTTTTGTTATAATTTCCATAACATCTCAAGAAACAATAAAACGTTAATACTTTATTGCTGAGATGTTAATAGTTCTAGGATCAGATCTTCAGTTTGTCAATGTGCTATCGTGAATTAAACTAAATAGTTAAGTTAATGTGAGTGATGAATTAATAGACTGTAAAACATTCTGTGGATTTTCTGCTTTAGTTATAGGTCTTCCAATAACTAGATAATCCACGCCAACTCCTATTGCCTCCGCTGGTGTCATAATACGTTTTTGATCATCACTTGGAGTTCCAGCAGGTCTTATGCCCGGTGTGATGAGTTTAAAATCGTTACCTAAAATTGTTTTTAAACTTTCAGCTTCCCATGCTGAGCAAACTACACCATCTAAGCCAGCTTCTTTCGTTAGTTTGGCTAATGCCATCACTTGTTCAGCAGGAGATTTAGTAATGCCTAAACCCAATAGGTCTTCTTCTCCCATACTTGTCAAAACAGTAACAGCAATAAGTAGTGGAGCTTTATCTCCATATCTTTCTAATGCTTGCTTAGCTTTAATCATCATTTCACTACCACCACTGGCATGAACATTTACCATCCAAACACCAAGCTCTGCGGCTGCGGTAACTGCTTTAGCAACAGTATTTGGAATATCATGAAATTTTAAATCTAAGAATACATCAAAACCACGACTCGTTAATTCCTTTACAAATTCAGGGCCGAAATAAGTAAACATTTCTTTGCCTACTTTTAAGCGACAATCATTTGGCTGAATTTTATCTACAAATGCTAACGCATCATCTTTATTATCAAAATCCAGGGCAACAACTACTTTTGCATCATTCATATTTTATCCTTAATTCTTTAACTCTTTAATCAATAAGGTTTGAATTCAAAGTTCTAGGATTCAAGAGCAAAGAAAAAGCACGGAGCTGACGCTAGTCAGTGAGTTCTTTTGATGCCGCTATTGAGTTTTAGAACGGTGAAGTCGAAAATTATTCGCCTTCTAGGCCTCTAACTGGTTTAAGTTGTTCCCAATCATGGCATGAAGGGCAAGCCCAATAATGTTTGCTGCTGTTAAACCCACAGGTTCTACAACTATATCGGGGTTTCAAGTTTAAATATGCCGCGATCAAATCTTTTATCATATCTAAGTTTTCTGTATTATCTTGTTCGGTAGAGTTTAACATTTGCATCTTTATGAAGTGCTTAAACCCTTTAATCGTCGGCCGCTTTTTTAATGCCAATAAAATAAATTCTTTCGATTTCTCTTTACCAAACTTTGCTTCTATATGACTTAAGTATTTTATTAATGCGCTAGATCCACCTGTTTCGTCATACACTTTTTTGATGAATTTAAAATACTCGTCATCTGCATTTAATTGACTATAACAATGATGCATTTTATCAATCACATCAGGAAAGAACTCTTTATCTTGGTGATAAATATCTTGGTAACACTTACAAGCTTCATTATATTGTTGATGGTTTTCATAAATTTGAGCTAATAGCCAATTTGCTCGACAAGAATTAGCATCATAAGTTAAGGCTAGCTCGAGCAATTCTATCACTTCAATAAAGTTATCTTCTTCTAAAGCCCTTGTTGCTAGTTCACAATAAAAATTAGCTAAATTATGTAGAAGTTTTTTATCCTTAGTTTTAACAATCGCCTTTTTATGACTAATACCTTTTGTCCAATCTTTTGTCGATTGATAAATGCGCATTAAGTAATCAAGCGATTTCAAACCAAAATGTTTAGATTTAAGGAGTTTTTCAAACATAGTTTCTGCGCGGTCATATAAACCAGCACTAAAGAAATCTTTACCAAGTTCATAAGCCGCTTGTTGCTTATCTTTAGAGGGTAAGTGTTTCTGTCTAACTAAATGTTCATGTACCTTTAATGCTCGGTCAAGTTCTCCACGGCGACGAAATAAATTGGCCATAGCGAAATGAGCTTCAACGGTATCATCTTCAACTTTCAGTGCTTCTAGCAAATAATCTATTGCTTTATCTTGTTGATTAGAAAGTAAATAATTTAAACCGGTTGAGTATTTAATTGATAAAGCTTGCTTAGCAGAATGGTCATTTTGCTTAACACTATTACGCCCCATAAACCAGCCATAACCCATTGCAACAGGAAGTAATAAAAACAATAGTTCTAACATAAAAATTTACACTAATTCTTTAGAAGGTTGGTTTTTAGGTTTTATCATACGAAGAAATTTCAATAATAATGAAAATATCAATCCTAATAGAAAACCTACAGTAGTAAAAAGGCTAACAGCTGCAGCAACTGATAATTCAGTGCGAGCGATAAGATAATTCAACGTTATCGTTTGCTCATTCTGACTACCAAAAATAAAAGCAATGGCTAATAAAATGATAAACACAAATGCTGTAATAATAATACGCACAAATAAATACCTTTATTGAAAATTAAATTAAAAAAAACGGCATACCATTATAGCATGCCGTTTTATCAATAATTCATCGATTACGCTATTGAAAGATTTACTCTTTCACGCAACTCTTTTCCAGGTTTAAAATGAGGAACGTATTTACCTGCCAACTCAACTGATTCGCCAGTTTTAGGGTTACGCCCAACACGGGGAGCACGAAAATGTAATGAAAAACTACCAAAACCACGAATTTCAATACGCTCACCTTTTGACAAGGTTTGCGCCATCATTTCTAAGATTTCTTTAATGGACTGTTCAACATCTTTCGCTGATAAATGACTTAATTTATCCGCTAATCTTTCAATAAGTTCAGACTTGGTCATTTGACCTCCAGTGTTCATTAGTTTGAAGTAATCAATTCTTCGCTCTAATGGATTTTAAACAAAGAGAAGTGTTATATTTCAAACACTTCTCACCTGCAAGTGACTAAATTAGTTTTTAGCGTTTTTAAACGCTGCAGCCATTGCACTTAAACCAGTTTCTTCAACTTGGTTTAGGTTATCCATAGCTTCGCGTTCTTCTGCTTGGTCTTTAGCTTTGATTGATAAGCTGATAGCACGGTTCTTACGATCCACGCCCATAAACTTAGTCTCAACACTATCGCCAACTGATAATTCAGTAGAGGCATCTTCGATACGCTCACTTGAAATATCTGATACACGTAAGTATCCTTCAACGCCTTCGGCTAATTCAATTTTAGCGCCTTTAGCATCTACTTCGATAACCTTACCTGTAACAATAGCACCTTTCTTAGTATCTGCAAGGTACTGATTAAACGGATCATCTTCAGTTTGCTTAACACCTAAAGAAATACGTTCGCGCTCAGGGTCAACTTGTAGTACTACAGCTGAGATTTCATCACCTTTCTTGTATTCACGAACAGCTTCTTCACCGCCAGCCCATGAGATATCAGATAAGTGAACAAGACCATCAATTCCGCCGTCAAGACCAATAAAGATACCAAAATCAGTAATTGATTTGATCTTACCTGATACTTTGTCGCCTTTGTTGAAGTTCTTAGCGAACTCTTCCCAAGGGTTAGCGATACACTGCTTAAGACCTAAAGAAATACGACGACGTTCTTCGTCAATTTCTAATACCATAACTTCAACAGTGTCACCTAAATTAACAACTTTAGATGGGTGGATGTTCTTGTTAGTCCAATCCATTTCAGAAACGTGAACTAAACCTTCAACGCCTTCTTGGATTTCAACGAAACAACCGTAGTCAGTTAAGTTAGTTACGCGACCAGTAAGTTTAGCGCCTTCAGGGTAACGTTTAGCAATTGCTACCCATGGATCTTCACCTAACTGTTTCATACCTAAAGATACACGAGTACGTTCGCGATCGAATTTAAGTACTTTAACTTGGATTTCGTCACCAACATTTACGATTTCACTTGGGTGCTTAACGCGTTTCCAAGCCATATCTGTAATGTGTAGTAAACCATCAATGCCGCCTAAATCTACGAATGCGCCGTAGTCAGTAAGGTTCTTAACGATACCTTTAACTTCTAGGCCTTCAGCTAATGATTCTAACAATGCATCGCGTTCAACGCTGCTTTCAGATTCGATAACGGCACGACGAGAAACAACAACGTTATTACGCTTTTGATCAAGCTTAATAACTTTAAATTCTAATTCTTTGCCTTCAAGGTGAGTTGTATCGCGAATAGGGCGAACATCTACTAATGAACCCGGTAAGAAAGCACGAATATCGCTAACTTCAACCGTGAAACCACCTTTAACTTTACCGTTGATAACACCGATAACAGTTTCTTTTTCTTCGTATGCTTTTTCAAGCACTTGCCATGCTTCGTGACGTTTAGCATCGTCGCGAGAAAGAATAGTTTCACCGAAACCGTCATCTGTAGCTTTAAGAGAAACGTCAATTTCATCGCCAACATTAACTTCAACTTCACCTGAGTTGTTTTTAAATTGGTTAATGTCTATAACACTTTCAGACTTAAGGCCAGCATCAACAATTACATTGTCTTTGTTAATAGCTACGATAGTACCCTTGATAATTGAACCAGGGCGTGTTTCGATTTCTTTTAAACTTTCTTCAAAAAGTTGCGCAAAATTTTCAGTCATAATAATTATATGAACTCAGTTTTTTAATCCAATTAACATACATGTTTCATGGGGTTATTAATAAAACCTAAGGCATCCTTACGTTAGGTTGATTTTTGAAGCTACATTGCTTCGTTTACGTTAATTTGCCATTGGCAAATGTTAAAATTTTAGCAACCACTTCATCAATAGAAAGGTCAGTAGAATCAACAATTAACGCTCCTTCTGCTGGGATAAGTGGAGCGACCGCACGGGTCTGATCTCGCTCATCACGCTGACGTATGTCATCCAAAAGGCGCCCGATTTTAACATCAAAACCATTTTCTTTCAACTGATTAAATCGTCGTTCTGCACGTTCTTCTGCTGAAGCGGTTAAAAATACTTTAACTGGAGCGTCTATAAATACCACAGTTCCCATGTCTCGTCCGTCAGCGACTAGCCCAGGAGAAACTTTAAATGCGCGTTGGCGTCGAAGAAGAGCTTCACGTACTCGAGGATACGCTGCAATTTTTGAGGCTATAGCACCAACTTCTTCAGTTCTTATACTTTTACTGACATCTTCGCCTTCTAAAATAACTTTCCCTTGGCCTTCTCGTGTTATTTCAAATTGTACGTCTAAATGAGCAGCAATTGGAATGAGTGGTTCTTCTTCTTCAATAGTTAATTGATGATGCAGTGTTGCTACTGCAAGAACACGATAAATAGCTCCGCTGTCAAGCAAGTGCCAGCCAAGTTGCTCTGCAACTAATCTTGCGGCTGTGCCCTTACCTGCACCACTAGGTCCATCTATAGTTATTACCGGTATTTGTTCTATCATATATATTTCTCAACTAAAGAAAGTTAAAACTAATTAAGTGACTTAATTTATGCTTGGTTTAGTGTTAATCCTACTTGGTTTGCTAACGTGACAAAATTAGGGAACGAGGTCGCTACGTTGTCACACTCTAAAATTTTAATTTCGCCAGAAGCTCTTAAAGAACTTATAGCAAAAGACATGGCAATACGGTGATCATCATGACTATGAATAGTGCCTGATGTTAATTGCCCACCCACAATATCAATACCGTCGTCAAAAACAGTACAATCAATATCTAATTCTTTTAAGCCATCAGCCATTGCTTGAATCCGATCGCTTTCTTTAACTCTTAATTCTTCAGCTCCACGTAAACGAGTTGTACCTTTTGCACAAGCTGCGGCAATGAATATAGCTGGAAATTCGTCAATAGCTAGAGGAACATCACGTTCATTAACATCGATTCCCTTCAATTGTGATGATTTAACGACTACATCGGCCACAGGCTCTCCGCCTGCCATGCGTTCGTTAATAATGGTCAAATCGCCATTCATTTGTTGCAAAATGTTAATAGATCCAATACGTGTAGGATTCATACCTACATTGCGAATGATTAACTCGCCTTCTTTGGCAATTAAACCAGCTACCATGAAAAATGTTGCTGATGAAATATCACCTGGTACTTGAATATCACATGCTGTTAATTTATGACCGCCTTCAATGGAAACCTTTTTCCCTATGGGTGTATCTTCTACCGTCACAGGATAACCAAATGCAGTTAACATACGTTCTGTATGGTCACGAGTGATGCCAGGTTCTGTAACAGACGTAACACCATTGGCGTACATTCCTGCCAATAGGACACATGATTTCACCTGTGCACTTGCCATAGGTAAATCGTAATGAATAGCTTTTAAAGACTGTCCTTCTTCAACACCTTGGCAAATTACCGGTGGTGTGCCATTTTCAGCCGCTGAAATACTTGCTCCCATTAATTTTAACGGGTCAACAACACGTGCCATAGGACGCTTGTTAAGTGAACTGTCTCCAGCCATTTCTGATGCAAACTTTTGTCCTGCTAGTAATCCAGACATCAATCTGATCGTAGTTCCTGAATTACCTATATTTAATGCATTACCTGGTGCTGTTAGACCAAATAAGCCTTTACCATGAATAACAACGTTTTGTTGTTCGTCTGGACCTTCAATTTTGATGCCCATCGCTTTGAACGCATTCATTGTAGCTAAACAATCGTCTCCAGGTAAAAAACCTGAAACGTTCGTTGTACCTTCAGCCAAAGAGCCGAACATAATAGAACGATGCGAACATGACTTGTCACCCGGTACAATGATATCTCCGGATACTTTTCCGGCAAGGCCTGTGGTAATAGTTAATGTTTTTTGTGCTTGTGACATTTTTATTCCAATACTGTAATTTATGTTTTATCAATGAACTTACGTATCACTTTTGATAAATCAAATAATTTTTATTAGTTGTTTATACGGTTCAACAACCTACTTATAATTTTTTATAGCTAAAGCTATTTAAATTATTATTTGCTATTTTCGGCAGAAAAATCCTTCATAAACGCAACTAGTGCTTGAATGCCTGCTAAAGGCATGGCGTTATAAATGCTAGCGCGCATGCCGCCAACAATTCTATGCCCCTTCAATGCCATCAACCCTCGTGCTTCTGCTTGCTTCAAAAACTCAGTGTTAAGTGTTTCATCAGTTAACCAAAATGGTATATTCATTAAACTGCGAAACTCTGGTTCTATATGGTTTTGATAAAATTCACTATCATCAATATAACCATATAAAATTTCCGCTTTTTGCTTATTTATTTTTTGAATGCCTGCAACTCCACCCACTTCCTTTAACCATTCAAAAACCAAACCGGCTAAATACCAAGCATAAGTTGGCGGTGTATTATACATTGAATCATTATCAGCTAATACCTGATAATTCATAATTGACGGTGTCGCTAATTGCGCATTGCCTAATAAATCATTTCTAACAATGACAATCGTTAGACCAGATGGACCAATGTTTTTTTGTGCTCCAGCATAAATAAGACCAAATTTTGTAACATCTATTTCATGAGATAAAATTGTTGAGGACATATCTGCTACAAGAGGCACACCGTTAGTTTCAGGAATATCAAACATTTCGATACCATCAACGGTTTCATTTGGACAATAATGGACAAACGCAGCATCAGGATTTAAACCCCATTCATTGCTAGATAAAACATGTGTTTCACCTTCAACTTTCGTAACAACATCTATATATTTAATTTCACCATACTTTTCAGCTTCAATTGCCGCAGCTTTTGACCAAGAGCCAGAAATTATATAATCCGCGGTCTTTCCTTTAGGTAATAAATTTAAAGGTACTGCAGAAAATTGGCCTCGACCACCACCATGACAAAACAACACACTGTAGTTATCAGGTATTGCCATTAAATCACGTAAATCAGCTTCAGCTTTTGCAGCTACCGCCATAAATTCTTTACTGCGATGGCTTAGTTCCATGACTGAACTACCCGTACCTTGCCAGTTGACAAATTCCGCTTGTGCTTTTTCCATTACCTCAACAGGTAACATGGCAGGACCAGCACAGAAGTTAAATATTTGAGACATATAACACAACACCTTCTATTAAAATTTTAATACGCTTGTCGATGCATTTGTTTAAACTGTTTTAATTATTATATTTGAAACATCAATTTGATGAATATTCTTTTCTTATTAATAAGAAAAGAATATTCATCAAATTAAAATTATTTTATACGATATATTAAAATAAATTAGACCTGAAATTAATCATATACCTAGCAAAAGTGAATTTAATTGGTGTGTATATCATACCTTCGAGAGCGTGACATAGCGCTCTTCCTGAACATCGTCACTCATTCACATCCATGTGAACGTGACATACCGTTCTTCCTGAACATAAAAAGGGCGGTTATTAACCGCCCTTTTTGTTTAGTTTCTAGCGGTAACTATTCGTTATCACTTTCATTGAGCGTTTCATCATCATTTTCATCCTCTGAAGGCACTTCTGGTGAAGTACTTTCAGTTTCTGACGACTCTATTGACTCTTCAGAAGTTTCCTCTGTTCCTTCTGGAACATCCTCTTCTTCGATTTCATCAATTCGCTGCAATGCAACTACATGTTCATCTTCCACTGTTCTAATAATTCGAACACCTTGCGTATTACGACCGATAACACTCACTTCTTTAACACGTGTACGAACTAGTGTGCCATTGTCAGTAATAAGCATTATTTCATCTAGGTCTTCAACTTGAACAGCACCAACAACTGGGCCATTTCGGTCACTAACTTTGATAGAAACAACACCTTTAGTCGCGCGACTTTTCGCAGGGTATTCAGATAACGCTGTACGCTTACCAAAGCCATTCTCAGTAATCGTTAAAATTGGACCATCGTTCTTAGGAACAATAAGAGAAACAACTTTTTGATCACCTTCTAACTTGATACCACGAACACCGGTTCCGGTTCGACCGATAGGTTTTAATGCCCAACGTTCTTCACCAGTTTCTTCATCTAGCTTGATTTCACCAGTTTCACTGTCACGAAGTTTTTCATTGAAACGAACAACTTTACCCGCGTCAGAGAACAACATAACGTCATTGTAACCATCAGTAATAGCAACACCAATTAAAGTATCGTCATCACGTAAGTTAAGAGCAATGATACCGTTAGCACGTTGATTTTTATAAGCAGTAAGTGCTGTTTTCTTCACAGTACCTGATGCCGTTGCCATGATAATAAACTTATCTTCTTCGTATTCACGTACCGGTAATATTGCCGTAATACGTTCACCAGTTTCAAGCGGTAAAATATTAACAATTGGACGGCCACGAGCAGTACGACTTGCTAATGGTAATTGGAAAACTTTCAACCAATAAAGTTTACCGCGATCTGAGAAACACAAAATTGTATCGTGAGTATTAGCAATTAACAGACGTTCGATGAAATCTTCTTCTTTCATCTTCGTTGCTGCTTTACCTTTACCACCACGACGTTGTGCTTGATAATCGCTTAATATTTGGTACTTAACGTAACCTTCGTGGGATAACGTTACAACTACATCTTCTTCTGTGATCAAATCTTCCATTGATAAGTCATGAGACGCATTAGTAATTTCAGTGCGACGTTCATCACCGAACTCATCACGAATTGCTTCAAGCTCTTCACGAATAATTTCCATTAAACGTTCAGGTGAAGCCAATATGTGTAGCAACTCAGCAATAATGTCTAATAATGCTTTGTATTCAGATAAGATTTTTTCGTGTTCTAAGCCCGTTAGCTTGTGTAAACGAAGATCTAATATTGCTTGCGCTTGTTGAATAGTTAAGAAATATTGGCCATTTTGAATACCAAAACCTTCTTCAACCCACTCAGGACGTGCAGCATCATCGCCAGCAGCACTAAGCATATCAGCAACATTACCTAAATCCCAACCACGTGCAAGAAGCTTTTCTTTTGCTTCAGCAGGTGTTGGCGAGTTTTTAATTAATTCAATAATAGGGTCAATATTTGCTAAAGCTATAGATAAGCCTTCAAGTAAATGTGCGCGTTCGCGTGCTTTACGTAATTCGAATATAGTACGGCGAGTAACAACTTCACGACGATGAAGTATAAACTCTTCAAGCATCTCTTTAATATTGAATAGTTTTGGTTGGCCGTTTGTTAACGCCACCATATTCAAACCAAAAGAAACCTGCATTTGAGTCAATTTGTATAAGTTATTTAAAACAACTTCACCAACTTCCCCGCGTTTAATTTCAACAACCATACGCATGCCGTCTTTATCAGACTCATCACGTAATGCTGAAATACCTTCAAGACGTTTTTCTTTAACTAACTCAGCCATTTTTTCTATGAGGCGAGCTTTGTTGACTTGGTATGGTAATTCATGAACAACGATAGTTTCTTTACCCGTTGTTGGATGAACCTCTATATCAGCACGAGCGCGAATTTTAATTTTGCCTCGTCCGGTGCGATAAGCTTCGTCTATACCTGCACGACCACTTATAATACCTGCGGTAGGAAAATCAGGACCTGGAATATGTTCCAAGATTTCTTCGAAGGTCAAATCACTATTTTCAATAAGTGCTAAACAACCGTTTATCACTTCAGTTAAATTGTGAGGAGGAATGTTCGTTGCCATACCTACAGCTATACCTGAAGTACCATTCACTAATAAATTAGGAATTCGTGTAGGCATAACCGCTGGAATGTGTTCTGTACCATCATAGTTAGGTACAAAGTCAACGGTCTCTTTATCAAGATCAGCCAAAATAGAATGCGCAATTTTTGACATTCTAATTTCGGTGTAACGCATTGCTGCTGCAGAATCACCGTCAACAGAACCGAAGTTACCTTGACCATCAACTAACATGTAACGCAACGAAAATGGTTGCGCCATACGTACAATTGTATCGTAAACTGCAGTATCACCATGTGGATGATACTTACCTATTACATCACCAACAACACGTGCTGATTTTTTGTAAGGTTTGTTGAAGTCATTACCTAATACATTCATCGCGAATAGTACGCGGCGATGAACTGGTTTTAAGCCGTCTCGCACATCTGGTAACGCACGGCCTACAATTACGCTCATGGCGTAATCGAGGTAAGAATTTTTTAGCTCATCTTCAATATTTACGGGTGAAACATTGTTTGCCAAATCGGTCATAAGTCGATGGTATCCCTTAACTTAGAAAGAATTTTGAAAGTTTTTTCGAAATTATTATTATCAATTAACACGGCATACTATCATAGTTTTAAGAAGATGCCATACCGCTTTATTTTATTAAAATAACTAGAAATATTACTTATGAAATGTTAATAATTCCCAACTGGTTAATTATTGTTCTAAATATTCTAAATTCCATAGTAGATAAAAGCTATTGAGCTTTTTTTCGTTCGAAGACACGCCGTTTTTCTACTGCTTTTTTGGTGATATTTTTATCTAAAATTTTACCTCTGCCTAACAAAAAATAAATTTCTGCAATCACAAAAAGTGGGCCTATTAAAAGTTGATTAATATCATCCATAAAAGCGGGTTTAGCTTTTTCATAGTGGTGACCAATAAATTGAATAATCCAACCTATAACAAAAACACTTATTGCTATAAAAATATGGTATTCCAAATTAACTACGTAATGAACGCTCCACATCAATGGGCCAAACAGAACAAAAGCCATTATACCAAGAGGAAACGATAATATGAGGTAGTATATTAGTACGCTAATGGATAATATTCCGGCAAGAGTAAAACTTAAGTGTTCAACACCAAAATAATTGTTAATAAATGCTAATTCAACTTTGAATGAAAAACTGGCAAGTAATAACGCTATTGACCAAATTATCATTGGTACCCCAACGAAGTGGGTACGTATATTTTTTCTATTTAAATGAACACTTTTATAAGTGGACAATTGTTCTATTGCTGATTTCATTTTTCTCAACTTATCTCATCGTACCTGTTGGGTAATAATTTATCTGTATATCAATAATTTTTCAACTGCCAATAAATAAAAACCCTGCAGAAGCAGGGTTTGAATAAACTTAAAATAAAGAGGTTATCTCTTTCGTTAAGTTACTTTGGTGTGGCTTGTAAGTTTAACGTTATACCTGAAGCAGCTGAATAACCGTATACATCAACATACCATAGACCTTTAGCTGGATCATTAAAGGTACAGGTTTCATTATTACCATTTTTATAAGGACGACAATCATAAGTAGACGTTGTTGATTGCTTACCCTGCGTTACATATAAATCTGCATCGCCAGTACCACCTGAAAGTGTAACTGTTAAATCAGCATAACCTTCGGCTAAATCAAGGGTATAACGTGTCCATGATCTTCTTGCAACCGAAACATCATTCACTGTGCTATCAATTGGGTTAACAACATCGCCGCCACCCGTACTAGCTGGGGTAAAACTCCCTGTTAAGCTAAGTCCTGCAAAATCACTATACGCTTTAACTCTGACATAATAAGTACCACCTGCTTGTGTACTTGGACATGATTCAACATTACCTGATGCATATGGTCGACAATCGTATACACTATCAGTTGGCTCTGAACCAAACTTAACATATAAATCCGCATCACCACTTCCACCTGTAGTAGCAATGTTAATGTCTGTTGCGCCAGCTGGAACTACCATAGTAAAAACTAAGTCATTACCTGTAGAAGCAGTTAAACCTGTTTTAGCTACGCCGTTTTCAAGTACGCTGTCTACTGGATCAACCGGATCTACTGGATCAACCGGACCACCATTACCGTCACAACCGTTTGCCGTAATATAATCAATAGCGTCTTTAGTTTGTGCTAAACCGTAACCAAATTTAACATCACGGCCTGTAGCACCAAGATCTTGTGCACTTACATTAAGTACATTACGGATCTGAACGTTAGTACAGGTCGGATGATGACTCCACACTAGCGCAGCAACACCAGCAACATGAGGAGATGCCATTGATGTACCACTCATTTTACCGTAGTTACCCGCACCAATATTTACCGTAGCACTGAAACCAATATTTGCTAACATTGCTGCACCATCTGTATCAGATACAGTAACACTAGGGATATTTGTTGCATTAGCAGTACCTAAAGTACCACCAAAACCACCAGAAGCATTATTATAAAGGATAGCCCCAACACCACCGCTGTCTTGACAGGCTTTAACTTTATCGTAGAAAGAAATATTACCGCGCTCAATTAAACAAATATTACCGCTAGCACCTGAGTCAATAGCCTCACCTTTAGCAAAGTTATACAAAGAACCTGTTGCACTACCTTGGTTTTCCATCGCATTAGCTGTATAACCAGTTCCTGCAACTGACACTTCAACTACTGAACCTGTACCTTCAGGATAAGTTGAGTAAACGTCAACACCGGGGCCTGATATTTCTACTTGGCTATTTTTCTGTGAAAAATCTGCCAATGCCTTTGAGCTATCAATAGCCGCAACTGACATTACTGAATCGTATGATGCAGGAAAGCTTTGAACGTCTGTAGTGCTCGATGCAACGCCATCGTTACCAGCAGCTGCGATAAGTAATACACCTGCGTCATAAGCCGCTTGAATACCATTTTGTTCACTAGTACTTGAACCTGTACCACCTAAACTCATGTTTATAACATCTGACCCATTGCTTACACATTTGTTGATTGCGCTAACTAAATCTGAAGAATAACCCCAACCAGCCGCATTAAACACTTTAACAATATGTAAATTTGGATCGGTACCAATAACACCACGAACCCCAATACCGTTATTAAGTGCTGCGATAGTACCCGCTACGTGAGTACCATGCGGTCCGCCTTCATCAAACCAGTTACCTGTGCCGCTATCATTAGTTCCGTTAATAGTACCGCCTTGTGCCCCCATATCTTCATGAGGTAATTCTAGACCTGAATCAATAACACATATTTTTTTACCACCAGAATTAGCCGATGCAATATTGTCATCAACCTGGTCAGCTTGAACCATACCAATTCCATACGGTACGCTTTGTGCCATGAAACGACGCTGTAAATCTTCTTCAACATATTCAATGTTGTCATCCGCGGCTAAACTCATCGCATCAGATGTTGATAACTCAGCACTGATCATGTTCATCTCAGGATATTCAGCTTTAATTTTTGAGCCTAACTTTTTTAATTTATTTTTAACCGCAGCAAGACGAACAAAAGCTTGAGGACTAGCTGTATTATTAAAATCTTCAAGACTATTCGTCTGGGCTTGATCATTGAATTGAAAATTACCTGATTGCTTATATTTAACAATAAAGCGTTTAGGTAACGGTGAGCTAGCGACTGCAGATAATAAATTATCTGTTGTTTGTACGCCTACTGGTTCTGCAGCATAAAGTGCTGTAGAAATGGATACAGACAACATGCTGGCTGTTGTCAGTATTAATGATTTTTTTGTTATTTTGTGAGACATCTATTTTCCTACCTATTAGGTTAGTTATAATTATTATTCTGCCCGTGGAAATGAAGTGATATTGATTAATAATCCATCAAAGCAGTTATAACCATAACATCAATTTTTCACTCGTTACAACTTTGTTACAACAATATTACATAAAAAACACAAAACAAAAGTTCTAATAACTTAAAAAACAATAAGGTACGATAATAAATTTTTTACTCTAGACTGAACCCCACTTCACAGCTGCATTCATTCACGATAATTTTAAATATTGAAATCAAAAGATTCAACTTGATCGTTATAAACAAGATGTTTTTATGCCCTATGCTTTTTGGGCCAGATTTATCCACTTACGCATATAAATCAATGTATTTTATCGATAACAACAAACCTAACATTCTGCACTAGGCGAAACATTTGCTTTAGTTTAGAATCACAAACATAGATTTACTAAAAAATGATAATGTAATGTCGACAAGCCTTAATAATAAAAGCGTTAATGTAAATGATGAAGAAATCGCCAAATTTGAAAAAGTTGCTAGCCAGTGGTGGGAACTTGATGGTGACTTCAAACCTTTACATCAAATTAACCCCATTCGCCGACAGTTTATTTGTCAGCATGTCGGGGACATATTCGGTAAAAAAATTATCGATGTAGGTTGCGGCGGCGGGATTTTAGCTGAGAGTTTAGCAAAACTTGGTGGGGACGTTACCGGTATTGATTTAGGCGAAGAACCCTTGAATGTAGCAAAACTACATGCCCTCGAAAGTGGTTTAAAAGTTGATTATCAAAAAATTCCCGCGGAAGAGAAAGCAAAACAACAACCTGAAACATATGATGTGGTTACTTGTATGGAAATGCTTGAACATGTACCAGATCCAGCTTCAATCGTAGAAGCTTGCTCTCAAATGGTAAAACCTGGTGGTTATGTGTTTTTCTCAACATTAAACAAATCAATAAAATCTTACTTAATGGCGATTGTTGCAGCAGAGAAAATACTTAAAATAGTTCCAGACGGCACACATGATCATAACAGTTTCATTCGACCTTCGACCTTAATTGGTTGGGCTGAATCATTTGATCTCAAATGTATTGATGCCGCAGGTATTCATTACAACCCAATGACAGAAAATCATAAGCTGATTTCATCTCTTGATGTAAATTACATTCTTTGTTGTCAAAAACTATAACTATGCGTGAGCTTTTTAATGACGAGTAAATTAATCAATACTAAAATTTCAGGTGTGTTATTCGATCTAGATGGCACATTATTAGACACCGCAAATGATTTAGGCGAAGCACTTAATTTCGTTCTGCGTAAATATGGATTAGCTGAAGTAGCTCGTGAAGACTACCGACCTATTGCGTCTGATGGGGCATTAGGTCTCTTAACACTCGGTTTTGCTGATTCATTAAAAAAATATGATTATGAGCAACTTCGCGCAGAATTTCTTGCATATTATGAAGACAATATTGCTGTGCATACTTGTCTTTATCCAGAAGTTAGTGAATTACTGCTTACCTTGAATGAACGCAAAATCCCTTGGGGAGTTGTTACCAACAAACCAGAAGGTTTAACGAGACTATTGCTGCCCTATTTCGATGAGTTTGAGCATTGTTTATCTCTTATTGGAGGAGACACATTAGTTAACAGAAAACCACATCCAGAGCCTATCCTTAAAGCTTGCGAAGATATATCCGTCCCAAGCGAACACTGTTTATACGTTGGTGATGCCCTTCGAGATATTCAAGCAGGAAACAGTGCGAAATCAACAACTGTCATTGCAAAATGGGGATATATATTGGCAAACGAAGACTGTGCAACGTGGCAAGCCGACCATCATGCAGAAACCCCATTAGAGATCTTGCGACTTATTAAATAATTATACGGTTTAACAACACTGTTTTACGTTAAAAAATTATTCAGTGATAGTATCAAATAAAGTGAAATACACTTTATAAAGTTTAATCTATAAAAATATATGGCGTGTTAAAATTCAGCACGCCATATATATCGACATTATGATTACAATGCTTGCGTTAATATTTCACGACTTATTTCTAAAGTAATATCGCTTTGTTCACCAAGTGCTGTCATACCATGTAACTTCAATCGTTCAATCAATAAATCGATGTCATTACTGCCAAGATCAACATGAGATAAACGTGTAGGTACTTGCATCTGTGTGAAAAACGCTTCTGTTAAATGAATCGCTTTATCAATACGCGTATCATCATCACCTTCGTTAATTTGCCAAACCCGTGTTGCATATTGCAGTAATTTTTCACGCTTTTGCTCTTTACGTACTTTCATTACCGCTGGTAATACAATAGACAAAGTACGAGCGTGATCAATACCGAAAGCCCCCGTTAGTTCATGCCCTATCATATGAGTTGACCAATCTTGCGGAACACCAGCGCCAATAAGACCATTTAACGCCATGGTTGCCGACCACATTATATTAGCTCTAACGCCTAAATCATCTTTAGTATCCGCTGATAAAGCTTTAGGCCCTTCTTCAATCAATGTTTGTAATAAACCTTCGCTGAAACGGTCTTGAACTTTGCCATTAACATTGTACGTTAGGTATTGTTCAATCGTATGAATGAAAGCATCTACAACGCCATTTCCAATTTGACGATCTGATAACGAAAAAGTAATGCTGGGATCTAACACAGCAAATAATGGACGAACCAAAGCACTAGAAAAGGCTAATTTATTACCGTCTCTGGTTACTACAGAGTTGCCATTACTTTCAGATCCTGTAGCAGGAAGTGTTAATACTGCGCCAATAGGTAATGCGCTTTTTACAGCTTGTTGTTTAGCAAGTATATCCCAAGCGTCATTTCCCTCGTAAACTGCAGCTGCTGCAATAAATTTAGCACCATCAACAACAGAACCACCACCAACGGCGAGTATATAATCAATATTTTCTTTCTTAATAACATCTTGTGCTTTCATCAAAGTGTCATACGTTGGGTTTGGTTCGATACCTGAAAACTCAAACCATGTATGATCCTTAAGGGTATCAATTACCTGTTGATATACGCCATTAGATTTAATGGAGCCACCGCCATATACAACTAATACTCTTGCATTGATTGGAACTTCTTTAGAAATTGCTTTTATTTGCCCTTCACCAAAATAAATATGCGTTGGATTTTGAAAATTAAAATTTAACATTATGAATCCTATATTTATCTAAGCCGAGAGATGCTTCAATAATTTTTCCGCGGCTAGAGTAGAGCTTGCTGGATTTTGACCGGTAATAATAAGCCCATCTTGTAATGCAAAGGCATGCCAGTCATCTGCCTTTTGGTATTCAGCACCACGCGCAATCAATTCATCTTCAAGTAAAAAAGGTACTACTTCGGTTAATTGCACAGCTTCTTCTTCACTGTTAGTAAATCCAGTAACCGCTTTACCTTTTATGGCAAAATCACCTGATGCTTGTTTTACATTTAATAACGCAGCGCTGGCATGACAAACTGTCGCAACGGCTTTGCCTGCCTTGAGAAAATTTTCAATGAGCGAAATTGAATCACTATTATCAGTAAGATCCCATAATGGGCCATGTCCACCAGGATAGAAAACACCGTCAAAGTCACTTTCATTTAATGAAGATAATTGTAAAGTTGTAGCAATTTTTGCTTGAGCATTTTTATCGACATCATAACGTTCAGTAGCTGCAGTTTGAAAGTCTTCAAGTGTACTTTTTGGGTCAATAGGCGCTTGGCCGCCTTTTGGGGTTGCTAATGTAACCTCAACACCTGCATCGATGAATGCGTAATAAGGGGCTGCAAACTCTTCAACCCAAAAACCTGTTTTTTGGCCTGTATTGCCAAGTTCATCATGTGAAGTAAGTACCATCAATATTTTTTTAGTCATTATCATTCATCCATATGTGTATTTATAAAATAAGTTTTAGAATTTTTTATTTTCTATGAAGTGAGTATATGCTCATAAACCAACATGAACAATGCAGAGATAATTGACATCATTGTATTAATAATTGATACAATGATGTCAATCCGTGTTTTTCATCAACTTTGGTAATACTTAATGGATATTTCATTTGAACAGCTCAAGAGTATGGTTGTTTTTGCTCAAGTCATTGAACAAGGAAGTTTAAGTGCTGCCGCAAAACATTTAGGCCTTTCAAGAGCGGTAGTTAGTTATCATTTAAAAAAGCTTGAAGCACAGCTCGAAGTAAAACTTCTCAACCGATCTACTCGTGCAATTAATCTCACTGAAGCAGGTCAAGCTTATTATGAACGTTGTCGCGTGATTGCTGAACAAGCAAGTGCCGCTAATCAACAAATTGAAAACTTCAAAAATGAACCCATTGGCTTACTTAAAATAACTTGTCCGGTGAATGTTGGTTTACAGACGGTTGTACCAGCACTTAATGAATTTAAGAAAATTTATCCCAAAATAGAACTTGATGTCATGCTGACGGATGAAGTCGTTAACATCATGAAAGAAGGGATTGATTTAGCTATTCGCGGAGCACCTTTACCTGACTCTGGTTTACAAGCAAGTAAACTTGCCACGCTAAACACCTGCCTTTGTGCTGCTCCTGAATACTTACTTAAGTATGGACGTCCTAAGGTGCCAGCAGATTTAAGCGAACATCAATGGGTAGTCTACAAATTAACGTCAGGTGTAATCACTCTTACAAAAGGAAGTCGATCGTTCAGTATTAGTACTAAAGGTAGTATTAGTACTAATAATGCTGCAGCGCGAACTGCATTTGTTGAAGCTGGCCATGGATTAGCACGCATTCCAACCTATGACGCATTGCCAAAAATAACAGCAGGCACTTTAGAATCCATTCTCGATGATTATTCCTTTAGTGATATCAATGTTTATGGTGTTTTTCCGCCAGGAACGGCAAATTCCAAAAAACTCAGATTATTGCTTAATTTTTTGAAAGAATATTTTACCAGCCAAATAAGTAGTAGAGTATAAATTCTACGACAGTCATCGTAAAGTAAAACGCTTAAATTGAGCGATTAATATACAGATCTTCATGCAACTCAACAAACAAAAAAGCACAATTGCTATTATTGCTCATTTAGTAATCTTCCTGTTCATTAAACAACAACATATTGTTTTTATTGAATATTAACTTTTAACTTACAAATTCAGTTCAAATATTTCAAAATTTATTTATAAATATTTTTGGCTTGAAAATTAATTTAAAAAAATCGTTGCGTTCTTGTAAAATCAAAATTAAAAAGCACTACTAAGTTAGTTGTTACTAACTTATCTTTTAGACTCAAGAAAGTTAGTAAAAACAGTCTTTATTTACCCCTTGCAAAAACCATCAAACCTCATTATCTTGTGATCAGTTTTTAGAAAAACCCTACATGTAGTGCATTTGTTGGTCAGACGCTTTTTTGCACTGTTCGATGCTACGAGGGAAATATAATAATGATAAGTGTTTACTTAGATATGTTTAGTTAGAGCATAATTAACGTAAATATAACTATCCGCATAATTAATAAATTACAGGCTTTTCATGAATAATAATCTTTTTGTAACTAAACGCAATGGCAAAAAAGAACTCATCGATTTAGAAAAAATTCATCAAGTTATTGCTTGGGCTGCTGAAGGTCTAGATGACGTATCAGTTTCTCAAGTTGAATTAAAATCTCATATTCAATTCTACGACGGTATTAAAACCGCTGATATTCATGAAACCATCATCAAAGCTGCCGCTGATCTTATTTCAGAAGAAACACCTGATTATCAGTATTTATCAGCTCGCTTAGCTATCTTTCACTTGCGTAAAAAAGCATATGGCCAATTTGAGCCACCAAAGCTATTTCCCCATGTTGTAAATATGGTAGAAAATGGTAAATATGATGAACATCTTCTCACTGACTACAGCCAAGAAGAATTTGAACAAATGGAGAAGTTCCTTGTTCATCACCGTGATTTAGATTTTAGTTACGCTGCAGTAAAGCAATTAGAAGGTAAATACCTTGTACAGAATCGTGTAACGGGTGAAATTTACGAAAGTGCACAGTTCCTTTATATTTTAGTCGCTGCTTGTTTATTTGCTAAATACCCAGTTGAAACACGCTTAAAATATGTTGAAGGCTTTTATCACGCAATCTCTACATTCAAAATATCTTTGCCAACTCCGATTATGGCCGGTGTTAGAACGCCTACTCGTCAATTTTCATCTTGTGTACTTATTGAATGTGGCGACAGTTTAGATTCTATCAATGCAGCTTCAAGCTCAATTGTGAAATATGTTTCACAACGCGCTGGCATAGGTATTAATGCAGGTCGTATTCGCGCATTAGGTAGTTCAATACGTAATGGTGAAGCATTTCATACCGGTTGTATTCCTTTTTTCAAACATTTCCAAACTGCCGTTAAAAGTTGTTCTCAAGGTGGTGTTCGTGGCGGTGCAGCAACGTTGTTCTACCCGCTTTGGCATTTAGAAGTTGAAAGTTTACTTGTACTTAAAAATAACCGTGGTGTTGAAGAGAATCGCGTACGTCATTTAGATTACGGTGTTCAGTTTAATAAACTGATGTATACACGTTTAATCAAAGGCGAATCAATTACATTGTTCAGTCCAAGTGACGTACCTGGCCTTTATGATGCTTTCTTTGAAGACCAAGAAAAATTTGAAGAACTTTATGTTAAATACGAAGCTGATGATTCAATTCGTAAAAAATGTATTAAAGCGATTGAGTTATTCACTTTATTTGCTCAAGAACGTGCAAGTACCGGCCGTATTTATTTGCAGAATGTTGACCACTGTAATACTCATAGCCCATTTGATCCGCAACAAGCACCGATACGCCAAAGTAACTTATGTTTAGAGATTGCGTTGCCAACACAACCCATGAACGACATTAACGATCCTAACGGTGAAATCGCGCTTTGTACATTATCTGCCTTTAACTTAGGTGCAATCGAAAGTTTAGATGAACTAGAAGGTTTATCAGATTTAGCTGTTCGTGCTCTTGATAGTTTACTTGATTATCAAAATTACCCAATGCCAGCAGCATATAATGCGACAATAGGTAGAAGAACATTAGGTATAGGCGTAATTAACTACGCTTATTATTTAGCTAAAAACGGCGTATTTTATTCTAACGGTAGTGCGAATAATTTAACTCACCGTACTTTTGAAGCAATACAATTTAACTTATTGAAAGCTTCAAACGAATTAGCCAAAGAAAAAGGTGCTTGTCCTAAATTTAATGAAACACGTTTATCGCAAGGTATTTTACCAATCGATACATACAAAAAATCGATTGATGATATTACTGGCGAGCCACTTCATCTTGACTGGGAAGGTTTACGTGAAAGCATTAAAGAACATGGTGTAAGAAACTCTACTGTTTCAGCATTAATGCCATCTGAAACGTCATCACAAATATCAAATGCAACAAACGGTATTGAGCCACCACGTGGTTTAATCAGCGTAAAAGCAAGTAAAGATGGGATCCTTAAGCAAGTTGTTCCTGAATACAAACGTTTAAAACATAACTATGAATTACTTTGGAATATTCCAAGTAATGAAGGTTATTTAGAGTTAGTTGGCATTATGCAGAAGTTTATTGATCAAACAATATCAGCAAATACTAACTATGACCCTTCTCGTTTTGACGGTGGTAAAGTGCCTGTTAAGCAAATTCTGAAAGATATTTTAACCGCTTATAAATTAGGGGTTAAAACCATGTATTACCATAATACTCGTGATGGTGCTTCTGAGAACATGATTGGAGGAGATGATGAGGACTGTGAAGGCGGCGCATGTAAGATTTAGGGTCGTGTTTATTAAAATTTAACCCGTAAATATAATTGAAGCTCCGTTGTTGTATGAATAATGAAGCTTCAATTACTACTTATAATAAAAATTCATTTAAAAAAATAAAATTTCGATAGCAAGCAATGGCTAACATGCATGTTATCAAGGAGAAAAAAATGTCGTACACCACGTTTAACCAAAACTCTAATAATGCGCTACTTGAGCCTATGTTTTTAGGGAATAGTGTCAATGTGTCACGATATGATCAACAACGCTTTATTGCCTTTGAAAAACTAATTGAGAAACAATTATCCTTTTTTTGGCGACCTGAAGAAGTTGATGTTTCCAAAGATAGATCTGATTGGCAGAGCTTAACTGATTCAGAAAAACATATTTTCATTTCAAACTTAAAGTATCAAACACTACTTGATTCTATGGCAGCTCGTTCTGTAAACGCTGTATTTTTGCCACTTGTTTCGCTACCAGAAGTAGAGACTTGGGTAGAAACATGGGCTTTCAGCGAAACAATTCATTCTCGTTCTTATACGCATATTTTAAGAAACTTATTTTCAGATCCTGGTGAGGTATTTGATGATATTGTAGTGAATCCTGCTATTTTAAAACGCGCTAACAGTATCGCTAAATATTTTGATTCTGTGATCATCACTACCCAACTTCTTCAATCACAAGGTGAAGGCACGTATGAAGTTGACGGTGAAACTATTGAAGTTTCAACTCGTAAACTAAAAGAACGTTTATACCTTGCTGTTTGTTCAGTGAATGCACTAGAAGCTATTCGCTTTTACGTGAGCTTTGCTTGTTCTTTTGCTTTTGCAGAACGTGAATTGTTAGAAGGTAATGCAAAAATTATTAAGCTGATTGCGCGTGATGAAGCCTTACACCTTACTGGCACTCAACATATTTTAAACAATTGGATTTCAGGCAGAGATGATCCTGAAATGAAAATCGTTGCTGAAGAATTGAAAGATCAAGGATTACAAATATTTCTTGATGTTGTAGAGCAAGAAAAAGAATGGGCACAGTATTTATTCAAAGATGGTTCTATGATTGGCTTAAATGCAGCTATATTAAATCAATATATTGAATACATTAGTAACCAACGTTTAACAGCTATTGGCTTTGATGCGCCATTTGATATTAAGAGTAATCCTCTACCATGGATGAATGCATACTTAGTTTCAGATAACGTTCAAGTTGCTCCACAAGAAACTGAGATATCAAGCTACTTGGTTGGACAAGTTGACTCATCTGTTTCAAGTGATGACTTTGACGGCTTTGACCTTTAATTACAGACCCTAAATACCATGCGTTCATTTAACATTATTAGCACTTCTCGAGCTTAAACCATTTATAATGAAAAGTGCTAATGATCGTTCAAATTCCCAACCAATAATCCACGGGGATAAAATATCTCACAACATTATTGTTGATAATAGAAAAATTGCTTTCCAAGAGAGTGATAAAAATTTACTTGTTTGTTTAGAGAATGCTGATGTTGAAGTACATTATCACTGTCGTGATGGATTTTGCGGGGCTTGCCGAGTAACACTCGTTGAAGGCGAAATATATTACCCTAACGGAGAGCCACTGGCTTTTATTGGAAATGGTGAGATATTAACTTGCTGCTGCATCCCTAAGAGTGATATCAAACTATTGATTGATTGAATTCAAATAACTTAATACATAAAGATTTCAAGTACACTCTACATTTAAAATATTAAATTTAAGGGATTAAAGTTTAGCCTGCAATTTAGATTCAATTCCACCAAGAACTTTCAATATTTCTTTAGCAACTGGTTCATAAAGTCGTTGATAGTTTACTTTGTCTTCAAGGTTTATTGCTATATCTAATGCTTTGGTGAACTCAAAAAGTTGCATCGCGCCTACAGAACAAGAAACCCCCTTTAAAGTATGAACTAAGTGCTTACAAGCGGCTTGATCTTCACTACTAATTGCCTGTTGGATCTTTTCACTGTCTTTTGAATGATCTTCATAAAACATCACTAAAATTTCATCAAAAAGGTCTTCATCTCCGAGGACGTTGCCAACACCAATTTGAAAATCAATACCGGGGTATTTCTCGTTAGAAGAATCACCTACTTCTTCAACATGACTTTGTGTTTCTTCGACATGCTCAACAACAGCTACAGGTGTTGCCTCTTCATAACACTTTATTTGATTACGGCCATTACGCTTTGCTTCGTATAAACTGATATCAGACTTCTTAAATAATTCTTCTAAGTTTAAGTCATTACCTTGCCCTAGTGACAAACCAATACTGACCGTTACTGAAATAATTTCTTCGCTAGCATCATCAAGTTTTATTTTATTACCTTCAATCGCGAGTCGAAAACGTTCACAGGCAATAAAAGCATCTTCTGCGGAAGTATCAGGCATGAATACCGCGAATTCTTCTCCACCAACGCGGCCAATAATGTCATAATCACGAAAGCATTCACACATCACAATAGCAAAATCGATTAATACTTTATCACCAGCATCATGACCGTAATTGTCATTAACAGCTTTGAAAAAGTCAATATCAAACATAGCCATAACGAGAGGAAAATTTGTACGTTTTGCTTGGCTAATGGCTCGGTTAGCTAAGTCTTCAAAGCTACCTCGATTACTAATTGCTGTTAAAAAGTCTGTATTTGCAAGAGACTCCAGCTCTAAAGTTTTTTCTAAAAGTCGAAGTGAAGTTCTTATCCTAGCCAATAATACTTTTGGGATATAGGGTTTAGTCACGTAATCATCAGCGCCAAACTCTAACGCTGCAACAATTTGATCTTCATCATCTGAAGCCGATAACATGATTACCGGTATACTCATAAAAGCTGGCAGAGACTTTAATTTTTGTAACATCGCGAGCCCCGATATACCGGGCATATACATATCTAATAAAATGAGATCTATGGCTTGTTCTTCTAAAACATCAAATGCTAGCTCACCTGATTCTGCGGTAAATACTTGATAACCTTCTTCAGCTAAATCAAAATCTAAAAGCATGAGTGTATCTTTCGCATCATCGACAGCAAGAATTTTATATGTTTTATTAGTATTCACAGTTTCTCCTCATTAGAAGGCTTATTAGTAATATGTTAGCTTTTGACAGTATTTTAACGTTTATATGAGAAGCTAAAATATCTCACTAATTTATTCGTAACGCCAACAACTTATCTCTATTTTTTATCTAACTTAGTTACATAATATTTCATATTCCTATCGTCAAACTGACGCTATTTCATTTGAAATAATTAGACATTTTATCAATTAAAATAATGATATCATTAAATAAATAAGTTTGCGTTATTTCAATCACCTCTTTTAAGGCTAAAATAAATTTTCAATCAACAAACAGGCTCTCATTAAACGGTCTTTTCTATCTACCTTTTCAAAAAACACTCACTTTCTAGTGATTCACACTGAAGAACATTATTTATTTTCTATTAAAAACCGAGTTAATTCTTTTGAATTAAATGGTTTTCTTAATACGGGATACTTCCACTTATTATCTTCCTCTGCAATATAACCACTGATGGAATAAACACGAATACTTGGGAATTTTGTTTGAACTAATTTAACAGCCTCTCTTCCGGAAATATCAGGTAAAATCATATCAGTAATAAAAACATCAAAAACATTTTCACTCTCTAATATTTCCATGAGACCAATTTTATTGTTGGCATGTTTAGTTATTACGCCTTCACTTTCTAGGTATAATGAGACAAACTCGGCGATACTAATTTCATCGTCTAAAATAAATACACGTTGCCCTTCCATATTCAATTTACTTTTAACATCTATTGGCGTTATTACTGGTTTAGACTTTAAAACATTACATTTGAATACTAAAGTAAAATGAGCTCCTCCTAATCGGCCATAACCTTCTAATTGAATATGACCATTATGTTTATACACCGTGCTATAAACATTCGCTAAACCTATACCGTTGCCCTTATTTACAGATTTACTACTATAAAAAGGGTCAAAAACTTTTGTCAAATTTTCCTGTTCGATACCTTTACCACTGTCTTGAACGTGAATTTCCAAATGTTGATCTTCATTTATATTAGCCGATATTTCTATTTCACCAATCAAACCTTGTTCACGAATAGCATCTTGAGAGTTTAAGACTAAATTAAGTAAAATATTTATAAACTCCCCTTGTGGGAATTTTATTTCACAATGTACATCTTGAATATTGAGTTTAAAATTTATGGTAGACAATAATAACTGTTTAAATAGATATTGATTGTCAATAATATCCTGTATCGGATCAAATTTAACAACTTTAATAACCGGCTTACGGGTAAAAGCTAATAAGCGTTCAGTAACACTTTTTCCTTTATCAATAGCATTTTTTACGCGCTCAATATACTTTGATATGTCTTTTTCACCTTGAGAAAATTTAATTTCTAGCATCTCAGTAGCGCCTAAAGCCACCCCTAAAACATTATTAATATCATGGGAGACATTACCAAAAGTATTCCCCAACAATGCTAAGCGATTACTAATAATTTGTTGCTGATCTTTACGAAATTTTTCGGTTACATTTTCAACAATCCAAATATATATACCTTCATCGGCTTCGTAGGTTACCGATAAATCATAAACCGTATTATACTTATCAAAACTAATGCTGATTTTTTTAAATTGTCCGCATTCTTTTGCTTTTCGCTTAAAAGCAAGATAATCAGAAATACTAAAGTTGATGTAATCAAAAAGACTAGAACTACAATTTCTATTTTTAGGCGTTAAATCTTGATAAACAATATTATCCTTATCATCTATAAAAAACACAGGCACTTTTATGGTGTAATTCACCATTGCCATCAGCTTTAACTTTTCAAAAACATTCTCAGATTTGGTAATATCTTTGAAAACACCAAATATACCAACAACTTCTCCTTTCGTATTAACCTCAACTTCACCAAGAGATTCAACTTTTACCTCTACGCCTAATTTATTTCTTATAACACTTTTATATCTAAATCCCTGTTTATTTTTGATTGCCTCATCAATATAACCTCTAACTTCTTCTTGTTTCCCTTCAAGATAAAAATTAATAGCTGAGTCAATATTGGGTTGATAATTAATAGGGTCAACACCATGAATATTATATACTTCTGTTGACCAATATAAGGTATTTTCAATAAAGTCTGCTCGCCAATGACCCGACTTATTTAAGCTCTCAGCGAGTGATAAATAGTTGTTTCTTTCTTTTAATTTTCCAACCAAAAGATGGTGTTCAGTAATGTCTTTAACGGTTCCAAACATTTTATAAGCTTTATCATTTTTGTATTCAATCACTTTGCCAAAAACAGAAAACCATTTAGTTTGTCCATCTTCTGTCATGATGGCTAGCGTGGGATGAATACAAGAGAGTTTTCCCTTAAAGTGGGAAATAACCTGCGTATGAAAATTTTCTAAATCATGATTATCAACTAATTTTTCCCAAAACGATGTTGGCCCAGTAAAAGCTTCAGCCTTATAACCTAGAATAGACATCATTTGAGCTGAATAATAAACCAGACCTTCTTCAATATTCCATTCCCAAAAAGCCTCTTCAATACTATTCATTAGCCTCTTAGCGACTGATGATGAAGAACTAATACTACTGGACGGTTCATTAAAGACAATATCAGGCTTCTCTTTCTCTGAAACAAAAACCATATAACCACCCTCAACTTCAGTAACCTTAATTGTACAGTTGAGTACTTGCTTTGATTTACATAGTAATGGAACACCTCGCGCATTAGAAATTGAACCTGTACCACGTTGGTAATTATTTCGATGTTTGACATGTGTACTTACTGAAGCAGCAGGTATAAGTATTTCAACAAGTTGCCCTTCAAGCTCATGGGATGAATATCCCGTAAATTTTTCTGCGCTATCATTACAGCACAAAATGACACCTGATATGTCAACATGAAAAACAGCAAAAGGGATAGCGTTTATCGTTATTGATGAATGGTTAAATTTACTGGTCAAAACAACTCATCCTCATCGTCGAGATCATCGACAACTTCTTCTTGTTGCAAATTAAGTGTTTCTAGTTCATTTACACTGTCTAAAGCTCCGTCTAATAATTGTGTGACTTCAAGGAAGTTAATATCATCTTGCGAATGTTTTTTGAGTGCTGTATGTACTAAATTCGTTAAGTACTGTTCTTGCTCGTCAGACATATCTAGAACATGAAAACTCATCCCTATATTCTGAACAATTTCATTCATAACCTCTTGTTGGTGGTGCTTAGAGATTTCAATCATTTTTTTGGTGGAAGAAACAGCCTGTTGTATTTTACTTTGTACGCCAACAAGTGAGTTTTTATAGGTGATAAAGGCTATTCTAGCGCCTATACATTCAATCACTGATGCTAGAGCATCAATATATATATCTGTGTCAATTGCACCATCTTCCAGATTTAATATGAGTATTGAACACAATGAATGATTAAAAATAGTTCTTGATCCAAAACGATAGAGCCTAGGCTTTATTCTTAACAGTTTCATCACATCAATTTCAACTGGAGAACAAAAACCATTTTTTGAGCTAAAATATAATGCCTCTTCACTGATAGGGTAAAATGAAATACACCCTTGTAATTTCATGTTGTAAAGGAAAGAAAATACTTCATCTCTTATTTTTTCAAACGTAAAACAGTGATTAAGGCGAGAAGTTAGCTGCATGCAGCTACCATATTTTGAGGCTTGAGCCATCGAAACATTAATTACCCTATCTTTTGAGCAAATTTCGGATTCAAAACTGTGAATTTTATCTTGATAGGTAATTAGTTTTTGAAGCTTATTGTTAAGCGCTAATAAAGAAATAGGTTTTGCGAGAAAGTCATCTGCACCACACTCTAAGCCTTTAAGTATAGCGTCCTCTGTAGCTAAACCTGAATATAATACAAATGAAGTAGCTACAGTATGCAGCTCAACTTTCGTTTTAATCCATTCAGATCCCTTGTCTGCACCTATATTTTCATCAACCAAAGCGATGTCAAAAAGATCATTATTAATGATCAACACTTCTGCCTCTTCCAAGTTACTCGCGCACTTTACGTCAAAATTCCCTTCCAAGGCCTCAAGAAGTAATTCAAGGTAATTTTTATCATCATCAATAATTAGTAAGCTCGGTGTAGACATAGTAATTCCTTTTCTTATATGTACTTTATAGTTTTTTAAACGTCTGTTGTAAAAATTTGGTAACCATTTCGTCCTTGTTCCTTGGCTTGATATAAAGCTATATCAGCTTTTTTTATGAGTTCCGTTGCGTTAACAGTATCATCAGCCATACATTTTGTAGCGATTCCAATACTTACCGTTACATAGGGGAAAACAGATGAAAACTCATGTTTTATTTTCTTACTTAATAGTAATAAAATTAACTCTTTTGCTTTAAACCTTGCCCCATCTATAGGGGTAAAAGGAAGAACAACTATAAACTCTTCTCCTCCGTAACGAGCTAAAGAGTCAGTTGACCGATTAAGTGATTCATTTATAGTATCTGATACTTGCTTCAAACATTTATCACCCTGTGGATGACCGTAGTTGTCGTTGTAAGGTTTAAAGTAATCTATATCTATCATCAAGATAGATAGTTCTCCTTTTTGACGCTCGTTAATCTGCCAAGCATTTGCAAGTACTTCCTCTAACCCCCTACGATTAAGTACTTGCGTTAAAGGATCAATACTACTAAGTATTTCTAATTGTTTGTTGGCACGAGCCAGTGCCCCTCTCATTTTAGCGATACGTTCCATTGCTCTTATTTTGGCACTTAAAATGACTTGTTTTACAGGTTTGGTTAAATAATCATCGGCACCTGCGTCAATGCCTTTTGTTAAATATTCTTCACTGTCATTGGAGCTAAGAAATATGATAGGAAACCACTGAGGGTGCTGCTTTCTCATCATTTTAGTCAACTCAAACCCGTCTATTTCTGGCATTTCTATATCCATTAAAACCAAGTCAACCGTATCTTTATTAAGTTCATCAAGTGCTTGTTTATGTCCATTCGCTGTTATTGCTGTATGACCATTATCCATGATCATTGCGCTAACGACTTCCCTGATAAACTTATTGTCATCTACAACTAATATATTCAAATTAATACCTTACCTGTAAACTTTTATACCGAAATAAATCAAATTAAAATACCCGTACATTTCTTTTTTAGATTGTCCATACATAAGACACCTCCACAATGTTGCCATTACCTTGAAAATCTAAGCTGTCACATAGTTGCTCGACAAGAACAATTCCCCTACCACTAAGCATAGATGCCTCATCTGATTTTTCTGCCTTATTTTGAAAATATTTTTTTATATCGAATCCTTGTCCACTATCTTTGATTTTAATAATAATCCTGCCACCATTGGGAAATGGATAATGGCTTATTTGTAACTCAACACTGCCATCAATTAGATTCTTCAAACGTCGCTCTCGTTCAAGATAATACTGAGAAAAACCTTCTGCACTGCCTTTCAACTCAGAACTCAAACCTAAAACACCATGATCAAGCGCGTTAACAAATAATTCAGTCAAAATTGTATATAAACTTTGCCAATGTTCCGCATTTCCTTCTATCTCATTAATTTGACTCATCGCCATTGGAATAGGATTTATTGCGGCTAGTCGACTACCACTTAAGGTTAACTGCCAATGCCAAGCTGACTCTGTACTTAGACTAATGTCATTAAGTTGCTGAGCTGAAAAATTTTCCACGCCTTGGTTAGTTACAATAGCCTGCTCCCAACCTCCACACGGTATATCAATAAGTGATATATCATCTTCTTGCGGCATTTTCTGACAGAAATCATCAACTGACTGTAAAACAACTCCACTAACATTTTTTTCAAGAATGCCTTGTTTTACAGACTCTTCGAAACGATCAAAATCAAACATTTCACCCTGTTCATTTCTTGCTTCTACAATCCCGTCGCTAATTAATACCACCCTATCGGTTTCTTCTATACCAACAACGGTGAGTTTACTGTCAGGTAAAAGTTTAGGTAAAACCCCTAACGGTGGGTGACTTGATGACGTTTTATGCTTAATTACTCCTTTGTCAGAAAACAAATAAACGTCAGGTAAACCCGCATTAAATAAATACACGGAACCATCATGACTAGATATACTGGCAAATCCTGCGCCTAAGAATAAATCTGTTGGGAGTAAATCGTAAAGTTGATGATTAATTTGATTAATGATTTCAAATAATGAAAAGCCTTTCTTAGTCATCGTTCTAAACGTTTCAGCTAAGGGGATAGCACCGATAGAAGAACGAAGGCCATGACCTGTAAAGTCTCCTAACATTGCATTAATATCGCCATTGGGAGCGAGTGCAGTCAGTTGAATATCACCACTGAACAACTCTGCGGCTTTCTTGATAATACCAATTCGATCAATAGCGAAATTTCTAGCTTCAATAACACCTGACATAAGTTGTTCAGCAAGTTCAGCATCATTTTGCTGCTCTTGTTGTAAGGTCTTAACTTGTGCGTATAAATCACTAATGCGTTGAATGGATTTAATTTTCGCTTTAAAAACTTCAGGAGAGAAAGGACGAACTAGTATGCCATCCCCACCCGCATCTATACTTTCAATAAAGGCTTTATCGCTGTCCATACTTGTAATGAATATAAGTGGGCATAAACTATTATCTTGCGATAGACTTTTAATTTTCCTTGCTGCTTCATAACCATTCATAATGGGCATATTAATGTCCATTAGTACTAAGTCTGGGCTATATTTTATGTACATAGCAACGCCACGTGCACCATCATTAGCCGTAAAAACACGATACCCCTCTTCTTTTAGAAGAACGCTTAAGACTTTGCACTGCATAGCAGAGTCGTCAACGACGAGTGCTAGTTTTACATCACGCTCTCTCAACGAAGCAGCCATAACCTATTTCTCTATTGTTAATAAACGATGAAATTGTGCTATTTCTAAAATTTTATTAACAGATTCACTCGGTTTACTTATAACGACTTTACCTGAGCAGCTTTCAGCATGATCTTTAAGTAATAAAATCATTCCTAGAGCAGAACTATCCATATAGGTTGTTTCAGATAAATTAAGTACGAAATCAACATTTTTACCTTTACAGCTAGTATATGAATCTCGAAAATGCTGATGTAACGAAAAATCGAATCTTCCTGTAACAGAGATTTCTACTTTATTATTGTCGTCAGATATTTTTTTATTAACACTCATAAATTTTCCTTATAAAATTAAAATAACTCGACATCACCTTCATCCATTGATGACTGAGAAACACTTCTGTTGTCATCTGAATGTTGGGATTGCTCGATAAGGTTTTGGCATTGTTGTTGTAATAATTGCAATTGTTCGTGAGGATTCGAATTTCCGCATTCAAAACCATTAATAAGTTCATTAAGTGACGTTATTGTGAACATATTATTTTTCAATGAAGACAGTGTTTGACACGTTAAATCTTCAAACTGAAGTGAACGAATACAAATTGATACCGTATCTGCAATTTTTGGAGATATATCTGAAAGCTCTCCTACAATTGTGTTGGTCTTTATATTTGACTCACCAACATGTGCCACCATAAGACTCACTTTATCTTTTGCTTCAAGTGTAGAAGTCATATCGGCTGATGCCATGGTTTGAACTGAACTTTTTAATTTTTCGATTATAATTTGAGCAGATGATATCTCTTCACGAATATCATTATTCAATTCTGTAGAGTTAACCGACAACGCTCTGACTTCATTTGCCACAACAGCAAATCCTCTACCAGCATCACCAGCTCTCGCGGCTTCTATAGCTGCATTAAGTGCCAGTAAATTTGTTTGACTCGCTAAACTTTCAACTTGTCCTAACAAACTAAAAATGCCTTCAAGTTGGTTACTCATTTCATCAGTAAATGACATTGCTTCTAAACTTTGTTTACTTGTGGTAATAATAACTTGTACAAAATCTTCTAAAGTCTGACTCGAATCATGAACAAAGGATTCCAAAGTTGTACCTTCGTCATCAACTGCGTCGCGGTGATTATTAATGACAATTTCTAGCATACTTTGTTGCTCATCACTTAAGCTTTTCAAGTGCTTAAAGCTGTCAGATAAACCACCTGTTGCATCTTGAATTAGTGTACTAGCTCGATCAATCTCAGTTTCAACAACGTTAACTTGTTGAGAAAGCAATGTAGATATTTTTGATAATGTCATTTTAATTTCTTGTTCAGTGTCGACATTTTCAGTATCAGCTTGCATATTAGAAGAAATATTTCCCCCTGCTTTACCTCGGTAATATAAAAAAACAAATACAGCAATAATCAATAAGGCAATTACGGTGGACAAATAACGCACCTGAAGAAACAAAAGATCAATGAGTATTAATACAGTTAAAAACAACCCTGTTACTATTAACGGAAATTGACTATTTTTCATTTTACTTCCTTCATACTGCTTCTATCTAATGAGGCGTATGCTAAAATTTCTTTAGCTACATTTGATATAGAGCATTCCTTAACATGTGCATTTAGTGCGTGAGCACTACCAGGCATTCCCCAAATCAAGCTACTCGCTTCATCTTGAATTATAGTCATAGCGCCAGCATTTTTTAATTTTAACAAGCCTTTTGCTCCATCTTGCCCCATACCTGTAAGCAATACACCTTGAACATTATTTCCCAACAATTCCAATGAGTTGAAAAGAACATCAACAGCTGGCTTATGACGATTCACTTCTATTGAATCCTCTAAAACACAAAAAAGTGCACCTCCTTTAGCCTCAACCTTAAGATGCATATTTCCAGGAGCAATATATACGTTTCCTTCCTTTATTTTTTGACCGTGCCTTGCTTCTTGTACTTTACACGCGCAATACGTATCCATACGTTTAGCAAATCGAGCACTAAACGTTTCTGGAATATGAATAGTTATGACTATCGGAGGACAATTACTAGGTAAGGTAGTAATGATTCTTTTAACGGCCTCAGTTCCACCTGTAGATGCGCCTATTGCAACAATATGATTAGAACGTTGGCACCCGCTAAAAGAATGAACAATACTGCCATCTACTTTTGAAGATGCACTGGCTATTTTATGGTTTTTATTATCAACAGAAGCTGCAAATTTAATTTTTCTAATAAGGTTAGCTTTAAAAATAGATTTATTAGCAATAAGTTCTTCAAAGCTTGGTTTAGCGATGAAGTCTATGGCGCCAATTTCCAAGGAATCTAGCGTTGTATCAGCACCTTTCGTTGTTAAAGTAGATAACATAACTACTGGCATTGGTCTTAAGCGCATTAAGTTCTTTAAAAATGTTATACCGTCCATTTTGGGCATTTCAACATCTAATGTAAGAACATCTGGATTTAATTTTTTTATTTGCTCGCGAGCGATAAGAGGATCTTTAGCCTCACCTACAACTATAATATCTGCTTCATCCTTTAGGACCTCATTGATAACCGCTCGAATAACAGACGAGTCATCAATGATTAATAATTTTATTGGTTCCATTTAACTAACATCCCAACTTAATAGCTATAACTAAAATAGCTCAACATCACCTTCTAGAGGTGCTTCATATATACGACTTCGGTAATCATTCTCTCTTCGAGTAATCGTATCGTTGTGTAAATTATCAATCGTTTTAACAAAAGCACGCCCAGAACTAGGTTCGAACAATATTTTTCTAGGATAAAAAGAGCCTAAATCTGAACTTTCTACACTTATATTCTCATCTTCCAAATATTTTAGAACAAAACGGATATTTCTATCGCCAACATCAGACATTTGTTTTAAAACTTTTCCACCACCAAATACTTTTGCTCGTAAATTGACTTTACGTCCTCCACTTTTCAAAATCATATTGATTAAGTGTTCCATAGCAAAATTACCGTAACGAGTAGCGTCTGATGCCATCCCCCTCTGGCCCCAATCAACTTCATGAGCTTCCTTTTCGGTAAGTGGCAACATAAAATGATTCATGCCACCTATTCCACTTCTTTCATCCCAAATACAAGCAGAAACACATGAACCTAATGTTGTAGCAATTGCGACTGAATCTTTTGTCATATAAAATTCACCTGGCAAAATTTTTGCTATCACCTGCTCTCTTTTATTATCCCAATAATGATTTACATGGGAAAACTCTGGTAAACAATTTTTTAAACATTGTTCGACATGAATATTGTTTCTTCTATTTAAGACCATGATTATTTCTGTTCATATTTATTACCACAACTAAAATGACTTTCTAAAAATGGTTCGACCAACATTATCAAAATGTGCTTGATAGGGTCCCAAATTCTCACTATGGCCTAATATGAGCAATCCTCCTGGTGTCAACATTTCATAATATCGAGCAAATAATTCTTGCTGAGTTTCTTTATCAAAATAAATAATAACGTTACGGCAAAAAATAATATCAAATGGCCCTTTCATCGGCCAATCATGTAACAAATTCAACTGTTTAAAAGTGATGAGTTTACTTAACTCTTTATCCACTTTAACTTTACTTTTATTAACGCCAACACCTTTGTGAAAATATTTTTCCTTGAATTTTTTGGGAAGGTCTTCAATTCTCCGTTCATCATAAACACCACTTTTTCCAGCTGCTAAAACATTACTATCAATATCTGTCGCTAATATCTTTGCATCCCATTGGTCTAAACTACCTTTCATTGTTTCCAATAAAGTAATTGCAATGCTGTAAGGCTCTTCTCCTGTAGAGCTTGCTGAAGACCATATTCGTAATCGTTTATGATTAGTTAAACTATTTTTAATAAGTTTTGGTAACTCGTGTTTAACCATAAAATCAAAATGGTGCTGTTCGCGAAAAAAACTTGTTAAGTTAGTTGTTATCGCGTTGATAAAATAATCTTTTTCTTTTTCCGGTTCCGCTTTTAATAAATCACAATATTCTGTAAACGATGAAATCTTACGTTCACGAATAATACGAGTAAGACGCCTATAAACCATCTCTTTTTTGCTGGTATTGAGAACAATACCAGCAATATCATAAACGTATTGGCAAATAAAACTAAAATTTTCTTTACTTAATTCAAATGCTTTATCACGACTTGTCATAAGTAAGTATCTCTAAAATTCTTCCCATTCTTGATCAGAATCTGTTTTTGCTCTACTTGCTTTAGGGGCCGGTCTCGACTTTCTTGCTGGTGCTCTACTTGTAGGTTGAGAGCGTGATGCACGGCTAGTTGGTTGAGGGCGTTCACGACGTGCAGGTGTTCTTACTTCAGGCTCTGGCTCACTGTTATTGTTAAAGAAGGCAACTTGATCGAGCAACGCTTGAGATTGCTCTTCCATTGATTTACTCGATGCGGCAGCCTCTTCAACTAAAGCGGCATTTTGTTGAGTCATTTCATCCATTTGGCTAACCGCAGCACTAACTTCACCAATACCTGCAGACTGTTCTTTACCTGCACTATCGATATCACCAATCATTTTACCGACTTCTTCAATGGCAGAGACCAATTCTGTGAAAGTTTGTCCCGTTTCATCAACTAATTTAGTACCTTGGCCCACAGCTTCGACACTGTCGTTGATCAATCCTTTAATTTCTTTCGCTGCCCCTGCTGAACGTTGAGCCAAATTACGCACCTCTGCAGCAACAACTGCAAAGCCTCGTCCTTGCTCTCCTGCTCTCGCAGCTTCAACCGCAGCATTTAATGCAAGTAAGTTTGTTTGGAAAGCAATCTCATCAATTACACTAATAATGTCTGCAATTTTTTTACTCGACTTATTAATATCACTCATGGCAGTAATTGCATTTTTAACAACTGCACCACCATTACTAGCTTTGTCCATAACAGAACCGGCTAATGAGCTTGCTTCAGAGGCATTCTCTGCATTTTGTTGTACTGTGCTAGTCAGCTCTTCCATAGCAGAAGCTGTTTCTTCTAAGCTTGATGCTTGAGATTCAGTTCTATGGCTAAGTTCATTATTTCCCTCAGCGATTTCTCTAGCAGAATCAAAAACGTTAGTTGATGCTGAACGTATCTCTTCAACCATATTGTTTAAGTTTTCAATAGAACCGTTCATGGCGTCAGCAAGTGCTAAAAACTCGCCCGCATACTCACCGTCCATTGTTTGCGTTAAATCACCATCAGATAGTGCTTGGGCAACATTAATCGCTTCATTAATCGGTTCAACAATTGCATCCATTAAACCGTTTATATTGTCACCGAGTCCTTTCATAAACCCTGTATAATCAGAGGTTTCAATTCGAGTATCTAATTGACCAGATATTGCATCACTGATCATACTTTCAACTTGTCCCTGTGCATCTTTTTCTTCGGTTAAATCGAGCCACTGCACTGCAGTACCGACATGATTTCCTTCTTCATCTTTTAAAGCAATGGCGATTAATTGAAAAGTTAAACCTACTAAAGATATTTCAGTGTCATAAGGCAGGTTATCAGGGTTACCTAATAGGTTTTGTTGATGTGCTGGGTTTCGATGGAAGGAATCAAAATTACTTCCCACCATACTTTCGACACTAAATGACGGTAACACGGTTTGAATTTTAGCTTCACGTCGTTTCAACATTTTACAGACTGAAGGATTGGCATAAACAATGTTTCCACTCGTATCAGCCATCATCACATTCGTTGTCATACCTTCAAGAGTAGAAGTTAAACGCCCTACTTCAATAGATTTCTCACGTGCTTCTGTTACATCTTGCCACTCGAGTGCATTGCCAATATATTCACCTTGTGCATCCATTATGGCGGTAACATTTAATTCAAAGGTCAAATGCATTACTTTTATATCTGTTTGCCATGGTAAATTATTCGGATCATCTAATAACTTGCGTTGATGTGCTGGATTTTTATGAAACCCATCAATACATGCGCCAATAATCGACTCTTTATCAGATTTAAAACCAGGGAATGCTTTTGCAAAAACGTCTTCATTCTTTTCTAATAGCTTAAAAGTCGCTTTGTTGCCGTAGGTGATTAAAAAATCTCGATCAATCATCATGCTTGGCGTATTAGACTGATCAATAGCACCTTGCAATTGTACCGCTCGGTTATTATCCGCCCTGACTTGAGTCACGTCACTCCATTCAAGGGCGTTACCAATATATTCACCCGATGCATCCATAATCGCAGTAACATTTAATTCAAAGGTTAAATCTTGTACTTGAATGTCGGTTTGCCATGGCAAATTATTTGGGTCATCGAGTAATTTTCGCTGATGCGCAGGATTCTTATGGAATCCATCAATACACGCGCCAATAATAGAGTCTTCATCGGCACTAAAACCTGGAAAGCTTTTAGCGAAAGTTGCTTCATTTTCTTTTAATAAATCAAACGTCGCTTTGTTAGCGTAAGTGATTAGGAAATCACGATCAATCATCATACTAGGCGTATTGGATTGGTCAATCGCGCCTTGTAACTGAACGGCACGATCACTTTCGAAACGAACTTGTGTTACATCACTCCACTCAAGTGAATTACCTATATACTCGCCATTTTCACTTGTAATAGCAGTTACATTTAATTCCATGGTCAAGTGTTCAATTTGGATATCTGTGGTATAAGGCAAATTGTTTGGATCATCTAACATTTTACGCTGATGTGCAGGATTTGCATGGAACCCATCTATACAATAACCAATAATGGCGTCTTTATCTGCCTTAAAATCAAGCCACTTTTTCTGAAAAGTAGCTTCATGAGACTTCAATAATTTCATTGTTGATTCATTTACGTAAGTGATAATAAAATCTCTATCAATCATCATAAATGCGGTGCCTGACTGCTCTAATGCACCTTGAATAAATGCGTTTTGTCCATCATTGCTATTACTCATAATATTTCCTGTCAATTTGTTTTTATCAACTATGGCAGCGTCTGCAGCTTCAATCATCGTTGCCGCTAATACTCCGTAAACGGATGTCCATGCTTTTTTTACCGTTAACGTAAAAGCATCACCTAAACCTGTTTCTAACGTTTTAAGTAAGGCGGCGCCTACAGTATTGTAATGGGCTGAAGTTACGCCATAATCAACATGTCTGGCACCAAGTTTTTTTACTGCTGGAATGAGTTTTTCAGGGCTATCTAATAATTTCACTGCAGTATCAAGCATAGTCATTAGCTTGTTACCTTGTTCGGTCATATTGTTTTTGAATAGAGGTTTTAATGACGGGTCCAATTCAAACAAAGTGCTATAAAATATTTCCGCAGCTTGCGGAGCAATCGGTTTAACTTTAGCCCATGATTCTTGAACTAAACTAATTTGCTTGGGGGTCATAAATTTTGCTCCATGGTTTTTCTTTTAGCTATTTGATTACAGTATTATTCAAATTGTTTTACGATTACAGTTAACTTTCGGTCACTAATTGTTCTGATGACCTCGGATTAACATCCCTTTTATCTACCTGATAAAGTTCGTTTTGATCTAATAAACTATTGCTGTCTAGTAAGATAATCAACTTATCTTCAATTGTTGCTAATCCATGCAAAAAACAGCGGTCAATATTATTGCCAAATGCAGGTGGAGTTCGTATTGATTTTTTTTCAAATTTGTACACTTCTGAAACCGCGTCTACAACAATGCCAACTGCCATCGTTTTTTGACTATTTTGATTACGTAAAATAATGGTAACTGTTTGTTCGTTATACTCTAGTGGCTCTTGACCAAAACGCTGTCTCAAGTCAATAATAGGTATGATAATACCTCGTAAATTTATAACGCCTTTTATGTAGTCAGGCTTATTAGGTAACTCTGTTACCGAACTCCAAACACGAATTTCTTGTACACATAAAATGTCAACACCATACTCTTCGCCACTTAAAACAAAGGTGAGATATTCTTGCTCTTGTTCCATAGTATCTTCCTTTATTAGCTTATTTGTTGTTTTTCAACAGCTTGCAGAGTTTTAACGTTAAGTATCGTTACAACATTTTCGCCTACATTAACGAGCCCATCGAGGTAGTTTTGTGGTACACAACCTCCAAAAACGGGAGCAGGCTTTATTTCATTAGCTTCTACATTTAAAACGTCAGATACGGCGTCAACGACAAAACCAATCGTGCGTGTTTTCTCTTCAGTTTCTACTGTTAAAACTATCACTACGGTTGTTTCACAGTAGACTGCTTCACCAATATTAAATTTCATTCGTAAATCAACAATAGGTACGATAATACCGCGCATATTTATCACCCCTTTTATATAACCAGGAGAGTTTGGAATACGGGTTGGGTTTTCCCAGCTGCGAATTTCCTCTACACATAAAATATCAACAGCATATTGTTCTTTAGCCAATAGAAATGTGAGGTATTGTTCACCACTGGTTATAAAATCGATACCCTCAAGAGAGTATTCCCCTTCGACAGGTACTTCTTCTGCTAACATTTGAATATCCATTAAGAGTTCATTCCTTCAGATATTGACTGTGTTATTTTGGGTTGAACCGTTGATCTGTTTTTTTGATTCAACTGAGCTTGAGCAAGCGCCATGGAAATAATACCGGGAACATCTAATATCATTGCAACAGAACCATCTCCTAATATAGTCGCTCCAGAAACACCTTCAACTTGTTGGTAGTTATCATTCAGGCTTTTTATTACAACTTGCTGTTGAGCAAGCAAATCATCAACCATTAAGCCAACTTTCTGACCGTCAGCTTCGACAACAACTAACAATGAATTTTCAATGTTTTCAAACTCACATGGAATATTGAACAATTGATACACAGGTATAACGGGAACATTGTCTTCACGAAGACGATAAAGAACCATATCGCCAGACACTCGATTAATAAGCTCTTTTTGTGGTTGCAGAGATTCAACAATAGTTATAAGAGGTATAATGTACGTTTCAGTGCCGACTTGAACTAGTTGTCCATCTAAAATAGCTAATGTAAGCGGTAAATTGACGCGAAAGGTACTTCCTTTTCCACGTTCTGATTCAACTTGAATACGACCGCCGAGAGATTGAATATTCTTTTTAACAACATCCATACCTACACCACGACCAGAAATATCGCTCACTTCTTTTGCCGTAGAAAATCCAGGTTCAAAAAGCAAATCAAATGTCTGAGCGTCACTTAATATCGTACTATCATCAACGATGCCTTTCTCTAAGGCTTTATTAAATACAGCTTCACGGTCGATCCCACCACCATCATCTTTAATTTCTATAACAATACTGCCACCTTGATGATATGCGTTTAACATTATGGTTCCCTTTTGAGGTTTACCATTTGCTAATCTAACTTCAGCAGATTCAATACCATGATCAACAGCGTTACGAACCAAATGAACAAGTGGGTCACCAATTTGTTCCATCACTGTTTTATCTAATTCTGTTTGTTCACCTTTTAAAATAAGTTCAACTTCTTTACCCGTTTTTTTAGATAAGTCATGAACTAATCTTGGAAAACGATTAAATGCAAAGCTTATAGGTAGCATACGAATACGCATTACACTTTCTTGTAATTCTTTTGTATTCTGAAGTAATTGTTCTAACCCTGAATTGAGTCGCTCTACTTTTGATAAATCGAAATCATTACCCAATTCCGATAACATAGATTGAGTTATGACTAATTCGCCAACTAAATTTATTAAACTGTCTACTTTATCAACTCCAACTCGAATAGAACCCAAGTCATTCTTAGCTTTACTTGATGGTTTATCAGAATTATTTGAAGTTTCTTCAGATTTTTGATTTGTTGGTGTTGGTGTTGGTGGTGTTATGACATCAGGTTCGTCAAGTGAAGGTGTTTCAGTTGATAATTCTATATTAGATATTTCTAATGGCGGTAAATCACTACTAATAATATTTTCTTTGGTAATAATTAATTCGCACTCGTCTTCAACCCATTCAAAAACTTCTTTTATGTCATCTTCGTTTGCGCTTGACTGTAGTGTTAAATTCCAAGTTAAATAAATTTCTTCTGCGTCAATATCGTTTAAGGCGGGTAATTCTTTTGCGCATGCGACTAAAGTGACTTCACCTAAATCAGCTAGTGCATTAAAAAGCAATAATGGATCGTTACCCGTTTGTACCAAATGATGTTCGGGAATAAATTTTATTTGCCAAGTAGTAGAATCATCAGTTTTTGTATCAACATCTTCTGAACCATTAATCGTTAAAGGTTCACTCACTTCGATACCATCAGCCGCTAAGGCTTTTTCTAACAATGCTGATGTTTCAATTATTTTTGAAGTGTCACATTCTGTTTCATCGCGGATAGACTCAATGAGTAAACGCATACAATCAACAGAGTCTAATAATAGTTCAACATCATCTTGTTTAATATTGCGTCTTCCATCACGCATTTCATCAAGTAGTGTTTCTACTAAATGGGTAAATTCAGTAACATTGTTAAAACCAAAAGTACCCGCACCGCCTTTTATAGAGTGCGCTGCACGAAAAATTGAATTAATCGTTTCATCATCACCTTGCTCTAAATCTAGCAAGCTCGACTCCATTAATTCGAGGCCTTCAAAGCTTTCTTCTAAAAAACTTGGAATAAATTGCGATAGATCTACACTCATAATAGCTTTACCTAACAACCCTTTTAATGGTTGCTAATAATTTTTCAGGGTTAAAAGGTTTAACTAGCCAGCCAGTAGCTCCTGCTGCTTTACCACGCATTTTCATATCTCCAGAACTTTCTGTGGTTAACATCAAAATTGGAGTGAATTTGAAGCTGGGTAGTTTACGTAATTCTTGGCAGAGGGTTATACCGTCCATAATGGGCATATTTACGTCAGAAATAACTAAATCGATAGATGTTCCTTTCGCTTTATTTAACCCGTCTTGCCCATCTTTTGCTTCAACCGTTTCATAACCGGCACTTTTTAATGTGAAGCTAACCATATCGCGAATAGAGTTAGAGTCGTCTACAACCAACACTTTGGTCATGTCTTTTTCCTTTTTAAGCTGAATATAACTGCAAAGACTTAATCATAATTAAGCATTCAGATATTGATTTAAAATGGCTTCGTTAAGCCCTAGTTGCTTAACGCTTTGTTGAATAACTGAAGAAGTTGAACTCCAGTTAAGTTCTTTATTTTGTGAGGCTATGTAAGTTACAGCGGCTAATAACAATTGAACACCTACTGTATCAATAGTAGTGACATCACTGTCGTCAAAAGTAATAACATCGTTCTTATCAATTTCGAGCAGCAGTTGCGCTTTACAGTCATCAACTTGAGCAATCGTTAACTGAGCCGGTAATTTGAACATTTAATCCCTTATTAATTCACATAAAATTTTAGAACCTATGAATAAACATAAGACAAAAATAATTATCTGCAAGTTTATTTCTACAAAAAATTTACTATTTTTTAAGTGTTTACAAAAAATCAATAAAATAGCTCAAAAAACAAACATAAAAAATAGTCTGGTTTATTTTAATGAATATATTGCTTTCCCTGTTTACAATTATTATGGTTGAAACAAGGATGAATAATTGGGAATGACAATGTCACAAGAGAGTCAAAAAGTACCGAGCCAAGTATTCCGTTGGTTTGAGAAAATGAAAAGTAACTACGAGCATAGTGTTCAAAGTGTATTACAACGATTCGAACAATATAGTCACAGCCAACAATTAAGAATAGATCACGCTAATCAATCTAATATTGATAATTTAAAACAGTCTCATCAAAAACTTATTTCCCTTCAGAATGATCAAATTAGTCAATTGAGTCATGATGTAAAATATTACAAAGAACAAATGGCTAAACAACAACAAACAATAGAACAACTTAATGGTCGATATGATGCGGTAATGAGCTGTTTACTTACCGAAAAGAGAAAAGACATCGATATTAGAGATATTTTTTCTGATGATGACTTCGTAAAAAATGAACCAAATGAGTTCATTGAAAGTATTGAAGACACCGATATCTCAACTTCAGATTCCGATATTTATGCTGAGCATATAGACCATAAAAATGAAAACAGTAATATTCATAACAATGAACCTTCTCAATTAGATATTGACCTTTTTGATCAAGCCATTTTAAAAAGAGAACAAGGTGATATCGAGCAAGCTTTTCAGTTATTTGAACAAGCAGCTAACCTTGGGCATGCAAAATCAATGGGGGCTATGGGCCGATCATTTTTCTTAGGTGAAGGCACGGAAGAAGATCACTCAATGGGTTTAGCGTGGCTTATTCATGCGGCAAACCAAGATCTTCCGCAAGCAATTACAAGAGTAAAACATTTTCAGGAAAGCGAACCCGAACTTTACGAAGAAGCGTTAACCCTATCAGAGAGTTTATATGTTTCTTAAACCCTATATTGGGTGTGTAATATAATAAGTAGTTTGTGAAGTCTACATGAGCACCACAAAGTGTATATTGTATAATATAATCATGTCATAATACCAAAATCGTAAATATTATTTTGGAACTCTAATGACACAAAAAATGACAATAGGTGTAGGCGGCTCTGACGCGGCATCAGAATTAGCTAAACTTAACAACATGACAGCTGATATTCAGCCTATCTCTTCAAATGAATTTAATACCCGTATAGCTAAAGCTCAACAATTAATGAAAGCCAATAATATTGATGCTACTTATTTAGATGCTGGAACTAACCTGTATTATTTTACAGGAACTAGATGGTATGCAAGTGAGCGTATGGTGGGGGCAATAATTCCACAAGAAGGCGAAATTCAATATATCACCCCCTATTTTGAAGTGAATACTTTAGAGCAGTATATGACCATTAAAGGTAAAATTAATGGCTGGCAAGAACATGAAAGCCCTTATCAATTATTTATTGAAACCCTAAAAAATATGGGTATTGATTCAGGTACAATTGCGCTTGACGAATCAACCTCATTTTTCATCGCTGATGGTATTAAACAATGTGCAGATAATTATCGGCTTATAGACGCAAAAGCAATTACTGCAGGATGTCGAAGTGAAAAGTCGTTACATGAAATTGCGTTACTACAACGTGCTAAAGATATGACGATGGAAGTTCATAAAGCGGTTGCAAAAATATTGTATGTAGGGATAAGTACTCAAGAAGTCACTCACTTTATTCATCAAGCCCATATAAAAGTAGGAGCCCCTGCTGGCTCTTATTTCTGTATTGTATTATTCGGTGAAGACTCGTCTTACCCACACGGTGTTAAATCACCAAAAGCTTTAGAAGTTAATGACATTGTACTCATAGATACAGGCTGTCAGGTAGAAGGATACAATTCAGATCTTACTCGAACCTATGTTTATGGTGAAGCTAACGTACGTCAGCGTGAAATGTGGTTACTAGAGAAAAATGCACAAATAAAAGCATTTGAAGCAGCTAAAGTTGGCATTCCATGTGGTGATGTTGATGTTGCTGCTCGCGATTATTTAGCGAGCCAAGATATGGGGCCTGACTACGAAACACCTGGCTGTCCTCACAGAACTGGCCATGGTGTAGGTTTAGATATTCACGAGTGGCCTTATTTAGTTCGTAGTGATAGAACACCACTCGCTGTGGGTATGTGTTTCTCAAATGAGCCAATGCTGGTATTGCCAAATGAATTTGGTATTCGTCTTGAAGATCACTTTTATATGACTGAACATGGCGCAAAATGGTTTACAGAACCATCGCACTCTATTGATGATCCCTTTGGTTTAATGGCATAAAAAAATATTTTCATTAATGAGAATGTGTGATGTTTATCATACATTCTCATTATACTTATTTATGTATTAAAAATAAGTGGCCAACTTTGACAAAATTATTATTTGGCTAATGGCTTCGCTTTGAGTAGAATCAGCTCATACTTATAAATAAAGTCGAAATATTGATACTATGCACGCACTTTTTGAATACCTGCCGCTAGTTGTTTTTTTTATTGTTTATCAAGTAATGGACATCTACTGGGCAACAGGTTCGTTAATTATTCTTGCCGCAGGACAAATTATTTACTATCTCATCAAAAAAGAGCCAATCCCTAAACGTACTTTAATATTTTTTGTACTTATTGCCGTGTTCGGTGGTTTAACCATATTCTTACACGATGATACTTTTCTCAAATGGAAAGTAACAATTATTAATTTGTTTTTTGCTATTGCACTAATAATCAGTGACAAAGTATTTAAGAAAAACATCATTAAAGACTTTCTTGATGAAGCACTAATTCTCCCTGATAATATTTGGGGAAAGCTTAATCTAGCGTGGGCTTTATTTTTTGCTTTTTGCGCATTTTTGAATTTATACGTTGCTTTTAATTTTGACCAAGATATCTGGGTTAACTTTAAAGTATTCGGTTTAACCGGTTTAATGTTCATTTTCTCTATCGGTAATGTTTTATCACTATCGAAATATTTACAAGATGATGAAGATGAAAGTGAGATTAAAAGTAAACAATCTGTAGAAGACGACAATAACCAATAATTGTAACAATCACCCTTTAATTTATGGAAAGTAAATGTTTTATCTAATTTATTCAGAAGACGTTGAAAATAGCTTAGCATTAAGAATGTCAGTACGTGAAAATCACTTAGCACGTTTACGAGACTTGCAAGATCAAGGGCGTTTATTAATTGCAGGACCTTGTCCAGCTATTGATAATGAAAACCCTGGAGAGGCAGGTTTTACAGGCTCACTAATTGTTGCTGAGTTCAATAGTCTACCGGATGCACAAAAATGGGCAGATCAAGACCCTTATATTGAGGCTGGTGTTTATAAAAAAGTAACGGTAAAACCTTACAAAAAAGTACTACCCGCATAAAGTTAAGCTATTATATTTTTATATAAATGCATTATTTTATGAAGTCATTAGTAACATAAAGAAGAGTATAATGAACAAAATATTTACCTACAGTGTAGCAATAGCTTTTTGCTTATTATCTTCTACAAGCTATGCAAAAAAATCGATTGAACAATGTGAAGCCAAACAAGACACAACTTCAGGGTTATCTAGTTGTTTTGATATAGTTAAAGCATCGATAGATAAAGAATTACAGACCTGGATAAACAATCAAGTTTTTATTCTTGAGGAGTTTGCCTTAACAACGGGCAGACGTTCCGCCTTAGATATGTTTAAGCGTTCTCAACGTAATTTCATTACCTTCAGAGAAAATGACTGCCGATGGCAATACCTTGCAATTTCACCAAAAACTGGCGCAGCTGCAGCTTACAAAAAATGTTATATTTTATTGAGTAAAGCACGTATTAAGGAATTAGAGATGATAAAACTCTAAAATGAATTTCAATTTCTTTTGAAGCTTGGTTAATTGCTAAGCTTTAATTAACAAATTAATGCCAAATGTTTCATTCCCTGCAAAACATCATTTCCCTTTTAATGATTATCCATTGAAAAGTTTCGTTATCAATAATCGATAAATAATCACATAAATAATAAAAGCTATAACCACGAGAGAAAAACCGATTCCCGCAAATAAGTCTGGGGCTTTCATTAAGCTACTCATTAACGACTCTTGATAATAAAAAAACCATTGATGATTATCAGGAAATACCAAAGTATGTAAATAGTAAAATATATCTGTAAAGCCGAATATACTAAACATAATTAGCAAAGAAGTACTTGGCAAAGCTATCGCCATGTATTGTTCTTTTATATGGGGTTTTGGCTGTTTAAAACGGGACACAATCACAATAATAGTCAGTAATAATAATAAATTTATTACTGATACCGATCGTAATGTGTTAACTAAATCACTAACATCTTGTAAGTGTATAATTTCAGCTGTTGTGAGTAATAATTTCTCTTTTTTGTCTTTATTTTGATAGCTAAGCTTAGCTAACCCCGTACCATTATTATTAATTTCATAAACTATTTCATTAAAACTTTTAAAATGCTGCTCAGTATCTGTACTTGCAAAGTCTCGTTTACCTTGAGTATTTTGTGGTACATAAGTCTTAACTGTCTGTTCAATATTGAGTTTTGAATACCAAAACTCATAAAAAAAATCAGCGCTTTTATTCACTTGCCAACTTAAACCTAACGAGAAGACCAATAGAAATAAACAACAACAAAGCCACAATAATATTGATACCCCCCTATTTTTTACTCTTAAGTGACTGTCCATTAAAATTCATACTCAATAGCAACACGTAATATATGATCCTTACTTTTGCCATTTAGCCCCGTAATAAAGCCTGCTTCCCACTTCAACTGCTTTTGACCATCAAATCGCTGTATTCCCATAAAAGCAGGGCCAATGCCGACGTAATCTTCCCCTGAATATAACTCTATGGCTGGTTGAAATTGCGGTATCCAACGATAACGATATTGAGCACGAAACTCCATTTCCATCTCATTTTCAATATCATTCCCCCATTCGTAAATCAAAAAAGCATTTATGCTTAAGCTCGTTCGCCCGACTTCCTTTTCAAACAACAAGCCGGAAGTTACTTCCCAAATATCTTTGTTATGGATTTTTTCAAATTCAAAAAGCATACCCCAGTCGGCCCAGTATTCTCCTTGTTCGGTTAACATCCAACGAGTTTCAACCTCATAAGCAGATAAACTAAAATTGTCATCAACATCACGTTCACCGACAATATAAAATTCAACCATTACATTATCAAAAATAGATTGTCCGTAAGCAAATCGTTGGGCTAAACTATTTGTATTACCTTTTTGATGTGAGAGCAAACGCCACTCGACTTCTTTCTCATTTGGCAACACATACGGATGATAAACTTTATCAACTACTACTCCATCAGCTAAGGTTTGCGCACTATAAAAGCAACTTAAAATAATTGCCAAAGTATAAAATAATTTTTTCATGATATAACATCCTTCAAACGAAGAAATCGCCAAGGTTCTTCCGGGAATTGACACAAAATAAAAGCGATTAATAAAGCCGTAAAATAAAGTCCAACTTGCAATATTGTTGGACTTGCATCGTAACCAAATAAAGCCTTTAAAAAGTATCCGAATTCAGATTTTTCTCTGACAATAAAATTAAGATCAAAAATCATACGTGTGCTGGGCAAAGAATCTATTTGTAATAATAAATCGCTGGTTTTATTAATTAACCCACAAGAGAAAAGAATCAAAATAAACTCAGTGCTTCTACCGTAAAAACGTTCATTGAGATATGTACATAAAAAATATAATAAAATGCTAATACTAATACAGATACCAGCACCTAAAACAACTCCAATAAACAGAGTATTTATTGCATTTTCATGTGACCAATATCCAATAAAGTAAATAATGAAGTTCGTTCCCTGTAACATTATAACGAGTGAAAATATTGTCGCCGCAAACAATGAACTTTTATTATTCGGTGTTTTCTGCATATTTTCATTGGTATTACTATTTAATAAACGAACAAAGAATAAAATCAAAAAGTAAACGATTAAATGTATAACAACATAAAACCACTCTAGCCCAGTGCCTTCGTTCATCTGACTTATTGTATCTATGCAAAGCCAAAGTACTAACATCAAAAACACACCTATTAATGCGCCAATAAAAAGTGCTACACCCGAAAGTGAAAATTTGATTTTAACTGACATCAATAACGCTAATATCATAAAAATAACTAAACTATTACTCAAAAATAAAAGAACGGTATTAATCAACATTAAATGCCTCCTCTACTATTTTCCAAAAAAGGCTCGATAGCTTCTTTGTTAGGAAGAGTAGACTTAACACTGATGGTACCTTTTGCACTATTAGGATTAAATTCACCAAAAAATTGATATTCCCCCTCAGGTAATGGCCCAATAAAAATGACTGCTTTTTTATTGGGGAATATCACTTTTTCGCGATTTAAATCAAAACTGTCAAATTCTTCGGGCGTTGTATCCCTATTATAAATAATAAGTTTTACTTTTTCGTTAGGCGGAATTGTTATAACTGCGGGGAAAAACAAATGGTCTTTTAACTCAATTACATATTCAGTTCGCTTTGCCCAAACGTCTGAGCTAAACGTTAAAGAAAGAACAACACTGATAATGCTTATATTTCTTATAAAAGCAGCATGTATTCTCACGTATTATCCTCCTGAGTATGTTCTATAGGGTTTTGGGATTGGTCAGTAATGTGATTGTTTATTGGAAATTTCACGGAAACTTTAAGGCCATTAAATTGTTGTGATTTTGCTAAAACTATTTTCGCGTTATGTAGCTTAGCAATATGCTGAACAATTGCTAACCCTAACCCACACCCTATCACGGTTGATTGATGACTATCTCCACCGATACGATAAAAACGGTCAAAAACCCGTCCGTATTCACTTTCTTCAATACCTGGCCCAGAGTCTTCAACGATTAACGTAAAGCTTTTATCGATAACTTCTGTTCTCACCAATATATGACCTCCATTAGGTGTATATTTACATGCGTTGCCAATTAAATTTTTTAATAAAGTGATTAATGCAAATTCGTTGGCGTAAATAGTCGTTGATTGGCTTTCTAATGAAATATCATGTTGGTGTTTCATTATTTCAGGATATAAGTCACTGATCACTTGTTGTAATAATGTTTGTAATTCAAGCTCAGTCACTTCCATGGTTAATTGGTCGGGGTTGGTACGATTTAGCGTTAATATTTGGTCAACAACATGCGCCATTCGGTCAACGCTTTGCGCTAATTGCATGAGAGATACTTTGCCAGCACTGTCGAGTTTATCGCTCTGGGTAATATGTAAATTATGAACATTAATTTTGAGTACACTTAATGGTGTTCTTAATTCATGAGCAGCATCAGATGCAAAATAACGTTCACGAGAAAAAGCTGAAGATAATCGTTCAAACAATTGATTCAACGTGTGAATGACCGGTTGTAACTCTGTTGTTGTTTCGCTTGAAAGTTTTGATAAATCATTAATCTTCTTCTCTGAAAGTTCACGTCGTAAAACGGTTAACGGCTTTAAGGCGTGCCGAATTGCCATAGAAATAAATAAAGCAATAATAGGTATCACTAATATGATAGGAGTAACAGCAGATAAAATAACGTCTTCTGCAAGTGAAAATCGTTGCTTTATCGGTTGAGCAACAATCACTTTTTTATGAATATGATGAGATTGGCCTATTGAAGAAGACTGAATGAACACGCGCCAACGTTGACCAAGAAAGTTAATTTCTGTGAATCCTGAAGATAGCTGAGTGATACTTTTACTCGGTGCGTTATCAGTACGTAACAGCAAGTTTTCATGATTGAAAAGTTGGTAAGCTATGTGCTCTGAAGGGACAATTGTTGGTTCATCAAGTGAACTTATTAAGTTATTTTCATGATAAATAGCGGAAGTGGCTAATAATGTTTTCCCCATAATCTCTAATTGTTCATCAAATAAATGACTCGCCTGCTCCATACTCGCTTTATAGCCTTGTATCGCGGCAAGAAATGTTACCAATGTGATAATTGATAATAAAATAAGGACTAAGTAACGGCGAATGGACATTAGGTTTTATTCACCGTATAACCTACGCCTCTTACAGTTTGAATAAATTTTTCGGGTAGTTTTTTTCTTAGGTTGTGAATGTGAACTTCAACAGCATTACTCGCAACTTCTTCGCCCCATTCATATAAACGTGATTCAATTTGTTCTCTTGATTGAATACGCCCAGCGTTTTCCATTAAAGCTTTTAACACCATATATTCTTTTTTTGACGTTCCCATTTCTTCATCGTTAATTGAGACTTTATGAGCCGCTGTATCAATAGTAACTTCAGCGCAAATAATCAATACTGATTTTGCTGTACCCAAACGACGCTCAATGACTCTAAGACGCGCTAGTAATTCGCTAATTTCAAAGGGTTTAACAAGGTAGTCATCTGCACCAAAATCTAAACCTTTAACTTTATCTTCAAGTGAATCTCGTGCGGTGAGGATTATCACAGGGGTAGTGAGGTTGCGGTCACGTGTACGCTTGAGTACCTCAATTCCATCTATATCAGGTAAACCTAAATCAAGGATAACTAAGTCTTGGTCAGGGACAGACAATGCTGATATTGCTGATTTGCCATTATCAACATGATTAACAACAAAACCTTCATGACGAAGTGACTGTTGCAAGCCTAAAGCCAATGGCATGTCATCTTCCACTAATAATATTCGCATTTTTTTATTTCAATCCTTTAGGCGATAAGTTTCATTATAAATTGCTAAACACTTTATTGAGTATTTTGTATCTATCTTAATGGTGAAAATTCATCTTATTTCATTGTCATCAGACGTAAATGTTTACTCATATATTTATACTATTAAGCGTGCTTATATTCTCGCTCATCGTAATAGTATTCTCCATAAAATAATGAATATCTATTTTTTAACGTTTGAAATTTAAAACATGAAACCAAATTAACAAGTATTTCTTAAGTAAAGCTTAAGGTAATCCACAAAAAGACAATTATCATTTTCCTTTATAGATAATAGTCACAAACTTTCCACCTATTATCACCTTTCATTTAAAAAAAAGATAATTTGAATTCTTAAAAATTCTAATACTCAAGTTTACATAATCAAAAAAGGTTTTCTCATAAACCTTTCACTTATTTCTAAAATAATAATTTGTCTAATGTTTATTATAATCATCGCCGCATAACGCTAAAAACGTAAAATTAGAAATAGGAATTAAATAATATTAATTTTAAAAAATGCTTGAATAAACAGCAAAAACGATATACTGTACATTTATACAGTGTATCGAGATTTGAGAGATGTTACCAATAAATTGCATTAATACCAGTGAGTTAAACTTAAGAGAAAGATATTTAACGAACGAGAAAAAAAGTTGGTGCGATGTTAAAAGTATTGCAAACACACTTGAACTTTCTCAACAGTATACTGAAATCTTTCAAAAACATGATTTAGAAAAAAAGTGGATATTGATGATAAATCCAGAAGAAAGGCCTCTTCAGCAATTATCTACAGAAGGTAAAATAGATCCAAAAAAAATCCTTAAAGTGAATCTTCATCAAAGAAATATATCACTGAACACCATTAAAGATGCCTTAGAAAAAGGCCATTGCTCAGCGGTTATTTTATGTAATGCCAAATTAAATGAATCACAATTAAATCAATTAACTCAATTCGCAGAAAAAGGACAAACCAAATGCATTATTTTGAAGAAGCAAGTTCAAAGCGTTTTCAATCAAAGCCAAATAGCAAGTTGCTTAGTTATTTCGGATTCTTCGTTATTATTGCATTGATACAATTTGAAAAAATCTATCCTTTATTAAAGCAGAAATTAAAGTTTTGCTCTGATAGAATAGATCAATTACTTTTTTAAATTGATCTTTTTATGCAATGTCCCTGTGGTTCAAATAAAAGTTTTAAACAATGCTGCTTCTTAATTATTAATGAAGAAATAAAAGCTGAATCACCTGAGCAATTAATGCGTTCTCGTTATAGTGCCTATGCAACAAAATCTGCTGATTATATTTATCAAACTTACGCAGAATCTAGTAAAGTACAGCAATCAATAGACGACATATCTGAGTGGGCACAAGAGACAAAATGGTTAAAGCTCACCATTCATTCTGCAAGCGAATATAATATCGGAATGGAAAATAATGCTATTAACGCTACCAATGAAGAACAGGCCTTTCCTACGGTTATTTTTTCTGCATATTACAAGCATCAAGGAAAGTATTGCCTGATGAAAGAAACATCGCGATTTATTATGGAAGATAGTCAATGGCGTTATTTAGATGGCGCAGTAAGTAACAATGGAGAGCTTGTTGCTCCAAAAAGAAATGAACTATGTTTTTGCCAGAGTCAGAGAAAGTTTAAACAATGCTGCGGTTCATAAATTCGTAAAAGTAATTCTCATCAATAAACTATAATCTTAGTAAATATGTCTATTAAGATTATGCAATAGCATCAAGTAAAGGAGCTTTTACTATGGTGTTATGGACAGCTTTCAGCCACCCCTTTGCATCAAATGATAATCTTGAATTATCTGAATCTATATTATTAACTTTTTGCTGGTTAAATTTTTTCTGACAGTAAAGTGATGTATTGCTAATGATTTGTTGTGTGATATGTTTTTTGTCGTCTCGAAATGCAAGCGGCTTAGGCGATAAAGCGTTTGATAAATGTAATTCAGCCAAGTTATTACTCTGAATAAGCTCAGATTGATTAAATATTGAAGTGGTATGAGTTTCATCTAGGGCTAAAGGAGCATTTTCAGGGAGTTCAAACTCTTTTCTTAATGTTGCATCGTTGGAATTTTTAACATCTGGAACTGTTTTTGGTAACGAGAATTGACTATGACTTTGTACATCATCAGCTAACATTGCCAAAAGAAGAGAGAAATCAGCTCGTCGAGCACTGTGCACACTTTCATTAAGTTGTTCACCTAATTGTAGTTCGTGTACCAGAATTTGACTGTCAACTGACTCTGTAAGCAATGCACTTCAACTTTATTGTTTTCTATAAAGTTTATATCGACAATAGTTTTAAATTAATTAGTTTTATTTTCATTTATTTAACAGTTTGAATACTCCCGCCAAACCTTTTAATCCCCGGCTTTAACGGTGCTTTTATAATACGACCTATTGTTTTAATGGCCACCTTAAGACAAAACATGCCCCACCTAAATCACTATCGACAACATCAACACTACCTTGATGCCATTCCATAATTCGACTTACAATAGCTAAACCTAATCCAAAACCACCAGTATCTCGACTTCTTGATTTATCGCCACGAGAAAATGCATCAAAAATAACTGACTTAAGCTCATCGCTAACCCCTTCACCGTCATCTTCTACGGTAATAATACAGTTACTAACATTGGTTAACAGAGTAATCTTAATTTGGCTTCCGCCATACTTAACAGCATTGCTGATGTAGTTATTAACCGCCCTCAATATAAAGTGCGCATCACAACTTATTTTATCTTGACCAATTTTATTATCAAACATAATAGACCCAGAGAAATGTTGATAATTGACCAGTTGAGCTTTAATCAATTCACCTATAGAGTATTGCTCGATGAGTAAGCTTGGTTTGTCACTATCAAACTTAGCGTAGAGTAACATTTCATTAACTAGTTCCTCTAATTCATTTATGTCATTTGATATTTGATCTCGATACTTTGTTTGTTTCGCTTTATCTTTACTTTTCGATAACATTTCCAGAGCAAATTTAGAACGAGCAAGTGGGGTGCGTAATTCATGGGCTACTGCATTAGTCAATTCTTGATGTGCTTCAATAAGTTGCTTTATACGTTGTGCCATCATATTAAAAGCACTAACCATTGGCTTTATCATTGCAGATTTTGCTGTCGGTGCTTGTATGTTTAGATTCCCATCACCAAACTGCCCTGTCGATTTTCGTAATTGATCAAGATCTCGCGACATAGGCCTGAGCCAGTAAAAGATAATCCCCCCTAGAAGAGCCATCAATAAAACTCGAATCAATGCTTCTACACGTGGCCGAGTTGGCATTTTGGTAGGGCCTAAAGTAAGGAGCGTATTTGTGCCTTCAAGTAAATGATGTAGCATAACTTCATCATTGTCGTAATAAACGTAGGTGTTCCCTTTTTTGAGTGATTTTGTATCTTTCAGGTCCCCATTACCTAAATCAGATAAAGCCATTAAACTAAAATTTAATTCAAACTTGTCGCCTGTCTTTCTAATAATATCAGGCCACTCGTCTTGAGGATAATTCTGTAAATAACCGTCAACCGCCGCCAACATCGTTTTATAACCGGTATAAGATTCAATATCCTGTTCTAAATAAGAACTCCAAACTTCATCTAATAACCATGTAAACACTATGAAAATAAAAACAATTATAAAATACAAACTAAAAAAAGAACGATTGAGTTTCATATGTATACTCGACAGATTTAGGTATAAAAAGTGATAATTTTCATCAATAAAAACGAATAACGGGGCTAATTAGCCCCGCGATTTAAAATCAAAAATTAACTCCATGCATCAGGTACAAATAAATAACCTTGGCCCCAAATAGTTTTGATACGAAATGGTGTTTCATTAGAGTCATGAAGCTTCTTACGTAGCCTAGAAATTCGTACATCAACACTTCTATCCATACCATCATACTCCCTTCCTACCACGGCCTTGTATATATAATCACGATTTTGAACTTCACCCGCACGATTGGCTAAAAGCCATAACAAATCAAATTCTTGGCTTGTTAAGTCAATATTTTTATCTTGCAGTGTTACTTGACGAGAGCGTTTACTAATATGTAATTCACCAAAGTTTATTTCAGATTTTTCATTACCATTCGATGGTAATTTTCCACGGCGAAGTAAAGCATTAACACGAGCGAGTAAAACACGAGGTTCAACAGGTTTTATTACATAATCATCAGCGCCAATCTCTAAGCCTAATACTTGATCGAAGTCCGTTCCTTTGGCTGTAAGCATCAAAACGGGTCCTTTATAAGTAGGACGAATATCTCGGCAAACCGCAAATCCATCTTTACCCGGTAACATAACATCTAAAATAATAATATCTGGAGAAAATTTCTCGATACGCTTTTCCACAGTATCGCCACGAAACTCTTGTTTTACATGATACCCTTCACTTTCTAAAAAATCAGAGACTAAATCTGATAACTTACGATCATCTTCAACAAGTAATACTTTTTTCACTGCAGCTTTATCTGACATGTTAACTCCTAGAGTTTATTTACTTATGATGCCATGAATTAAACAAAATAAAATAAAATAAGGCATTTCAACTACACATTTAATTAACGCTAGATTAGACAATCAACAATCGTTTAACAAGCATTAATACAGGGTATTACACTAGGGTTACACATAATTACAATTGATAATTAACTATGAAAAATGTGTGCCTAAAGTCTAATAGATAGTAATTAATAATAACCTTCTCTCATGACATCTGGTAGCATGTTCAAAAAATCAATTCCGAGTGTTTTTTATGAAAATCATTAGCTTTAACATTAACGGCCTCCGTGCACGTTTACATCAACTCCAAGCCATTATTGATAAGCATCAACCTGATATTATAGGCCTACAAGAAATCAAAGTTCATAATGATGCATTTCCTGTAGAAGCCGTTGAAGCAATGGGGTATCACGTTTATTTTCATGGTCAAAAAGCACATTATGGTGTGGCTATGTTATGTAAAAAAGAAGCTAACATCGTTAAAATGGGGTTTCCAAGCGATACAGAAGACTCTCAAAAGCGTATGGTCATGGTTGAAACTACCAATGAACAAGGTGAGAAAGTAACCGTACTTAATGGTTATTTCCCACAAGGTGATAATATTGCCCATGAAACAAAATATCCTTACAAACGTCAATTTTATAAAGATTTAATGACCTACCTAAATGATAATCACACACCTGAAGAACACGTTGTGATTATGGGAGACATTAATATTTCTCCAAGCGACTTAGATATTGGTATAGGCGAACCAAACCAGAAACGTTGGTTAAAAACAGGAAAATGTAGCTTCCAGCCAGAAGAGCGAGAATGGCTTACTACATTAATGAACTGGGGATTTAAAGATACCTTTAGAGAGCTTCATCCAACAAGAACAGAGCGCTACTCTTGGTTTGATTATCGTTCTAAAGGCTTCGTTGATAATCGCGGACTAAGGATTGATGTGGTATTAGCAACACATAAAATGGCAGACACCTGCGTCGAAGCAGATGTTGACTATGAATTACGTGGCATTGAAAAGCCTTCTGATCATGCGCCAATTTGGTCAACTTTTAAGTAAATTTTATGTTTATTGCTCAATATATTTGTCCTATTTGTAAAAAGTCATTAGTGCTAAATAATAAAAGCTATCGTTGCGAAAGTAACCATAGCTTTGATCAGGCTAAAGAAGGCTATGTGAATTTATTGCCTGTTCAGCATAAGCATTCGAAAGACCCCGGTGATAACAAAGCGATGGTGAACGCACGTCGCTCATTTTTGGATAAAGGATTTTATCAACCACTTGCTGATGAATTGCAGTGCCTTTATCAACAATATGCTGATTTAACAAAGCCATTATTTGATGCTGGCTGTGGTGAAGGGTTTTATACTCAACAATATGTACGCGAAACAAATGATGTTTATGGTATTGATATCGCCAAGAACGCCGTTAAGAATGCAGCAAAAAAATATAAAAATTGCCAATTTAGCGTTGGTACATTGTCAAATTTACCCTTTCGTAATAATTATTTTTCTTGGATAAACTCTATTTATGCCCCTATTCTTGAGGAAGAATTTACAAGAGTACTAGCTGACGATGGATATTTAGTGACGGTTACACCGGCAAAAAATCATTTGATAGAGTTAAAAGCATTAATATACCGAGAAGCAAAGCAGCATGACGTTAATAAAAGCCCCATTGAACACCTGACATTAATTGAACAAAAAGAAGTAAGTTATACCATGGATTTTACAACCGGCGAAGACATTGTAAATTTGCTTTCAATGACACCTTTTGCCTTTAAAACAACCGATAGCTTAATCAACGATTTAAAAGCAAAAAGCCAATTTTCTTGCCAAGCTGACTTTTTGATACGTGTTTATAAAAATAGAGTTAACGATGATTAACGAAAAGTTTTGGGGAAAAATTAAAATTTAGAATTTTTTGATTGGTGGCTAATATTGAGTAACTTTGCTAAATCAATAAAACGAGGTTTATGCACTGATAGTTTTATTGAACCACCCGCTTCGTTCACCTTAGCAACACTTTCTTTATACCAAGAAGCCAAAGATACCGGTAGGAACTTATCGGCTTTTATACCTAACATCAATAATGCTTGAGCAGGAATACTTAAGATAAATAAGCTATAAACCAACGCTTGTGGCAATAAAGTTATCGACCCAAGATAAATCTGCATGATAAAAGAAAACAAAGCAATTCCCGGTAAATACCGAAAAGCCAAACGGCTAATTTGAACAGCTTGATATTCGGCAAAATAATTACCCAATTCTGCTCTTTGAGGCCAAAGCTCCATATACTTCCGGCCCAATTTTATTAGTTCTACTACACTCATATTCATAAGCGACACACTATAGGAAGTTCTATTTAAAAGATAGCACAAAGTTGTAACTAGTTTTATTGATGTTCTCTTAAAGTGACATTTCTTGGTCCACATCAATATTCAGACATTAAATTTGGTCTATAATATTTCAATTAACGTATTGTAATAAAACAATTAACCTGCTTATAAATGAATATTAAATAATGCTATGAAAAAAAATCTAATTTTAGTTTTAAATTGCGGTAGTTCTTCTTTGAAATTTTCACTGATAAAACCAGAAAATGGTCAAACATTACTGTCAGGATTAGCCGAACGCTTGTTATCAGAACAGGCAAGTATAAAAATAAAATATCAAGTTCAAACAACACAAACCACGTTGCAAAGCCCATTTGATCATCAAACAGCAATAGCAAAATTAGTAGACATATTGGTAACACATGAACTAAATTTGCAAATTTTCGCCATAGGACATCGAGTTGTTCATGGTGGTGAAAACTATAGTATGCCAACGATAATCAACGAAGAAGTAAAGAATTCTATTGATGAACTATCTAAACTCGCACCATTGCATAATCCTGCCAATCTAATAGGTATAAACGCTTCAGAAGAAGTATTTTTAGATACCCCGCAAGTTGCTGTTTTTGATACAGCCTTTCATCAAACAATGCCCAGTAAAGCTTTCATCTATGGTATTCCTTATGCACTTTATAAAGACCACGGTATTCGGCGATATGGTTTTCATGGCACTAGCCACTATTTTGTAGCACGAGAAACGGCTAAAACACTTGATATTCCCCTAGATAAAAGTAGCTTTATTAGCGCGCATTTAGGTAATGGTTGTAGTGTGTCGGCTATTAAAAATGGTAAAAGTGTCGATACAAGTCTTGGCTTTACACCGCTTGAAGGAGTCATGATGGGAACCCGTAGTGGCGATTTAGATCCCGGTGTTATATTTCATTTAATCAATGAATTAGGTTATACGGCCGATAACGTCAGTCATTTATTAAATAAAGAAAGTGGTTTACTCGGTGTTTCAGGTATTAGTAATGATTGTCGTGAAATTGAGGAAGCTTGGTTAAGGGATAGTAATCCTAGAGCTAAGCTAGCATTAGATGTATTTTGTTATCGTATTGCAAAATCTATTGCTTCTCTTAGTGCCAGTTTAACTTCACTTGACGCCTTAATATTTACTGGTGGGATTGGAGAAAATTCAAACCTCATTCGTCAGTGTATTATTGATCAGCTTAGTCTACTTAATTTTCATGTATCAAATGATAAAAATGCATTATGTCGCTTTGGACAATCTGGCCACATTAACACAGATAATTCTCGTAATATTCTAGTGATACCAACGAATGAAGAATGGGTTATAGCGGAGCAAACATCGCAACTTTTATCAAATAAAAATTCAAGTAAGGTATAGCATCATGGCACATAGAATAATGTTGCTTCCAGTAGGTTTTGGCGTAGGGCTTACCAGTGTGGCACAAGGTTTAATTCATGCTTGCCTACAAAAAGGTATTAATGTTGGTCACTTTAAACCCATCAGCCAGCCATCGCGTAATTTGTTAACTCACAGATCTAACGAAAAAAAAATCATAGCACAAACGGAAACCTCTAATACTTCTATATCGCTTACCTATGTTGAGCAACAAATGGGTGACGGTAAACATGATATTGTTTTAGAAAAGATTGTGGGTGCATTTAATGATTTTGAAAAAAATCATGACGTGGTTATTATTGAAGGACTTATACCGACGACTCGTCAACCCTATGCGGGCAGAATAAATAGAGATGTTGCACAAGCACTTACTGCTGATATTGTACTAGTAGCAGCCCCAGACAATGACAGCGCAGAAGAATTTGAAGATCGTTTAGAAGTCAGCGCTGAGACCTTCGGCGGAATAAAAAACAAACGCTTAATTGGTTGCATTATCAATAAAATTAACAGCCCTGACAAAGATGAATATGGCTTACTGCCTCGAGAAAATGAATTTAACAGTGACTTTGATATAACTCCCTTCATTAATTTATCTATATTTAAAAATCGTCATTTTGACTTATTAGGTACAATCTTTTGGGAGATGGATTTAATTGCACCTCGGGTCATAGATATTTGTAACTATCTAAATGCAGAAGTTTTAAATCATGGAGATATGACTCACCGTAGGATCCGTAGTATCAGTTTTTGTGCGCGCAGTGTAGGTAACTTAATGAGTCATCTACAACCCAGCCGCTTAATTGTTACTCCTGGTGACAGAACAGATATTATTATAGCAACTTGCTTATCTGCATTAAATGGTACAAAAGTAGGTGCTTTGTTATTAACTAATGGTTACAAGCCAAACGAACAAGTCATGTCATTATGTCAGCAAGCTTTAGATGCAGGGCTTCCTATGCTCTCTGTTCCTTGGGATACTTGGCAAACTTCTCGTCATTTAATGAACTACAACCCAGAAACGCCTGACGATGACATTCAACGCCATGACAAAGTAAAAGAATATGTTGCTGAGAACTTATCTTCACATTGGTTGCAACAACTTTCAGAGAATGTCAGTCAAACTAATCAGATGTCCCCACCTGCCTTTAGACATAAGCTAACTGAACTTGCACGAAGTGCTAATAAGTTAATTATTTTGCCCGAAGGTACGGATGTAAGAACAATCAAGGCTTCTGCAATTTGTGTTGAACGTGGCATTGCACGCTGCCAGTTACTTGGCGATAAAGAAAGTATTTTACGAATTGCAGAACAGCAAGGAATTAATTTACCAGACGGTTTATTGATCACTGACCCTGCATTAATTCGTGATAACTACATAAAGCCACTCGTTGAATTAAGAAAAAATAAAGGGTTAACGGAAGTTGTTGCCAAGCAAGAGTTAAAAGATAACGTTGTATTGGCTACCATGATGTTGCAATTAGGCCAAGTAGACGGATTAGTCTCAGGTGCAGTTAATACAACGGCAAATACTATTCGCCCTGCTCTACAACTAATTAAAACCGCTGAAGGAAGCTCCCTAGTTTCGTCAATTTTCTTTATGTTATTACCAGAACAAGTACTAGTTTATGGTGACTGTGCTATCAATCCAGAACCTACCGCTGAACAATTATCAGATATAGCAATACAATCTGCAGACTCAGCTATTAAATTTGGTATTGAGCCTAAAGTAGCTATGATAAGTTATAGCACAGGGAGTTCAGGAGTTGGTGCTGATGTAGAAAAAGTAGCGAAAGCCACAAAGTTAGCCCAGGAAAAACGACCTGACCTAATTATTGATGGACCTCTTCAATATGATGCTGCAATCATGGAAAATGTCGCTAAGAAAAAAGCTCCCAATAGCCCTGTAGCAGGAAAAGCCAATGTCTTTATTTTCCCTGATCTCAATACAGGAAACACAACTTATAAAGCAGTTCAGCGTTCGGCAGACTTAGTCAGTATCGGACCTATGTTACAAGGGATGAGAAAACCAGTAAATGATCTATCGCGTGGTGCATTAGTTGATGACATTGTTTATACAATTGCCTTGACCGCAATCCAAGTAAAACCATAGTTTACTCAGCTAAAAGGTTAGTTTATTAACTTTTTAGCTTATGTTTTTGCTAAGTTGACACTGATTTAATATACAGTTGATTATTTTGATAATTGTGAATAACTTCAGCTATACTTACTTGCTAGTCAAAAAACAACCAACCTATTTTATCCTTATAAAACATAAAGATAATGAGCCATCTAATAGTTACCCACAACCATACCCACAGCTTTTGTGGATATCATTAATAAGTTTTCCTTATTATATGAGAGGTTAACCACTTAGAATACAGTGACTTTTTAGTAGTTAGCATGCTTTTTATAATTAGTCGCTAACTTTTCATATAAACATGTATTAAAATTATAAAGTACTTAACTGCTACACGATAAAAACATTTAAAGGAAACATATAATAATTAACACTTTATTTCTTTCTTCATAATGATCCTTGCTTTAATAATTAGTCAGTAAACGCTATAGTTACCTTTTTCATAAATGGAAACTTGCAATGAGTACACTTACCCTCAAACTACTCGAAGAAACTTTTGCAATTCATAGTTTAGCCAGCGATATCGATATTCCAAAAGCTGTATTTGACGCACCAATATTTTTTATTGCCAAAACCTATGAAGAAACGTCAATTGTATTACCTCAATCGGTAAATATTCTTAGTGATGAAGTAGAAAAAGATTGGCAAGCACTTGAAGTTGTTGGGCCACTCGATTTCACTCTAACGGGTATATTATCAAAAATATCAACGATATTAGCTGACGAAAAAATCAGCATATTTGCTATATCAACATTTGATACAGATTATATTTTAGTTAAATCTAAAAATGTATCTCTAGCAACAGCTGCATTGATATCAAATGACTACCAAATAATTTAGTTCTAGGATCTTTAATGACGACTATTTACGGCATAAAAAATTGTGACACAGTAAAAAAAGCGACAAAGTGGCTTGATAAACAAGCCATTGAATACACTTTTTTCGACTTTAAGAAACAACCTTTAACAGCAGAGTTACTGACTGAGTTTGTCAAAAAAAGCTCATGGGATGTTTTACTAAATAAGCGCAGTACAACGTTTAGAAACTTACCTGATGAAATAAAGGATAATTTAACTGATGAAGTTGCATTTCAGGCAGTTTTAGCACAACCAACGTTACTAAAAAGACCATTAGCTGATCACAATAATAGCTTTCAAGTTGGATTTAAAGAACCACTATATCAAGAGCTATTTTTATCATGAATAATATAAAACCAGAACATGACGTTATAAAATTAACAAAAGATTTAATCGCACGTCCTTCGGTAACACCTGAAGATTTTGGTTGTCAAATAATGATGGCAAAGCGTTTAGCCAATTTAAATTTTAACAACGAAACCATGATCTTTGAAGATACCACTAATCTGTGGTCCAGACGTGGTACAACTCAACCCGTGTTCTGTTTTGCGGGGCATACAGATGTTGTTCCTGCTGGAAATCTAGAACTTTGGCATACCCCGCCTTTTGAGCCAACGATTATTGATGGCATGTTATTTGGTCGTGGCGCTTCTGATATGAAAGGTAGTTTAGCCGCGATGATTATCGCTACAGAGCGCTTCGTAAAAGATCACCCAGATCATCACGGTTCAATTGCATATCTCATTACCAGTGATGAAGAAGGTCCATTTATTAATGGCACAACACGTGTGATTGATACACTTGAAGCGCGTAATGAAAAAATAGACTATTGTATTGTTGGCGAGCCAACTAGTTCACACAAAGTTGGAGATGTCGTTAAAAATGGCCGTAGAGGTTCAATATCGGGTGAATTAACCATACACGGTAAACAAGGCCATGTTGCGTACCCTGACCATGTAAAAAACCCTATTCATCTTGCAATGCCTGCTCTAGCTGAACTTAGTCAATTGCATTGGGATAACGGTAATGAATATTTTCCAGAAACTAGTTTTCAACTATCAAATATAGAATCAGGAACTGGCGCAACGAATGTTGTACCAGGACATTTAACCGCTTGGTTTAATTTACGTTTTAGTACAGAACTTAATTTTCAAAATATTATGGATAAAATTGATGCTGTGCTCACTGGTCATCACTTAGATTATGAGATTAAATGGACATTTAACGGAAAGCCATTTATTACTGAACCAGGAACTTTGCTTGATTCAGCTGTAAAAGCCATCAAAACAGTGACTAACATTGATACTGAACTTTCAACTTCTGGTGGCACATCAGATGGCAGGTTTATCGCACCAACGGGTGCTCAAGTGATTGAACTTGGCCCATGTAATACAACTATCCATCAGGTAAATGAAAGTGTTAACTGTGATGATTTAATTTCATTAGTAGATATTTATTATCATACACTCGTTAATGCATTAACGGGCCAAGTAACAACAACCCAAAATAATGACTAAATTATTCAGCAATATATTAACCAATCAACAATTAACAGGACGTGATGAGAGTCATCTCGTCTGGTTAGATGAGTCAACAGGAATTCATCAACAAGCTTTACCAGCATGGAAAGCTATGTCTGAAGAAGCAAAGTTGGCAGGTTTTGACTTAAAGATTGCAAGTGGGTATAGAGGATTTGATCGTCAATTATCGATTTGGAATAGAAAATTTTCAGGGCAACTCCACATTAAAGGCCAAAAAGGTGAAATACTTGATATTAATACGATGACGGAACAAGAAATTGTAAAGTCTATTTTGTATTTTTCAGCACTACCAGGAGCAAGCCGACATCATTGGGGTTCCGATATTGATATATATGCTCAAAATTTGTTACCTGACGATCAACAATTAACATTAGAACCTTGGGAGTTTGCTGAGGATGGACCTTTTTATACATTGCACCAGTGGCTGTCTAAAAACGCCAGTCGCTTTGATTTTTATTTCCCATACGATAAATTTCGAGGCGGTGTCGCAATAGAGCCTTGGCATTTGTCATATTGGCCAATAGCGAAATACGCAGAAAAAGTTTTGACCTTAGAGTGTATAAAATCAGCTATTTTAAATGCTGAAATATTAGGTAAAAGTAGAATAAATCAAGAATTGTCAAATATCTATCGAGATTATATTCAAAATGTTGGGGGAATTAACTATGGATAACGGCATAATAATCATTATTTGTATCGCCGCTTTAGGTTTAGTTATTGGTAATTTTAGCCTTGTTCAAAAGAATGCTAAAACGCCATTACGAAAAAAAAGTCTAAATGATTTACAAGAAACTCTTCCACGTAGTAATAAAAAAAACCATAAAATGCCAACAATAGTGTCAAATAATCCTATTGAATTAAAAGAAAAAAGTGATTTAAATATTGAAATTGATGAAATAGAAAAACAAACAGCGATAAAGAATAATACTGGGGTGGAGTAGAAGTTTACCTCTGTATTTCAGCTCTCATAAATTAGTAAATTTTAATCTACTAATTGTTAAAACTAAAATGCCGTTAAATAAATTTAACGGCATTTTTAATTTCAAAAAACTTACATTAAGTTATATTAAAATGCATCTCTGAAAGATAAAGCAGATTCCATTACTGGAAAAATACGTTCTAATGTTTCAAAGGGCAATGCGTTAGCTTCCGCATCATAAATGGTTACCGATGTTTTGCCTTCTATATCAGCAAGTACAAATTGATACGTACCTTCATCTAAATCAATAACAGGTACATCATCTCCCCAAATAACTGACCATAAGCTGTTATCCGGTTTAACAAATTCTACAAAGTATATTTTTTTACTTTCATTTAAATCTGTTATTTCAAAGCCATAATCTGCAAAAAACAATGGCATATTAGACCAAAGTAAATCAAGTTCAATCTCAGCGATATAAGCAGGTTCAGCTACAATATTTTCACCTAATGTGACAAATTTTTGATTAGCTCTCATCAAACGGTTTTCACGCTGGTTTAAACGATATTTGAAATCAACCTGAGCAATAACTTCATTAAGCATAGCCATTTCAGCACGTTGCTTGTCTATTAAGTCAATAGTTTTACTCGCACCTTTTTCATCGGTACGCATGAAATCAATCAACTTAACGGATAGAGCAACACTTCGTCCATGAGGCTTTTCTTCAAATGAATAACTAAAACGTATACTTTCGCTACTATCAACAGTTTCAAGGAACCAATATCCAGAAAGTTCTTCTTTATGATACCAGTCAGACTCAAACGCTATGTCATCTTGGCCAACCGATTTTAATTCTACACCATCGATGACAAGTTGTTCTCGCAATGCTTCTACCAAAAAGTCTTTTAAGTTGGTTTCTTCAATTATTTGATCAAACCAAATTTTAGATGTTGTTACACCTAACTCGACTCTAGAAGACGATGCAACAGGAAGTACAAGAGAAGGTGCTCTTACATCAACATTTTGTCCAATAGGCCCTTTATGGTTTATATCATCTGAAATAAAAAATTTGGTATCATCTTTAGGTTTGTTTAAACCTGCTGGAATACTTAATTTTTTGGCTTCTTTTTCTTTGGCATAATCAAAGTCGCCCATAGCGCTTTTTTTACTAACACTGCCACAACCTGTTACTGCAAGACTTAACAAGGAAAAATAAAATATACGACGATTCATTAACACTCCTGAGGATACAATCTGAATCTTAAAATGTGTTCTTATATGAACTGATAATTAAAGCTACTTGAAACCATTAAATGAAAACAACGAAACTTCAATCTGCTCTTTGAGTAAATTATTTGTATTAAGTTCCAATATTATCAATAGATTTTATTGTTCAATATTTACAAGCATATTATCAGAAAGATTAATGCGCACCATGGTACTTGGCTGTTTTTACAAACACAAGAATTCAGCTCGAAAAATACAAAATAAATATATTCTCTTATTAATACAGGTTTTCATCTGGTTCAAATACGTTACAATAGCGCCTTTTTAAAACACTTAGGTTAAATATGTCTCAATATTTAGTGCTCACCGCAATGGGCGCAGACAGAACAGGAAGTGTGAGCGAACTCACTAAGCTCGCAAGTAAATGTGGCTGTAATATTATAGACAGTAGGATGGCAATCTTTGGCCGAGAGTTTTCTTTGATTATGTTATTAAACGGCACTGCAAAAGCGATTAATAAAATAGAAAATAAATTACCGGCAATGGCTGTAAAACTTGAATTAACGACCATAATGAAAAGAACCTCTGGTTATAAAAAAAGAGACTTTACACATCATTATCAAGTTGATTATGCTGGTATAGATCAACCGGGTGTATTAAAAGCGATGACTGCATTTTTTGCAACTCGAAATATTGATTTATCTTCACTAAAATCAGAAATTGATCCAGAAAGTAATCAAATGCGCGCCACAATATTAATAGCCTTAACTGAAGATACAAGTATTGAACAACTTGAGAGTGACTACTTTGAACTCTGTGAACAAATTGATGTACAAGGTTGTATTAAAAAAGTCAGTTCAAACCTTATTTAACTATAATGCTAATTAGGATAACAATGAAAACAATAACTGTTGGCGAAACCGCCCCACTATTCACTTTACTTGATGAAAACAATACTGAAGTTTCCTTGGCTGATTATATTGGTAAAAAACAAGTGATCGTATACTTTTACCCAAAGGCAATGACACCAGGTTGTACTGTTCAAGCTCAAGGGTTACGAGACAGTAAAGCTGAACTTGAGCAATTAAATACCGTTGTTTTTGGCATTAGTCCAGATGAACCAAAGCGATTAATTAAATTTTGTGAACGTGATAAGTTAAACTTTACTTTACTCTCTGATGTTGATCATAGCGTTGCCGATGCTTTTGGTGTTTGGGGCTTAAAGAAGTTTATGGGTAAAGAATACGACGGTATCCATAGATTATCTTTCCTGATTGGCCTTGATGGAAAAATTAGCCACGTATTCAATAAATTTAAGACGAAAAACCATCATGAAGTTGTTCTAGACTTTTTAAAAACTGAAAATTAAGACGAACGGCTAGTTTACCCAATGTAATGGTATTTACATTGGGTAAACTAGCCGATTAATTAGACCTAAATATGACCTCACATTTAAAATACCTCTCTGGTTACTCTTTAATTATTCAAAACAAAGTACAAGAAATGATAACTAACAAAACGTTATCATCTTATTTATTATCAAAATATCCAAAGGCGCATCAGATATATAATGATAAAGCCCTACGAGGTTATGTGATGAATATCAAAAATCAGTACTTAAAAAAGTCCGAACCATTAAGCCAAATAAAGTATGACGATAAAATTCATGTTATCAATAACGCGTTAGGCTTACACACCTATGTATCGCGTGTTCAAGGCAGTAAATTAAAAAGTAAAAATGAAATTCGCATAGGTTCCTTGTTTAAAAAAAGCCCAGAGGCATTTTTAGAAATGATAGTTGTGCACGAACTCGCACATTTAAAAGAAAAAGATCACAATAAAAATTTTTATAAATTATGCCTGCATATGCAAAGTGATTATCATCAAATAGAGCTTGATTTGAGAATTTATTTGACACAGATCGAGTTATTTGGGGATATTTACAAATAACCTTGAAGGCTATTTTTTCATGAGCTACAGTATAAAAAACAATTTAACTTAGTGACTTATGCAAATTACAAATATAAAAAAACGTATAGTACTTACTGGAGGACCTGGAGGTGGAAAAACCACCGCACTTGATCTTATTCGTCGTGAATTTTCAGGAAAAATAGCAACAGTACCAGAATCTGCAACGATGATATTTAGTGGTGGTATTGAACGTTCAAATAATGACATCGTACTAAAAGCGCAACAAACAGCTATTTTTAATTTACAGAAGCATTTAGAAGATATTCAGCGAGCAACATTCGAGCACAGTATTATTTTATGTGACCGTGGTTCTTTAGATGGTTTAGCTTATTGGCCAGAGAGTTCTGACAGTTTTTTTAAAGCGATGAATACTAACCTTGAAGATGAATTAGCGCGGTACGATGCTGTTATATTTTTTGAAAGTGCAGCAAAATCGGGTGAAAGTATTAAAAGTAATAATCCAATTAGAAATGAGTCTGAAAATGCAGCTATCGCTATTGACGATAAACTGCAAAAAATTTGGTCACAACACCCTAATTACAATTTAATACATAGCTCAGCGTCTTTTATCAATAAAGTAATGTTTGGCATCACCACCATTGAAAAAATTATTGAGCAGTATCAAAGGGAAGCACTTAAGAGTTAAAAAGTTAACTATCAGTACTTTCCAGTTTAGGTAAATCATTATTTGAAGGCCAAGCATTTAAAACCGCTTTAACTAATGTTGCAAGTGGAATAGCAAAAAACACCCCCCAAAAGCCCCACATTCCACCAAAGAGAATAACCGCGATAATAATAGTGACTGGATGTAAATTTACCGCTTCTGAAAACAGTAATGGCACAATGATATTACCGTCAATCGCTTGAATGAGACCGTAAGCAAGCATCACATAGCCGAACTCACTCCCCGTACCGAATTGAAATAATGCGACTAACAAAACCGGGAAAGTTACAATGGTTGCACCAACATACGGTACAAGCACTGACAGACCAACGAGAACACCTAATAAAACACCATAATTCAAGCCCAGCGCAACAAAAGCAATAGTAGATGCTGTTCCAACAATAAGAATTTCAATTACTTTACCGCGAATATAGTTCATGATTTGTTGATACATTTCATCGCCTACTTGCGTAGCCATTAAACGTTCTTTAGGTAGAAAGGCTGTAAAACTTGAAAGCAGATATTTTTTGTCTTTTAAAAAAAAGAAAACCATTAGCGGCACCAGAATTAAATAAATCATTAAAGCAACAATATCAGAAATAGAATTCAGTGAAGCTCTTAATGCAACCTGTCCCCACTCAATCAACTTATCATTTACCGCTGAAATTAACGTTTCAATTTGTCCCGCATTGATTAAGTCTGGATATTGTTCAGGAAGCGTCAATAAATAAATTTGTCCCTGCGATACCATGTGTGGCACTTCTTTTAATAAGTTACTACTCTGCTGCCATATAACCGGCATGAGCCCTAAAATAGCAACTAAAGAAATCCCTATAAATACAACGACAACAAAACTCACAGAAAGTGTTCTCGATAAACCTAAATTCATTAAACGATAAACAGGTAAATCCAATAAAAAAGCAATCGCAATCGCAACAAAAACAGGCATAAGTAAATTATTAAAAAAGAAAACAAATAAAAATGCACACAAAAGAATGACTAATAAAGTTACGGCATTAGGATCTGAAAATTTACGTTTATACCATTGAGAAAATAATGAAACCATTTATATAACTTACCTGTTTGATTTACGTTTAATTAAAGGGGGTAATTAACTTTACTAATAAAAAGCTCAAGTGTGTTTTTTTCAAGCCAAGACTGTTTGTAGGTGTAACCGTTTTTAGTTAATAATTTCGGAATATCTTGAATTGATCCTCGATCGGAAATTTTTAGTAAACACGAATCACTATCTGACATTTTTTTCAAAAGTAATCGTAATTGTACCAAAGGAACAGGACATTTGTCAGATCTGGCATCATATTCATAGATCATAAACGACATACCACTTAAAAATTATTGATAAACAAAAATTGTTACTAATAACAACAAACAAACCTTTTGTTTGATTATCTAATTTGCGACAATTGATTACAATGTTATTGTATTATTTATTTTAATTTGATGACAATAAATATAGAGGTCAAATGAACGAATTACCTATTACATCATCTTTAAAAGAAATTACCGCCTATAAAAAAAAGCTTAATTGGGGTGATATTCCGGCTATATATACTATGGCGGCATCTTCAATTGGTGACGTGGACGGTATATTAACTCATGGTTTTGATAGTGCATACAAACGATTGTTTGATAGAAGCAATTGGAATGATGTCTTTTTAGAGGGTTTTACTGATGAAAGTGGCAACCTCAAACACAAGCGAAAGCCTCAAATAGCGTTGCGTCATCACTATGATGATCACAATTATGAACTTCATTGCTTTCCCATAGTCAAAGGAGAACAACTCTTTGGTTCTTTATCACAACATCCATTGTGCCCTTTTAAACAATGGCAACCTGAAAGTATGCAAATGCTATTCAGGATCAGTAGTTTAATTTCCTTTATCGTTTACACTTTTAAAAGTGGCGATGAAGCAGATATAGCGTTAGTAAAATATTCACATAAACGCGTTCAAGAACTGATAAATGAAATAAGTAAGTCATTTGAGATTGTAGATGTGATGGGATATTCCATTGCTGAATTTTGTAAAGAGCTATATGCTAAAAAACCTAATGTTCCTATAGCTGATTTACTTGATAACACCGATTCAAATACGGAATAATTAATTTGTCTTCTAATAATACTTTTAAAATAAAATCATTTTTACTTGCTTGCTCACTAAGCACATTGCTTGCTATCCCTTATAGCTATTCACAAGAAAATAATAGAAACGAACTTCCTGAAATTGGCACTGCTGGTTTTAGTGTATTATCAGTAGATAAAGAGCGACAAATTGGTGGTGCTATGATGCGTCATATTCGTGCATCTCAACCTCTACTTAACGATCCAGTTTTAATTGAATATATCAATGATCTGGGAAACAGATTAGTAAAAAATGCGGAAGATGTGAATTACAGTTTTGAATTTTTTATTATTAGGAATAAAGAGATCAATGCCTTTGCTTTTTTTGGTGGCCATGTAGGTATTCATAGTGGTTTAATCACTCTCGCAGATACAGAAAGTGAATTGGCATCTGTTATTGGCCATGAAATCTCTCATGTAACCCAACGTCATTTAGCACGAAGACTTGAAGCACAAAGTAACAATCAACCTTTAACAACAGCAGGAATGATTTCTGGACTGTTACTTGCGTTAGTTAATCCATCTATTGGTATGGCTGCATTAACAACCGCAATGGCTGCTTCTCAACAAGCGAGTATCAACTTCACTCGTGGTAATGAAAAAGAAGCAGATCGCGTAGGAATAACACTCTTAGCAAATAGTGGTTTCGACCCTCAAGGCGCCCCTAACTTTTTTAGTAAAATGGCAGAAAAATATCGTTATAAATCGAAACCTCCTGCAATGCTTTTAACTCACCCAGTTCCTGAGTCTCGTATAGCCGAGGCTCGAATAAGAGCACATGGATTAGAAGCTCGTCGATTAGCGCCAAATTTAAATTTTGCTCTTGCAAAAGCGCGTATTCAAGCTAGATACGAATCGACGCCCGACAATAATATTTTTAAATTTACAGATGATTTTAATAAACAAAAATACACTTATAAAGAAGCAGTAAAATATGGCTTAGCTTTGGCGCATTTTGAAAATAAAGATTATCAAGAAGCTAAAACAATACTTGAAGCTCTAATAGCTGAAGATAAAAACAATCTCTTTTACGCTGACGCATTAACTGATGTTTATATAAAAACAAAAGAAATAAATAAAGCTTTAGTCATGCTAAGTGAATTGAATTTAATAATGCCTAACAACCAAGTTGTTACCTTAAATTATGCAAACGCATTACTCGCAGATAAAAAATATTCTGAAGCAGAAGTTCGATTACAAGATTATTTATTATTTAAACCTGGAAATTTTATCGCTTACGATATATTAACGACTGTTTATCAAAAACAAAAGAAAACAGCATTAATGCATGCCACTAAAGGGGAAGTACTTGCACTTTTAGGTGCATATTCACGCGCTATTGATGAATTACAAACAGGTTATAATTTCGCTGGTGAAATGCCCCTTTTAGAAAAACGTATTAAAGCACGAATAATACAATTTAAAGATCAAGAAAAAAAACTTAAAAGACTATAAAACAAATACTCGCAAATGTATGAACACTCTAATTAAACTGTTCTACAAAATACGTTCATATAAATTTAACTTTAAAAAATCATGAGATGAAACATGTTAACTATTTATCACAACCCACGCTGTTCAAAAAGTCGCCAAACGCTGGCACTCATCGAAGAAAATAACCAAGAAGTTTCTATTGTAGAGTATTTAAAAACGCCCTTAGATAAAACGACCATAGATTCACTTTTAACACGCTTAAATGTTTCCCCCATTGAAATGATGAGAACTAAAGAAAGTGAATTTAAAGAACAGAATCTAACAAATGCAACTGATAATCAGCTAATAATGGCAATGGTAAATACACCTAAACTGATTGAACGTCCAATAATAAGTACTGATACAAAAGCAGTCATTGGCCGTCCTCCTGAGAACGTATTAACGCTTTTCTAATTTTAATCACATTTTAATTTAATATTTTGTCGATAAATATTTTTCGTCAATTGGATAACGGACATGCAACAAAAACAACTATTCCAAACTACAACCTTGAAAAAAATGACTTTAACCGGGTATTTTTCTCTACTATTTTTTATGCCGATTTGGTTAATATTCTTAAACCCTTCACAAGGTTTATCTCCCATATTAAGTATATGCTTCTTTACTCTGCCGCTTTTATTTCCTTTAAAAGGGCTTCTTGCAGGCAACCCCTACACCTATGCTTGGTCAAGTTTCATCGTTATGATATATTTTCTTCATAGCTTAACAACTTTATGGGTGTCTCCAGAAGATATTATATGGGCGTCTTTAGAGCTAATTTTTGCAACCTTGATGTTTCTTTCTGGGACATATTATGCAAAATATAGAGGTCAAGAATTAGGCTTAAGTATTAGAAAACCAAAAGAGCCAAAGTAAAATTAAAGCAAAACTTTATTGAAAGCACAGAATGTTAATACGTAAGGGCTAAAAATGAAAAATCTTCTATTTGTATTGGTACTAATCTTAATTTTATCTGCATGCAACAGTAAGAATGAACCCGCTGAAATTGTTACCGTGGGTGATAATGTAAAAATAGACCAAGCAGTAGAATTATTTATTCTTTCACCCGATTATGATATTACTGATATTCTTTGGACACAAACTGAAGGTGAACCCGTTGTCTTTTTAGCGTATACAAGTAAAGTAATAGCTTTTACACCTACTATGGCTGGAACCTATAGTTTTAATGCATCATACTCATTAAAAGATGGCACTAAAGAAAGTATCGAACATTCCATTACAGTATCCAGCGATCAAAGTTATATTTCAGCACGTTTAGGCCATGCTGTTTTAGAAGGAAATAAAGTTTCATTAAGGGCATCTATAACCCAAGAACTTTCATCCAGCTCTTTAGTTTGGAAGCAAATTACAGGACCTGAAGTTGATTTTACTGAAGAAAACACTGACGGAAATTATGCTGTTTTTTTTGACGCTCCAGAAGTCAGTCAAGATACTTTACTCGAATTTTCAGTTACTTCAGGGAGCCATAGCGATAATGTAGGAATTATTGTAGAAAACGCAGAATCTATAAACACTGATTCAAACGACACCGCCTATACTGACCGACTAGCACGTGTATTCCCATTTGTAGCAAGTTCCCCTTATGCAGATGTACTTGCCGACTGTGTTTATAGCAATGAAATCAATTTCAATAACACTTGTACCTTTAATACGTTACCACTCATAGCTCACGATACGACTTCTCCTTCAGTTGACGATATTATGGACCGAGTTGTCGTTTCTCATCATTGGATGGGGCAAAGATTTAGAGAGTTTTTAGAAAATTTTGATCCAAATAATGATTTCAAAAATTTACTTAGAGCCAATACTGCAATCGTTATTTCTTATGATATAAGACCATCATATTATTGGGTGGTGAGTGGCGCTATTCATTTAGACGCTAACTATTTTTGGTTAACTCCTGATGAACGAGACACCATAAATCAAGCTCCTGATTTTAGGGCTTCATTTGGGAGTGATCTGAATTTTGCTATGCCATGGCGTTATGTGAAAAACAATGATTACACAACAACTTTTATTTCTGAAAATGTACGAACAAATAGAAATCCTGAAGATGTTTTATATGGCTTAACATATTTGATGTATCATGAACTTGCTCATGCGAACGATTTCTTTCCAAGTACCAGCTGGGCTAATTTAAACAGAAATCAAGCTATTTTAGCTGCTGCACAACAAATATCTAATAATACTGGGTATAAATCTGATCAACTTAAAAACACACATCCCCTTCTAGGAGATGAAATGTATGGTTTGGCTCAAGTGCGTTTTCACGGAGTAGACGCAACAGATACGCAAAAAACTTACCAGCCTGACGATGTCACTACATTTTTCAGTTCAGAAAAGGCTCCTCAATTTTACAATTATTCGAGTGTACGTGAAGATTACGCTATGCTTTTTGATGCTTTCATGATGAAGATTCGCTTTGATATTAGCAGAGATGTTGCAATCACTAACCTACCTAAAACTGAAGATGAAAATTATATTGTGACTTGGGGACAACGAGGCCGAATAGGTGACGAGTTAATTAAGCCTCGCGTCTTATTCGCCGTAAGTAATATTTTGCCTGAGGTTAATAATGTTGAGAGTCTTATAAGTAATCTACCTCCCCCCATCATGATGAACGTTGGAGAAACATGGAGTGAAAATTTGAGTATTGGTTCTTTAAATGCTCAAAAGCCAACAATAGATAAAGTTTCAAGTCAGTTAAAAGAGAAACGTTTTATTCAACATGATTTTTATGAAAAACCGAGTCCTATCAAATAAAGAAGTATAATTAGAATAAAATAGCTTTAATAAAAGGAATGGTGATTTTTCGTTGTTCTCTTATTGAAGCTTCATCAAGTTCATCTAAGGCTAAAATTAAATGAGTCATTTCACGTGATAAGTGACTTAATAGATATTTAGCCACTTCATCGCTTAACAATAAACCACGTTGCTGAGCTCTGAATTTCAACGCAATCAGTTTCTCTTCATCATCAAGTGGTTTTATTTGATCTGTCATTCCCCATGATAAGCGAGAAACGAGATCCGCTAAGCCTAGCTTTAACTGAGGAACACTTTGATCACCAGTAATAATTAAACGTTTATTCTGCTCAATAACTCGATTAAATAAATCAAAAACCGCTTTCTGCCAAAGTTCATCTCCAGCGATTAATTGCACATCATCGAGGCAAATCAGATCGATATTTTCCAAGCCATCTAATACTTCAACTGAAAGCTGTTTTAATTCTGAAAACGATAAACAAACGGAAGACAACCCCAATTTTTCTGCAAAGGTACAACTTGCGTGTAATAAATGTGATTTACCAACGCCCGATAAACCAAATAAATAGAAGCTATTCACATGGGTTGATTCAATCCCATTATTACTAGCACTGATAAATGATTTTAATTGTTCTGTTGCTGAATAATTGGCAATACTTTGAAAGCTTGAAAAGGTTTCATCATCGGGTAATTGTACAGATAAAGCTAATTGAGAAATGACTTTCACTACGGTTTCCAATAAAAAACAGGTACAGCGTCAACCACTTTTTCTGCAAGGGGGTCAACAAAATGATCTAACTGTTGGTTCAGTTTTAATGAAGCGAGAAATGCTTGACCAGAACTCTTTAATGCTAATTCAAAACGGCGGTTATTACCCGAAGCTGTCAGTAATTTTACAGATTTGACAGATGATAATTGTTCAAGAAATCTCTCTATTTCAATAAAGTTTTGCAATGATGATACATTAGCAACATCAATAACATAGTCACTATCGATACCGCTATTTAAGGCATATTTTTGATATATTTTATCACTAATAACAGTAAGTGCTTGTTGTAATAACTCATCAGGAGCTGTTCCATAGGTAATTTCACCAAAAATTTGAGCTCCTATTGTATCTCGGTTATAACCCTGAGCATCAGCAATGAAACTCCAATCTAAGGCGTATGATTGCGCCTCGTCTTGACAGAGCAAACATGCTTCAATCTCCTCATAACTATCTTGCTGCGGCACTAAACTACTGTTTGATAGTCGAATGATAATAATTGACTCTGGATTATAACGCTGGGATGCGAATTGAACTTGCTCTGCAAATCGCCCCCAAACATCAAAAGTTGAAATAGTATTCATATCCGTTAAATCAACCAACGGCATTAGAATAGGTAAACCTCTGAGAGTAGAGAAATTTTCTACACTTTCAGGTAAATTGTAACTTACCTTTGAGGAAGTATTACCAGATAAGTTATCTGAAAAAGAGGAATAAGCCGCATTAGAAATAGTCGTTCGATGCAAACCATTTTCTTCCACAAGCCACAATAATATTTGTGGCCGTAAACTTCCCCAAATAGGAGCATTTGCCTGTTCAAATAACTGGTTAATTTTACCTTCATCAAAAGTAACTAAAAGCTCAATTTTATCAGCTTCACGTTGGTAACGATAATTAGCAACATATCTACTGTAGCTTTGAAGACCTTTTTTGATAGTCGAATTTGTTAACAGTTCTTGTTGACCACCAACTTTTAACACGACAGCACCCATCGCTTCTTGCAAAGCACGCTTTCGTTCTGAATTGGTTTGTGAGTTAACAATAACCTTTGCGGTATATAAGTTTTTAACTTCCACTGCAAAAACTTTCGAAAGTGCAAAGAAGTAACTTAAAACAATAACTAATACAATGAAATATCTAAACATATTATTTAAGCGGCCTATTTTTATGTCCAAGATCTTATCATATTGTTAATCATTTTAATCACTATAAAAAAATAATTTATTATAAAGATTTTCACCGCGCCATTGCACTGGTAGAATGCGCCTTTAAAGTTCTTATGCTAATTAATTGAGGTTTCCCCGTGAGCGAACAAAAACAGTCTCTAAGCTATAAAGATGCTGGCGTTGATATAGATGCAGGTAATGCCCTAGTAGAAAAAATTAAAGGTGCGGTTAAACGGACTACTCGTCCTGAAGTGATGGGAGGCATTGGAGGTTTTGGTGCTATATGCCAAATACCTACCGGTTATAAAGAACCAGTACTTGTATCTGGTACCGATGGCGTAGGAACAAAATTACGTTTAGCGATTGACCTTAAAAAGCATGATACTGTTGGTATAGACTTAGTTGCTATGTGTGTTAACGACCTTTTAGTATTAGGTGCAGAGCCATTATACTTCTTAGATTATTACGCTACAGCTAAACTAGATGTTGATGTAGCTTCTGACGTTGTTGCTGGTATCGCTGAAGGTTGTATACAGTCAGGTTGTGCTTTGGTTGGTGGTGAAACTGCTGAAATGCCTGGCATGTATCATGAAGGTGATTATGACATTGCAGGTTTTTGTACCGGTATTGCGGAAAAAGCTGATCTAATTGACGGCTCTAAAGTAGCGGCTGGTGATCAGTTAATCGCTTTGGGTTCATCAGGTCCTCATTCAAACGGCTTTTCATTGATACGTAAAGTGTTAGAAGTAAACAATACTGATACCACTGAAATGTTAGGCGATAGAAGTATTGCAGATCACTTACTTGAACCAACAAAAATCTATGTAAAATCTACCCTTGCTATGCTTAAAGAAGTAAAAGCACACGCCCTCTCTCATATTACCGGAGGTGGCTTTTGGGAAAATATTCCACGTGTATTGCCAGAAAGCGCTCAAGCAATTATTGATGGTAATAGCTGGGAGTGGCCTGAAATATTCAACTGGTTACAAGAAAAGGGCAACATTACGACTCACGAAATGTACCGTACCTTTAACTGTGGTGTTGGTATGATAATCGTTGTTCCTGCTGACAGCCTTGCACAAAGTCTTGAAATTTTAACCGCACATGGTGAAAACGCTTGGCACATTGGCGAAATAGCTGATATGAAAGCTGATTCTGAGCAAGTTGTGATCAATAAAGGTTAATTTAATGCCATCAAATAATATGCAAGACAGTAACTTAACTAGCAATATTGTAGTGCTAATTTCTGGTGGCGGCACAAATTTACAGGCAATTATAGACGCCTGTAAAGCTGCAGATTACCCTGGCAACATTGTCGGGGTCATTTCAAATAAAGCCGATGCTTATGGTTTAACTCGTGCTGAAAATGCTGGAATAGCCCATTGCGTGCTTTCTCATAAAGATTTCGACAGCCGAGAAGTTTACGACCAAGCGTTAATCAAGCAAATTGATTTATACCAAGCTGACGTTGTAGTTCTAGCCGGCTTTATGCGAATACTAACCCCAGAATTTGTGCAACATTACCAAGGTAAGTTAATCAACATTCACCCGTCATTATTACCTAAATACCAAGGCTTACATACGCACCAACGTGCTATAGATGCTGGTGATAAAGAGCATGGTGTCAGTGTGCATTATGTCACTGAAGAGCTCGATGGTGGACCTGTAATATTACAAGCAAAAGTACCAATTTTCGAAGGTGATACTGCAGAAGATCTTGCACTTAGAGTTCACGAACAAGAACATAGGATTTACCCTTTAGTTGTTAAATGGTGTTGTAATCAGCGCATTTCTATGCACAATGATACTGTACTTTTTGAAGGTAAAGCTCTCCCAGCCTCCGGCTATGCGAGTGATTAAAATATTGAATCATGAAAGATAGGTAATTAAATGCTGAATAAACTATGTTGTATTGCTCTCGTATTAGCATCTCAGAGTAGCTTGGTTTTTGCAAAAAATGCTACAAATATAAGTACCGAACAACATGCTATTCAGCCTTTTACCGCTAAATATAATCTGATACGCTCAGCCGATATTGTTGGTACAGCGACTAGAAAGTTAGAATATTTAACATCCGAACAAGCTAAGTACAGTTATAAAACAGATATAGAGTGGTTAATATTTTCAGACAACCGCCAAGAAACCTCGTTAGTTAAGCTCGATCTTCACAAAGTTACTCCCATGCAATATAACTTCAAACGAGAAGGTACTGGGCGTGATAAAAGTTACGCATGGCAATATAATATTGCTGAAAACATTGCAACTAACCTCAAAGAAAAAAAAGACCTCAATGTTGATTTCCCGATCAATATCCAAGACAAACTGAGTTATCACTTACAAAATCGTTTAAACTTAATTCAACATCCAGAGCAGAAACTTTTTGTTTACCCCGTAATCAGTCATTCTGGGAAAGTTAAAAATTATGTTTACCAATATGATGGTGAAGATGACTTAATGCTTCCTTTTGGTTTAGTAAAAGCAATAAGATTAAAAAGAGAAGTTATTGAGAAGAAAAAAATCACTTACGCTTGGTTTGCTCCAGAACTAAATTTCTTAATGGTAAAAATACAACAAATAAAGTCTGGTGTTGAGCAATTTGATGCACAACTTACCTCTGTTGAAATGCATTAAATCTGATTACTCAAAGTTTCTTGCCCTGAAGCAATAGATTCACCTAAGCGAAACAAATGCCACTGACCTTTTGTCATTTTTTGCCACTCTTCATCATCGGTTAATGGTTGGGTAGCAATAACAGAGACGACATCACTTTCTGTTGTTTCTTCTTTGAAGTTAACCACCACTTCTGCATCAATTAAGCTGGCTCTTCCAAACGGAGCTCGCCGTGTGATCCAATGTAAGTTATTTGCACAGTAAGCAAATAAATATTCACCGTTAGTAATGTTGACGTTAAAAACACCTAATGCATTTATTTTGGCACTCAATTGCGCAATAAATTGAAATAATACTTCAGGTATCGGTTCTTGTTCTGCAAATTTAAAGTGAAGTTGGTCTAATATCCAACAGAAAGCATGTTCACTGTCAGTTGCCCCTACAGGGATATGTAACTTGACAGGTAATTCGTCTTCAACATTTTTTAATTGTCCATTATGGGCATAAGTCCAATTTCTTCCCCACATTTGACGTACAAATGGATGCGTATTTTCTAAACTAATTCCTCCAGAATTTGCTTGGCGAATATGACAAATAACCGCTTCACTTTTTATAGGATAATTTGTAACAAGTTGAGCAATAGGTGACTCGACACTCGGTAATGGGTCTTTGAAACTACGACACCCCTTACCTTCATAAAAAGTAATTCCCCATCCGTCTTTATGAGGACCGGTATTACCCCCTCGTTGCATTAAACCACTAAAGCTAAAGCAAATATCAGTAGGTACGTTTGCACTCATTGCCAAAAGTTCACACATAAATTCATTTCCTCATAAACCATTAACTTTATTATCCTACAAATAGGCTAACAACGATAAATATATTTGTAATTTATTAAGCATAGATTTAAGCTAAAATTAAGGTCAGACCTCTCTACTTTCATCTTGAAGTTTTATTTACAAAAAGGAAAAATTAATGGAACAATTCTCTTGGGTCATTTATGCCGTTATTTTAACCGGATTTATGGCGTACACGCGTGCATCACTTTCAACATTCACTTTAAGCTTTGCTGCTCTAATGGCCGTTGGAACTATATTCGATGCCCTATCATTTTTGAGTTGGGTTTTATTCGCCATTGTTGCATTACCTTTAAATATTTCTGAATTTCGAAAGCAATATATTAGCCTTCCCCTTCTTAAAATATTCAGAACGATAATGCCACAAATGTCTAAAACTGAACAAGAAGCCATAGACGCAGGTACCACATGGTTTGAAGCTGAGTTATTTCGAGGTTCTCCTGACTGGAAGAAATTACATAATTATGAAACACCTCGCTTAAGTGTTGAAGAGCAGAGTTTTATAAATGGTCCTGTAGAAGAAGTTTGTAAGATGATGAATGATTGGCAAACAACACATGTTGATGCCGATTTATCACCAGAAGTTTGGCAATTTCTGAAAGATAATAAATTTTTCGCTTTGATCATTAAAAAGAAATTTGGTGGCCTAGAGTTTTGTGCCTATGCACAATCGAGAATTTTACAAAAATTATCTGGCGTGAGTACTGTTTTAGCAAGCACGGTCGGCGTACCTAATTCATTAGGCCCGGGTGAATTATTGCAACTCTATGGAACAACAGAACAACAAGACTACTATCTTCCTCGTTTAGCAGTTGGTGATGAGATACCTTGTTTTGCACTCACTAGCCCTGAAGCGGGCTCAGATGCAGGTGCAATACCAGACGAAGGCATTATTTGTTACGGTGACTTCGAAGGAAAAGAAGTGCTTGGTATGTCTTTAACTTGGGACAAGCGTTACATTACCTTAGCTCCTATTGCCACGGTACTCGGTTTAGCCTTCAAACTTAAAGATCCTGACAACTTGCTAGGCGAAACGGTTGATTTAGGTATTACGTGTGCCCTTATCCCAACAAATCTCAACGGTGTAATCACAGGACGTCGACACTTCCCTCTTAATGTTCCTTTCCAAAATGGTCCTACTCAAGGGAACGATGTATTTGTACCACTTGATTTCATTATTGGCGGTGCTGAAATGGCAGGTCAAGGCTGGCGCATGCTCGTTGAATGTTTATCCGTTGGGCGTGCAATTACGCTCCCTTCAAATAGTGCTGGGGGCATAAAATCATTAGCGCTTGCAACCGGAGCTTACAGCCGAATTCGCCGCCAATTTAAAATACCTATTGGTAAAATGGAAGGCATTGAAGAAGCACTTGCAAGGATCGGTGGTAATGCTTATTTAATGGATGCTGTAACCACCATGTCGACGGGTGCTATCGATTTAGGTGAAAAGCCATCTGTTATTTCAGCTATTGCAAAATACCATTTAACCGAAAAAATGAGGAGTTGTGTTAATGATGCGATGGATATCCATGGAGGAAAAGGAATATGTATGGGCGAAAGCAACTACCTTGCCCGCGGTTATCAAGGCGCTCCCGTTGCAATAACCGTTGAAGGAGCCAATATATTAACACGCAGTTTAATTATTTATGGGCAAGGAGCTATTCGCTGTCATCCATACGTTTTGGCTGAATTAGAGGCTGCAAATCAAACCGATGATATAATGGCATTAAAAGAATTTGATCATGCCTTATTCGGCCATATCGGCTTCGCTATTAGTAATGTTGTGAGAAGTTTATGGTTTTCATTAACTGGCTCCCGCATGCAAAGAACACCTTTTCGCGATAAAACCTCGCGCTACTATCAATTACTTACACGGTTTAGTAGTAATTTAGCGATGTTGTCAGACATATCTATGTTAACGCTCGGCGGTGATTTAAAGCGTAAAGAAAGAATTTCAGCACGTTTAGGGGATGTTCTTAGCCATTTATATTTATCATCAGCATGTTTAAAACGTTATAACGATGAAGGTAGACAAATAGAAGATTTCCCTCTATTACAATGGGCTCTTGAAGATAGTTTGTATGAAACACAACAAGCCATAGATGCTTTAATTAGTAACTTCCCCAATAGAGTAGCAGCAATTTTTTTGAGAGCTATGATATTTCCAATGGGCACATGGTTAAAGAAGCCATCTGATCTAACGGACCAAAAAGTTGCAAAGATATTACAAACACCAAGCAAAACCCGCGATCGTCTAGGGCAAGGTCAATACCTAACTCGAGAACCAGAAAATATTTTAGGACAACTAGAGCAAACCCTTGACGATATTATTGCATGTGAACCTATTTATAAAAAAGTATGTAAAGCAATTGATGCTGACTTACCTTTTTATCACCTTGATGAAGTTGCTAAAAAAGGTTTAGAAGCTAATGCAATTAATGAATTAGAAGCTGAATTGCTGTGCAAAGCTGAATTGGGGCGAAAGGCAGCTATTGACGTTGATGATTTTGATTCTAAAGAGCTCTGTGCACAAGCCGCAAAATTTTAGAGGCTTTCTTTTTGTATATGGGTATAACATCTCATATATTCTAGAGAATAAAGTTTTATTCATGAGTATTAATGTAAATAAATCATTAATACTCATGAACATTCCAAATATTCCAATTTTAAATAAATGAAGTTTGATATCGTTTGGTTTATTATTCTATTTTTGCTCATAAACGTTAAAAACATTAATTACTCCAATCATATAATTAACTTCTAACGACAAAAATTACGATAATTAAAATTATATATTACGATATTCTTCGTTTGTAGATTGAATTAGCGCCAAAAATAAGTTAAATTTATGTTAACTTAAACTATATGGCCTAAATATTATGTTTTTGACTAAGGAAAGTCCTACAGTAAAACGACGGAGTAAAGGTGAAAAAACTCGGTTACTTATATTGCAATCAGCAACTGAAGTATTGGCAAAAAATGGAATAAAAGGCACTACACATCGTGCTATAGCTAAGCATGCAGACATTCAACTATCTCTTACAACATATTATTTTAAAGATATACAAGAACTCGTTCATCAAGCATTTACTTTATGTTCTTCACAAATTACGTCAAAAAAAAGCTTAGCTTGGCAGCCTGCTATAGATTTATTAAATAGTATAAATAAAACTAATTTACGTAAAATAAGTGATAAAGAAAAATTCCGCAATAAACTATCCGATATGATTACTCAACAACTTGTAAAGAGCATTGTTGATTCCCCTGTTGAGCTTACCGTACAGCAATTGTTATTCACTGAAGTACAAGTTAGTCCTCAACTACACGCTTTAGCTGAAATGCATCGTACAACCCTACTCGCACCATATATTCGGATATGTGAATTTTTGAATTCAAACGCCCCTCATATCGATGCTGATATAATGTTAACTGTTTTTACCCAACTCGAATATCGCTACTTAGCAATTCCCATCAAGGAATTACTACTAGAAAATATTAATGCAACAGTATGCCGCGTAATTGGAAACACGATGAACTTGAAGGGTTAACTTCTTCCAATTTACCGTTTAAGTATAAAATCTTTGGTTAATAACATTTAGGAGGTAATACTACCTCCTAAAAATTTACCTTCTCTGGCATCTAAGACACCACATTAAACCGTTCATCATAAACATAAAAACCTTTTACAGAAATCTGTAAAAGGTTTTATTATTTACTATCTGATTAGAACTCAGGAGTTACAAAAACGATAATAGCTCTTCATCTAATTGCATTAACGTTTTAGGATCTGCCATCATTGTGGCCGCTAATGATTTAGTTCTTGGCAACATGCGTTCAAAGTAAAACTCTGCGGTTTTAATTTTTGCGCGATAGAAATCTCTGTTTTCAACATCTGTTGCTAGTTTTTCATAAGCGGTTTGTGCCATTTGTGCCCAAAAATAAGCCATAGTGATATAACCAGAATACATTAAGTAGTCAACAGAAGCTGAACCTACAACATCTCTATTTTTCTTTGCCTTCAGTGATAAGCGAATAGTATTTTTTTGCCAATTAGCCACAGCTTTACTTAATGGCCAAATAAACTTATTCATCTGACGTTTATGAGGATTATTAGAGATCATACTTTTGTCTTTACAAAAGCTTAATATTTCCATCGTAAAATGTTTTAAATACTTACCGCGGTTCAATAATATTTTACGACCTAATAAATCAAGCGCTTGAATGCCTGTTGTCCCTTCATATAAAGTAGAAATTCGGTTATCACGAACGATTTGCTCCATTCCCCACTCTTTAATGAAACCATGTCCCCCAAAAATTTGTAAACCATGATTGGCACTTTCTGAGCCCATTTCAGTTAAGAATGCTTTAAGAATTGGTGTAATAAAACCTAGACGATTGTCAGCTCTACGACGCTGTTTTTCATCTTTCTGCATTTGAATATCATCAACGAGTTTAGCCGTATAATAGATCATTGCCCGGCCACCTTCAGAAATCGCTTTTTGCGTCATTAGCATTTTACGAACATCAGGATGAACAATAATGGGGTCAGCAACTAAATCAGGTTTCTTAGTACCCGTTAACGCACGCATAGATAAACGTTCTTTGGCATAAATTAATGAGTTCTGATAAGCGAGTTCTGCAGCACAAACCCCTTGTAAAGCTGTGCCTACACGAGCAGTGTTCATAAAGGTAAACATACATAATAAACCTTTGTTTTCTTCACCAATTAAAACGCCTTTTGCGTTATCAAAATTTAAAACGGCGGTAGCAGAACCTTTGATACCCATTTTATCTTCGATAGAACCACAAGTTACATTATTGCTTGCTCCTACATTGCCTAGCTCATCAACTTCCATTTTAGGCACGATAAATAAAGAAATACCACGAGTACCTTCTGGTGCATTGGGTAAGCGAGCTAATACAATATGAACAATATTTTCAGTTAAATCGTGTTCTCCAGCTGAAATAAATATTTTTGTACCACTGACGTTAAAAGTGCCATCATCATTCGGCTCAGCTTTCGTTTTTACTTGTCCTAAATCTGTACCACATTGTGGCTCAGTTAAACACATGGTTCCAGTCCAAGTGCCTTCGGTAAGCTTGGTTAAATATATTTCTTTCTGCTCTTTGGTTCCGTGTAACTGCACAGTATCCATAGCGCCATGACTTAAACCAGGATACATAGCCCACGACCAATTTGCCGTGCCCATCATTTCTGATTTAACCATACCAAGAGAAGCAGGAAGACCTTGTCCGCCATGTTCTATTGGGTGAGACAAACTTTGCCATCCACCATCAACATATTGCTTATAAGCTTCTTTAAAGCCTTTAGGCGTTGTTACTTTACCATTATCAAATGTACAACCTTCTTTGTCGCCACTTTGATTCAACGGTAACAACTCATTTTCACAGAATTTTGCGCACTCTTGAAATATCGCATCCACCAAATCAGGTGTCGCTTCTTCAAACTCTGGATACTGCTGATAATGGTCGTAGTAATTAAAGACATCTTCAAATAAGAATTTAATGTCTGCTATCGGTGCTTTATAACTTAGCATGGCTATCTCCCAACGCTTTTATAATAATATTTATGATTAACTGTGTCCGAATATAACAGAAAAGCAACTGGTCATACCACTGTTTTTTTCAAATAAAAATCAATCACTGACTAAAAGTTACTTAAGAGTAGGACAATAATAGGGTTTATAAATAAGAATTAACTATAAATATTGGGCAATAAAAAATTAAGGTAAGAAAATAGTAAAGTTTTGAAGTTTTGAAGTTTTGAAGTTTTGAAGTTTTGAAGTTTTGAAGTTTTAAAGTTTTGAAGTTTTGAAGTTTTGAAGTTTTGAAGTTTTGAAGTTTTTTCTCTCTATGAAACAACAAAATATGAAAACAATGTTGGCGGAGTGGACGGGACTCGAACCCGCGACCCCCGGCGTGACAGGCCGGTATTCTAACCAACTGAACTACCACTCCGCTGTATTGCTTTCTGAATTTTTATTCGGAATTCGAACCGTTAAACAATGTTGGCGGAGTGGACGGGACTCGAACCCGCGACCCCCGGCGTGACAGGCCGGTATTCTAACCAACTGAACTACCACTCCGCTATATTGTTTCTGAATTTTTAATTGCCTTATAAAAGAAGTCATGCCTTTTATAAATAGGTAATTCAAACCTTTTAAGCAATGTTGGCGGAGTGGACGGGACTCGAACCCGCGACCCCCGGCGTGACAGGCCGGTATTCTAACCAACTGAACTACCACTCCGCTATATTGCTTTAAGCGTTTAGTAAACTAGGTGCTTAACCTTTGATTATTTGGCGGAGTGGACGGGACTCGAACCCGCGACCCCCGGCGTGACAGGCCGGTATTCTAACCAACTGAACTACCACTCCGCTGCATAATCACTGCAAACAACAACAAGTCGTTGAATGCGGCGGAGATAATACGGTTAAGACGAAGAGCAGTCAACCACTTTTTTAATATAATTAACTGTATGCACGTTTGATGAACAATACGCGGGAATTCCATGCAAAAAATGCAGTATTTATTTCATATTTCATCGTTATTTGCTCTTTCTTCGGCGAGATATGAAATAAAATATCAAAGCAAATAAAACTATTCCAAGGTTTGCAACACCAATAATCACATAAGTTTGAAATTCTTTTTCTTTTGCTGCCAACTCTTGGGCTATTTTAGCTTCTTCTAACTCTAATGCTAATTGCCTTGCATGTTCCTCTGCTAATTTAATTTGGTTAACAATAGCATTTTCTGAATTAGCTAATACGACTTCACCATCAGCACCTATTGTTGGCATTAATAAACTATCTTTACTTTCAGCATTAAAAGTAAATTCAGGCAATACCAAACGAAACTCTCGTCCCTCAATGGTTTTACCAAAAGCATTTACTTGTACTCGATGAACACCTGGTTCAGTATATTCTATTTCATATATTCTTGTGGCGCCTGATCCTTCCATAATTGAAAATGGACTAACTTGACGATCTGGAAAAATAACTTTTCCTTGGAATAATAAGCTGTCTACATCAACATAAGTAGGATCAATCGTAAAAGTGACACTATGCGACTTTCCTGCTTCAATCACAGGCTCAACAGATAGGCTAACAGGAGTTTTCTGTAATATGATTGGTTTTTGTCTTAATTCTCGCGTCGCCATAGGCATTTCAACATAATAAATAGGTATCCATTCCCCAGGAGCAAAATCAAGAACGAACTCCCCCGTGAACAAACCATCTTTAGCATACTCATCTAAATCACGACCATCATCACGAAACTGTGAAATTTTAACAGGTTCAGCTCCAAAGTTATCAAACGCAGAGTTATTGGTACTATAAAAATCGACATTGAGGTTAAGTACATCTCGAAAAAGCGGATCATCTATAGCGAGTTCACCATTAAATAAACGTCCTTCTACTTTTAATGTTTCACCAGAAAGTATAACTTCAGGTAGAGGTTCTACTTTAATAGTGACCTCTGTTACTACCATAATACGGCTTTCATCTACAATGTCGCCAATAGCTTGCCAAGGGCCAGGCATTGGATTTTTAATAGTGATGAGATCAAACGTACGGTCATCAAACCAAGTCACTTTATCTTTCGGTAAGTTATTAATTTTGAGTTTACTGCCATCGGGCCGCACAAGTATTATGGGTGGAGTTCCACTCCTTCTATAAAACAAAAGTGTTATTTCTTCTAACATTGCATCAATATGAAAGCGGTTATCAAAATAAGGTATTTGATTAGTAATATTATCTGATTTGTAATAGTCCACTTTCGTTTGTTGCCCATAACTTTGTACAGACATGAAAATACAAACTAGAAATATAAATAGTTTATTTTGACCTATTTGGGCCATATTGGCTCGCTCCCTTTATCAGCAACAACAGCTAATCTTTCATCATGCTTAATGAGTTCATCGGCAGAAGCTTGGATAACCTTTAGTTTTCTTCTATCACTAGATATTCGACGAATGGCATTACTATCTCCAGATTCATTCCCAGACGATAAATTTAATACTGACTGCTTACGCGTCATCTCAATATAGACAAAGGCTAAAAGCTGAGCATCAATTAATGCGCCGTGATAAGTACGGTCAACAAGTTTATCCACTCGATAAAAGCGAGCGAGGTAATCAAGCGTCTTCGGAGAGCCAAATTCATCTTTCGAAACATGTAACGTATCAATTACTGTACACATATCTCGGGTACTAGGAATATTACGTTTTAATAACGAAAACTCATGATCCATAAAACCTATATCGAATCTAGCATTATGAATAACAAGACGAGCACCTTTAATAAATTCAATAAAGTCATCAGCAACTTGAGTAAATAGAGGTTTATCTCGAAGAAATTCATTGGTTAACCCATGAATATTGATAACTTCCTGATCCATTTCAAACAATGGATTAATATAAACATGAAAACTACGCCCTGTTAACTGGCGGTTTATCATCTCAACACAACCTACTTCTACAATTCTATGCCCTTCTTTTGGGTTGATACCTGTTGTTTCTGTATCTAGAATAATTAATCTTTCGTCTGGTTGTACAACTTGTTCATTACTCATTGTTAGTTAATAACCTTTTTTTTCTTTTTATTTCAGGAAGCGGTTCTGGGAATTCAGCAATATTTATTCTAAATTTTTTACTCAGATTTAGTATTGTTATAAGCCCTACTACAATAATAGCTTGAGTAATTAACCACGTTAATGACAGTAAATGCCAATAAAAAAAACCAGCGATACATATAATCAAATCAAAAAGCAAAGCTAAAGTAATGATACCTTTCATATTGCTCCAACTTCTTTGAACCCAGTTTTTAGCTTTAGGACGACGTAAACTAAGTACAAGTACTATAAATATACCTAAAGCACCTGAACCTAGGCTTAAATAAAATAATGAGGTTTCTGGATAAATCCACTGAATAATACCAACTCTGTCTTTCATATTGGTTACCGACATCAACCAAACAACATAACCTCGTAAAATAAAGGCCAATGATAAATAAAGCCATTTAGATACTTTTAAACAGTCAAAATTGTCAAAGTCTTGCACGGAATAACTAGAATAATTATGTTTGCTCATTAATGCTTTTGACCTAACTTATTTTCTTGGTCTATTCTCAGGTACTCTTGAGCTGAGGTTATAGCTTTTACCGCTCTAGACCTAAACTCTCTGTCATATAACGTGTAAACAACAAACAAACTAGCAACCATGAATAATATCGGATGAAAAAACCAACACATGGCAGCGATCGAAAAATAATAGGAACGCAAACCATAATTATACGAATGTGCTGCTTGATCTTGAACAACAGCCATTTCTTTAGCATAGGCTCGCAAATTTTCATCAGTGCCTAATTGATCATAAGGTGCAGCACCAATCATAACGTTTAAAAAACCGTATTGACGCATAGACCAAGTAAATTGGAAAAATGACATCACAAAAATGAATGCTAAAACGCCCAATTTTAATTGAATTGCCGCATGGTTGGGGAAATCGGCATAAGGAATTGAGCCAATAACCGCTTCTAATCGTTCAACTTGCGCAAATAAGGTTAAGACACCCGCTAGCACTAGCAACGTAGTTGAAGCAAAGAAAGCGATATTTCGTTCCAAATTGGCGAGTAAGGCGGCTTCACCTACGCGAATATCACGGGTCATCAACTCATTCATCCAATGAATTCTATGTTGATGTAAACATCTTGCAATGCAATTTGTATTTTTTGCTTTTACACGCGCAAACCAAGTGTAGCCGATCCAACAGGTAACAAAACACAGAAAAGCAATAATATCGAGTAAGGTAAATGGCATAATACTTAGGAAATAAATAACTGTTTTTCTATTATGCAGTAGATTTTTTATAGATTCGAGTTAAATTTATTTAGTAACAAGCATGTCAAAAATGTTAGAAAAAACCATTGATCCTATTCATTCCTCCAGTTGTCGTAATTTCTTTGACAGATATTGTAACTTTGGTCACCATCCCCGCTAATATTTATAGCTTAAGTTTACAAATAAAATTGTATAATTAACTTTATGCTGACACTTAGTCGTTTTGGAGCACCAATGTTTACTGTCAAATTCAGCCATATTTTGACTATTTCCGCTTTATTATTTTTATTCGTTTTTAAAGCAACAGCACAACAATCAACTGAAATCCCGAGAATTTCAGGTAAAATAACCATAGACGCTAAATTAGATGAAAAGCAATGGCGTCATGCCAAGAAAATATTAATTAATAATATTACTCGCCCATACGACAACATACCAAGTCATGTTCACACTGAAGCCCTATTAATGGAAGATGGAGGCACTTTTTATATTGCCTTTATTGCTGAAGATCCCGATCCAAGTCAGATCAGAGCTTTTTACCGTGATAGAGACAAATCATGGGGTGATGATATCGTTGGAATAAAAATTGATACCTATAACGATCAACGTTCGGCTTATCGGTTTCTTGTAAATCCTTTGGGTTCTCAGATAGACGGTATTGAAAATGAAGTCACTAAAAAAGAGAGTGATTCATGGGATGGTATTTGGGACAGTGCGGGAAAAATTAATGAGAAAGGCTATATAGTAGAAATGGCTTTGCCACTTCGCATGCTTAATTTTACTGAGAAATCATCCTTTCAAGATTGGGGCATTGAACTAATGCGCTTTTATCCAAGAGATGAGTTTTATCGTTTATCAAACATCAGGCTTGAACGTGATAATAGCTGTGAACTATGCCAGCTTCATACAGTTAACGGGTTTTCTGGTGCAAAGCAAGGTGATAATTTAACGGTTACACCATCTTTGGTTACTGGAATGAACGAAGATAGAGATGATAATAATGACTGGCAAAACGAGAACAACACAGAGGCAAGTTTAGATGTTCGTTGGGGAATAACGCCAGACTGGTTGTTGAATGTCACCATAAACCCAGATTTCTCTACTGTTGAAACAGATAACGCTCAGTTAAACATAAACAATAACTTTGCGCTTTTCACCCGAGAAAAAAGACCTTTTTTCTTAGACAATGCTGATTATTTTGACTCAAGCTATAATTTGATTTACACCCGAAATATTAACGCACCAAACTATGGCGCTAAATTAACAGGGCGGGAAAACAATCACACTTTCGGCTTATTTGTCACTGATGACGATAGTACCAATATACTAATCCCCGGAAACAGAGGATCTTCGATTGCAACGATTGATGGAGAATCAAAAGCAAGTGCCTTTCGTTATCGTTATAGCTTCAATGAAAACATTACAATGGGAACGGTGAGTACCATTCGAACGGCAGAAAATTATAAAAATGTCGTAAACAGTGTAGGCACTCGAATAAGAGTTTCAACGGCTGACGTCTTTAAGTTTCAGGCATTACATTCAACGACTGAATATCCTAATGATTTATTTAAACAATTTTGTAATGCTGAAGAACCTGAAGAGTCAAATGGCTCTGCTGATTCAAATGACTCTGATAACTGCCAAGCTCCGCCAGAAAATATTGACTGCGGCTATGGGCATTGTGACTACAACGAACAAGTTTTACGCACTTCAAAAGAAGGTAAGTTCAGTGGAAATGCTTTTAAAACGAGTTATGTACACAATGATAGAGATTGGTATTACCAAGTTAGATATGACAAACAAGATGCAAATTTCCGCGGAGATTTAGGATTTATTCCGAATGTTGATTACAATCGTTTTTCTGTCGGTGGTGACAGAAAGTGGTATGCAAAACCTGGTGATTGGTGGACAAAATTTAGAATTTACTCTGATTGGGATATCACTCACAATGACAACGATGAACTGATTGAGAAAGAGTTTGATATTAATGCTCAGCTCAATTCTGGTATGAATTCATACTTTCGCTTTTCTTATACTAATCGTGATTTAGTTGGTTTAAGAGACGATAAAAGTAATTTAGCTATTGACGGTAATACTACGTTATTTACAGAAAACCAATTTTCACTTTTTGGTGAGTTTAAACCAATGTTAGGGTTATATCTTAATAGTAACTTTAAATACGGTGATGCTATTGATTATAGCAACAACCGTCTTGGCCGAACTAAACAGTGGCGAGCTAGAATTAACTGGAACATAAATGAACACTTAGAGTTAAAAATAAAACATGTTTTTAACCAATTAGATGCAACTAACCCTAATATTGACATTAATAGTAACAACGTTTTTAACGCACGTTTAACAGACTTCAGAGCAACATATCAATTCAACGTATTAAGTTTTCTTCGCTTTAGTGTCATTTATAATAATACCACTAGAAATATTGATAATTATATTTACGGTGACCCAGAAGACCTCACAAAGAGTAGTAAAAACATATCAACTGAATTGTTATACGCTTATAAATTGAATCCTCAAACTGTTTTTTATGTAGGTTATTCTGACAGTAGTTATACCGAAGAAGAATTTAGCGACTTGGAGCAAAACCAGCGTAGTGTGTTTATGAAATTTAGCTACGCATGGATGAAGTAAAAAGCAGAAAATGAATTATCTAATTTAACGTAAAGTCGCCACATGGCGACTTTTTTTTGTTAACTTTTCATTAATATAAAATAACTAATGATTGTTTTAATAGATGTTTTTTGACACAATTTGCCCCGAATAATTTTAATAAAAATAATAAATATTATCGCTGGAGAGAAAATGTTGTTAAGAAATAGCTACAAAGCCCTAGTAGCTGGTTTATTCTTACTTGTTTGCCAAAATAATTTTGCTGAACAAATACCTAATGATCAAAAAGCTAATAAACTCGACCATTTATCCATACCTTATGCGAATAAAAAAATAGCTATCGATGGCAATATCACTGATGACGAATGGTCACATGCATTATCAATAGAGCTAGACATTGTTAACAGTCCTTGGAATAACAAACCTAGCCCGGTAAAGACAACAGCTAAAATTTTCGAAAATGGCGATACAATCTATATTTCCTTTATTGCACAAGACCCTAATCCAGAAGAAATAATTGCCTATTTGGGCGATAGAGATACTCGACTTGAAGACGATGTTGTTGGTATAAAACTAGATACTTACAATAATCGGCGTTTAAGTTATGAGCTATTTGTGAACCCATATGGCGCACAAATAGACAGAATAAAAAACGAACTTACGGGTGATGTAAATTCAGCTTGGGACGGCATGTGGCAATCGTTTGGAAAAAGAACGCCTAATGGCTATCAAGTAGAAATGGCCGTTCCCTACCATACCCTAAACTTTGCCGATACTGATTCAGAAAAAACATGGGCAATTGAGTTTATTCGACTTTACCCTCGAGATTCTCGTTTACGTATATCTCATATCCCGCTGGACCGAGACAATGATTGCTGGTTATGTCAAATTCCTGAAGCAAAAGGCTTTAAGCACGCAAAAACAGGCAACAACGTGATGATCGCACCTACAGTTGTTGCCAGTAAAAATGATACACGTGATATTTACGATCCTAATGATGATTTACATGGCGATAACACCACAGAAGCAGGTGTTGATTTACGCTGGGGGATCAATGCCAACACGTTATTAAACGTGACGGTTAACCCTGACTTTTCAACAGTAGAGTCTGATGCTGGGCAATTGAACGTCAACAAAACGTATTCTCTATTTTATGAAGAAGCTCGACCTTTCTTTGTAGAAAATTCAGACTATTTTACCTCGAATTTCAATTTAGTTTATACACGAAATATTGCTGACCCTGATTATGGTGCCAAATTAACTGGTACGAATGACAGCCATACTTATGGTGCTTTTATCAGTCATGACAAAGAAACTAATTATATTGTGCCAGGAAATACAGGTTCGAATTTAAAATCATTAAATGAAGAAAGTCACTCCGGTGCTTTCAAGTATCGTTACGATTTTTCAGAAGACTTTTCTTTAGGGGCAATAAGCACATTAAGAAAGTCTGATAGTTATGAAAATACGGTTGCGGGCTTAAATACCAAATATAGAATAAATGATTCAAATGCCGTACTTGCGCAAGTTGTGCACTCAAATAGTGATTATTCAATAGAACAGACTGATGAACTTTCTGACCAAGCTATCAAACTCAGCTTTGAACATGACTCTGAATATTGGTCGGTAAATGCAGAACATCAAAGTATAGGTAAAGATTTTCGTGCTGATTTAGGTTATATGACAAAAGCTGATTATCAGGATGAAAGACTTTTAGTTGACCGCTTCTTTTATAATGAAGGAGATAGTTTTTGGCAAGAAATTAAGTTATCTGGGCAATGGCAAATCAAGCACAATGAAAATGGTGAGTTATTGGAAAAAAGCTTAGCCTCAAGTTTCACTATTGACGGCCCTAAACTGTCAACATTTGATATCATGTTTACTTATGCTGATAAAATAGGTTTACGACACAATGAATTAAGTGATTTGGTTCATGGTAGTACTTCTGTGCTCATTGATGATTCGATTGATGGCAACACGGATCGCTTTACTGAGAAATTAGTTACTATGTTTGCCTATATGCAACCAACAACCTATCTATATGGTGAACTTTATTTTTCCTTTGGTGATAAAATAGATTATCAAAATAATCGTATTGCCGACTACCAAGAGTTTTATGCAAACACTCGGATTAACCCAACAAGCCATTTAGAAATTGATTTATCTTATACCTATGAAACCCTCGATGCTAAAGAAGGTAATGTATATGATGCTAACTTAGTTGAATTAAGAGTATCTTACCAATTTGACGTAAACAGCTACCTTAAACTAAATGTTGTTTACTCAGACATTGATCAAAATCTTGATAACAACGTTTCAGCTTATTCTAAAACGAATAGTGATTTATCAACGCAATTAATATATAGCTACAAACTTAACCCGCAAACGGTATTTTTCTTAGGTTATTCTGATGTCAGTTACCGAGATGACTATTTAAAGGACTTAAGGCGTGAAGAACGAACTTTCTTTACAAAAATTAGCTACGCTTGGATGCCTTAGTAGCTAATGAGAGGTGATAAAAACTAAGTTTAATAGTAAGGCTAGTGAACTTAGTTTTTGTTAATATTACGTTTTTTCATTTGCTCAAACTTTGTTACATCAATAACTATCGTTGATGAAATCTTATCGTGAATAGCTTGTCGATTTGGATCCCAGTAAATTTGCAAGAACCCCAAAAGACCTGTCGCTAACCCTGCGCCATACCCACCATATCGTCCAAAACTATCCCATATAGACAACTTAGTGCCATCTAACTGCACAACACGAATCTTAAATAACTTCTTACCGGGCGTTTGTCCGTTCCATATAGATGTTAGCACCGTAAAATAAAAAGCAGCCCAACCAAAGCCCAATCCTAAATCTTCGATAATCCCTTTCATCCATTCAACTCCTTTATACCCAAAGGTGTTTTTATCTATTTGAGGTTTTATCTCATTACTTTGAACCAAAGTTTCAATACTTTCTGTCAGTTGATTAACTTCACTTTTTACAGCATATTTTTTAGGGTTAAGCTCTGATTTCAATTGTAAATATTCATTAAAAAAGTATTGCTCTAACGATTTTCTAGATTCATTATTAAGCCTATTTTTATCATCAACTGTTTCTACCATAGTCTCAACCAATGCTTCTGCTGTTTCATCATTTTGAGTAAGTGCTGGAAGCTGCTCGACAAAAGGTAATAATTCAGACTTCCAACAAATAATATCGGTACATGAGCTGGAATTTATTTTTTGGAAAGTTTCTGTTGATAATGCGCCTAAAGCAATGCCATCTGCCCAGTTTAAAGAATTATCAGCACTTTCAGAGGTTACAACCGTGTTGGCGGGTGAGTCATCAAAAAAATTGGGAAGTGTTTCAATTAAGATGATGAAAATAATAAATGCCCCTAATAATTTTAATGAAACTCGTTTAAGTTTTTTTAATTTCCCGATCTTCTTTCTACTTTTCGTATTGCCCATTCGATAAGAAGTAATAGCAACCACTACCGCTAATAATTCACCTGGCGCCCCACTAAGAATCGCAATTAAAATAAAATCAATAAATAACGCAATTCCTCTACGCCAAGGTACAGCAAGAGGAATACCAAAAAGACCTTCATCAATTTTAAAAGCAAAAGGTGTCAGTATTTTCTTAGTTTCTTCTTCTGTCAAAAGAATATCATCAACAAAATTTTCACCGCTAATATTTGCCGCCTGATGAGATTGAGAAATAGGTGATTGATCGCTCTGCTTTAACATTACTTAGCCTAAATTTTATAAGTAACTTGATAATATCTATCAAATTTTCATAAACTGCAAATAGTAACTTACTTTAGTTTATTCATTTTCCTTCAGCCATATTCTTCAGTAATGATAACCGCTGTTGTTCTTGCTCAGAAGGTAGATAAGGAACTTCACTTAAGCTAGAGAGTGCAAAATTATTAATCACGTATTCCTTAATCGCACTATCGCCATATTTTGTAGGTTTTCCAGGAGATGGTGACATTAATTCGACAGAAAATGTAGATAAATAAAATGGCGATTTTTTATCTTTTAATACGGATTGATGAACTTTCAAATCAATCTGGCTATTACCTTTATTAAGTTTTTCTTTACTTACTAAGTGTGCAATTGGATGTTGGTTTGCATCAAAAATGTTTGCACGTATTCGATAAATTCCCTTTTCCCTTATAGTGAGATTAGCTTGTAAAATCATATCCGCATCTTGGTTGAATGCTGGGTCAAAAGATTCTAGTGTTGCGATGGAATCTACATATTTAAGGGCCAATGCAATACTCACGCTTTTCCCATTAACAAATGCTTTAACTGTTGCTTGAAGCTGTAATGGGAGATTTTGTTTTCCTTCAAATCTTGTATGCCAATTATCTACTCCCTTTTCAAATACCCGGGTTAAAATCAACTCTCCAGTCGATATATCAACAAGTTGAAGTTCAGCATTATCAATATTTTCTCCTGCAAGCGTTGCTAAAACCGGTTCTGGATAGATATAACGATATTTTGATAATGACGCTGTTACTTCGTTACCTGAATCATCTACAGGAATAGACTGTGGATTAAAGTGGTTAGGTTTCAAACGGTCAAAATCGTTATCTGTTAATGGTTGTGAATACGGTGGAAACTTTAATTCTGCAGCATACGCTTTAGCAACTAAAGTTGCAGAGTCGTTCGAAGTGATATTTTTTATATTAACCGCTAAAGGAATATTCTGATTAACAACCTTTTCTGGTGAGTTTACAGCTTTTATTTGAGGTAATTTAATCACGTGTTCATTTGCTGTTGTTATAGGATGTGGAATTGATGGCCAAAAAAGCCAAATCATAATAGCAATAATACTGACCGCTATTACTCGGATTACAAATGGATTCTTTTTCATAACTCAGTTACTTTTCGATTTAAGGACTGTTGATTTTCATAATTAATTTCAAAAAACCAACAGGCCTGTGTTTATTGTTTAGTTTGGCAATGCATCATAAATGAGCATTGACATACTGTCATCATTTGAGTTTTCTACATATAGGTAATTACTTTTCCAACGCCACCAACCAGTCGTTTTAGTATACGTTGCAAATTGAATACTTTCTCCCGACAACAAATTGTTATGGTTACTTGCTGCTGTAACTTTACCTTCTTGTTTATCCTCAAGTAATGAACCATGGCTATAAGATTCCCCCATAAGCATTGGGTAGTGATATGGCATAAAACCTGAAACAGCATTACTCTGATTTGAAATTTTACCGTTAAAAGCAATGTTACTACTACAACTGCCATACTGTCCTTGGCGATTGCCTCCACACGATGAATGAGTACCAACAACGCCGTCATCATTACCTTGAATAAATGGGCTAGTAACACCTAAATATTCACTTGCATCACCGACAAAACGTAATCGAGGGATTCTAGCGTCAGGTAATGGGGCGAGTTGTCTAGCGTTATTAACCTTTAAGTCGTTAAGTACGCCCATTTCATCTCCAAGATCACCGCCAAGCCAAGCTTCTAAAGCAGCTTCTAAGAAGAAAGACCAGGTTTCTGTTGCTTGGGCAACACTTACTGCTAAATCTGCAAGTTCACTGCCCCCACCTGCACCAGCAATATCAAATGTGGCAACAATATTGAGTGGTGATAATCCAGCATTTTCTAACCAATTCTCTTGATTATCTATGATATACCGCGCAATGAGATCTCCTGTAGAATGGGTTACAAATATGCAACCAGGAGAGCAAAAGTTACTTTCAGAAAACGATTTTAGCTTTGGCCATATATAGTCACTTGCTATTTTTTCTTCTATTCTCTCATATGAAGGCCAGTCAATCCTGGCATCACTTCTATCGTTCCAGTAACCTTGCCAGTAATTTTGTCCACTTTCAGTAACATCCCCGTCAACAATTAATTGCTGTGGCTGGAAACCGTGTATAAGTACTATTTTATATTCTTTGCTATACGCTGCCGTTGAATAAATTGTTAAATAGAGCGCTGCAATAGCAATTACCTTTTTGATTATATTCATTTCTTTCCCCAATTATTATTATAATTTTTTACGTCGTATTTTTATTATTGATACCTAACTCATCGGACGTTCGACCAGTAGAATGATAATAGAGTAGTGGCTATTTATTATCCAACTACCATTTATTTATAAGTTTAATAATGAAAATAAGCACTGATTATAGAGAGGCGCTACAAATAAGAATCAGAAATTAAAAGCAATAAAAAACAAAACCTTAATAAAAAAATCAAAAAATAAATGTTTTATATTTATGCCAAATCAGTGCTAAAAATAATTTTTAAAACGATGCTATATTCCTTTTTTGCATATAAATTAACAAAAAATAACTTCTTTTTATTCTATAAAACGCTAATCTTGTTATATTAAAATAATTAAAACTTTCTCAAGGATCTAAGATGACCACAATTTTTGAAGATAATTCAACAGCTATCGGCAAAACACCACTCGTAAAACTTAACAGAGTAACTAAAGGTAATGTTTTCGCTAAAATAGAATCAAGAAATCCAAGCGCAAGTATTAAGTGTCGTATTGGCGCAAATATGATTTGGGATGCTGAGAAAAAGGGTTTATTAACTGCTGGTAAAGAAATTGTTGAACCGACTAGTGGTAACACAGGTATTGCACTTGCTTTTGTTGCAGCTGCTCGTGGCTACGGTATAACGTTAACCATGCCAAATACCATGAGTTTAGAACGTAGAAAATTATTAGCCGCTTTAGGTGCAAAGCTTGAATTAACAGATGGCGCTAAAGGTATGAATGGTGCAATCGCTAAAGCGCAAGAAATTAAAGATTCAGATCCAGACAAGTATGTTTTACTCGGTCAATTCAGTAATCCTGCTAACCCTGAGATTCATGAAAAAACTACAGGTCCAGAGATTTGGGAAGACACCGACGGTAACATTGATATTTTCGTAGCAGGTGTTGGTACTGGCGGAACAATTACTGGTGTTAGTCGTTATATTAAAAATACGGCAGGAAAAAACATCATGTCTGTTGCGGTAGAGCCTACTGACTCTCCTGTTATCAGCCAAGCAATGGCGGGTGAAGAATTAAAACCAGGCCCACATAAAATTCAAGGTATTGGTGCTGGTTTTATTCCTGGCAACTTAGACCTAAGCTTAATTGACGCTGTTGAGAAAGTGACTAACGATGAAGCTATGGCAATGTGTCACCGCCTTATGAAAGAAGAAGGTATTCTTGCGGGTATCTCTTCAGGAGCTGCTGTTGTTGCCGCAAAACGTTTAGCTGAAAATCCAGAAAACGAAGGCAAAAACATTGTTGTTATTTTAGCAAGTTCAGCAGAGCGCTATTTATCAAGTGCCTTATTTAGTGAAGAATTTACTGATAAAGAACTTCTACAGTAATATAAACATTCTGTATTAAAAAAAGACGCTTAGGCGTCTTTTTTTATGCTTAGAATTAAGGAGACTAAAGACATTAAGCAAATGCAAAAGAAAGTTTGCTGTTATATAACATTTCCCATCAAATTTTTTGTATGAAATCAGCAATACTTGGATGAATCAAATCACTGTGACTTACTGGCCCCATATGACCAGTAGGAAAACACTTTTCCTCTACATTAGGTAAACTTGCTTTAATGTCATTTGATAATAAATGGATCAGTTCAGGGCTTTGCTCTCCTGTCATCAATAATGTTCTGCAACTAATTACGTTCAGATCGGCTAATGAATATTTCTCCGAAATTAAACCTTTAGAATCTAATCTCACTTTAGGCATATCGTTCGCCATTGAGTCTTGCATTTTTTGAGGTAAAGAGCGGAAAAATCCTTCTTTGTTCCAAAAGTCAGTAAATATTTCTGCTGCCTGATATGTATCTTCAACATCTACTTTACGGGCAAATCCCTCTGAAATAGCTCTTGCTTCACTTCCTTGTTCAAGTAAATGAAAAGCGACAGGTTCATACAAAGATAGACTTAATAGGCTTTCTGATTGTTCTACAGCTAACTTCAATGCTATGGCACCACCGCAAGAATGTCCCACTAGGTGAAAAGACTGATTTGGTGCAATCTTACTGAGAACACTTTCAATGCGTTTAATTTCCACATCAAAATTATAATTTAGCTCATCAGAGACTTTATCTGCATTTCCGTAACCTAAAATATCAATATTGATCACTAAAAAGTTAGGTTCAAGCAATTTTACTAACGGCTGCCATTGTCTGGCTGAACTCAATGAACTGTGAAGTAAAATAACAGGCGTACCCTGCCCTGAAACATAGATACCATTTAATAATTTATTCACGATAATTACAGCTACTTAACTTGATATAAAAAGGCATTATCAGCTTAATCTGACAAATGTCAAAATAAAATGTAAGTGCGTATAAAAGTTTACAAAGCATAAAAATAAAAATTAAACTTTTTGCTGACATTAAATTTTTTAATGTGATAAAAATTGTTTAACTCAAATTTTCACTCTAATTAATTTAGTCCTTTTATAAAGTATGAAGTGAAAATAATAATTAAAATTAAAATTAAAATAATAAAGAGTCTTCATGGATATTAATTTTCAAGGTAAAAGCGCGTTGGTTTGTGGTTCAAGTCAAGGTATCGGCAAGGCTTGTGCCATAGAGCTTGCTAATTTAGGTGCAAGTGTCACGCTATTTTCACGTAATCAAAAAGCATTAGAAGAAGTTAAAGCGGAACTTAATACTGAACAAGGTCAACAGCATAAAGTATTAGTCGCCGACTTTTCTCAGCCTGAACAAGTTAAAGAAGTTATCAATGCGCATGTAAAATCAGTATGTGGTTATGATATTTTAATCAACAATACGGGTGGCCCAGCGCCAGGGCCAGCAAATGTAGCCGGTGTTGATGAATTCATTAACGCTTTTAATTTACATTTAGTGTCTAACCATCACTTGGTTCAAGCGTTAATTCCGGGTATGAAAGAAAAGCAGTATGGCCGAATCATCAATGTTATATCTACATCAGTTAAGCAACCTCTCAATGGATTAGGTGTTTCTAATACTATTCGTGGTGCCGTGGCAAGCTGGGCTAAAACCTTAGCAAATGAATTAGGCGAATTTGGAATTACCGTTAACAATGTATTACCCGGTGCTACGGCAACCGCGCGTTTAGACGCTATTATTTCAGGTAAAGCGAAGAAGCAAAATATTTCAATTGAACAAGCCACCATTAACGAAAAAGCGATTATTCCTATGCGCCGTTTTGCCAAGCCTGAAGAATTTGCAGCAGCGGCGGCATTTTTAGCATCTCCAGCAGCAGGTTACATCACAGGTATTAACTTACCCGTTGATGGTGGCAGAACTTCTTGTTTATAAACGTCCTTTAAACAGACTAGTTAGGGGAATAAACATTGACGATTGTAGCTAACATAATTGATAACTTTATTGATGGCGAATATCAAGCGCCCATCAATAATAACTATTTAGATAATATCGAGCCTGCCACTGGCTTGGTTTATGGCAAAATTCCAAGCAGTGATAGTGAAGATGTCGAGCACGCTGTTACCGCAGCTGAGCGCGCACTTCCTGTATGGCGGGCGTTAGATATAGAACAACGTGCTGACTATTTAACGGCTATCGCCCAAGAAATTGAACATCAACTTGAACCGCTGGCGCTTGCCGAGGCAACTGACAATGGTAAACCTGTTGCCTTAGCGAGAATGGTAGACATTCCACGTGCAGCCAGTAACTTTAAATTTTTTGCTCATGCTTGTTCACAATTTTCCAGTGAATCCCATGCCATTGCTAAAACGGCAATCAATTACACTTTGCGCCAACCTGTTGGAATTGTCGGCTGTATCTCCCCTTGGAATTTACCGCTCTATTTATTTACATGGAAAATTGCTCCTGCACTTGCTGCAGGAAATTGTGTGATTGCGAAACCCTCAGAGATAACTCCACAAACCGCAGCAATGCTTGGCGCTATTTGTCAAAAAGTGGGGTTACCTAAGGGTGTTTTAAATATATTACACGGCACAGGTGCAGGTGTTGGCTCGGCGATTTGTAATCACCCTGAAGTTAAGGCTATTTCATTTACAGGTGGTTCAGCAACAGGCGCAGCAATAGCTACACAACTCGCGCCTAAATTCAAAAAGTTATCTTTAGAGCTGGGCGGTAAAAATCCAGCATTAATCTTTGACGATTGCGATTTCGAAAATACCGTTGATGAAGTTTTCCGCGCCAGCTTCGCTAATCAAGGTCAAATCTGTTTATGTGCCTCGCGTTTATATATTCAACGTGGCATCTACGAAAAGTTCAAAGCCGCATTAGTCGAAAAAGCACAAGCGCTGATCCCACAAGACCCTTTACTCAATGAAACTAAAATGGGTGCGATTGTTTCCAAAGCCCATTTAGAAAAAGTACTCGGTTATATCGATTTAGCCAAACAAGAAGGCGGCACTATTTTAGCGGGTGGCGAACAAATGCAATTATCTGGTCGATGTTCTCAAGGCTATTTTTTACAGCCCACCATTATTGAAGGCTTAAGTAATAATGCGAGTTGTAACCAACAAGAAATCTTTGGCCCAGTGATCACCTTGCAAATATTTGATACGGATGAACAAGCGCTGGAACTTGCTAACGAAAGCCAATATGGCTTGGCAGCAACGATTTGGACGCAAAATATTAATAAAGCGCATCAATTAGCCGAACAAATAAATACTGGAATTGTATGGGTTAACTGTTGGTTATTACGTGACTTACGTACACCTTTTGGTGGTATGAACCACTCTGGTGTTGGTCGTGAAGGTGGTTTAGAAGCCATGCGATTCTTTACTGAACCCAAAAATGTTTGTATTAAATATTCATAGGTTTGAACAAAAATAATGAACCAAATTTGTCATAAATTTAAATCTTCAGGAGCAATATTTGCCAGCGTTTTAGGCTGCAAATGGACGCTTATTTAGCCTCCCTTTCTTTGGAGTACTGAGGTGTTTTTTTCGATAATGTCGAAAAGAATACTCTGTCGCACTCAAATCTACATTCAATGCAAATATGTGAAGAACAAGAGTCTTTGATTGATTTTTGTCTACACTTACCACTATAAAAATAAAAACTAATTACGGATCCCTTATGAGCGATACAACATCTAAAGCATCTTTGAACCCGAGAATTATCAATGCGGAACAAGCACCAAAACCAGTAGGTTTATACCCTCACGCCCGACAAGTAGGTGATTTATTATTTCTGTCAGGTGTTGGTCCACGAAAAGCCGGTTGTAAAGACATTCCAGGGGTTGAACTTGACGAACAAGGCAAAATAAAAAGTTACGATATTGAAGCGCAATGTCATAGTGTATTTACCAATATCCGTTTAATTCTTGAAGCTTCAAATGCAAGCTGGATGGATTTGGTTGATGTCACCGTATTCTTAACCAATATGGATGATGATTTTGCTACCTATAATCGTATTTACGCTGAATATTTTGCCGATAACCAACCTTGTAGAACCACAGTTGAGATCAACAAACTACCAACGCCTATTGCCATAGAACTTAAATGTATCGCTGCATTGAATCAAAATAAACAACCAATTATTAAAGCGTCTGAGGATTAATCATGTCGACATTGAAAAATAGCATCGCCATGCCTTTTAATTTACATGCTTGGATTGATGAACATCGTCATTTACTTAAACCGCCAGTTTGTAATAAACAAATTTTTGAGCAAGACAACTTTATTGTCATGATTGTCGGCGGCCCTAATAATCGTACCGATTATCACTATAACGAAACCCCTGAGCTGTTTTATCAAATCGAAGGCGAAATGGTGCTTTCGGTCATTGATGGTTCGGTTGAAAACAATGACCATCATAGTCCTGAAAATTTCCATGACATAAAAATTAAAGCTGGCGAAATATTTTTACTTCCACCGAAAATGCTGCATTCCCCACAACGTTTTGAAAATAGTGTTGGTTTAGTCGTTGAGCAAAAGCGGGCAAACAAGCAAGAGGATGCACTTTACTGGTTTTGTCCTGACTGTAAAAAACAACTCTACACAGAAGCTTTTTGTCTCGACAATATAGAAACAGACTTGCCTAAAGTTTTCTCTCGTTTTTACGACACACCGACCAATTGTACTTGTCAGCAATGCGGCACAACAGTGACTAAGGGATAACTCATGCTTAAAATAGACATCCATACGCACATTCTTCCTAAAACGTGGCCAAACTTACGTGAAAAATACGGTTACGGTGGATTTGTTAGTCTCGATCATCATAAATGTGGTTGTGCACGCATGATGGTTGATGAGAAATTTTTTCGTGAAATAGATCACAATTGCTGGGATCCAAAAATTCGTCTTGACGACTGTCAAAAACATCAAGTCGATGTACAAGTGCTTTCAACAGTACCTGTCATGTTTAATTACTGGGCAAAACCTAAAGATACTTTAGATTTGTCTATGTATTTGAATGATCACATTGCTGGCATTGTTAACGATCATCCAAAACGATTTGTCGGTTTAGGCACCCTACCTATGCAATCGCCAGATCTTGCAATAAAAGAACTTGAACGCTGCATGAAAATTGGTTTAGCCGGTATTCAAATAGGCTCTCATATTAATGACTGGAATTTGGATCAAGCAGAGTTATTCCCCATTTTTGAAGCTGCCCAAGATTTAGGTGCAGCTGTTTTCGTTCATCCATGGGACATGATGGCTAAAGAAAAAATGCCTAAGTATTGGTTACCGTGGCTCGTTGGTATGCCAGCAGAATCAAGTTTAGCGATATGTTCGATGATCTTTGGCGGTGTACTACAACGTTTACCTAAACTAAAAATAGCCTTTGCTCATGGTGGTGGTTCGTTTCCGTCTACCATTGGCCGTATTGAACATGGTTTTAATGTTCGTCCTGATTTGTGTGCCGTTGACTGCCCGATTAACCCTCGCGATTTTCTGCCGCAAATATATCTTGATTCATTAGTGCATGACGAACTAGCACTGAAATATTTAGTTGATTTAATGGGACCAGACAATATTGCACTTGGCACCGATTACCCGTTTCCACTAGGTGAATTACAGCCAGGGAAATTGATAGAGAATAGTCAGTTCTCAGATGATATTAAAGAAAAGTTACTTCATGGTTCAGCACTAAAATGGCTGGGATTATCTAAAGAGCAGTTCTTATGAGTTTAAGTAACACTAAAGCTAACGTTAGCCATAATGCGATGAAAATAACTATAGACCTTCAAAGTACTCGTTATCAAGTAAGTATGGAAAACTCTTGGTCTTTGGCTATTCCTGTTAATTTTAATCAACCAAGCCAACAGCCTAATCACTTTTCTGCAAATGCCGCACTCGCAAGCCCAATGCAAACAGATGGTTTTATTGGTGATACAAAACAAGGCGGCAGTTGTAATGTTAATGAATTAACCATTAATCCGCATTGTAATGGCACTCATACCGAGTCTATCGCACATATTTGTGATTTTTCCAGTAACTCTACTTTCATAAGTGATATCGGAGGAAATGAAGCATTAGCGCCGACATTTGCTCAACTTAATTTACCTGCACTAATGCCTTGCGCTGTAGTTTCAATAACACCTGAATTAGCTTTAGAAAGTAATGAGAATTATAGCCCTAAATTTTATGAGCATGATTTAATCATCAGTAATTCTGCGCTGAAAAAAGCGCTTAGTAATTATAACAATGCCCAATTACAGACTTTAGTTATTCGAAGTTTGCCAAATAACACCAACAAACAACAGCAAGCTTACAACAGTGAAAATCAACCTGCATTTTTCAGCCGTGAAGCCATCTTATATTTGAATGAACGAGGTGTTGAACACTTGTTAGTAGACCTTCCATCCATTGACCGATTACATGATGAGGGTTTAATGACTTGTCATCATTTGTTTTGGCAAGTTGATGAAGGCTCTCACCAAATAAATAAAAATAGCCTAGTAAACAAGACGATTACTGAAATGGCGTTTATTGATAATGAAATCCCTGATGACTTTTATTTTATCAATATTCAAACACCTGCTTTTCATAATGACGCTGCGCCAAGTCGCCCTGTCCTATTTTCAGCAAAAGAAATAACAGTTTAAGAGCTTAGAGCTAAATAAATGAGTAAATAACAATGACTACTTCTCTAAAAAATACAAAAATTAATAAAACGACATTAGCATACGCCCAAGAACTTGATCACAACGATCCTTTAGCAAAATTACGCGAGCAGTTTGCTATTCCTAAACAAGCGAATGGCGAAGATGAATACTATTTCACGGGAAATTCGCTCGGTTTACAGCCAAAACTTTCCCGTGAATATGTGATTGAATTACTCGATTCTTGGGGACAACGAGGTGTAAAAGGTCATTTTGAAGGTGACTACCCTTGGATGCCTTATCATGAATTTTTAACAGAGCAATCGGCATTATTGGTTGGCGGAAAAAATGAAGAAGTTGTGACCATGAATTCATTAACCACTAACTTGCATTTAATGATGGTGAGCTTTTATCAACCAAGTGGGAAACGAACAAAAATACTTATTGAAGATCACGCTTTTCCTTCTGATCATTACGCTGTTGAATCGCAACTAAAACATCATAAACAAGATGTTGATGAGAATATGCTGCTGTGGACGCCAAGAAAAGGCGAAGAACTCTTAAATTATGATGATTTGTACCAAATAATTGAACAACAAGGCGATGAAATAGCGCTGATATTATTACCCGGAGTTCAATACTACACTGGCCAAGTGCTTGATATGAAAACCATCACCGCAAAAGCACATGCTAAAGGTATTATGGTGGGTTTCGATTTAGCCCATGCCGTTGGCAATATAGAACTTGAATTACATAACTGGCAAGTCGACTTTGCTTGTTGGTGTAGTTATAAATATTTGAACAGTGGCGCAGGCTCTGTTGCTGGTTGCTTTGTTCATCAAACGCATAGCACGAATACCAATAGTGAAACACAAGTTAACCGTTTTGCTGGCTGGTGGGGTCACGATAAATCGACCCGTTTTAAAATGGAAAATAACTTTACCCCCATTTCAACCGCAGAAGGATGGCAGTTGTCAAACCCACCTGTATTGTCATTAGCAGCTATTCGTGGGTCCCTTGATACCATAAAAATGGCAGGCGGGATTAGCGAGCTCCGTAAAAAATCCCTGAAGCTCACTCAATACATGACAGAATTAATGAGCATTGAATTAGGCGATAAAATTCGTATTATTACACCAAGCAATGAAAGCGAGCGTGGCTGTCAATTGTCTTTGATGATTAATGTTGAAGGTCTTGATGGCAAAGCTATGTTTAACGCCTTAGAAGAAAATGGCGTAACCACTGACTGGCGTGAACCTAATGTTATTCGCGTTGCACCTGTACCACTTTACAATCAGTTCCAAGATATTTATCACTTTGTACGTATTCTCAAGGAGTGCTTAAATGAGCAATAACCCTTTAGTTAAGCCAGCCAATGAAACCAATATCACTGTTGCTGGAGCAGGTCCCGTTGGTGCCTTGCTTGCCATTATATTAGCCAGAAAAGGCTACAATATTAATTTATTTGAATCTCGTCCAGATTCTCGCCAGCACGATATTTATCAAGGAAAATCGATTAACATCGCACTTTCCGATCGTGGTTGGTTAGCCTTAGAAGCCGTTGGCATTGCTGAACAAGTTCGTCGAGAAGCAATTCCTATGAAGAAACGCGTGATGCATGCTGTTGACGGAACAATAACAGAACAATCTTATGGCACAGCCGACCAAGCTATTTGGTCGGTATCTCGCTCTGGTATCAATGAACAATTACTCGATTTAGCAGAAAAAGAAAACAACGTAGCATTACACTTTGAAAAAAGACTGACACATGTTGATTTCAGTACAAGCTGTTCATCTTTTAGCTTTGATGTAGCACAAAGCAAAGGTCATATAGAAGTTGATGCTGATTATATTTTTGGTGCTGACGGTGCATTTTCAAAAGTACGTCGCCTTGCTCAAGAAACATCACGTTTTAGCTATAGTCAATCTTATATGCCTCAGTCTTATATCGAATTAACAATAGCTGCCAACGAAAACGAAACGGGTGATGCACGCTTTAAAATGGAGAAAGAAGCGTTACATATCTGGCCTAGAAAAGACTTTATGCTCATTGCCTTGCCCAACCCTGATGGCACTTTCACTTGTACATTGTTTTTAAATTATGAAAGTAAAAATGAAGGTGATCATTCATTTAATAGCTTAAAAGAGCGTAGTAGTGTTATTGCTTTTTTTAATGAAAATTTTGCCGATGCGATGCCAATACTAGAAGACCCTATTGACGACTTTATGTCAAAAAAAGCTAGCCCATTATTTCTCTTACAAGTAGATCCTTGGGTGATCAACAATAAAGTAGCGCTTATCGGGGATGCTGCACACGCCATGGTGCCTTTTTATGGCCAAGGCATGAATTGTGGTTTTGAAGATTGCCGAGAGCTAGGTGAAATTATTGACCAATATAACGGTGAATGGTGCGATATTTTTCCTGCTTATCAAAAACAGCGGAAAATCAATGCTGATGCAATAACCGAATTAGCCCAACGTAATTTTGTTGAAATGAGCGAGCTTTCAGCTGACAGTAATTTCCAATTGCAGAAAAAAATTGAAGCTAAGTTTCATCAGCTCCATCCTGAACTATGGGTACCGCTTTATTCTATGGTGACTTTCTGTCCACAGTTGCCTTACTCACAAGCATTAGAAATTGGTGATCAACAAAAATTGATAATGACTCAAATAATGCAAATCCCTAATATTACTGAATGCTGGGAGGACGACTTTGTTTACCAAAAGCTTCTACAGTTGGTACAAATTCACTTTAAAAAAGAAGAGAACAAAAATGTCTAGTACAGGTTGTCCTTTCAGTGGTGATGCAAATAAACGAGAGTTAGAACAAAATATTCATACCAACTTTAGTGATGATATGTCGTATGGAGATTATTTAAAACTTGATCAAGTTTTATCGGCTCAACAGCCTTTATCGAACGAACATGATGAGATGTTATTTATCGTTATTCATCAAAGTAGTGAACTTTGGCTAAAGCTTGCAGGTCATGAACTATCCAAAGCTGTTGAATGTTTACGCGCAGACGATTTTGGTCCTGCATTTAAAGTGATCGCACGCGTTAAACAAATCTTCATTCAACTTACCCAGTCGTGGAATATTCTGTCCACTTTGACTCCTGTTGATTACTTAAAGTTTCGTGATGATTTAGGTCGTTCTTCAGGTTTTCAATCACACGGTTATCGAAAGTTAGAATTTCTTTTGGGCAATAAAAATGGCGATATGCTAAAAGTGCATCAGCAAAATAGCCACGCTCATCAAGAGTTAGAATTATTGCTGAATAGCCCAAGTTTGTACGACGAAGTGATTACTGCCCTCGTTAAAGCAGGATTTAATATTGACGAAAACGTACTTAATCGTGATGTTACTAAAACCTACCAAAGCAATGAAAGTGTTGTTAAAGCTTGGTTATCGGTATATCAACAACCAGATAAATATTTTGAGTTATATGAACTGGCAGAAAAATTGGTTGATATAGAAGACTCATTTCAACAATGGCGCTTTAAGCACATGTATACCGTGCAAAGAATAATTGGTTATAAAAAAGGTACTGGCGGGTCTTCAGGTGTGGATTTCTTGAAAAAAGCCTTAGATGTTAGTTTTTTCCCTGAGTTATTTGAAGTGAGAACACATTTATAAAACATCTTTAACTTAATGGTCAATCAAATATATATGTGTGATAAAACCCGCATAAATATTTAGGCCCTAGATAATTAAAAAGTTAAAAATCTAATTTGAAAAGCAGCTCAGCCAAGTCAGGAAGCCATTGAAAATTTTTCAATTGAACTTTATTTCCGATGACAACGATTTGTTCATCTTGAAGTAAATCTCTTTGCTTGGCGAAAGCTTCACTTTCAACAGGGAATGAGATCTTACCTTGAGAGTTAATTACTCTATACCAAGGTACTTCTTGCCCTTTCCAGCCATCTTCAGGCACCTTACCTAATGCTTTTCCTACTAACCTTGCTTTACCAGGTAAACCCGCTAAATCGGCAATTTGTCCGTAACAAGCAACTTTAGAATACGGGATCGCTTGTACCGTTTGCCAAATACGCTGGTAATTAGGGTTAGTTATATTATTTTTATTCTTAAACATAATTTTTCGATTCATATTGCTCTTTAATTATTAAGATTATTATCGCAAATATAGTCATTTCGCCTTTCAAAAAATGAAACGCAAGATTATTTCAGAAGGTATATAAAATCAAACCACTAATATTGAGACAATGTTCTCTCAACTAAATACTTTGTTCAATAACGGTAAAGTTAATTAATTATAGTTAAATAAAATACTTAAAGATATCAGTGTTAAGCGGTTGTTTTTCAGATAAACTAAATGGATATACATAAAGGATTTGATCATTATGATAAGTGCGGAACTGCACCCTGAAGAAACTCGACGTATTGAAGAGTTATTACACTACGAAGTATTGGATACTGAAGACGAAAAAGCATTGGATGAGCTTACCCAGTTGGCGAGTGTAATTTGCGGAACCTCTATCTCCTTGATATCTCTTGTAGATAAAGACCGTCAGTGGTTTAAATCCCGCGTAGGACTTAATGCGCCTGAGACTCCAAGAGAAATTGCTTTTTGTTCACATGCCATTTTACAAGACCAAATATTCGAAATACCTGATGCCCTAAAAGACGAACGTTTTGCTGACAATCCTCTTGTAACTGGCGCACCAGATATTAGATTTTATGCAGGTGCACCACTTGTTACATCTACGGGAATGTCTATAGGAACCTTGTGTGTCATTGATACAAAACCTAAAAAACTGGATGAACAACAACAACTAGCATTAAACACGCTTGCAAAACAAGTGATCAGTCAACTAGAACTGAGACTGCACAACCGCCATTTACAACGTATGCAAAAAGATCAAAAACAAATATTTGCCGTAATGTCTCATGATTTGCGATCTCCCTTCAACGGAATTCTGGGGCTTTCAAAAATTCTCCATAAAAACGCCGACACACTAGAGCCCAGGCTCATAGCTGAAATGGCAGACGGAATATTAGAGTCCTCACTCAAAGTTTATCAATTGTTAGATGAAATATTACAATGGTCTCGAAATCAATTAGGCGCTGTTCATGTAGAAATTGAAACGATAGCCTTAGACCCTTTGATTATCGAAACAATAAATTTAATGCATGAAAGCTTTACTTTAAAGAAACTGAATATCAACCATGTTGCTAATGAAAGTGCTGTGGTGCTTGCAGATAGTAATTTAACTAAAACTATTATTCGTAATTTATTAGCAAACGCCATTAAATACACGCCAGACGAAGGCAATATAGATATTGAAACTCGATTTCACGAAGGAGAATTTCAACTAGTCATAACAGATACAGGCCAAGGCGTGCCACTCATAATACAAGATGTATTATTCTCTGACTGCGTCGCAAGCCAATGTGGTACTAAGGGTGAATCTGGACATGGTTTAGGTTTAAGTGTTTGCGGTGACTTTGCACGTAAACAGCAAGGCTATCTATCCCTAGACAAAGATTATAAAGATGGCGCTAGATTAATGCTAAATTTCCTTAACGACTCTACATAATAAAAAATTATTATTTAGAGCTATAGAACTACTTACCTTTATTAATTATGAAGAAAATTTTATTTGTACTCACTACCTTTAGCTCTTGGTTTATCCTTGCCGATGATATCCGTGTGGTAACAGAGCATCTGCCTCCGTATCAAATAGCTGAGAATGGTCGATTAGTTGATGGTTCTTCATACCTAATCATGAAAGAAGTGTTAAAGCGTGCAAATATTAAAGCTATTAACGAGGTTATGCCTTGGGCACGTGCCTATGAAGTGGGTCTAAATAGAAAGAATACTATAATTTATTCTATAACGCGAAGCCCAGAAAGAGAGTACTTATTTAATTGGATTGGCCCAGTTCATCAAATGGAATATAGTTTTTTTTCTTCTAAAAAAAATCAAATATTGAATATAGAAACAACAAAAGATGCCCTGAACTATAGAGCTGTAGCAGTACGTAATAGTTTTGAGGCAAACTCCCTAAAGAGCATAGGCTTTATAGAAGGAAAAAACTTAATACTCGTCGTTGACTACTTTACCGCATGGCAAATGTTAAAGGTAGGTAGGGCTGATATTACTTATGCAAATGCGCCAATTTTAGAGCTTTCCAATATGAATAGTTCGTTATTTAAAAGACAATGGGGGGTTATCGAAAAATTCCAGTTATATGTGGCTGCGAATATAAACACAGACAAAAAAACTATCAATAATTTGTCTTCCGCATTTCACAGTGTAAAAGCTGACTCCTCGTTTAAAAAACTGTTTAACCTGAATACAAACGAATAAAATTTAATATCTTCGGTTATTGTTTTCACGTATAATCGCGCGCATTATTTTTATCAGTTAATTGCTGTTATTTTTCATAACAAGCAAACTAATCTTCTACGGAACACTTATGCTAACAGCTAACAATATCACCCAGCAATTTGGTGCAAAGCCTCTTTTTGAAAACATTTCCCAAAAATTTGGTGGCGGTAATCGTTACGGTTTAATTGGCGCAAATGGTTGTGGTAAATCAACGCTAATTAAAATACTCGGTGGCGATTTAGAGCAAACCTCTGGAAATGTTAGTTTAGACCCTAACGAACGTCTAGGTAAATTAAGTCAAGACCAGTTCGCATTTGAACGCTACAGCGTTATTGATACTGTTATCATGGGCCATACCGAATTATGGGCAGTAAAAGAAGAGCGTGATCGTATTTATGCTTTGCCAGAAATGAGCGAAGCAGACGGCATGAAAGTTGGTGATTTAGAATCTGAATATGCTGAAATGGATGGTTACAGTGCAGAATCTCGTGCTGGCGAATTATTGATGGGTGTTGGTATTTCGATTGAACAACACTACGGTTTAATGAGTGAAATAGCTCCTGGTTTTAAACTGCGTATATTGCTAGCACAAGCACTATTCTCAGATCCAGATATTTTATTATTAGATGAGCCTACCAATAACCTTGATATTCATACGATTCAATGGTTAGAAGAAACACTTAATGCCCGTGATTCAACCATGATAATCATCTCGCATGATAGACATTTCTTAAACAGTGTTTGTACACACATGGCTGATTTAGATTACGGAGAACTAAGAGTTTTTCCAGGTAACTACGACGAATATATGCTGGCAGCAACACAAGCTCGAGCTAATTTACTCGCTGATAATGCCAAGAAAAAAGCTCAAATTGGCGAACTTCAAGCATTTGTTGCACGTTTCTCAGCTAACGCTTCAAAAGCTAAGCAAGCAACTTCTCGCGCAAAACGTATCGACAAAATTCAGCTTGAAGAAGTAAAACCGTCAAGCCGTACCAACCCTTTTATTCGTTTTGAACAAGAAAAGAAATTATTCCGTAATGCTTTAGTGATTGAAAAATTAAACAAGCATTTCGATGACGCTCATATATTAAAAGACATATCCCTTTTGGCTGAAGTTGGAGAGCGTATTGCGGTTATCGGTGAGAATGGTATCGGTAAAACGACTTTTTTACGTACCCTACTAAACGAAGTTGGTTATGAAGCTACTTCAGGAGAATTCACTTGGTCTGAAAACGCTAACATTGGTTATTACGCACAAGACCATGAGTTTGAATTTGAGAATGACATGACGTTATTTGAATGGATGAGTCAATGGCGCCAACCTACTGACGACGAACAAGCCGTTCGAGGTTATTTAGGGCGATTATTGTTTTCAGCTGACGATATTCTAAAATCAGTTAAAATATTATCAGGTGGCGAAAAAGGTAGAATGCTATTTGGTAAATTGATGATGCAACTACCAAATATCCTTGTGATGGACGAACCAACTAACCACATGGATATGGAGTCTATTGAATCACTTAACATGGCTTTAGAAAACTATGAAGGTACGCTAGTGTTTGTAAGCCATGACCGTGAATTTGTTTCTAGTTTGGCGACGCGCATTATTGAATTAACCAGTGACGGATACATTGATTTTGCGGGTACCTACGATGAGTACCTAGCGAGCCAAGCGTAAAAATTACTTTCTATATAAAAAGATAAAACACACGTCGATCACTCTGTGTTTTATCTTTTACTTTTAAACAATCAATTAAAACTATCTATTGAACCTTTAAGGAAATCCTTTGCTCAGTTATCGTCACGCTTTTCACGCAGGAAACTTCGCTGACGTGTTAAAACACTCTGTTTTAACACTTGTACTTGAATACATGGTGCGTAAAGATAAAGGCTTTACATATGTCGACAGTCACTCTGGTGCAGGCATGTATTCACTCAATGAAGAATATGCACAGAAAACAGGTGAATACAAAGATGGCATAGCTAAAATTCTTGCTGTTTCAAATGATGATGATTTTCCAGAGGCATTGATGCCTTATGTTGAGTTACTTCAGAAATTGAATGCTGAAAATAGCGAACTAGAGATTTATCCTGGTTCACCGGGTATAGCTAAACAATTCATGCGTCGTCAAGACAGTGCTCATTTATTTGAATTACACCCAACTGACATTCAGCACTTAACTGAATTTTGTGCCCGTTGGAACAAATCTCATGTAAAACAATCTGATGGTTACAAAGGTATACTTGGCTTGATACCACCACCTAGTAGACGTGGTTTAGTGCTGATAGACCCGCCTTACGAATTAAAAGAAGATTACACTAAAGCCGTTAAGACTATTGTAAAAGCGTATAGGAAATTCACTTCTGGCACGTATATACTTTGGTACCCGGTCGTGACTCGTGAACGTATTAACGCCATGGAAAAGGACTTTTCACGAAGCGATGTAAAAAATTTACTACAAGTTGAATTTTGTTTACACCCTGACAGTGAAGAATATGGAATGACTGGAACAGGTCTTTTTATTGTTAACCCACCATGGCAATTAGAAAGTCAATTGTCTGGAATATTGCCTTATTTGAAAGCAAAGCTAGGCGAAGATCAAACGACTTTCACGTTGAAAAAATTAATCGAAGAATAAAAAACCTATATAGCTCAATAATAATTTATTGAGCTATTCGCAAATAGGCAGTTATAAAGCTCTATATCTATTGGCTTGAGTCAAAGTACTAAAATCATTAAACCTAACACCATTTTCTCTCATCACTTTATGTGCAGTGCTTGCCAACATTTGTCTTAAGTAAAACGGTTGCTGCACGACAAAATGATGTATTGCATGGGTACCCGCAAAGTTAAAAGTAAAAAGGTTAAATGGCCAAATAAACAAACCTTTAAATACCTGAGTCTGCTTTAATACACTATCAACACTACCATAATAATGAAGGTACGAGGTCACCAAGTTAAGACAACCTGATCTCAAAAAGTTAGGGGCAATTAGCGTTACCATTATCAAATTACTTAATTCAACAAATGAGTGTAAAAAATTAGAGTAATTATAGTCATCGGGCATAAACGCATTAATACCGTGAAATAAAAGAAAACCATATCCAAAAATGTAATAAAAAATGGTAAGCGGGAAACCCGCATTAAAAACAGTAAGAAATTTAAAAACCTTAACTTCCTTATTTAAGCGTTTTCTCTGTAAAAGTAAACCTAACAAACCATCAAACATTACAATAAAGCGTACAAAAATATTGGCGATACCATTCCCCACAAGCCTTTCTTCAAGGTCTTGTTCTGTTCCAGACGTTTTATGATGTAGTAAATGAATTTTTCGACGATACCAAGGATTAATAGTACTCGGCCTCATTAACCAAACAGTAAACATCATAAAATTATGCATAAAAGCATTGTTGCGGAAATAGAGTTTATGAATTAAATCATGCTCTAATTCATGGGATATTGAGGCAAAAATTGCAGTAATAATAATGCAGAGCCACACAGGAATAAATGCATAATAATATAAGCATGCACTGATTATCATTCCCGAAAGGGACAAAGCTAGAATACATAAACTAATGGTATCTTGCTTCTTTAAAAATGAGTATTTGTCACGTAAACGGCTTTCTTCCGTTTTAACACTCAATACAATATTTTGAATTTTTTGAGCGTTGTCTTGTGAAGTCATTTTGAAATAGCCACTATTATTGATTCAGACGCTGAAAGCGATTGATTCAAAAGGCATGTTATATTAATGCCTTTCTACTCTGTATAATTAATCAGTCTCTGTTTCAGAATTGTTATCTATTTCACTAACAGGTAAAACAGATTTTTTACGTAAAACAGGTAGTTCACCAACATCTTGTGCAACAAAAACTCTTTTTACCACTTTTTTAGGTTGAGCTCTTTTAGCTTTATCGTTAGCTTTCGGCGAAGATTTTGCCTTAACTGCTGCTTTTGGTTTTTTCGGTTTAATGCCTTTAAATTTAGCTTTTAAACCATCAACAACATCGAAATTAAAGGTTTGTTGTAAAAAGCCTTCAACATTTTTGAAACTGATCCAATCTTTAGGTCCAACAAATGAAATCGCATCACCTGTACTACCAGCTCGACCCGTTCGGCCAATACGATGAACAAATTCCTCGGTGTGCTTTGGCATATCAAAATTAAATACATGTGATACGTTAACCAAATCTAAACCTCGAGAAGCTAAATCAGTGGTTATCAATATCTTTTGTTGTCCTTTACTAAAGCCGTCCATTATTTGATTACGCTGACCTTGATTAAGCTCACCACTTAATGCGACAGTACTTAGCCCCTGCTCAGTAAGTAATTTTGATAAACGGTCAGTATCACTTCGTGTTGCAGTAAAAATAATAACTTGTTGATACTTCTCAGTTTTCAAAAAGTGTTCAAGTAAATCTTGTTTATGGTCTAGGTTGTCACATAAATAAAATCTTTTAGTGATATCTTTATGCTCTGTGTGTGCTGAGCCTATCGAAATGCGTTTAGGTTTTTTCAATAACGCGAGTGCGAATTCATTCACTTGTGCGTGATCTAATGTTGCTGAAAACATCAAGGTTTGGCGTTTTCGATGATCCGCAGCATCATTAATTTGTTTCAATTGCTTTGAGAAACCTAAATCTAACATTCGATCAGCTTCGTCAAGAATAAGTAGTTCTAAGCCCTTTAAATAAAAGTGACCTTGAGATAAATGATCAGCCAGTCTTCCAGGAGTAGCAACGATAAAGTGAGGGTCTTTTTCGAGTGTTTTTACTTGGTCATTAAAGTTCTCGCCACCCAAAATAAGCACAGCTTTAAATTGTGAACCCGTAGTAAACAAACGTAGTTGCGTAAATACTTGTTTCGCTAATTCTCGTGTTGGCATAAGAATAAGTACGCGAGGATCACGTTTAGACAAAGCACGATTTCTAATTAAGCGTTCCATTGCAGGAATAATGAACGCTAACGTTTTACCCGAACCTGTTTTTGACGATGCAATTAAATCATGTCCTGCCATTGCTGCAGGAATAGCATGCTGCTGAATTTCTGTTGGCTCTGTAAAACCTAAATGCTCAACCATTGACATTAAACGGCTGTCTAAACCAAAATCTGTAAACTGCAAACTACACTCCAAAACAAGATCAAAAAATACCTGTGTATTATAACCTGCAACGGTTGATAATGGCGTATAGTATTTCTATCATCATGTAAAAAAATAAAAAGAATGACGAACTTGTTCATCTTACAAACTGTACAAATCTTAAATCACACATGTTCATCACGAAGCCAGTCAACATAACCGACAAAAAAGTTTTGCCAGAAGTCGTTCGTTTGTGCAAGTTCAACGAGTTGCATACCAAAGGTTTCTAATACTTCCAAATCAAAAATACAGCTTTCATCGGGAATATACATTGCTGACTTTTGCTCACATTGTTGATGAATTGCGGTTAAACATTTAGCAAACCCATCTAAAGTTGAGCTTACGACTGTCCGTTGCCACTGATTTTCTTCTTCAGCAAGCGCAGTATAAACTGCCAAACTTTCATCAGAGACATCTACAAAGTACGGGTCGCCTAATTCTGTATCTTTAGCGATAACGACCCAAGAGCTTTGCCAGTTGCCACGCTTATTTACATTATCACTGTCGCTATTAACTAAACTTACCCCATTCTTATCAATTGAATAACCGATCTGTGCTTTATTGAATTCAGCCATTCTTGCTACAACATTGAAACCTTGCGGTCCAAAGAAAACCTCTTTATGTTCAAAGGCTTTTAATTTGTTTAGTAATTCTGTTTGATCCATATTTATATCACTCTTTAGAGACAAGAAAGTCGCTGACAGATAACAATCAACGACCTTACAATTTTCAATATGTGCTCTGTTCGAATTAACTAGCAGCTATTCTCGCTTCAACAACTTCAATCGCGTGATCGATACGAGCAAGCACTTTATCTTTATCTAGCAAAGCTAAAGTAACATCTAAAGAAGGTGAATTACCCCCTCCTGTAGCAGCAACACGTAATGGCATACCCACTTTACCCATACCTACTTCAAGTTCAGTTGCTGTATCGTTAATGGCAGCATGAATTAATTCAGGAGACCATTCGCTCAACGCAGCAAGTTTAGCTTTCACTAAAATAAGTGGCTCTTTTACGACTGGACGTAAATGCTTTTTAACAGCCCCTGCGTCTAGTTCGCTAAAGTCTTCGTAAAAGTAACGAGATATTTGCGCCATTTCTTTTAGCGTTTTAACACGGTCAGCTTGAATTTTAACGATTTCTTCAAGTGTAGGGCCATTTTCAGTATTAATGCCCTGTTCGTTCATGTGCCATGCTAAATGTTCTGCAACATAGCTTGGGTCCATCGTTTTCATGTAATGCTGATTTACCCAAATTAACTTATCTGTATTAAAACCAGAAGCAGCACGATTACAGTCTTTCAAGTCAAACAATTCGATCATTTCTTCGCGAGAAAAAATTTCTTTATCGCCATGCGACCAACCTAAACGTACTAAATAGTTAAGCAGAGCTTCAGGTAAATAACCGTCATCACGATACTGCATAACACCAACAGCGCCATGACGTTTAGATAAACGTTTACCGTCATCACCTAAAATCATAGGGATATGTGCATATTCAGGAAGTGTTGCGCCTAGTGCTAATAAAATATTGATTTGCTTAGGCGTATTACTGATATGGTCATCACCACGAACAACATGGGTAATTTTCATATCCCAGTCATCTACAACAACCGTTAAGTTATAGGTAGGTGTGCCATCGCTACGCGCAATAATTAAATCATCAAGTTGTTCATTGCTTATAGTGATATCACCTTTCACCATATCTTTGATAACTACGTCACCTTCAAGTGGATTTTTGAAGCGAATAACGAAAGGTTTATCAGCCGGATAATCAGTACGTTCACGCCATAAGCCGTTATACTTTTCCAACTCACCTTTAGCTTTTGCTTCTTCTCGCATTGCTTCAACTTCATCACTAGTAGAATAACAACGATATGCATTGCCAGACGCTAGTAATTGGTCGATCACTTCTTTATAACGATCAAAACGTTTAGTTTGAAAATATGGGCCGTGAGTCCATTCAAGATTCAACCAGTTCATTCCGTCCATAATCGCATCAACTGATGCTTGGCTTGAACGCTCTAAATCAGTATCTTCTATACGTAAAACAAAATCACCACCGCTTTTCTTGGCATATAACCAGCTATAAAGAGCAGTACGTGCTCCACCAACGTGTAAATAACCCGTAGGGCTTGGTGCAAATCGAGTTGTTAAGCTCATATAAATCTCACTATAAATATTAAAACTTAAAGGTAATGTTTTTAGACAACGCTTAAAGTTTAGAATTGGTATGATAAAAAATTTTCGATATTTTAACAGGCATAGATGAGGAAAACATCTTTTGGAATAAGAAACCAAGAAAAGAAACAAAGAAAAGTGGATAAAACAATCAAGATGTTGAATTTTACAGCAAGTAAATTCGTTATATGAAAAAAAAGTAAAAAAAGCTTTATTTTATGTTGACAGCTTTTCTCATCTCCCTATAATACGCCCCACTGAAACGCAGACAGTATTATTATTAATTAGACAGTTAACGATTCATAAAATTTAAGATTGGGCGATTAGCTCAGTTGGGAGAGCACCGCCCTTACAAGGCGGGGGTCACTGGTTCAAGCCCAGTATCGCCCACCAATTTTAAGTTTTAAGTAATTATGGGCGATTAGCTCAGTTGGGAGAGCACCGCCCTTACAAGGCGGGGGTCACTGGTTCAAGCCCAGTATCGCCCACCATAATTACTTACCTATAGATAAACTCTATATGGACGATTAGCTCAGTTGGGAGAGCACCGCCCTTACAAGGCGGGGGTCACTGGTTCAAGCCCAGTATCGTCCACCATCTATTTTATTCAGCATTACTTCATAAATTTAATATCCATATTTCTTCTGATAAAAATTTAAATCCTTATACCATTATCATTCAATCTATTTTCTGATTATGTGATACTATTCTCACCATCATTGTATTTATTACTTTCACATTATCAGGCTAATTTCCATGTCATCACACCGTATTATTGATATTTCAGTTGAACCTATCGAGCTTTGTAAATTATTAAAAATTGCCAGCATGGTTGGTGGTGGTGGTGAAGCTAAAATAGTGATTAGTGAAGGGGCTGTTATCGTTAACAATGAGGTAGAGTTTCAGAAGCGTAAAAAAATTCGTCATGGCGATATTGTGGAGTTTGATGACGAAGTAATTAAAGTGAATTATGTAAAAGCAAAAAAGACCGCGAAAAGTAACACTTCATCAACGTCATCACCTGAAAACGCTAAGAAAATAAAGAATAATGAAAGTGCAGCTACTGTTGCCGAGACAAGCTTCCCGCGCAAGCGTAAACCTATTTCATTTTAACTGTTCCTTTTTATTAAATTAAATAATACGTAAAGGTATTTTCCCGTATTATTTTCCTTATTTAAAACTGATATTTGTACACTCAATTAATAAAATTCCTTTATAGATAAATCTAGAGATAGTCATTTATTTACTTAGTTGCGCTCAAAAACCTCAATCATTTGGGATTAATCTAACAAAATAAAAATAAATTAATGATGTTATCCTTATTAATCAATAATAAATTTATTCGCAGGACTTACATGCTGAAAGATTCCATTAAACATTTTTTATTAACGGCTAGTTTTATTTCTCTGCCAGTATTAGCAAAAGAAGCTGCGTTAGCAACAATACCGGATGCTTTAACAAATAACGCCGTTACTCAAGTAATTTCAAATAACAAAGAGTATTTGATCTCATTTTCTGGTCTCGCCAGTGGTAAAGGTTATCGAGATGTTCATAACAACACTTATATATATGATGTTAATGAAAATAAATGGAAAGAAGGAAGTCCTGTACCAATATCGCAACCTATCGATGGTTTAATAGGTCGATTAGCAAGTGTTGCAACATCAATAAACGATACCGCTTATATCTTTGGTGGTTATACCGTAGCCAAAGATCACAGTGAGGTTTCTGTTCCTGATGTTTACGCTTACAATGTTGATGATGATAAATACACGAAACTTGCCTCCATGCCTATTCCTGTTGACGATAGTGTTGCGCTAACTTTTCAGAATGAATATATCTATTTAATCAGCGGTTGGCATAACGACGGTAATGTTAACTTGGTTCAGGTATACAACACTCATACAAATACTTGGCAACAAGCTACACCTTTTCCTGGAAAAGCCGTTTTCGGGCATGCAGGAGGCATTGTTGATAACACCATCGTTATTTGTGATGGTGTAGGAATTGATGTACATGAAAACATACGTCGTAGCTACGCCGCTGAAAACGCTTGCTATAGAGGGGAAATTAATAATAAAAACCCCACAAAAATAAACTGGTTTAAACTTAAACATCCTACTGGTACTTCACGTTATAGAATGGCAGCTAATGGTTTTATCGATCAGCTAACCGGTAAAAAGGAAGTTGTTTTTGTCGGTGGAAGTAATAACCCTTATAACTATAACGGCATTGGATATAATAATGTTCCTTCACAACCCAGCGATAAAATTTGGCGATATCAAATAAAAAATAACACATGGCAAATAACGACAGGTAAAAAAGCTACCATGGTTCACCGCGGACTATTGAAGCTCAATAATAAATTGGTAACAGTTGGCGGTATGGGTAAAAACCAAGAAGTGCTGAACAGTATCAATCAATACTGATCTATTATTTGACCACATAGAACCAAGTCATCCCATTTTCATTGCCGATAAAACATTATATTTCATCACTAAAAATTTATTGATATTGTGGAAAATCAAGGTTCATTTACTATACTATAGTGATGAAAAAGCAAAATAATCTCTGCCAATATAAAGATCCCGAAGGGTATGTTTGCGAAGAAGCAGCAAATAATAATAATCGTTATTGTTATTGGCATGATCATTCTATCGATAAAACGGGTAATGATGTTAAGCAAGCCCTTGTTGACTTTGCAGGTTCGGGAGGATTAACACGCGGGATTGGTTTAAAAAATGCAGATTTAAGCCATATCGACCTAGTTAATCATCATGATAAAAAAGGCTACGACTTTTCTTACGCTGATTTATATCGAGCGAATCTATTTGGTGCTCATCTCTTTAATATAAAACTCAGTAAAGCCAGTTTAATGAAAGCTGATTTGAAAAGTGCCAAGCTAAATTGCGCCAACCTAGAACAAACCAATCTGTTAGGCGTAAAATGGAAAGGCTGTAAAATAGAGAATATTGTAATAGGAAAAAAGCTTAACCAAGAAAATTTAGCTAAAAAATCACTTAAAGAGAATAATATCGAAGAAGCAATCGACTACTTTGAACAAGCAGAAGAGGTTTATCGCGATTTAAGAAAGCACTCCGAGCAAGAAGGCATATTTACCTTATCTGGCGATCTTATTCAAAAAGAGCTAACAATGCGACGCATGCAAATGCCCAAATATAGCCTCAAGCGTTTAACGTCAAAAATTGTAGATTTATTCTGTGGCTATGGAGAAGCACCGCTTCGTATTGTGGGAATATCAATATTTTTGATATTAATCTGTGCAATATTATATACGTTTACTGGGTTGAATTATCAAGGAGAATATCTTGCTTATAATTCTAACCAAACATCTACCGAAAATTTTGAGTTTTTTCTATCTAGTTTATATTACTCAGTTGTTACGTTTACAACGTTAGGTTATGGCGATTTTACCCCAATAGGAATATCAAGAGCAATTGCTGCTATAGAGGCATTTACCGGTAGCTTTACAATTGCGCTTTTTGTTGTGGTATTTGTGAAGAAAATGACTCGTTAACACAACAAAAACATCTTTATTACATAACCTCGTAAAATATAACAACAATCGTTTGTTGTATCGAAAATATCCCTTAAACCTCAGTTCCCACGGTGTTATAATCAACAAAATGATTTTTTTAGTACTCTTGCAAATATAGAGAGAATGATGCAATAACCGACTCATTAAAAGTAATAAGTCGTTCATTAAAATTGGTAAATATTATGGCTATTCAGCAGCACAAAACTGGCGGATTTAGAGCGTATAAAAAAATCGGAGGCGTAGAGTATCAACTTTACTCTTTTGATAGAAAAGCAGCTATAAACCTTCAAGCTATGTTAGATGAAAAAAGCCAAATTGCCAAAAGCCTTCGCATGCCAAAACTGTTTAGCGCTTGCGGCAGATTAGTTGGCCTTCGAGTTCGTACTTATAAAAAAACCAATAAACCAACCTTTCAACTTCAATTTTCGGTTAACGGAAAACAAAAAAAAATTGAGCGTCAGTACAAAGGCTCTTTTGAAAATAATTGGAAAATATTCCTTAAATTGTGGCGAGATAGTTTTAATCTATCAGCACTTGAGATTACTGAATTAAAATCTGAGATAATTAACGCTAAACGACTTTATATGCAAGACATTAGCAAGATAGAAAACTTAAACTAACGAATAAGTTCATTTATAATAAAATATAAAATTGTGTGTTAACCACCCTGTTGATAGGTTTTATCTAACCTTTACCCGTAAATTTTCATCTACTTGCCTACCGACATTTTTTTGAAGAGCGATTGTAAAAACAACGAACACTTTAGCTTGTCGTTGATGAAAATAAAGACGCGCTAAATTATCTTACTATCACTTTAGATTTTTCTTTTTCCTACCGCCCCGCCCTGATAGAATAACCGACAATTAATTACTCGATATTTTACGGAACCTTTAGTCAATGCGTACTAGTCAATACTTGCTTTCCACCTTGAAAGAAACACCTGCCAGCGCCGAAGTTATTAGTCATCAATTAATGCTACGTGCGGGGCTTGTTCGTAATGTTGCTTCGGGTTTATACACTTGGTTGCCCACTGGACTTAAAGTATTAAGAAAGGTAGAAAATATCGTTCGTGAAGAAATAGAACGCGCTGGTGCAATTGAAGTACTAATGCCTATGGTTCAACCTGCAGACTTATGGGAAGAGTCTGGGCGTTTAAATGATTATGGCCCAGAGCTACTTCGCATAAATGATCGTCATGATCGCGCTTTCGTTTTAGGACCAACTCACGAAGAAGTTATCACTAAGCTCGTTGCTAATGAAATAAATAGCTATAAGCAGTTACCCCTTAACATATTTCAGATTCAGACTAAATTTCGTGACGAAATACGCCCTCGCTTCGGTGTGATGCGTGGTCGTGAATTTTTGATGAAGGATGCTTACTCATTCCACTTAGGTGAAGAATGTTTAAATAAAACCTATCAAAAAATGTTTGACGCTTACTGCCGTATTTTCGAACGTTTAGGTTTAGATTATCGTCCAGTCATTGCTGATACAGGTTCAATTGGCGGTGAAGCTTCTCATGAGTTTCATGTATTAGCAGATTCTGGCGAAGACGATATTGCTTTTAGTGATGGAAGCGATTTTGCAGCCAACGTTGAAAAAGCTGAAGCTATGGCTCCATTAGGCGAACGAGCAGAGCCAACGCAAGAACTTAGTACGGTAGAATTAAAGCTTGAACGTTTAATAAAAACCTCAGATATAGATTTGAATACTACCGTTAAAACACTATTAGTGTTGGGTTCAACTGCTGAAGGTGAGCCAGAAAAAATGGTTGCACTTGTGCTTCGTGGCGATCATCAACTAAATGAAGTAAAAGCTGAAAACTTATCAGGTGTAGCTTCTCCTTTAACATTTGCCACTGATGAACAAGTGTCTGCAATTGCTAACTGCCATATTACCTCGCTAGGTCCTAAAGGCTTATCTGTTGAAGTTATTGTAGATCGCAGCGCTGCTCACCTTAGTGACTTTGTTTGTGGTGCCAACGTAAATGGTCAATCTTATACTGGGGTTAACTGGGAACGAGATTGTGGTGAAATCAACATTCAAGATATACGTAACGTTGTAGAAGGCGATCTAAGCCCATGTGGTAGTGGTAATATCGTTATTAAGCGTGGCATTGAAGTTGGTCATATTTTTCAGTTAGGTGAAAAATATGCACAAGCAATGAAATGTGGGGTACTCACTGAAAGTGGTAAGAATCAAATTTTAACTATGGGTTGTTACGGTATTGGGGTTTCACGTATTGTTGCCGCTGCTATTGAACAAAACCATGATAAATATGGTATTAAATGGCCAGCAGCTATTGCTCCATTTCAAGTCGCTATTGTTCCAATGAATATGGCAAAATCTGCTCGTGTTAAAGAAACGGCAGAAGCTTTATACGAACAATTACAACAGGCTGGTATTGAAGTGATATTCGATGATCGTAAAGAGCGCCCTGGTGTAATGTTTGCAGACCATGAATTAATTGGTACACCAATATTATTAGTCGTAGGAGAACGTAACCTCGATGAACAAAATGTTGAAGTGAAAAACCGTATTACGGGTGATAAATCGCTCATGGCTATCAGTGATATTATGTCTTTATTTACATAATACCTTTTATAACCGTTCATCCTGAACATAAAAACGCGACGTAATTGTCGCGTTTTTTATATTAGTGATTAAAGCTTTAAGTGACTAATCTTTGTAAACAGGAATTGTTTGTAATTGTTGGTCAATATTATCTAACATTTCACTGTATATTTTAGAATTAATATCACGATAATAAAGCTCAAAGGCTTGTTGTGATATACCTTCCGGTAAGCCTGTCAATTCAGGTAAAAGTAAAGTCTCATCAGTAATATTAGCTAAGTACTCTTGTACCTTTAATGCACTTTCATCAGAATCAGTTGCAAGCATCGCTAAACGAGTTCCTGCTCGGTCAGCCATCAGGTCAGCAAAACTAAAGCCACTTCCACCGCTTTTTGAATCTAAAAACTCTTTTAATTCACCAATTGCATTGCTTGCTGTACTTGTACCAAATAACTGCAGAGCAACTGAGTAAATAAAGTGTTTTTGGATATCAACTCTCCGACGTAATTTCACCTTAGCTCTAAGTGTATTTCGCTGCTGAAGTTGTTTGGTTGATAACTTTGAAATATCACCGACAAGTAACTCAAATTTATCGGTACCAAAATAAAGTACCAGAGCCATTAACGCCGCTCGATTTTCTTCTGCAGGTGATTCAGAGATTCCAGCTAAATTGCGTTGTTTGACTAAACCAAAGGTAAAGCCGACATACTCAGCGAACGAAAACTTCAAACTTTCTGACTGTTCAATAGCTTCAACAAGACTTTGATGATAAAAACGGACAACTTCAACGTCACCATATAAAGCCAGTTTGTCACGTAAAGCAAAAAGGCTATTTTTATTATTTAATGGATCATCTTTCAAATTTTCAGATAATACAACACCGACAGAAAGTTGGTCAGAAGTAATATCAACACTTTTTATCATACTCAATAATTCAGTACCAAATTCATTTTTAACATAAAAATTGGCCAGCCATTCAGCCATGTCAATCAACCCATTTCCCGGTAATGTAATATTCCCGATATTTACGGTATCTAAATCTAACCCTTCTTTTGAAGCAATAAGCATGACTTCAATATTAAGGTACTTAATAAAATCTGGGATAGGCAGTTCTATAGAAAACTTAATTAAGGCATTATCTTGAAATAGAATAATATCTGAGGTTACTTGAGAAACAGCCCTATGACCAAAAGCACTTAAGCCATGAAGCTCAGACTGAGTCGCTTGAAGATAAATAAGCGAATCTTCACTTTTTACTGATTGAACTAATCGCTGAACAATACGTTGATTTTCTGCGGCCGAATTAGCATCAATATGATGCCTAGGCTGAATATGTGGCGAAGATTGCAATGCCATAAAAATAACAATGCTAAAGAAAATAAACAAAAAAACAAAAAAGAATAAAATTCTTTTTAACCAAACCTTCAAAAGTAACCCTTAATTTAACAATATTAATTGGAGCTTATTTTGATTGTCTTAACAGTAAATGTATAGTGGTAATTGTTAAAAATGATTCAATTAATTTGATTAACAGTCACAAATATCCCAATAGATTTTCTTATCAAACAACTTAGCCAAACGAATATTTAGTTCTTTAAATGTGCTTAAGTTACTGTCATGAGGTCTAAAACACTGCCAAATAAACTGGTGACAATTATTGTCAATAACATGATAATCAAGGCATTGAAAAATTTGTTTTTGAGCTCTGCTCGCCGCAATTTCGTCTGCTATAGGTTTAGCTTTTGAATCGCATGCTATAAAAATATTTTTACCTGATCGCTCTTTGGTAAAACGAGTCACTGAAATAGGTTTAATAAGACCATTACCATCGAGTTCTATAATGGTATTATCTCCCACCCAAATGCCTGTATGCTCTAACAACCCACCAATACCACAACAAACAAGTGAGCCGATTTCTGGTTTTACTTTCTCCTCTGTACTAAATAAATCAGTTGGATAGGTAGCAATGGGAGATTCATGTCGTTTGAGCATACTGTAACTTTCCGCATCACGAGAATAACGGCGTTTTCTTTGCTGCTCTTTTCTGTCGTCAGCTAATTCTTTCACAGCAAATATTGAAGCAGCTGCAGCTCCTAACCATAATAACGGTAATGGCATATCACACCTCTTGCTCAAATTTCATTCGATTAATAACAAGATGCCTCTTTTATTTCATTAATGCTATAAGAAAGTTGCAAGTAACTGTTTCAAAGCTGCTAATTATTAGTGACAATGAAGATTGGATCATCAACCACACTTAAAAAATATTTTATAAGAAGCCTGTAATGAAAAACATCAATAAATCTTCAAAACTAAATAATGTCTGCTATGAAATTAGAGGGCAAATTGCAGCAGAAGCTCGAAAATTAGAAGATGAAGGACATAAAATATTAAAACTTAATATTGGTAACCCTGCCCCATTTGGCTTTGCCGCTCCGGATGATATTTTAAAAGATGTAATTCGTAATCTCCCTACTGCGCAGGGCTATTGTGAGTCCAAAGGAATATACTCTGCTCGTGTTGCTGTTATGCAATACTTTCAGCAGCAAGGAATCTTAGATGTAAGTGTTGAAGACATTTTTATTGGAAATGGTGTGAGTGAATTAATAGTAATGGCAATGCAAGCATTACTTAATAATGATGATGAAGTATTGATACCTGCGCCTGATTATCCATTATGGACAGCATCCGTTGCTCTTTCAGGAGGTAAAGCTATTCATTATCGTTGTGATGAAGAAAACCAATGGTTTCCTGATTTGCAAGATATTGCGGATAAAATTAATGATAAAACTAAAGCAATAGTCCTTATCAATCCGAATAATCCAACGGGTGCTGTTTATAGCGAAGAAGTGCTAAGAGGCATTATTGATTTAGCACGTAAACATGACCTCATTATTTTTAGTGACGAAATCTACGATAAAATTTTGTATGATCAAGCAACGCATATACCTACGGCAAGTTTGGCTCAAGATGTATTAATTATAACGATGGGTGGCTTGTCAAAGAATTATCGTATCGCTGGTTTTCGCGCAGGTTGGATGGTTATTAGTGGCCCTAAGTTTCATGCTGAAGATTATCTTGAAGGTTTAAATATTCTTGCTTCAATGCGCTTGTGTGCCAACGTACCTTGTCAACATGCCATTCAAACAGCACTTGGTGGCTATCAGAGTATTAATGAATTAATTAAAGATGACGGGCGTTTAATCAAACAACGAAATCTAGCGCATAAAATGATCAATGATATCGATGGTTTATCCTGTAATCCAGCAATGGGCGCACTATATTTATTTGTAAAAGTCGATCAAGAAAAATTTAACATTGTTGATGATGAAAGAATGATTTTAGATTTACTTAAACAAGAAAAAATTCTCTTGGTGCATGGTAGTGCATTCAACATTAAAGAAAAAAATTACTTTAGATTAGTTTTTTTACCGCATGTTGACGAGTTAATACCTGCAATGGATAAACTTAAAAACTTTTTCAGTACCTATAGTCAGTAATTATTAATTTTACAAAGGAAATAAAAATGCAAAGCACTTTTTTAGCATGGATGTTCAGAATGCCATTGATCAAACGTTGGGCATTAATGTTCTGTGTAAAGCCAGAAAATGTAGCTGAGCATTCACATCAAGTAGCTATTGTGGCTCATTTATTAGCTGTGATTAAAAACAAAAAGTTTAACGGAAATATAAATGCCGATAGAGTTGCAACTATTGCTTTATATCATGAAGCCAGCGAAACTCGATACGGCGATATAGTTAGCCCTACAAAATACGCCAACAAGGAAATAGCACGAGAATTCAAGAAGATAGAGTACTTAGCCGAAAAGGAATGCTTAGCGTCTTTACCTGAGGAGTTTCAAGAAATATTTTCAGATATTATTGTTCAAGATAACGTTGAAGTGCATTACAAAGCGATTGTAAAAGCGGCAGACATTCTAGTGGCCTATATCAAAGCTATCGATGAATTAAACCATCAGAATCCTGAGTTTGCTCATGTAAAGGAGCGACTGGAACTAAAACTTGATGAATTAAAAAAAGATATGCCTGAAGTTGAATATTTTATGGAAATGTTTTTGAAAGCCTGCTCAGCAACGGTTGATAAATTAAGCCAACGTTAAGTAACAGGTAAATAGCTAAAAAGCACCGACTCAAATTTATCTACACTGTAGATTACTGCTTGAGTTGGCGATTTTATTTAGGTGATGTATAGTTCGGGTGCTAGCCATCAGGATGTTCAATTCTAATTTGGCAAAACTCATCAAAATTATCTACAAAAACATCAATCATTTTTGCATCGAACTTTTTATCTCGCTGTTCAATTAGAAATGTTTTTATATCATTATCACACCACTTTTCTTTATAACATCGGGCAGAGCCTAGTGAATCAAAAACATCTGCAATGGCCATAATTCTAGCTTCAAGTGGTATTTCAATACCACAAAGACCATCAGGGTAGCCACTACCATCCCAGTTTTCATGGTGATAATGTGCTAATCGTGCACCTAACTTGGAAACACTTGTTTTTGATTTAGACAACAATTTGAAGCCAGCATCAGCATGCCCTTTCATTGTTTCCCATTCATTTTCATCAAGCTTCCCAGGTTTGTGCAGTAAATCCCCAGGAATGAGTACTTTACCAATATCATGTAAAGGGGCTGCTAATCGGATAGCACTTATAAATGCGTCACTCAAACCTAATTTTTGTGCTAACTTTTCGCATATAAGAGCTACACGATGAACATGTGCTCCTGTTTCTTTACTTCGAGCCTCAATAGCTTCACCAACAATATATAACAGTTCTTTTTGTGTATTTTCTATTTCGTGCTGCTTAGATAAACTATCAAGAATAAGGGCAACATTAGTGGCAAATATTTCCGCTAAATTGGCTTTAAAATGTTCTGCGTCGTCTTCAAATTCAATATAGAGCACAGAGGCTGAATTGTGGGATGTTTCATAATAACCGACAAAAACTTCATCGGTTGTATGATGGCTTTTAGTATCAAATGCTTTTTGAATTAAAAACTTAACATCCGTCGATATATCTGAAGACTCTAAACTGTCAGATTCACTAACATACTTGCCTGTACAAGCAATAATCAAATTAGAACTCGTTTCATCATATTCTAACTGACTACGTGCTATATAAAGGGCTGAGCTGTCAACTTCCATTAATGTTAACAAATGATTTAATGCCGCGGACCCAAAAGGCTTAAACTGATTGATTTTTAGTAAGTCATGAGTCGCTTTAATCAGTTGTTTAAAGGCATCTAAACTACGTTGAATTGTCATTATGTCGCGGTATGCTCGAATACTTGCATAAACCGTTGTTGTCATTTTTCCTGCAGTAAAATCAGTTTTTTCTTTGTAATCATTAATATCAAATTCTTTGATTACCTTAGCCTCAGGCGCTGAACCCGCTTGCCCTGTTCGTAAAATTAGGCGTATAGCTTGATTCTTTAAAATGTTACGTATCCATTCAACGAGCTCTAAACCTGCATGATCTGTTTCCATGACCACATCAACAAAGGCCATACAAAAACTATTATCTTTCAACAATATTTCACGTGCTTCTTTAGATGAATAAGCTGACACAATTTCTAATGATCTATTTTCAATAATCGCATCTGATAAAACGAGTTGTGTCACGTGATGCACAGATTCATCATCATCAATGACTAAAATCCGCCAAACTTTAGCTTTTTTGGTTTTTACAATCGAAGTACTTTCAGATTCTTCTTCTTTAAAAAGGAAATTTGACATTGATACGCTTTAATTTTTAGATGTATTAACGGTAAGTGTACTAAAAATTTAGAATTTATCCTGTTTTTATCAAAAAAATTTAATTATAAATATCATTTTTTCATCCGATAAAGCCACCTATTGAATATCAAAGTGAATCCCATATAATCTAAAAGATAATATTGAAAAAAATGTTATGTATATATTTAACTTTATCGTAATTTTTTGTTGACACTTACTGCAAAACATTTTAAAAATACATTATAAATATTTTTTACTTTTCGGATTCAATTAAAAATGAATTTTACTGTTTCACTCAATGTCCTCCTCTTAGTCGTCATGGTTATTAAACCATTACGGAGTTGGTGTTGTGTGTAATAAAAGTAAATGAATAAGAAATACAATAAACCCTCGCTCTGCATAAGACCGAGGGTTTTTTTTACTTTCAATTTTTAGCTTAACAATGATTCATAAAAGGCGAACTCATGACAACGAAAAAATTCACTGGTGCGCAAATGGTGGTAAAAGCATTAGCAGCATTAGATGTAAAGTACATTTTTGGCTACCCTGGTGGCACTGTTCTAGACATTTATGATGCTTTATTTCAACAAACTGATGTTGAGCACATTTTAGTTCGTCATGAACAGGCTGCTACACATATGGCTGATGGATATGCGCGTTCAACGGGGGAAGTGGGTGTAGTATTAGCTACATCAGGCCCTGGTGCTACCAACTGTATAACTGGAATTGCCACGGCTTACATGGATTCAATTCCAATGGTGGTACTTTCAGGGCAAGTTCCTTCAACATTAATTGGTGATGACGCTTTTCAAGAAACCGATATTGTGGGTTGTTCTCGTCCAATCGTTAAGCACAGTTTCAACTGTAGAGTTGTAGAAGAAATACCTAACATTATCGCTAAAGCTTTTTATATAGCGAGCACCGGACGACCTGGGCCCGTTGTAATTGAGTTACCAAAAGACTTATTAATGCCAATAAGTACGGGGGAGTTTCATATAGAAACTGATGTAAAAATGCGTTCGTATAACCCTAATGTGAAAGGTCATCACAAACAGATTAAAAAAGCGGTTTCAGCTATATCAGACGCTAAAAAGTTAGTCGTTTATTCTGGTGGTGGCGTTATCATTGCAAACGCCTCAGAGTTACTTACAGAGCTTGTTGAAAAGTTAGATGCTCCAATCACAAACACGTTAATGGGTTTGGGAGGAATTTCAGGCACTCATAAAAACTTTATTGGTATGTTAGGTATGCATGGCTCTTTAGAAGCCAATAGATCTATGGCAAACGCAGATGTTATTCTTGCATTAGGTGCACGCTTTGATGACCGAGTAACCAATAATGTGAAGAAGTTTTGCCCTGACGCAACGATCATTCATGTAGATATTGATCCAACGTCTATTTCAAAAACGATTAATGCTCATATCCCCGTGGTTGGTCTTGTTGATGTGGTACTACAACAGTTATTAGACGAATTAGCAGCAACAAATTTCGAACCTAATAAAGAAGAAAGAGCTGATTGGTGGCAACAAATAAATGAATGGCGTGAAGTTAACAGCATAAGTTACGTGCAAGAAGGCGATCAGATAAAGCCACAACGCGTTATTGAGGCTATGTATAAAATTACAAAGGGTGAAGCTTATGTTTGCTCTGATGTAGGGCAGCACCAAATGTTTGCTGCGCAATATTACCCGTATGCTAAACCTCGCCAATGGATTAATTCTGGTGGTTTAGGCACGATGGGGTTTGGGCTTCCAGCGGCTATGGGGGTTAAATTAGCCTTTCCGGAAAGTCATGTTATATGTATAACAGGTGATGGCTCTATTCAAATGAACATTCAAGAGCTTTCAACTTGCTTACAGTACAATTTACCCGTTGTAATTATTTCATTAAACAATCGTTCTCTGGGTATGGTACGTCAGTGGCAAGATATGGTTTACGGTGGTCGTCATTCATCGTCTTATATGGAATCTCTTCCAGATTTTGTAAAACTAGCAGAGTCTTATGGCCATGTAGGTATGCAAATTAATCATTTAGATGAATTAGAAGATAAGCTGACAGAAGCTTTCAACATTAAGAACCGCTTAGTTTTTGTTGATGTTTTAGTTGACGAAAAAGAACATGTATATCCGATGCAAATACGCTTAGGTGCAATTGACGATATGTGGATTAAAAAAGGAGTAAAATCATAATGCGTAGAATTTTAGCTATTTTATTAGAAAATGAAGCAGGTTCATTATCACGTATTGTTGGATTATTTTCCCAACGTGCTTTCAATATTGAAAGTTTGACGGTTGCTCCAACTGAAGACCAAAGTTTATCTCGCATCACCATAGCAACACGAGGTGATGATAAAGTGCTTGAGCAGATTGTTAAACAAGTTAATAAGCTTATTGATGTAATAAAAATTACCGACTTAACTGAGCGTAGCCATGTTGAGCGTGAATTAATACTCATCAAAGTTTTGGCCATGAATGATAAATCTCGCACTGAAGTTAAACGTATTACCGATATTTTCAGAGGATCTATTATTGATATTGGTAAACAAGTTTATACCATTCAATTAACGGGTGATGCAGAAAAGCTTAATGCCTTTGTAAATACACTGGGAAATGAAACTGAAATTATTGAAGCAGTTCGGTCTGGCTGTGTAGGTATTGCTCGCGGTGAAAAAGCCCTTAGGGTATAAAAAGAAACGTTGATAAATAAAAAACCAAGCGACTTGCTTGGTTTTTTCATTTTATAATAACAATCGGCAATGATTCAGAATAAAGTTGATGAATACAATTATTACCACAGCAAGTAAAAGTGACAAAAAATCACTGATGCGCTTTTATAAACAACAAAGCTATAGCGCAAAACTACTTGGGTATGACACTACCTACCTGATGAAATATTCGGGAGAGATAATTGGCGCCGTTATAATTTCAGGCTTAGAAGAAAACAATCCTCAATTATTCCTGCATGCTTTAGTGATCAAAAAAGAACTACGACAAAAAAGGTTAGCCAGTGAACTTATCAAACATGCATTATTTCAACATGCGAGCCAACAGATAGTTTGTTTTGCAAATGGAAGTCTTACGCATTTCTATCAAATCAACGGCTTTAGTCAAATAACAGAGCATCAATTACTTCAACCTTTATTAATACGATATTTAAGCTATCGTCGTTTTTTGCCATCGACGTGCATGGAAGCACTAATGCAGCGAAGGCATGGATGCCTAAAAGCTGTCATGACACCACGACATAACGTTGACGTGCAGGGATGCACTAATGCCTTGGAAGACAGGATGTCTGAGAAAGGCCATCCTGAACATCGCCGTTCTTTGCCATCCATGGCACCACGACATACCGTTCATCCTGAACATAAAAAAACCAATAACGGATTATTGGTTTTTAGTCGAGCTATTTAACCTAAGCTCTCGATATTTAAGAAAATACGTTGAGTTAAGCGTTCATACGGGCAGCTTCAACCGTATTTTTCAATAAACAGGCAATTGTCATTGGTCCAACACCGCCGGGAACAGGTGTAATAGCTCCACAGATACTTTCGACATTTGCAAAATCAACATCACCAACAAGTTTACCTTTACCATTTTCATCTTCAACACGATTAATACCTACATCGATAACTGTTGCCCCAGGTTTGATCCAACTTGCTTGGACAAAGTTAGGGCGACCAACGGCAGCGATTACAATATCTGCTAGCTGACAAACATCAGCTAAATTTTTAGTACGAGAATGCGCTATAGTTACTGTACAATTTTCCTGTAAAAGTAATAGAGCAACAGGTTTTCCTACAATATTTGAGCGACCAATAACAACGGCATGTTGACCCGATAAATCGTCCCCTAAGTGTTTTTTAGCTAGAATGATGCATCCTTGTGGTGTACAAGGAACTAAAGCACCTTTTTCACTGTTGAGCAAACGACCTGAGTTCATGGCATGGAAACCATCTACATCTTTATGAGGCGCGATAGCGGCAATAATTACACTTTCGTCAATGTGTTTTGGCAAAGGCAATTGCACTAAAATACCGTGAACCGCATCATCATTATTGAGCTGTTGAAGTTGTGCTAACAGCTGAGATTCAGTAGTGTCTTTTGGCAATTTAATTTCATTAGAAATCATGCCGACTTCTCTTGTTTGTTTTACTTTATTGCGAACATAAACTTGGCTCGCAGGATCTTCTCCAACAAGCACTACGGTTAAGCCAGGTAAAATACCCTTATCTTCTTTAAGTTGTGCGACTTCAATAGCTAATGTTTTTCGTAAATCAGCTGCTGCCTGCTTACCATCAATGATCATGTCTATTTCACTTTATTAAGTATTATAAAATTATTGGCCCATCACTACTTATTATATTCATGTTATTACATGCTTCAAAAGTAGTAATTTCATATGGGGGAGTATGCTATTGAAGTTTTAAAAATTAAGCAAAAGGAATTTAATGTTTTATTTGATATCCATAAGAAATAAAATAAATACCCCGTAAACAAGTAATAAAAAAGCGCTAAAATAATTTAGCGCTTTAGAATGTGTGAGGATAAGAATAATAAAGTGATCGTTAACTATTTAGTTAAGATCATTTAGAGGCCAAGAAACAATATAATCTTCAAAAGACTCTATTACAACATCATCATCTTTAACAATTTTACCACGTACCGACATACCTGCTTTATGCATTTCAGACTTTTTACCTTTGTTGAGTAGTGGATGCCAAGAAGGCATACCTCGCCCTTCTTTTAAACGTCTATACGTGCAACTTGGTGGCATGAAAAACACACCGTCTATATTTTCCTGAGTCAAACGAACACAGTCAGGCACTAAGGTTGTGCGCTCTTCATATTTTGAACATTGGCAACTTTTCTCATTCAACAAATGACAAGCAATGTTAGTGTAATAAATTTGCTCACCTTCATTGATGTGGTTTGTTGGTAATAATTCTGTTTCTTCTGTTGTTTCATCGTCGTCAATAAATTTGTTTAGACAACATTTAGCACAACCGTCACAAAGAGACTCCCATTCAGGACGAGTCATTTCTTCTAATTTTTTGGTTTGCCAAAAAGGAGCTTGTTCGCTCATACATTTTTCTCTTTTATTGACTAATATCGATTTTGCTAAACTTAATGAATCGGTGGAAACTTTATTCTATCTGATAGATGTCCCACAGAACTGACAAAGTAGTATGACAAATTCCAATGCATTAAACTTTTATAATTGTTATAGGCTAGATATACGCGGCCATTCTCGTCATCAGGAAATACGAGAGCAGCTTTTACATCTACTTTAGGCAAATGAGTGCCATCTGCTCGTCTTACCCCTAAACGTTGCCACTGTGCCAATGTCTTTTCAGTTTTCGCCCAAGCTTTTAACCAATTTTTACGGCTACCCGTATTTTTAGGTATCGCCAAAGACATATCAAAGTCTTGTGGTAATTTAACTTGTCTTCCCCATGTTAATTCGTCGTTCCAGCCTTCTTTATTAAGATAATTTGCCATCGATGAAAATACATCGGCCGAATTCCCCCAAATATCTTTTTTGCCATCGCCATCGCCATCTACTGCGTAAGCAACAAATGAAGTGGGCATAAATTGGTTTTGCCCCATAGCTCCAGCCCAAGAGCCTTTCATATTTTCAATGTTAATATGACCTTGTTGAATAATATTTAATGCTGCCCATAATTGCTTTTTAAAAAAAACTTCTCGACGACCTTCGTAGGCTAACGTTGTCAGTGCAGAAATAACATTGTAGTTGCCCATAATCTTACCAAAATTGGTTTCTAGTCCCCACAGAGCGACAATAAAGCGAGGCTGTACGCCATACTTTTTTCCAATTTCAGTTAACAAGGGTAAATGCTTCTTATACATATCACGCGCTTTTTTTACCTTCCAATCAGGTACACGTTTAGGTAAATAGGTATCTAATGTTTCTACATTCTCTGGTTGTGACCGATCGGCTTTTACCGCCCTCGCATGAAACTTTACTTTTGAAAATGCCCGTTTAACAAATTCATCATCATAGCCTTTAGTAAGCGCTTCTTCTTTGAGGGTAGCGACATACTTTTCATAACCGGCTTCTGAAAGTTCTTTTTTTGCGGCTTGAACCGAGCTTATTGAACAAAGTAATAAAGAACATGTAATCAATACGCTATAGTTTTTAATTTTCAATAATACATTCATACAACGTTCCTAGCCTTTAATGCTATTTTTCAATTGCATTTCTTCTTTGTGTTGATCAAGTAAGTTTTCTTTCGGCGGAGGAAGTTGTAAGTAAAACCCTTGTCCATTTAAGTTTTCTTTCACTTTATTAATATCTGATATAGCGAGTTTTTCTTTATTGGCTAAATTCATCACGGTAACAAGGGTTGGTGTTCCAAACATTGACATTAACGGAGCAGGCACGGCTGAGAAATCATCGCGTTGCTTAACAAAAAGATATGTTTCTGCTTTTTTAGAACTTTTATAGATAGTACACAGCATAAGGGAGACCTATGTTTTAATATTTCGTTTTATAGTAACTTGTGCAGAATTTTTTTAAGAAAATACTGCACAAGCAGGTTTATTATATTTTATCTAATAAATTATTTAACAATCTTAATATTACGAAAAATCATTATTGGCAAATAAAGATAATTCATTCCCAAAAAGAGTTTTACGCCAGCCATTAAGTACATCAACAGATAAGCTGTATTCAGGTGCATTATTCAGTTTAAAGTGCCATGACAAAAATTGGTTAATTTGTTTTTTAGACGCTAAATTTTCTGGTGAAAGTTCAACTTTTACTGCTTGTTCAGCAATGAAACTTTTTACTTTTTTAAATATTTGTTTATAACCTGGGTATTCATCAAGACGCAGTATTTTCTCTGGATATTCTCCTCTATCTTCTTGTTCTGCTCTTTTTAATACCATCAGCATAGATTTACCTTTGTGACGAACGTCTAACATTTCGACACCTTCAAGGTTTGTCATAATACCGACGTTATCAGGGTTGTGAACCGCTAACGCAAACAAGGTATGATCTTTCGCAATAAACCCTATTGGCATATCACGACTTTTAGCTTGCTGAAACCGCCAACTTGCCAAGTGCTGTAATAAGTACAATTGTTTAGGGCTAAGCTTCCAACTGAGTTTGATATTAAGATATAACTTACTTTCATCAATGGGCGTAAACTTTTTCTCAATCAGTAATTCGCTTTCTTGCTTTGCGGCATCAAGCCAACCATTTTTTTCAAGTTCCTGATAAATTCGCGGGTAAAGTTGAAATAAGTAGTCAACATCGGCTTGAGCATAATCAAGTTGCTTAGCCGTTAAAGGTCGTTTCATCCAATCTGTACGAGATTCAGACTTATCCACTTCAATGTCTAAATAATGATTAACCATCGCGGCATAACCCATTGATAAACCATGACCAAGAAAGGACATCATTATTTGACTATCAATTAAATTAACCGGGCGACAATTTGCAGCAGTCAGAAAAACTTCTAAATCTTCAGAACAAGCATGTAAAACCTTGCAGATTTTTTCATCTGTTAATAACTGCCAGAATGGCGATAAATCATCAACAGCAACGGGGTCAATTAAGGCTAAATTTTCCCCATCATTCACTTGAATAAGACCTAATTTAGGATACAAGGTACGCGTACGAACAAATTCGGTATCTATTGCCAAAACATCTGCTTTCGCAAGTTTCTGACAAAGTTCTACCAATGAGGCATGATCTTCAATGTATGTTTTATTCAAGTTATTTGTCCCTTATAACTAACGACGACGACGTGTTGCTTGTTGACTTCTTTGCTGATGCTTTTTCACAGAGCGGCGAATACGACGGCTTTTTGCATTATCCATCGCTTTTTCATCAACCTTAACTTTGCTTTGTGTTTCAACAGGCAAGCCGACTAATTTACGATAGTAATTAACTTCACCTAACGCTAATTCTGTCCAACCGCCATTAGGCAGTTGACGTTTCATTTCCATATCACCATAGCGAACACGAATTAAACGACTTACTTGAACTTCCTGGCTTTCCCATAAACGACGGACTTCACGATTTCGTCCTTCAGAAAGTACAACATGGAACCAATGATTTCTTGCTTCACCACCTTTATAGGTGATTTTTTGGAATTTCGCTGGACCATCTTCCAATTTAACACCCGCACGAAGGGTTTGAAGCATGGCTTCATTCACTTCACCAAAAACACGTACGGCATATTCACGTTCAACTTTTTGTGAAGGATGCATTAAACGATTAGCAAGCTCACCATCTGTCGTGAATAAAAGCATACCTGAGGTATTAATATCTAATCGGCCTACCGCAACCCAACGGCTATTTTCTAATGGAGGTAAACGATCAAAAACCGTTGGACGTCCTTCAGGATCTTTACGCGTACACATTTCGCCTTCAGGCTTGTTGTACATGATGACACGACATAAATCGTCTTCTTTCGCTTTTAACTTTACGATATGGCCATCAAGACGAATTTGTTCAGTACCTTCGATACGGTCACCTAAAAATGCGGTTTTTCCGTCAATGCTGACACGACCAGCACTAATAAAGGTTTCCATTTCACGGCGTGAGCCTTTACCAGCGCGGGCAAGAACTTTTTGTAATTTTTCAGACATGGGGTTTAACTCTCTTTACGTCAGTAACTTCACGGGGTTTTCCGCTACGTTGCTGTCTCTAAAATAAATAGTGTTTGTATATTTTTCAATACTGATGCTGTTGCGACAACTAAACCATTTCTTCAATTGGTTTATCTGTAGCGCCTAATTCAGCCATAGGCAATAATTCTGGTAACTGGGTTAATGATGTTAATGAAAAATAATCTAAAAATATTTTAGTCGTTGCATATAACGAAGGCCTACCAGGCACTTCTTTGTTTCCAACAACCTTTACCCAGTTTCTTTCTAATAATGTTTTCATTATGTTACTACTTACCGCAACTCCGCGAATTTCTTCTATTTCGCCTCGCGTAATCGGCTGTTTATAAGCAATAAGTGCAAGCGTTTCTAAAAGAGATCGTGAATATTTTGGTGCTTTTTCTTTATTGAGCTTAGCAACAAAAAAAGCTAAGTCATCACTCAGCATTGTAATCGTTTCAAAACGATAACCGGAAGCAACTTTTACAAGGTTAATACCTGAGTCTTTATATTTTATCACCAATTGAGTAATAACATCACGAATTTCTTGATGACTTACCTTATAATTTACTAATAACTCTGTTTTCAATTGTTTAATGTTTAATGGTGCATCACTCACAAAAAATGCAGCTTCTAGAAGTTGTGATAATTTCAAGGGTTCGATAGATGTCATTCAGGTAACCGTACTCTTAATTGACCAAATACTTGTGTTTGCAAACATTCAATTAAACTTTCTTTGATCAGCTCTAAAATAGCCAAAAAAGTAACCACTACACCTTGCCTACCCTCTTTAATCTTGAATAACTCACTAAACTCAACAAAAGCTGAATCAGTGGCAGCTGCACGTTTTAAATGCGCTAATATCAAAGACATTCTTTCTCTCGTTGATAACGACTCTTTTTCTATATGATGATGTTCAAAGGCTTTAGTTCGCTTTATTACCCCTTGCAATGCCGCGACTAATTCACTCATTTCTACATTGGTTTCGAATATTGCCGCTTGAAAATCTTCTGCCAACTCGGCACTTCCCTCAAACAAATCACGCTCCAAGCGAGGGATTTGATCTAGTTGCTGGGCTGCACTTTTAATTATTTCGTATTCTTGTAGGCGACGCACTAATTCAGCCCGCGGGTCGTCATCTTCTTCTTCCACAGCCTGTTTAGGTAATAATAACCGTGATTTAATTTCCATTAAAATAGCGGCCATCACTAAATATTCTGCAGCTAATTCCATCTTAATTTCTTTCATTAATTCAATATATTGCATGTATTGCGTTGTAATGGGAGCAATAGGCATATCAAGAATATCAAACTTTTGTTTACGAATAAGGTAAAGCAATAAATCGAGAGGCCCTTCAAACGATTCTAATATAACTTCGAGAGCATCAGGGGGAATAAATAAATCTTGTGGCTTGTTAACCACAGCTTCACCTCGGATCAGCGCCAGCGGTAAAACTTGCTGAACCATCTCTCGAGGATTATTCGCTTTTTTTTCATTAACCAATTGATTCAAAATTTATTCGCCATTAATAATAGGTAACTATTCAAATGGACTTGGGTCGCCTTCACCCACACGAATAACTCTCGCTTGATCATCAGAAAAATCCACCACTGTCGTTGGATGTTCACCTAAATGGCCACCATTAATGATTAAATCAACTTCATGTTCTAAAATATCGCGGATATGCTCAGGATCATACTCTGCATGTTCTTTACCTGGCATTATCAATGTCGTAGACATAATAGGTTCTTTTAGCTCTGCAAGTAACGCTTGGGCAATTGCGTTGTCAGGCACTCTAATACCAATCGTTTTCTTTTTCGGATTGAGTAAACGTTTAGGGACTTCTTTTGAACCTTTAAAGATAAAAGTATAAGGACCGGGTGTATTATTTTTCAATAATCGATAAGCGCTATTATCCACACGGGTATACTCAGACAACTCAGACAAATCACAACATACTAAGGTGAAGTTATGATTTTTATCAATATCACGAATTTTACAAATACGTTCAAGCGCTTTTTTGTCACCTATATGGCAACCTAAAGCATAACCTGAGTCGGTGGGATAAACGATAACGCCACCTTGTTGAATAATGGCTGTCGCTTGCTTCATCAAACGACCTTGCGGATTATCAGGGTGTACATAAAAGAACTGGCTCATAAGTTTACTCCACTGTTGGTGCTGATGTTAAATTTGGTGCTAGTGCTAGTGTTAGTATTGATTTTTAGATCAATGCCAAAGGTCCCAAATGGGTTTTACTTTATCAGGCATACGTAAATTACGCCCCAAATCACTCCATCGGCTTGGGTAATGAAAATCAGATCCCATAGACGCATGCAAATCATACTCTAAACAAAAGCTTAGCATTAATTTACGTTGTTCGTTACCCATTTGCGGTAATACTATTTCTAAACCATCGCCTTTTGCTTCTTTAAACTGAACGACTAAACGACGTAACCATTTGGTTGATAAGTCATATCGAACAGGATGTGCAATAACAGCATTACCACCAGCGTGATGAATAGCTGCAACAGCCTCTTCAATTGAACACCATGTAGGTTTGACAAAAGCGCGCTGTCCTTTACCAATATATTTATCGAAGGCTTTTTGCATATGGTCAACATGGCCTTCTTGCAATAATATTTTTGCAAAATGTGCGCGGGTTATTGAACCTTCACCGGCTAACTCTTTAGCTTTTTGGTAAATCCCTGGGAAACCACATTTAGTGAGTTTTTCACCCATGGTAGTTGCACGTAACTCTCTCGCTTCTTGTTGGCTTTCAATCAATGTTTTCAATTGAATATTATCTACGTCAATATTTAGACCAACAATATGAATTTCAAAACCCTGCCAACTGGTTGATATTTCAATACCATTCACTAATTTTAATGGATGATTTTTTTCTAAAATATAATTTTTAGCGATAGATAAACCTTTCACAGTGTCGTGATCAGTAATCGCTAAAACGTTTAATTGGAAGTTAACCGCCCGCTCAACAAGCTCTTGCGGTGTTAGTGTTCCATCAGAACATTTCGTATGACTGTGTAAATCAACCCGTAGGCTATAATAATCAGCTAAATCAGAGGTTGACAATGCAGCCATAATCGGTTCTTCTATAGGGGAATTAATTGCTAATGCAATTTTACTGAGATGAAGACAATAATGATACAAGTAAAACAAACTATTTCGATGATTAGTTGGTGGCATAAATCTACATAAGTGGGTTGTGATGTTTACTTGTACGTAAAAATTCAAAAAGCCTGCTTATTTATGATAAGTGGGCTTTTTACTTTTTAGCTTTAAAATAAAGAAATTTAAGAGAATAAAAATGATTATTATACGTATTAAAAGTTGGTTTATATGGTGGCTACTGCCTATTTATGCAGGACGACCATTAGTTAAAATTTAACAGTTAGGAAATAATATGAACCATCAGAATACTTTTGCTATAAAAGAGCAAATTGGCAGCGTTAACACCTTGTCAGAAACAGTAAAATATCAAACAGATCCACTGGCTATATTTCACCAGTTAAGCCAAAACACCGACAATAACTTATTACTAGAATCTGCTGAAATTGATAAAAAGCATCAATTAAAAAGTCTATTACTTACCGATGCGGCATTAAAAATTACTTGTCATGGTAATATAGTCACTTTTGAAGCCTTAACTAAAAATGGCCAAGCAGCACTTGAATTTGCACAAAAGCAATTAGCTGAACACGCTACGTTAACATGTGACAATAAAGTTGTTACGGCTGTTTTCCCCGAAGTTACTCAACAACTTGATGAGAAGTCTCGCTTATTAGCGATTAACCCTTTTCAAAGTTTACGCTTATTTAATAAACTAGAAAATATAAGCGGCCACCCTTTTGCCGTGTTTCTTGGTGGTGTATTTGCTTTTGATATGATGTCGATGACTGAAGAATTACCGACAGTAAGTAATGGCGATAATACATGTCCTGACTTTGTTTATTACCTTGCCGAAACTGTTGTTGTTATCGACCATGAAGCGCAATCAACTGAAGTCATTGGTAATGTTTTTTCAGGAAACAAGGCTAACAATAATTTAGCCGCTATTCGTCAACGTTTAGCCGATATAAAAAGTATTCTTGCTCAGCAATATATTGCACATGAAATTCCAGTCGCTAATGCTAGTGGAAGCCCTATTGAAAAAAACGACGTTAGCAGTGATATTTCTGATGAACAGTTCTGCAATACCGTTAACCAATTAAAAGAAAATATTCGTGCAGGTGACATTTTTCAAGTGGTTCCTTCTCGCACATTTACCCTTAGTTGTTCAAATACCTTAAATGCTTACAAAGCATTAAAACAAAGTAACCCTAGTCCTTATATGTTTTACCTAAAAGATAGCGACTTTTGTATTTTTGGTGCTTCTCCAGAATCTGCATTAAAATATCAACACAAAAACCGACAGGTAGAAATTTATCCTATTGCTGGCACTCGCCCACGTGGATTTAATAAAGACGGTTCAATTTCTCTCGATTTAGACAGCCGTATTGAACTTGAACTACGTTTAGATAAAAAAGAATTGGCTGAACACACCATGCTAGTAGATCTAGCACGTAACGATATTGCACGCGTTAGCCAAGCTGGCACTCGGTATGTGGCTGATTTACTGAAAGTTGATCGTTATTCTCATGTCATGCATTTAGTGTCTAGAGTCTGTGGCACCTTAGATCTCGACTTAGACGCCCTTCACGCATACCAAGCTTGTATGAACATGGGCACGTTATCTGGAGCACCAAAAGTAAAAGCAACACAATTGATACGTGAAGTTGAAGGAAAGCGTAGGGGTAGTTATGGCGGTGCCGTTGGTTATTTAACAGGCGATGGTGAAATGGACACTTGTATTGTTATACGTTCTGCTTTTGTTAAACATGGTATCGCCCATGTTCAAGCGGGAGCTGGCGTAGTTTACGATTCAGACCCTCAGTCAGAAGCCAACGAAACAAAGCAAAAAGCACAAGCGGTGATCAATGCTATTCAAAATGCAGAGCTATTTACCATCGAGATAAGTGCAATGCCAAATAAGGAGAATAATCATGCATGATTTGAACAGTAATAATAACGTAAATCATAAAGACAATAATGACAGTGAAAGCGTTAAAATTTTCATGCTTGATAACCTTGATTCATTTACCTATAACCTTGTAGACGAATTTCAATGTTTAGGTTTCGAACCAACAATTTATCGCAACACATTGTCTGCTGACTTCATCTTTGAGCAAATGAAAAATTGTACCGACCGCGTGCTACTTGTTTTGTCCCCCGGACCTGGTGAACCGAGTAAAGCAGGTTGCTTGATGGCTTTAATTGCAAAATGTGCCGGTAAATATCCTATATTAGGTATTTGTTTAGGCCATCAAGCATTAATTGAACATTACGGCGGAGACATCGTTCGCGCGCCGGAAATAGTTCATGGCAAAGCATCTAATGTTACTCATCGCCAAAACGGCGTCTTTGAAGGTATTAATCATCCATTACCTGTCGCTCGTTATCATTCTTTAGTGGCGAGTAATGTGCCTAAAACGCTCGATATTATTGCAGAATATATAACGTCTGAACAAATCAGCTTACCGATGGCAATTGAGCATAAAAGTGATTCGGCATTAGGCTTTCAATTTCACCCTGAGTCAATTTTAACCACCTACGGCGGTACGTTATTAGCGCAAACCATTAGTTATTTATTAACACAAAGTTTATCAGCGACAACCTCATTCGCGACAGACAAAGTCAATGCAGCAGGAGCTTCACATGAGTAAAATTTTACAACAACTCGTTGATGGGTGTGATATCAGCCAAACTGACGCTGAAATCTTTTTCAAACAAATGATCAAAGGTGAGGTTGAACCCGTACTGTTAGCTAGTGTGTTAACAGCATTGAAAATAAAAGGTGAAACCGCTAACGAAGTTTCCGGTGCTGCGCTTGCTATTAGAAGTTCAGCAACACCATTCCCATCACAAGCAAACAATGTAGCTGATTGTGTTGGCACAGGTGGAGACGGCGCAAATACCATAAATATTTCAACTACCGCGGCAATATTAGCGGCAGCTTGTGGTTTGAAAATGGCAAAACACGGAAACCGAAGTGTTTCAAGCATGTCTGGCTCTGCTGATTTACTAGAAGCCTTTGGCGTTAATTTGATGATGTCGCCAGCAACTGCCAGTGAATGTTTAGCGCAAACTAATTTGTGTTTTTTATATGCTCCAGCTTATCACCCTGGTTTTAGACATGCAGGGCCAGTGAGAAAAGCAATGGGCGTGCGTACGTTATTTAATATATTGGGCCCGTTAGTAAACCCTGCTTCACCGAGTATTATGCTTCTTGGTGTTTATACACCTGAGCTCATTAATGTTATGGCCGAAAGTTTACTTTTAACAGGCGTAAAGCGTGGTTGGGTTGTTCATGGTAGTGGTTTAGATGAAATAGCATTACACGGTAACACTCAAATAAGTGAAATTAAAAACGGACAATGCACAACCCGTGTAATTTCTCCTACTGATTTTGGACTACCGAGTTACACACTTGAAGATATTAAAGGTGGAACACCGCAAGAGAATGCCGGATATATTCGCGCAATTCTTTCAGGCAAAGGTCAACCAGCTCACAATGCTGCGGTGATTATAAACTGTGCCGCATTATTATATTTACATGATAAAGCGAGTAATTTAAAAGCAGCAGCGAACATGGCAAGTGAAGTATTATCTTCAGGTAAAGCATTAACGACATTAGAAAATATGGTAGCAATATCAAACACAAGCTTAGAGGCAACGACATAACATGGCAAATATATTAGAGAAAATTGTTGCTGACAAACGCATTGAAATTGAACAACGTAAAATTGATTTTCCGTTGAGTGGTTTTATTGACAGCTTAGTCCCTACCCAAAAAGATATGTACGCTGCACTTGATAGAAAACAAGGGCAAGCATATGCAGGTTTTATTTTAGAGTGTAAAAAGGCATCACCGTCAAAAGGCTTGATCCGTGAAGATTTTGACCCGAAAGCCATTTGCCAAATTTACGATAAATACGCTGCTGCTATATCTGTTTTAACCGATGAAAAATATTTTCAAGGCACATTTGAGTATTTAAAAATTGTTACTGATACCGTAAATTGTCCTGTACTTAATAAAGATTTTTTCGTTGATGCATACCAAGTATATTTGGCGCGTTATTATGGCGCTGATGCAATTCTATTAATGCTCAGTGTTTTGTCAGACGACGAATATAAAGCGTTATCGGCAATAGCTGAGCAATATAACTTAGCGGTTTTAACAGAAATATCAAATGATGAAGAACGCGACAGAGCGATTGAATTAGGTGCAAAATTGATCGGTATTAATAACCGCGATTTGCGTGACTTATCTACCGACATTGCCAAAACATTTGATTACGCTCCTACATTACCTGCAGATCGCATTATTATTTCTGAATCAGGTATATATACCAATGAGCAAGTTCGAGAATTAGCACCAGCAGTAGACGGATTCTTAGTCGGTAGCTCGATTATGGCAGAAGACGATATTGACTTAGCCTGTCGAAAACTCATTTATGGTAACAATAAAGTATGTGGTTTAACTCAATCTGATCACGCACAAGCTACCGCTAATGCAGGTGCACAATTTGGTGGTTTAATTTTTGCTGAAAAATCGCCTCGTTTTGTTAGTGGAGAGCAAGCTCAAGCAATTGTCGAGCAAGTACCCTCTTTGAAATATGTTGGTGTATTCGTTAATCATCCCATTGAAGAAGTCGTCCAACTTGCAACAAATCTTAACTTATTCGCCGTGCAGCTCCATGGCAATGAAACGACAGAATATATTGATTCACTACAACCTTTATTACCAAAAACATGTCAAATATGGAAAGCCTTACCGGTAGAGAGTGAAGTTACAGAACTCATGAATAATGCACAATTTCATATTTTAGATGGCAAGAATGCTGGCAGTGGTGAAACGTTTAATTGGCGAGCGTTAGCCGAATCTGAGCAAGACTTGACCCAATGTTTTCTAGCCGGAGGTTTGTCTATCGATAATATAGAACAAGCTATTAGCCAGAAAACATCACTAGATTTATTTGGTTTGGATCTCAACTCTGGTGTTGAAACAAGCCCAGGCGTTAAAAGCCGCGAAAAACTTCAACAAGTTTTCGCCGCCATTAGACACTATTAGACTCGATATTAGTCATAGCAAACACACAAAGTGTGTATACCGCATTAGGAATAAAGAAAATGACAGAACAAACAGCAAATCAAGAAACAGTAAAAGCTAAAAAAACGTTACCCGCTTATTTTGGTGAATTTGGCGGCATGTTCGTCGGAGAATTATTAGTACCAGCTCTTGAGCAATTAGAACAAGCATTCATTGAATCACAAGAAGACGAAAGTTTCTTGGCTGAGTTTAATGACTTATTAACAAATTATGCAGGTCGTCCAACACCACTAACGTTAACCCGTAATTTATGCAAAAACCCACTCGCTAAAATTTATTTGAAACGTGAAGATTTATTGCACGGTGGTGCACATAAAACCAATCAAGTACTTGGCCAAGCATTACTTGCCAAACGCATGGGTAAAACAGAAGTTATTGCTGAAACAGGTGCAGGTCAACATGGTGTTGCTTCAGCAATCGCTTGTTCATTATTAGGTTTAAAATGTAAAGTTTACATGGGCGCATTGGATTGCGAACGCCAGCAACCGAATGTTTTCCGTATGAGATTAATGGGTGCTGAAGTTATTCCTGTTACCGCGGGTTCTGGTACGTTAAAAGATGCCGTTAATGAAGCATTGCGCGACTGGTCAGCAAATTATGAAAATGCCCATTATTTATTGGGTACTGCGGCTGGTCCTCACCCGTTTCCAACCATTGTACGTGAATTTCAAAAAATGATTGGTGAAGAAGCTAAGCAACAGATCCTTAAACAAGAAGGTCGATTGCCTGATTACGTTATCGCCTGTGTTGGTGGTGGTTCAAATGCCATTGGTATGTTCCAAGACTTTATCAAGGAAACTAACGTAAAGCTTATTGGCGTTGAAGCGGGTGGTAAAGGTGTTGATACCAATCAACATGGTGCTACTCTAGTTGCAGGTACTAAAGGTATGCTTCACGGAAATTACACATACATTATGCAAGACAAGTCGGGACAAATTGAAGAGTCTTACTCTGTTTCTGCTGGTCTTGACTACCCAGCTGTTGGTCCTCAACATGCCTTTTTGAAAGATACGGGGCGAGCTCAATATGTTCCTATTAATGATGATGAAGCGTTAAGTGCTTTTAAAACCTTAGCGATGAATGAAGGTATTATACCTGCGCTTGAGTCTTCTCATGCTCTCGCTCAAGCGATAAAAATGGCCGAAGCGGTAACGGAAGAAACCGTATTCTTAGTCAATTTATCAGGACGAGGTGATAAAGATTTAGCCCATGTACAAACAGTGTTAGAAGCTGAAGAACAAAATCAAGGAGAAGTATAATGAGCTCAGCTATCACTTCAAATAAGATAATGACAACACGTTACAGCCAAGCTTTCACTCAATTGAAAGAAAAAAAACAAGGTGCTTTTATTCCTTTTGTGACTATTGGCGATCCAAACCTTGAACAATCCTTTGAAATAATTAAAGCATTAATTGATGCCAGCGCTGATGCCTTAGAATTAGGTATTCCATTTTCAGATCCGAGTGCTGACGGTATTACCATTCAAAGAGCAGCCCTTCGAGCATTGAACTCAGGAGTGGACACTGATTCATGTTTGGATGTTTTAGCTAAAGTTCGTGCTTACGCACCTAATATCCCTATTGGTTTATTACTTTATGGGAACTTAGTTTTTGCACGTGGTATTGATACCTTTTATAAAGATATGGCCGCTGTAGGTGTTGATTCTGTATTAATCGCCGATTTACCACTACGTGAAAGCGCACCATTTCGCGACGCAGCTATAAAATATGGCATTGCGCCAATATTTATTGCTCCACCGAATGGCAGTGAAGAAACCTTAAAGCAAGTTGCACAATATAGTCAAGGTTACACTTATGTATTAAGTCGAGCGGGTGTTACTGGTGTTGATGTTCCTACAGATGCATCAACCAGTGAAGTTAGTCCTGCTCATCATTTAGTCGCAAAATTGAAAGAGAATAATGCAGCACCAGGTGTTATTGGCTTTGGTATTTCAAGCCCTGAACAAGTTAAAGCAGCTTTAGTAACAGGAGCCGCTGGCGCGATTAGTGGTTCAGCCGTCGTTAAACTTATTGAAAATAATCTTGATGATAATCAGGTTATGTTAAGTGCATTAACAGATTTTGTTCAAAAAATGAAAGCGGCTACACTGTAGTCTGAACTTCGCAACAGGGACTTAATCTCGACAATTTATTTAGCTAATGTGATTGCCATGGATTTATTTTCAGCTTTATTAGATCACCCCATAAATCTTTTACCTTATGATGGTGAGGTAAATTATTTTGGCGAAATTATGCCGTCAGACGATAGCGATTATTATTTTAATCGCTTACTTAACGACATTGATTGGCGTTGTGATCAAGCGATGATTTTTGGCAAGCGCATTGAAACTAAAAGAAAAGTCGCATGGTACGCAAGTGAATCCTTTAGATACACTTATTCAAAGGTTACCAAAACAGCTTTACCTTTCTCGCCTGAGTTACTTTATTTAAAAGCACTTGTTGAGCGACATAGCGGTGAAACTTATAATTCTTGTTTACTTAACCTATATCACACAGGTGAAGAAGGCATGGCGTGGCATAGTGATGGTGAAAAAGATTTAAAAGACCACGGTGCTATTGCTTCATTGAGTTTTGGTGTCGAACGAAAGTTCGCTTTTAAACATAAGCAATCAAAAGAAGTCATTTCCTTGCCCCTTAAAGCTGGGAGTTTACTCGTGATGAAAGGTATAACACAACAGCATTGGTTACACCGTTTACCGCCGACTAAGTTAGTCACAGACGCAAGAATAAATTTAACTTTTAGAACGATTGATAATAACTGTCGATGACGAATAGCCATAATCACAAACCATGCACAAACATAAACATTTGTCTTTAAATTAATTGTTAACAAGTAATCGAATGGTTTGAGTTGTTTTAATTAACTAATCGTTATTTTTTAAATTTAGGAAGATCATACATTTATCACTAATGCTAAATTGAATTTATCCCATTAGATAGCGCTAGTGAAATTTTTTTGTTTATAAAACAATTTCACTTTCCAGCATGAATGATTACATCACAGAAAATTTTAGCCGCTGATCTAGTTATTTACCTAGCAATCAATAGTCCATGTCGTATACCTTAGTACTACTAATATATTTACGGAAATTTACCTTGCAGCCCATTATTCAAATTACAAACATTAATAAAATTTATGCTACTGGCTTTAAGGCACTTAATAATATTAACTTATCGATAAAACCCGCAGAAATTTTTGCCTTGTTAGGGCCAAATGGTGCAGGTAAGACGACACTGATTAGTACTATTTGCGGCATTATAGATGCTACATCGGGGAAGATTACCGTTGAAGGTAAAGATATTGTCACTGAATATCGACATACCCGTTCTCTTATAGGCCTAGTACCACAAGAGTTAACCACCGATGCATTTGAAACGGTATGGGCAACGGTGTCATTTAGCCGTGGATTATTTGGTAAAAAGCCGAATCCAGCATTCATAGAAAAAACGCTTAAGTCATTATCTCTTTGGGATAAAAAAGATAATAAAATGATCGAACTATCTGGCGGTATGAAACGCCGAGTGATGATTGCCAAAGCACTGTCTCATGAACCAGAAATCCTATTTTTAGATGAACCTACCGCTGGCGTAGATGTGGAGCTACGTAAAGACATGTGGGAATTGGTTCGACAGTTACGTAACGATGGTGTGACGATTATTCTAACGACTCATTATATTGAAGAAGCTGAAGAAATAGCAGACCGTATTGGCGTTATTAAGAATGGCGAACTTATATTAGTTGAAGATAAAATAGCCTTGATGAATCAATTAGGAAAAAAACAATTGATTCTCGATTTGAAAGAACGTCTCACTGAAATACCATCAAGTATAACTGGTTTTAATTTACAGATTAATAATGACGGACTGCAATTAGTTTACAGCTATGACAAAACAGATGAACACACTGGAATCTCAACTCTACTTCAGCATTTGTCAGCTGCATCTATTGGCTTTACAGACATCAAAACAGATCAAAGTTCGTTGGAAGATATATTTGTCTCATTAGTAAAGGAAACAACATGAATCGTTACGCTGTGGCGGCTATTTATAAATTTGAAATGGCACGTACTAAACGGACTATTTTTCAAAGTATTATCTCTCCAGTGATTTCAACATCGCTTTATTTCATTGTTTTTGGATCCGCTATTGGTTCTCGAATTACTGAAATAGATGGTGTGAGTTACGGTGCTTTTATTGTACCAGGCTTAATTATGTTATCGCTTTTAACACAAAGCATTTCTAATGCGTCATTTGGTATTTATTTTCCAAAATTCACAGGCACTATTTATGAGCTTCTATCTGCGCCGGTTTCTTCTTTTGAAGTATTGCTCGGTTATGTTGGGGCGGCGGCAACTAAATCGATTTTGTTAGCACTCATTATTTTGGGCACTGCACATTTCTTTGTTCCTCTTGAAATAGCACATCCTTTTTGGATGTTATTCTTTTTAGTCATGACTGCTATAACCTTTAGTTTATTTGGTTTTATTATTGGTATTTGGGCAGATAATTTCGAGAAACTTCAAGTGATACCACTTATTGTTATAACCCCGCTTGTTTTCTTAGGTGGCACCTTTTATTCGGTAAGTATGTTACCGCCCTTTTGGCAAACGGTAACTGAGTTCAATCCAGTATTTTATTTAATTAGCGGCTTTCGATGGAGCTTTTATGAAGTGTCAGACGTTAGTTTATTAACAAGCTTTTTTGTGATGAGCGGCTTTTTAACTTTTTGCTTGTTAGCCGTCACTTGGATATTTAAAAGTGGTTATCAGATTAAGCAATAATAGAGGCATTATTCGAATCGATTGATAAGATGTTAAGTGACATTGTAGATTCCTTTCTAATAGATAAAAAATAGACATAAAAAAACCTTTATATCCCAGTAATCATTCTACGGGTATAAAGGTTTTCATAACAAAAAATCTTGAACCGCTAATTAGTTGCCCATTTTTGCCCAAGTATCGCGTAATCCCACAGTTCGGTTAAACACTAACTTGTTTCCTTCTGAATCTTTATTGTCACGACAAAAATAACCTTGACGTTCAAATTGGAAAGCTTGCTCTGGCTTCGCATTCACTAATGAAGGCTCTACTTTAGCGTTGCTGATAGTGATTAATGAATCTTCATTTATCACGCTCTGAAAGTTTTCCTCAGCGGCAGGATTTGGCACATTAAATAAACGATCGTATAAACGAATTTCTGCATCAATTGATTGCTCAGCCGCAACCCAATGAATAACACCTTTAGGCTTAGTACCATCTTCAGGATTTTTACCTAAAGTATCAGCATTATAATTACAGTAAACCGTGGTTACATTACCGTCACTGTCTTTATCGCAACGTGTCGCAGTAACAACATAAGCACCGCGTAAACGAACGGCTTTATCAAGTACCAAACGCTTATATTTTTTATTAGCTTCTTCACGGAAGTCTTCCGCTTCAATGTAAATTTCAGCCGCGAAAGGAACAATGCGTGTCCCTTGCTCATCATCACTTGGGTGGTTTTTAATGTTTAACTCTTCAACTTGCCCAGCAGGATAGTTTTCTATCACCAATTTAATCGGGTCAAGTACTACCATCGCACGCGGAGCATTGTCGTTTAAATCTTCACGAATACACGCTTCTAACACGCCCATCTCAACGGTATTGTCCATTTTAGTTACACCGATACGCTTAGTAAATTCACGTAATGATCCTGGCGTGTAACCACGACGGCGAAATGCAGCAATAGTTGGCATACGAGGGTCATCCCAACCATTCACTAATTTTTCTTCAACCAAAGTATGAAGTTTACGTTTACTCATTACCGTATATTCAAGATTCAAGCGTGAAGATTCATACTGATGTGGTACAACATCAATAGATACGTTTTCAAGTACCCAATCATATAAACGACGGTTATCTTGAAATTCTAATGTACAAAGAGAATGGGTCACACCTTCGATAGCATCTGATAAACAATGGGTAAAATCATACATCGGGTAAATGCACCATTTATCACCCGTTTGATGATGATGCGCAAAACGCACGCGATAAAGAATAGGGTCACGCATACACATGAAACTTGATGTCATATCAATTTTAGCGCGTAAAACACATTCGCCTTCTTTGAATTCACCTTTTTTCATTTTATCAAAAAGCGCTAGATTATCTTCAACACTAGTGTCACGGTGAGGACTATTCTTTCCAGGTGCTTTTAATGAACCACGATATTCACGTGCTTCGTCACCCGTTAAGAAACAAACATACGCCAAACCTTTTTCAATCAATTCAACAGCAAAACCGTATAATTGATCAAAGTATTGAGAAGAATAACGAGTCTCTCCAGACCATTCAAAGCCTAGCCACTTTACGTCTGCTTCAATTGAATGCACGTAATCAATGTCTTCTTTTTCAGGGTTTGTATCGTCAAAGCGTAAATTACATAAACCTTTGTAATCTTGGGCAATACCAAAATTTAAACAAATTGCTTTCGCATGGCCAATATGTAAAAAACCGTTTGGCTCAGGTGGAAAGCGAGTTTGAATACTCGAATGTTTACCACTTTCAAGATCCGCATCGATAATTTGACGAATAAAATTTGTTGGGCGTTTTTCAGCTTCCGACATCCACAAAACCTCTAAAAAGAATTTAACTACGTTATTTTTCCGCATTATAACAACAGTTAATCAAAGGGAATAGCGCTTATCTTGGCAATTTATGAAATTAAACGAATAACCATAAAAGATACGCATAAAGGAAAGAAGCATTTTGTTAATTGTTAAGAATAAACAATTGTAAATTAGCGATGATAAAAACTTTATTTATGTTTTGCTAAAAAAAAGAGAAGTACAAAATGCACTTCTCTTTTGGTGGTGTTTATTGTGATTATTGGTCTACATTAAGCTTTTTTATTGGCTATGTATGTATCAACCAATTGAGCTAAAACGTTCAAAGGTACTGGACCATTACGAAGCACAACATCATGAAATTCACGAATATCGAATTTTTCACCAAGTGCTACTTTAGCGTGTTCACGTAATTCAATAATTTTTAACATGCCGATTTTATACGCTGTCGCTTGAGATGGCATAACAACATGACGTTCTACCATTTTCACTGCGTCAGACTTAGCATTAGGCGTATTAGTGACATAATATTCAATACCTTGAGCACGCGTCCATTTCTGCGTATGAATACCAGTATCAACCACTAAACGACAAGCTCTCCATAACTCCATAGCTAAACGACCAAAATCAGAATAAGGGTCTTGGTATAAACCAATTTCTTTTGGAATCATTTCTGAGTATAAACCCCAACCTTCAGTGTGTGCGGTATAACCACCAAATTTACGAAATTTTGGTATATTAGTTAGCTCTTGCTTAATTGCTATTTGCATATGATGACCTGGAATACCTTCGTGATATGCAAGTGCTGCCATTTGATAGGTTGGCATCGCTTCCATGTCATAAAGGTTGGCATAATAAACACCAGGACGAGATCCATCTGGAGCAGGTTGTTGATAAAAAGCTTTACCTGAAGATTGTTCACGGAAAGCCTCAACTGCTTTAACCTTTAATTTAGCTTTAGGTTTGGTTAAAAATAAGCTGTCTAAACGCCCTTCCATATCATCAATTAATGCAACGGCTTCATCTAAGTAACGTTTTTTACCGGCTTCATCAGCTGCGTAATAAAATTGTTTATCCGTACGCATAAATTCAAAAAACTCACCAAGTTCGCCTTTAAAGCCAACCTTTTCCATAATAACGCGCATTTCACCATGAATACGGTCAACTTCACTTAACCCTATTTTATGAATTTCGTTAGCGGTTAAGTCCGTGGTAGTTGTTCTTTGTAATGCATTATTAAAGTATGCTTCGCCATCTGGAAATTTCCAAGCGCCATCTTTGTCATCAGCTTTAGTTTCTAAAACTTCTAAGTAACTGACTAATTGCTCATAGCCTGGTTGGATACTAGATATTAAGGCTGTTTTAACATCGGTAAGTAAAGTGTTTTTTTCTTCTTCGCTTATTTCGAGTTTATCAACTTTTTTACTGAAATCAGCCAAAATAGTACTGTCTGCCCCTTCTTCAAAAGGAGCACCAGCTAAAATATTCTTTGAGTCGCGAATAACATGAGGGAAAACAAACTTAGGTGCAATAATGCCAAGTCCTGCTCGCAATGTTAATTGTGTAGTAAGTTGTTCTAAAAGTAATTTAGCACCTTGAACACGAGCAATATAATCTTGTGCTTCTTTGATGTTTTTAATGGAGTGCTGATTAATTAAAAAAGCAGGTACACTTGAATGCAAACCGAACATTTGATTAACAGGGTAGTTATGAAAACGCCACTTATGGTCAGAAATTTCATTTTCTAATTTTTGTACTAATAAGTGATAGCTAATCAAGGTTTGTTCGTCTAATTTACTCTTATCGATGCTTTTAACACGCTGAAGATCCGATTGGGTAAATGCTAGTTCTTTCGCTGTATTTTCTTCGGAAAGATCATTCCATTTATCATAATCCGTTTTTATACCTAAATAGGTTTGCATCATTGGGCTACGTAAAACACCTTCATCAAAAATAGCATCAAATAATTGATTAGCTTTTTCTGATTCAGACATCGCTTTAACAGCAGTCGTGTTTTCAGCCTCTTTCGATGTTTGTTTTGAAGTGTCAGTACTTTGTTGTTCTGAACAAGCCGTAAGTAGAGCACTAGAAATAGCCAATACTAATAAGGTACTTTTGAAAGTCATATATGTCTCGTTGTTATAATTATGTATAAGGACGGATGAATAATAGTACAAAATTTATAAATATTTGTACTAAAATATTCTTTTAACTAATTTTGATCGAAATTGGTAACTTTGGCAATAATTGTTCGACAAGCCGCATTGAAATTAAGATAGAAATAAATTTTGTATTCAATTTTTATAATATTGATTGTTGTATAAATTAATATCTATTAGCTAAACCAGCCATTGGCTTGAGCATTTTTCGCTAACCAAATCAGGTAAATAGCAAGCAATATAATCATTACTGGCATAATCATGCCACCAGGACCATAAACTTCAATCGAATTGCTAATAAAAAAGGAATGAACATTTTGCACCAGAATACCAACCAATGAAAAAGTCAGTAACGGAGTTGCTATTGATTTTCTCATCAATAGAAATAATGAACCAAAGGCACCTGAAAAAACAGCAATAGCGAAAGCCGTAGTTGCCCAAAGAGGTGTGTTAGCGTAAAGCTCTTGCTCTGCAATAGGTAATGCCGAGACCATTTCAGGTGTTATTAACATTTGACCAACAAAAGCTAAAACACCCAATAAGTTCCATATCAAGGCGATAATGGCTACAATTTTAAACCATGACGGAATAACCTTAGTTTCTTTCACAACTTGTTCTGTCATCTTCATTCCTCTTTTTTATTTTATTTTCCCCAAATATCTTCAGGCTTTAATTTTAAGACTTTGCGCTTAGGTTTGTCATCGCTGCTGTTTGTTGGTTTTGTCGCATTAGGGTTTACATAAATTTTGCTTGTTTGACCCGACTTTGTCGCATTAGGATTTACGTAAGCTTTACTTGCTTGAGGCTTTGCCGTTTTATAATCTTTTTTAGGGAATTCTGATTTTTCAACTGATTTGACTTCACGCTTTGGGGTGAATTTTTCAGGGCGGTTTACATGATACTTGGTATCAATCGCTTGAATAAAATTTCTTAAAAACTGATCTTTACACTCTCTATAATGTTTGTGATCAGGCTTACGGAAAAACGCACTTAATTCAGGTTTAGTCATTTTTATACCTGATGTCGACATCATATCGATTACATCTTCTGCACGAAGCGCTAATGCTATTTTTAATTTATTGAGAATGAGGTTATTGTTAATACGTTTTTCAGGCTGTGGTGCTTCACCATCACGTTCGCCACGTTTATCAATAATTAAACCATTCAAAAAAGTAGAAAGCTGAACATCAGTACAGTTAACAACTTGAGGATCATCTTCTTTTTTCAACCAATAACTGATTTGTTCACGGCTTACCGTTAATTTTGCTAAGTTAAATAAGGCGATCATTTTTTGATCATTAAAATTAAAGGTATATCTTAAACGACGTAAAACATCATTATTGGTCACAAATTACTCCAAAAAAACAGCAGGCTTTACCCAATGTAAAAGCTGATAACTATTATATCACTATAGTTTTTTAAACAAAAAGTATTTACTCGATCTTAAAATTTACTCATAAGTCATGCTAAGATAACGCGCTGTTTCAACGCCTTATTAATTACCCTGTAAATAACAAATAATCTGACAGAGAAATCATGAGTAAAACTGCTAACCTATTTGAACCTGTTCTAACTAAACGCCGTGGTAAACATGCTGATAAAAAGCATTGGACTAATTTATTAGGCAGTAGTGACACCTTAGCGATATACCATGGTGCCATCAATGCAGATGCCCCTATGTTATTATTAACGCACGATACTCAGTCAGCATTGCGTTTTGAGCAGGAGTTGAAAAGTCTAAATAACAAACTTCAACTGCCTATTTGTTTATTTCCTGATTGGGAAACACTCCCATATGATAACTTCTCTCCGCATCAAGATATAATTTCTCAGCGACTCGCCACCTTATATCAACTGTCTAACATGAAAAATGGCATTATTATTGTGCCTGTTTCAACACTATTGCAACGACTTGCACCGACTCAATATTTACGTACTAATAGCTTAATAGTAAAAGTCGGCGATAAAAAAGATTTGCATCAAATGCGACAAAACCTTGAATCGAGTGGTTATCGCTCAGTTGAACAAGTGATGGAGCACGGAGAATTTTCAGCCCGTGGCGCAATTCTTGATATATTTCCTATGGGTTGCAAAACCCCTTTTCGATTAGACTTTTTTGATGATGAAATTGAAGATATCCGATTGTTTGATCCGGAAAATCAACGTTCAAGTGATAAAATGGATGAAATCAATTTATTACCCGCACACGAATTTCCAACCGACGAAGATGCGATTAGTTTATTTCGTCGACAATATCGCGAACAATTTCCAAGTAAAATACATAAAGAATCTTTATATCATCAAGTTAGCGATGGAATCTTACCTGCTGGCATTGAATACTATTTACCCTTGTTTTTTCAAGAAACCAGCACGTTATGTGATTATTTAGGTGAAAACATTCGAGTAATGGTTAGTGGTAATATCGACAAAGCCATCGAACAATATTGGCTCGATATTGAATACCGTTTTGAAGAACGTCGATATGATCCTACACGGCCTTTATTACCACCAAAAAGTTTATTCTTAAACAGTGACGAGTTTTATAGTGCACTAAAACCTTTTGATAGAATTTCGATAGAAAAATCCCCTGTAGCTAGTCAACTAAAAGAGCCGAGTGATGAAGATGTGGAGAAATCAAAAGCAGGACACATCCGCTTTGATATAACCCCCTTACCTGACATTACGATTAACCATCAGCTAAAACAGCCTTTTGAATTAATTAATAGTTTTATTAGTGACAAAGAAACACCTGATAAAATTTTATTTATTGCTGAAACTCAAGGACGTAGAGAAAGCGTCTTAGAATTATTAGAACGTAATCATATAAAACCCAAATATTTTGATGATATCGAAAGTTTTGTAGAAAGCTCTGAAAAACTGGGTATTACCGTTAATACACTCAGAAGTGGATTTACTTTTCAAAGTAAAGGTACAGCCAAGAAAAATGCTATTGCTTTAATCACAGAAGATGAACTACTCGGAGAACAAGTAAAACAAAGCCGCCGTAGAACTAAACAGCAAAATATTCAAGCTGATGCTATTTTCAAAAACTTAGCTGAGCTTTCAATGGGGCAACCTGTTGTTCATTTCGAACATGGCATTGGCCGCTATATGGGTTTACAGACTATTGAGAACGGCGGGATCACTACTGAATTTCTCGTTCTTATATATGCAGGTGAATCAAAACTTTATGTCCCCGTTGGCTCATTACATTTAATTAGTCGTTATTCCGGTGCAGACGCAGACAGTGCGCCATTGCATAAATTAGGTAACGATACTTGGAGCAAAGCGAAGCAAAAAGCGGCAGAAAAAGTTCGTGATGTTGCCGCTGAATTACTTGATATATATGCAAGTAGAGCCAACAGCAAGGGATACCAATTTAAACGTGACAAAGCAGAATACCAAGCTTTTTCAGACAGTTTTGGCTTTGAAGAAACCTTCGATCAAGAACAAGCGATTAAAGCTGTGGTTTCCGATATGCTTAGCGAAAAAACCATGGACAGGTTAGTTTGTGGTGACGTTGGCTTTGGTAAAACTGAAGTAGCAATGCGCGCCGCTTTTGTTGCCGTTAATGATGGAAAACAAGTTGCTATTCTTGTTCCAACCACGCTACTTGCACAGCAACATTATGAAAACTTTCGAGATCGCTTTGCGAATTTGCCTGTGTCGATAGAAGTATTATCTCGCTTTAAAACAGCCAAAGAACAGAATGTTGTTATTGCCAATGTAGAGTCAGGCCAAATAGATATTCTTATCGGCACCCATAAGCTGTTGCAAAATAGCATTAAATATAAAGACTTAGGCTTGCTCGTTGTTGATGAAGAACATCGATTTGGCGTAAAACAAAAAGAGAAAATTAAACAGCTACGTAGCAATGTTGATATTTTAACGCTAACGGCAACACCGATACCACGAACATTAAATATGGCGATGGGTGGTATGCGCGATTTATCTATTATCGCAACACCGCCAGCTAAACGTTTAGCGGTAAAAACCTTTGTGCGTGAACGTGACGATGCACTTATTCGCGAATCTATTTTGCGAGAAATTCTTCGTGGTGGGCAGGTTTACTTTTTACATAACAATGTTGATACCATAGATAAAACGGCTGCAGACATTCAAAAATTGCTACCTGAAGCTAAAGTTACCACAGCTCATGGTCAAATGCGTGAACGCGAACTTGAACGTATTATGGGAGACTTTTATCATCAGCGTTACAATGTTTTAGTTTGTACCACGATCATAGAAACGGGTATAGATGTTCCAACCGCCAATACAATAATTATGGATAGAGCTGACCATCTTGGTTTAGCTCAGCTACATCAATTACGTGGCCGTGTTGGTCGTTCCCATCATCAAGCATATGCATACTTACTTACACCTCATGTAAAACGTTTAACGAAAGATGCGAAAAAGCGTCTTGATGCTATCGCTTCATTAGAAGATTTGGGCGCTGGCTTTACCTTAGCAACTCACGATTTAGAAATTCGTGGTGCTGGGGAGTTATTAGGTGAAGGTCAAAGTGGGTCGATGAGTCAAATAGGTTTTACCTTGTACATGGACATGCTGGACCAAGCTGTTTCAGCACTAAAACAAGGTAAAGAATTATCACTTGATAATATTATGACTGCCAAACAAACGGAAATTGAATTACGGGTACCTGCCTTATTGCCAGATGATTATATTTTTGACGTTAGCTTACGATTAAGTATTTATAAACGTATTGCAAGTTGTGGAAATAAAAATGAACTTGATGAAATTCAAATTGAATTAATTGATCGTTTTGGTTTATTACCTCAAGCAGCTAAAAATTTAGTACATATTGCGAAGTTACGTTTAAAGGCTCAAAAAATCGGAGTTTCTCGTATTGAAGCTGGTCCAGCAGGCGGCTCAATTGAATTTAGCAGCGAGACAAAAGTGGACCCTATGCTTATTATAGGGTTAATTCAACAACAACCTAAGACTTATAAAATGGTAGGCGCTAATAAACTACAATTTAAAATTGTAACTGAAGACAGTAAATCACGCTTTATATTAGTAACATCTATGCTAAATGATTTAGTAAAATCTAAAAAATAACAGTAAGATAGAATATAAGACTCAATGCCTTAGTTTAGAGTAATGAGGCAAGTCATAACTCTTTGGATGATTAATGAAATTAAAACACTTAGCGTTTATCTCGACAGCGCTTATATTTTCACAACAATTAAGTGCGGCTGATAATAAAGGTGCCGATCGCTGGTTTGAGATGGAAGTGATCTTGTTTAGTCAATTGGGCGACAAAGAGCAATTAAAAGAGCTATTTCCTGAGAATGTAGTTTTACCAAAATATAAAGAAGTCATCGATTTATTAGGACCTTATCTTAATCCCGATATTGCCAGTTTAAAACAACTTATTCCCAGCTGCGATGATCCAATTTATCCTGAGTCATTTATCAATCAAGCAGTAACACAGATAAATAAACAGCCTTATTATGTGGAAAAAAGTTTAGTTGAACTGAAAGAATCAATCGTCAATCTAGAAAACGATATTTTAGGAAACGATGATTTAGGAAGTTCATCTCAAACAAGCTTTAGCGATGGCACTCATACGCAAAATACAGAAGAATATAGTGAACAAAACAATATTGTCGATTTAGCAATAGATACCGACGAAACCTATTATTCAGACTTATCAGATCAGCCATTAGTATTAGCATTAAGTGCCGAACAATTAGAGCAACAAACGTTATTACTTAAAGAAGCAGAAGATGAGTTTTCTCCTATTCAATTTAGCTATGCTGATGAAACAGCTTCTTTTACTCAACAAATATGCACAATATCGATTGAAGAATTCAAAGAACTTAACCAATCGCTGATAAATAGTACTTATGACAACTATACTGCTTTTAATATCGATAAAGTTCCCTCTACAATTAATAACGCCGAAGATATTTTTAGTGATAATGACTACTTACTCAGCTCGGAATCATTACAACTTACAGATATTGTTAAACAACTGAGCCGCAGTAAAAACTTCAAACCATTAATGCATTTTGGCTGGCGTCAAAAGACAAAAACTAAACGATTAGCTGTGCCAATGAAAATATTTGCAGGTGAAAATTTTGGCTATCAATACGAGCAAGAGTTACAAAAATATCAACAACAACTTATAACTTTAAAAGACCAAGAAGATATTTTACATAATGCTTTATATAGCGACACAACAGTTGCTGAAGAGCTATCAGAAGAAGCAATCAAACAACAAGCACTCAGTGAACGTTTACAAGATCTTATTATAAAATTACCGAACTTGCCAACGGACACAATAAGCTTGCTCGATGAAGTGAACAAAGATATTAGTCTAACAAATACAATGTTAAATCCAAGCAACATGCTAACAGCTCCCACCAAACCTCCACAGAATTGGACACTTGAAGGTTTTTTAAAGGTGGAAGTGGATTTCTATTTACATATTACTGCTGATATTAACGTAATGAATATGTCGTTAGCACAATTAGCAACACAACAATTATTACCGGTTGATGCTGAACAGGACGCAATACAATTAAAAACAATAAATTTAAAACAAGATAGACGTGTTCGCAGTAAAGAGATACATTATTTTGATCACCCATATATGGGTATGATTATTAGAATTCTCCCCTATAAAAAACCTATTGAAGAAGTTGAAGAAACTGAAGAATCAACCTCCTTGAATTAAAAGAAGAGATAACATGGACAAAGAAATTGAAATACAAGCAGCGGTATTCCGTCGTTTACTTAAACATTTAGATAATCGTAAAGATGTTCAAAATATTGAATTAATGAATTTAGCGGGATTTTGTCGAAACTGTTTTTCTAAATGGACCGTTGATGAAGCAGAGAAGTTAGACGTAAAGATAGATATTGATGCCGCTCGCCAGCAAGTTTATGGTATGTCTTATAAAGAATGGAAAGAAAATCATCAATTACCTGCGACGCAAGAACAAATGGAAAAATTTAATCAGCTGCAGAAAAAATAAATATTTAGCAAACCATCAAATTTTAACTGAAATGGCTGTTCTAGTCGCTCGTCGGTCATTTCTGTCGCGCGACTCTAACCAACGACCTCGTTTGTGCTTCAAGAAACGGCGGTCAACAGATGAGCGTCTTTCAGGTCCGTCCCAAAAAACCTGTTTAAACGCAGTCCCCTTTTCAATATCCTTAGCTGAAGATTGTTTACTTGAGCTGGAAGTCATTTGGCGAGTATATTTGTTACGTTGGCGTTTATCTTTCTTAGCGTTTTCTATTTTCACCTGATTAACAGATGGTAATAAATCTATCAGTACATCCACTTTATTAGCTCATTACTCAGTTGTTTTTCCTCTTGTTTATATAGTCGGCAGATAAATAAAAAAGTTTAGTTTATTGTGAAATTATAAAAAGCTACTTACTTCACCATCAGACAAATATCGCCATTCTCCTAACCCTACATCTAAATTTATGTCACCAATCTGTTGGCGATGCAAACCGACAACTTTGTTACCAACCGCAGCAAACATGCGTTTAACTTGGTGGTATTTACCTTCAGTTATCGTTAACAACACTTGTTTTTCGCTGAGAATTTCTAAAACGGCAGGTAAAGTGAGTTGATCTTCACCTTGCAACTGTAAACCACATTTAAACCGTTCTATCAGTTCTGCTGATTTTTCTAAGGTGATTACATTTCTTAAGTCTACACGATAGACTTTAGGGCAATGTTTTTTCGGTGAAATGATATTATGAGACCAACGTCCATCATCAGTGACTAACACTAAACCGGTAGTATCTGCGTCTAAACGGCCTGCAATATGTAAGTCAAACGCCTTATCAACCTCAATATAATGAAGTAATGATGGATACACCTCATCTACATTTGAGCAAATAGTATCTACGGGTTTATGCATCATAATATAACGAGAACTTCTTGCAGTTAAAGATTCACCATTAACGGTGACATTGTTATTCTCATGTACCTGAGTTGCAGGGTTTTTTATAACTTCGTTATTTACACGAACTTCTCCCATTTTTAATAGCTTTTTTGCCTCACTTCGAGTCAGTTCGGTACTTTTACAAATAAATTTATCAAGACGCATTTAGTATATTCAAACAAATAAGGGAAAGTAGATTATTATCCAGTGAACGATCGTAGATGTAAACTAATGAAATTTAAATGGGTAAATGACACGATAAAAAACGGGAATAATGCAATGTTCTCTATTATAAAATAAAATGTTAATGTAAAAATTTAATAACTTGCTAAAAAATGTACATATTTTAGGTAAAATATTAAATTTGTGGCTATAATTTATCAGCAATGAATTAACTATATGGAAGTATGAATTGAGCCAGATACCAATAACAAATAACCGTCAATATAATATAGCTATTCTTTTATTCTTACTGGCCGTAGCAATTGGTTTTATCGAATTTTTAATTATGCAAATATTACCTTGGTTGCAAGTTAAATTCCCTGATACTCCAGAGGCACTTTTAGACGCCGTATTATTAAGCTTATCGATAACGCCAATAGTTTATTTATTGATTAGGAAACATATCGTAAAGGTAACATCAGACGCATCTAATATACGTAACAAACTTATCATATCCTCTGGTTTACCCCTTATCATTGCTATCGCGTTAATGTTAAATATTGTTAATAAAAAACAAGAAGATATTTCTATTTCACATCAAAATGAAAGCATTATTAAGCTTGATATTAATATTGCTAAACTTATTAATGCAACTAACGAAGAATTCGAACTCAGTGCGCTACTGTTGAGTAAAAGCGACCCAACCTTAGAAAGTAATCTACAACAGAATCAGTCCATTAATGAACTTGAAAATCTTCGAATTAATGTTGATGATTTACTGCAGTTAATAGAGAAAGAAATAGCAACAGAAAACAAAGAATCGGGGCAACTAAATCAACAATATATTTCAAGCTTTAAAGAAGATTTAGTTGATTTACGAAAAGGTATAGATAATAAAAAAATCTCATGGCAACAAGTGATTAAATTTTATATTGATTGGAAAGATCAGTTTTTAACACGGCTGCATAAATTTTCTGATCAAATTAGTCATAAAGACATAGGAAAAATGCACCGCAACTTTCTTACATTATTGAAATTAAAATCATTAAACCTTCTTAGCAGTTCAATGTTAAGTATTGCGTTTGAAAATGAAAAAATAAATATTCATAACATTGATGTTCGTCCACTCAAGTTAAGTATGCGTAACCTTAATAATCAAGAGAGACTTTATAACGATATATTTATCTCTTCACTTTATGAGGCTGATAAAGATTATGTTATTCAAAGCCTTGATAACAGAACAATTAAAGAAGCTTTTCGACTTCAAAACGTTTTATTGGAAAGAAACACCGAACAGCTTGTTGCACGATTAAAGACATCGATTGGTTACAATGGATTAATTCATCAATTCAAAAATTATGTACTTCGAGATAATGAGAAATATAGAGATACTTCTTTAATACTTCATAATGATATTGAAGAAATCATAAAAAACCTTCAAGCTTTAAATAAATACAACAATAAGGCCGTTTACCATCTTGATAAATTTTCAGATGTATTAAGACAATATAAAGATAAACTTTCCTTTATTCCTCAATATAGAATTCAAGGAAAATCGGCTTCTGAAATTGATCAACTTGTTATAATAGATGACGATCCAGCCAATGAAGCTTTGGAGTATCTTCAAAATAACTTATGGGAAAATGACCCTAAATACACGTTAGGTGTGTTAAAAAGCAAAAGCATTATTCTACAAAATATTGAAAACTTCCTTACCGATAAAATACAAAACAAACAAAACGCTTTACTCATAGAGCAAAGAAACGACTCTTACATCACTGCTGCTACAGCCCTATTTCTAACCCTTGTAGTTATTGCTCTTTTGCTGATAATTAGCCGAAACATTAATGATTCATACCAAGAAAGAATTTCAGCACTTAAAAAAGCTGAAGAAGCGGCACAATTAAAGTCAGAGTTTTTAGCCAATATGAGTCATGAAATTCGTACACCAATGAATGGTGTTTTGGGGATGCTAGGTTTATTACTGAATAGCGAATTAAATGAAGAACAAAAACACAGAGTTAATATTGCTAAATCAAGTGCTGACTCATTATTGACATTAATTAATGATATTTTAGACTTTTCAAAAGTTGATGCTGGAAAGTTAGAATTAGAATACCTAGATTTTAACTTAAGAAACTTATTAGGTGATTTTGCCGAAGCAATGGCATTAACTGCACAAGAGAAAGGTTTAGAAATAATACTCGATTTAGCGGGTGTAGAAGATTCCTTAATTAAATCTGATCCTGGTAGAATTCGACAAATACTTACCAATCTTTTAGGCAATGCAATAAAATTCACTCATCATGGTGAGATAGTCATTAAAGCAAAACTGATCCCTGATAAGTTAAATAATGGAAATCAATTAACATTACAATGTAGTATTTCAGATACAGGTATTGGTATTCCGGAAGATAAAAAAGCATCACTTTTTGCAGCATTCAATCAAGTAGATTCATCAACAACTCGTAAATATGGTGGAACCGGCCTTGGATTAAGCATTTGTAAAAGGTTATGCGAGTTGATGGGCGGCGATATAAAAGTAGTCGATAAAGTTGAAAATGGAAGCTGCTTTGAATTTACGTTAATCGTTGAAAAAAGTAAAAATTCAACACTGGTTATTCCTGAAGTTGATATTTCTAAGTTACACATTTTGGTTGTTGACGACAACAAAACTAATCGTGAAGTACTTCGTTCACAATTACAGCTGTGGGGGGCAAATGTTTCAGAAGCAGACAGCGGTGAAGGCGCTTTAACCTTATGTGAAGAAAGACTTGAAAATAAAGACTTGCCCTTTTTCGACATTGGTTTGCTCGATATGCAAATGCCCAATATGTCAGGAGAAATATTAGCAAAAACATTACAAAGTAATCCATTCTACTTAGGAATGAAACTTGTAATGATGACTTCAATGGGTAAGCGTGGAGATGCAAAATATTTTGCAAATATTGGCTTTAGCGCCTATTTCCCTAAACCGACAACGACTTCTGATTTATTTAAAACCTTATCTGTTGTCGCTGAAGGTGGTGAAATACTTCAACAAGCCTCGCCTCTGGTTACCCACGATCATTTAAATGCAATGCATAAAGTAGAAAATGAGGAGAGTAATACTCTATCGACATTATGGCCAGAAAACACCAGGATACTAATCGTTGAAGATAACCGCATAAACCAAATGGTCGCTATGGGGGTTTTAAATGAATTAGGAGTATCTGCTGATGCCGTAGCGAATGGTTTAGAAGCATTAACAAGCTTAAAACTGTCATTAAAAAGCCAACCTTACACTTTGGTTATAATGGATTGTCAAATGCCTGAAATGGATGGATATGAATCCACACGGCGCATTCGCCTTGGTGAGGCTGGAAAGGAGAACACAGCAATTCCTATTATCGCGATGACAGCAAATGCCATGCAAGGTGATAAAGAAAAATGCTTAATCGCGGGTATGGATGACTACCTAACGAAACCGATAGAGCCTATTAAGGTCAATGAGAAATTAATGCAGTGGTTAGGCGTGACTGCTCAGGAAGACACCTCTGTTAATACCGAAATGTTAAATGCTGCCCCCATTACGTTGAATCAACAGGAAATAGAACAGTCAGAAAATGAAGAAGACTCACTATGGCAACAAGCTGCATTATTAAAAAGACTTGGAGGGAACCCTAAGAAAATGGCACTTTTAGTAAAGTGTTACTTAGATGATTGCGAAGAAAAAACACAAGAACTTAAAAGTGCTATACAAGATGAAGATTGGCAAAAAACAAATTACAACCTTCATTCAATTAAAGGTGCTGTAGGTAATTTAGGTGGTACTCAGGTACAGAGTTTGGTCGCTTCAATTGAAGAGTTATCTAAAGAAGAAAATGGATCGTTATTGAACGAAAACATTCCAGAATTATATGCTGCATTAGATACTTTTAATTCATTACTTGCTGAATACTTAAAAGAACATTAGAGTTTCATAAAAAACACGAGTGGGAAGTACGATGGAACTTTTACAAGGTTTGCTGTTAATCAGTTCAATTCACTTATTGGCAGCGGCTTCACCTGGGCCTGATTTTATTCTTGTTTCTCAACAAACATTAACCCACGGGAAAAAAGCAGGTTTTATGTGCAGTATCGGTATTGCATTGGGTTTATCAATACATATTATTTATTCCACCTTAGGTTTAGCTGCCATTATCGCCAACTCTTCTACTACTTTATGGGTCATTAAAGTATTGGGGGGTAGTTATTTAATATACTTGGGCATTCAAGGGATCCGATCAAAAGCTTGCACCGAAATCACTGAAAAAATCAATCCCAATCTACCGATGAAACGCTCATCCTTCAAAAATATAGGCATTGGCTTTTTATGCAATGCGTTAAATCCCAAAGCTCCTATATACTTTGTTGCACTTTTTACAGTGGTTCTTTCTCCTGATTTACCCTTATTAAATTTAGTTATTTATGGACTGTGGATGATGGCAATACAACTTGCTTGGTTTTCTTCAGTCGTTCTCTTATTATCCCGTCCAAAAATCAATGAAAAATTTCAACGTTTAGGTCATTGGATAGATCGTATTCTAGGTGGCGCAATGATATTCATCGGTTTAAAAATACTTACCAGTAAAATTAATTAGAAGCAAAAAGAAGGAATGAAGCGATGACCTTAAAAAAATATCAAACGTTTAAAGAGTTTTATCCATTCTATTTAAGCCAACATCAAAATATTATGTGCAGACGATTACATTTTATTGGCTCATGGCTCATATTATTACTTATCGGTTATTGTATTAGTGAGAATTCTTGGCAAGGTTTATGGTTTATCCCTGTTATTGGATATGGATTTGCATGGCTTGGACACTTTATATTTGAGAAAAATAGACCCGCAACATTTACATACCCTCTCTATAGTTTGATAGGTGATTGGGTTATGTTTAAAGATATATTGATTCGTAAAATTAGATTTTAATAGTACTAAGGCAGAATAATGACTACATATATTTCATTGCTTCGAGGAATTAATGTTAGCGGACAAAAAAAAATAAAAATGGCCGCACTAAAAGTTGTTTATGAATCACTCAAATTTGAACATGTGAAGACTTATATACAAAGTGGCAATGTCGTTTTTCAAAGTTCAAATGATAAAGTTACCATAAAGAATAATATCGAAACAGCGATAAAAGAGCACTTTGATTTTGACGTACCCGTACTGATTCTTACTAATGAACAATTAGAGAACACGGCTAAAAGCCTTCCCTTTCCTGCTATCGATATTGAAGAGGAAGGAAGTAAGATAATTGTATTCTTTCTGTCTGAGAGTGTTTCAAATGACCAAGAAAAGACCTTTGGTGCTTATCTTACAAATTCAGAGCAATTAGTCTTGAACCAAAATGTTATCTATTTATACTGCCCTGAAGGTTCAGGAAAAAGTAAATTAACAAACAAATTGATTGAAACAAAACTAAAGTTAACTTCAACGGCTCGCAACATTAAAACCGTTAACAAACTGCTGTCTTTGGCTAATAGCTAATCTCCATAATAGAATAACTAAACTCAACTTAATTAAATTACCAAAGAACTTGGTCTATTTCATTAAGTAAATTTTGTGCGGAATCACTTATAAGTTCGGAAGAACCCGTTTTTATATGTTTTTCTAATTTTATGGCACTCACCGATACAAGTGAAAAACCAAACATTTGTGCCGCTCCAGCAATACGATGTGCAAGTTCAGCAAGCTTTGTTAATTCGTTGTTTTTGATAAGGAGTATTAAATCTTGTTGCTCTAAAACCAAGTTTGATTTAAATTCGATAACTAAATCAGTCATATCAACTGAGTTAATTTTATTTACAGCGTCGTTTACATCAGCTGGTTCACCATAATATTGAGCAATGGTGGCAATGAATAACTTTCGTTCTATAGGTTTTTTTAAGTGTCCATCGAAGCCAAGTGCCAAATACTTATCAATTTCATGAGACATCGCATTGGCGGTTAGCGCAACAATGGGTTTTAAGCATCCTTTTTGTCTTAGTACTTTAAATGCTTCAATACCATCCATTTCAGGCATTTGAATGTCCATTAGAATCAGTTTAGGATCAGACTCTAAGCAGAGCTCGACTGCTTCACGACCATTACTCGCGCATAACACCTCTAAACCTAATGATGTAAGTAGGCGTGCAATTAAGCGACGATTATCATCATGGTCATCTGCAAGCACAACTTGCCCCTTAAAGTTAGCTTCATGCTCTATAGAATCTAATGATGATGCAATAATACTCGTTGGAGGAATATTAACTAATTGATTAATATTCATTTGCTTGCATGGTAACTCTAACGTAAAGGTACTCCCTTTATTTAGCACACTTGTTACTGATATTTTTCCTAACATTAATTTTGCTAACTGTTCCGACAAACACAACCCTAGACCTGAACCTCCAAATCGTCTACTAATACTACTGTCACCTTGTGTAAAGCTCGTAAATACTTGTTGTAGCTGAGTTTCACTCATGCCGATACCTGTATCAGTAACGGCAATAGTTAATGATGAATCTTTTACAGATACATTAATTATTACCGACCCTTTACTGGTAAATTTAATCGCATTTGAACATAAATTTATTAAAATTTGTTTTAATCGAAAACTATCAATTGTGAGAATAAATGAACTGGGTAAAGTATGAATTATTTGAAAATCAAGCCCTTTTTCTTTTGCTGACTTCCTAAATAGATTCACTAGATCATGCAAGATTATTTGTAAGTCTTGTTCGACTAATTCCAATTCTAATTTGTTGGCCTCAACTTTACTTAAATCTAAAATATTATTAATCAGTTCTAATAAGTGCAAACTATTACCATGAATAATTTCGACTTCTTTGTATAAGTATTTGTCATCAACATCACCATTAGTAATAGCCTCAGCTTGACCAATGATAGATGTTAATGGAGTCCGAATTTCATGGCTCATATTGGCTAAAAATTGACTTTTAATGGCATTAGCCTTAACCAACTCATTCGTTAATAATTCTAATTCTTGTGTTCTATTTTTTACTCTTTTTGATAAGTTTAACTTTGAACGACGTTCTATATTACGGTTCAATACAAATAAAATTAAAACAATAATAAACGCGGCTATTGCAAGGCTGAAAATACGAAGTTGTTCAGCTTGTTCTGCTTGTAACTGCTGGAGTATTTCATTTTGTTTTAACTGTTTGACTTCTTGTTTTAACTTTTCAGACTCAAAGTCTGCCAATCGATTATTAAACTGATCATTAGCAACTTTTCTTGTCCTTTTTATATATTCTTGGTGAGTTTTAAGAGCTGCACTTTGCTTGTTTTGTGCTGAATAAATTAAAGCCAGTAATGCCATATTACTGTTAATTAGCTCTTGTTGATCATTTTTATGAGCGACAACGTCAGATAATAATAAATTTTTGTAGGCTTTTTCAACATACCCTAAAGAAAACTGCGCTGCGGCTAACTCATATAAACCGCCTGCATATGCATCTTGATGGTCAGCAGCTTTGCCAATAGTAATTGCGGTTTGTGCATATTTCATCGCATTCAAAGGCTGATTCATCATATTGTAAAGCCCAGCAGTATTATGGCTAAATGCAGCTAAATAAAATTTATCGTTAGTCTTTTCAAAATATGCAATGGCTTGTAGTAATAAATTCAAACCTTTTTGATGTTCTCCAGAATACTTATAAGTTGTTCCTAATTCACCTTTAGCAGTAGCTAATGTTAATTTATCATCAGAATCAGTGAGTTTTTCAATAACATCAAGGTAGAGTTCTATCGCTGCATCGTAACGCTTAGCACGTAAATATAAACTAGCAATATTATAACGAATATCAATTTGATCCGCTTTAGTACCAAATTCCTTATAAATATTTTCAACAAGTTGAAAGTTATCAATCGCACTTTGAAAATCACTCAATTTAATATAAGCCAAGCCTATATTATTATATGTAAAAGCAAGTTTTAGAGGTTCATCAGACGAATTGGAAGAGGATAATAATGACTTTTTATAAGCTTCAATCGCTTGGTTAGATTCACCTTTTAAATAATGATAAATCCCAATACGGTTATATGCACTGGCTTCTGCTTTTTCAAAGTTATTTTCAGATGCTAGGAACTGCCCTCGTTTAGCCGTAATTAATGCGAGACTAAGATCCCTTAACTCATAATAACGACTTTCTTGAATTTTTAGAATTTCAATAGTTTGGCGAGGAGATAAATCTGAATCACTTAATAATAACATAGAGTAGTCAATAGCTTCTTGATTACCCTCTATATTTTTGAGTTGTTGTATTTTTTTCGATATATTTTCATCATCAAAAAGCATTTCACTTTCATCAGCGGCTAATGTCGCTATCGAAAAAAGTGATGCTTGAATAATAAAAAAAGTGTAAATAATACGCTTAAAAGCAATCATTAACTGCATCCAAAATACTTGAATTAAATATGATTTTTACTTTTATAACATCTTATTAAATCAAATCCCACAAGTGTTACTTAAACCGCAAAAATATTATGACTAACGTTTAGCTTTTTCGATGAGAATAGCTTTAATTTCAGCCAATTCACGTTCAAGCTTTTCTATTTGTGCTCGACTAGCAGGTTCTCCGCCTTCTCCCGTTTCACCGTGTTGTTCAGCTCTATAATTTTCGTGCTCTTTACCCATGACTTCTAATATAGTTCCCACCATCATGTTCAAAAAGATAAACGCCGTTAAGAAGATGAAGGATAGATAATAAATCCAACTAAGGGGATGAACAGCCATCGTTTCGTACATTACGTCAGTCCAATCTTCGAAAGTAGCAACACGAAAAAGTGTTAACATAGAAATTGAAACATCCCCCCATAAAACATCATTAATATTATGAAAAAACATACTACCTATAGCAGCATAAATATAAAAAATTACAAACATTAACAAAGCTATATATCCCATACGAGGAATAGCTTTAATAAGTGCATTAATCAATAAACGTAATTCTGGCACCATAGAAACCAAACGCAGAACACGAAACACTCTTAATAAACGTGCTAACAAAACTCCAGAGCCGCCCGTTGGTATCAAACTACCAATAACAATTAACGTATCAAAAATATTCCAGCCATTTTTAAAAAAGTCCTTCTTATTAGGGAATGCCATAAAACGTATGACTAATTCAAAGACAAAGAAAATGGTAATAGCATTGTCAAGAAAAGCGAGTACCTTTAAAGATTGAGGAGATAAATCATGCGTTTTAGCACCAATAAGCAATGCTGAAATGATAATGACAGTAATGATTGACCACTGAAATAAAGGGCTTGAATCTATTTTCTTTAAACGACCTTGTGCGCGTAAAACAAAAGAACTCATAAATAAGGGTCTCTAAAAAGTAAAACTAATGTGCGTTATCGTTAACATGCGGATTATTGCGACGTTCATCACCAAAGGTGCTCATCGGTCCATGCCCAGGAATGAATCTTACGTCATTACCAAGTGGAAATAGATTTTCACGAATAGAGCTAATTAAGGTTGCATGATCACCTCGTGGAAAATCAGTTCGACCGATTGATCCTTTAAATATTACATCCCCTACTTGAGCAAGTCGAGATTCTCGATGAAAAAACACTACATGACCAGGTGTATGCCCCGGACAAAAATAAACTTCTAATTCAAGGTTACCAAAAGTAACTTTATCACCTTGCTCTAACCAACGATCAGGTTTAAAAATATCACCCTTTGAAAAACCAAACATTTCTTTCTGTTTAGGCATTAAATCTATCCAGAACTGATCTTCTTTATGCGGACCTTCAATGGGTACATTAAAATGTTCTGCTAATAGCTTAGTAGCTCCGGCATGATCAATATGAGCGTGTGTTAAAAGCACTTTCTCTAGGGTTAAACCTTGTTCACTTATAGCCGCTAGAATTAAGTCCAGATCACCTCCGGGATCAACAACAGCAGCTTTTTGGGTTTCATCACACCAAAATAATGTGCAGTTTTGTTGGAATTTAGTCACTGGAATAATTTTAAATTGAAGCATATCAGCGTTTCTCTTGAACCTTGGTTGTTCGATTAAATAAACTTTAACAGATATTGGGGTGATATTTTTGAAAGCAAGTTGTTAATACTGTTCGCTTTAAAGTTTACAGTGTTTGTATTAATCCAATAACATATTTTTAAAAAATCGTTGCTAAATGATCTGAACTCGGTAAGCTCATCAACAAATAAAAATAATTGCATTCAATAATATATGACTACAACAAGAGACTCTTTTCATTCCCGTATTGGCTTTGTCTTAGCGGCCGCTGGCTCTGCTATTGGCTTAGGCAATATTTGGGGATTTCCAACCCAAGCCGCTAATAATGGTGGTGGTGCTTTTTTATTCGTTTATTTATTAGTGACGGTGTTATTAGCCCTACCCGCGTTATATGCCGAAATTTATATTGGGAACCAAGCTCAGAAAAACCCGGTTGCCGCTTTAAAAGAAGCCTGCCAAGACACTTTGCCTAATGTAGGTAAATACGCCGGATTGATCGGTCTGTGTGGTGCGATGATGATGTTAAGCTTTTACACCATTGTTGCAGGTTGGATGCTTGCACATGCGCTTTCTGCTATTACTGAGTTAGCCGGTTTTATGGAGGTTTCTCAGTGGTTGGCAACGTCAAGCACTGAAAGAAATTTATTATTTACACCTATATTTATTTTATTAGGTGCTGCAATTATTCATCAAGGTGTAAATGCAGGTATTGAAAAATGGTCGGCGCGTTTAATGCCGCTATTACTCGTGATGTTACTTTGCTTAATCGTTTATATTCTTCGACAACCTGGTGCCGAAAAAGGTCTAGCACTTTATTTGATCCCTGATTTTTCACAAGTCACAAACCCTAAATTAATCATATCAGCTATGGGACAAGCATTCTTTTCATTATCTATAGGTGTAGGCGGCATGATGGTTTATGGCTCATACATGCAGAAAAACAAAGACATTGGTAAGTTAGCCATATCAATTACCGCACTTGATACCTGCATCGCTTTTATGGCGGGTCTATTAATAATTCCAGCGCTATTTGTTGCTCAAGAAGCTGGTTTAGAAGTTTTTAAAAATAAGGAGCTGATTGGTGAAGGCCAGTTGATTTTTAACATTCTTCCTGCCCTGTTCAACTCTATGGGAAGTGCAGGATTAATCGTTTCAAGTAGCTTTTTTCTACTGTTGTCGATTGCCGCCTTAACGTCGACGATTTCATCTACAGAAGTACCTGTTTCATATTTAGTTGAAGACAAAGGTTTAACGCGTTCAAAAGCCACTTGGCTAGTGTCGTTTGTTGTACTTTGTGCCAGCATGTTATTAATTGCTTTCTTTGATGAATTATTTGGATTAGTTATTCGTTTATTAACCACAATAATGCAGCCATTAAGTTGTTTATTTTACTTTATCGTTGTCGGCTGGTTATGGAATCGTGGTAATAAGCTTCGTGATAAAGCATTACAAGAAGGAAGAAAGTGGCTACCAATTTGGGGTAATTATTTACGGTATGTTTGCCCATTATTACTAACAGTAGTTTTTGTTAATGTTGCAATATTGAATTAAATCTAGCCATTAATTTACAATTTATAATGCCGACTAACTCAACTGAGCGTCGGCTTTTTTAATTCTACTATCCAATACAGATTAACTTTTCCAAATTAAGCATCAAAGCTAACATTGTTCCGACCTTTCTTTTTAGCTCGATATAACGCTTGATCTGAACACTTTAAGGCCTGTTCAAAGCTTTGTTTGTTTTCTCTAACAGCTGCGCCAATCGATATTGTGACACTTACCGTTTTAAAGTCATTTCCATTACTGCCTTTTTTTCCACTTCTTTCTTGTTTCGTTTTACGTTGAGGGTGACGAATAACAATTTTGTAGTCTTGAATAGCTTGGCGAACGGCTTCTAGCTCGGCTAGGGCTTGCTCAATATTTTTTCGTTTAAATACTATGGTGAATTCTTCTCCACCGTAACGAAAAGCTTTTCCACCTCCTTTAACTTCACCAATTTTTTTCGCTACTAATTTTAATACTTGATCGCCAATATCATGTCCATAGGTATCATTAAACTTTTTGAAGTGATCGATATCTAGCATTGCCACTGTGTACTTTCTTCCCAAAGATAAAGCTAACTGATTCAATGCTCTTCGTGAGGGTAACCCTGTTAAATCATCACGGTAAGCGAGAGAATAAGCATCGATAACAATAACGAGCAAATAGTACAAGCTAAGTAATAATATCGTTAGAGGTATCGGCAAGCTTATTAATTGATACTGATGAAGTACCCAAACGACAAAAGAAATAAAAGTCGCAGACACCACTAGGTCAGATTTAACAATAGCTCGCAAAAAAATAATGAGACAACATAATGCAACGGGCAACTCTACACGAATAGATTGTTGGAGCAGTTCAAGACCTAATGAAGCTTTTACAAAAGCAATAATTGATTCACTCATCTCTAGCCAAAAGAATGTAATCACGCCTGCAAACGATAAAAAGAATAATCGATAAATACCATGAATTGAAATAACGCCACGGTCTTTTATCAATGACAATAAAAGTAAAGATGAACAACCAAATATCGTCACCCAGTCTCCTTGTTGTGCTAACCAATTTGACCATGGAAGTGGAAAAGATAAACTGCCATAGTAAAGAAGCCACAATAACGATAAGAAGGCTAATCGGCTCCGATTAAAGTAACTCGCAAAAACAATTACAACCGCTAACAGCACCATTAATAATGGTTCAATTATCGTCATTTGCTTTAACCAAAATTCTTGGCTTTTCATTATAAAAATATAAGTTAAAACAAAACCAGCCAAACTGAAGACTAGCGTTTTTAGCCCTTTAATTCTTTGAAACAACATTAACTCCTAATTATTAACTGATTTATAACTTACTTTAAAATATATAAAAGTCGTGACTGATACAAAAATTTTACGTAGAAGGTATTGATTTATCACTTTCTAAATCACCTTTTTCATCATCTTTTTCTTTGTTTAAATCAACTTGTTCAATTTTATCAAATCTTGATGATATTTTATCAGCAGACGTGTGGATTTGCTTTACATCGCAAGCCGCTTGGTCAATGTGTTTTGCTAGATTAGCAAAGCGAGATTTAAAACGGCCAAAATCTTGAGACAAATGTGACAAATGCGCTTGAATAACATGGATTTGTTTTCGCGTAGCTTCATCTTTTAGCACTGAACGGGAAGTAGTCAATATAGCCATTAAGGTTGTAGGAGACGCCAGCCAAACCCGCTTCTTATTTGCGAAGTCAACTAAGTCACTTTGATGAGCGTGAATTTCAGCAAAAATGGCCTCGGCAGGAATAAACATAATGGCACCGTCTGCTGTTTCTTTTTCAATTAGGTATTTATCACTAATATCATTAATATGTTTCTTTATGTCGGTCTTAAATTGTCGTTCAGCGGCTTTTCGATCGTGTTCGCCTAATTGGTTATCCATCATTTTTTTATAGTTTTCTAGCGGGAACTTGGAGTCGATAACAACATTACCCGTAGGCTCAGGGAGAAACAAAATACAGTCAGCAATTTTGCCGTTTGATAACGTATGTTGCAAAGAAAAATGTTGCTCTGGCAGTACGTTACGAATGAGGCTATTAAGCTGAACCTCACCAAAAGCCCCACGTGAACGTTTATCGCTAAGCACTTCTTGTAAACTCACTACGTTGGTCGAAAGTTCAGTGATTTTTTTCTGTGCGTCATCAATCAATGCTAAACGCTGTAATATATCGTTGAAGGTTTTCGTTGTTTTATCAAACCCTTCTGCTAACCTTTTTTCCACTTGGCCACTAATTTCTTTTAAACGATGGTCTGTAGACTCTGTTAAGCCATCAATACGTTTAGCCATTTGCTCACTTGACGCTTGCAGAGACTTAGTTAAATCTTCTCGACTTACTTGGGTGACTTTATTTAAATGTTCGACAAGTTGGTCAACTGACTTTAATTGATTTTGATTAAAAATTATTTGATGTTCATGTAATGCTTTGTTCAGTTTTTCACTGTTGTCATGCAAGCTTGACGTTTGTTTTTCGCCTTGCTCTGCATGTTGATGTAATAACTTAATTTTAAAATCTGAAATTTGTTGCTCAAAATAGGTTTTTAGTTCACCTTGTTGATTCGCTAATTGTTGATGATTAAAACTTAATTGTTGCTGCAGCTGTTGCTGATATTTATTTGATACTTCATTACTCACTGCTAGTTTTTCTGACAGTAGTTGAAAGTTTCCATTTTGAAGAGTCAATTGTCGTGATAAATTTTGGGTTTTAAAAAAAAGAGAAAAGCATATAAAACAACAGAATGTCGATAAAATAGTGATGAGCAAAATAAAGTGCTCATTAGGAATTTGTTCTAAAAAATCAGGAAGTACAAAAGCAAACATAAAACCACACAAGTAACACTGTGAATATTATCAGTATTAAAGCATAGAAATTTACTCAGGTTAAGCTTAATCTACCTTTCATCATGACGCGATACGTGTTTAAAAGTCATTAATTAAATGTATTCTATCTCCAACTTTATTCAAAATAGTAATTTCTCCATCGCAGACGGCAATAATTGATTTATCTTCTTTAAAAGTTTCAGGAATAATAACTCTTCCACTAGAATTTTGTGGAAATTCGCCAATAAAGTGCATTAATTCAAGGGAGTTATCACAATAATATATAATAGTAACGATACGTGTTTTAACTTCAGTCATATTTCGCTTTATGTCATGTTTATCTTAATGTCTTTGATAAGTGTAGTCGAAAATATTAATATTATTAAGGGTAATAAAAAAGCGCCCTCAGGCGCTTTCAATATTTAAAAATGTCAATCTGTATTAGTCTTTTAATTTAGCGTCTTGTACTTCAATTTTGGCTTTCCAAATAGCTGGGCCAGTAACATGAGCTGATTCACCGAGACTGTCAACAGCAACGGTTACGGGCATGTCTTCAACTTCAAATTCATAAATAGCTTCCATTCCCATATCTTCAAAAGCAACAACTTTTGCTTTCTTAATAGCTTTAGATACAAGGTATGCTGCCCCGCCAACTGCCATTAAATAAACAGACTTATGATTCTTAATAGTTTCAACTGTTGCTGCACCACGCTCAGCTTTACCAATTGTGCCTAATAAGCCAGTTTCAGCAAGCATCATTTCCGTAAATTTATCCATACGTGTAGCCGTTGTTGGGCCTGCAGGACCTACAGCTTCATCACCAATAGCGTCAACAGGACCAACGTAATAAATAAATTTATCGGTGAAATCTACGGGTAATTTTTCCCCATTAGCTAACATGTCTTGAATGCGCTTATGTGCCGCATCACGGCCGGTTAATATAGTACCGCTTAATAAAACAGTTTCACCGGTTTTCCATGAACTTACATCTGCTTTTTTCAAGTCATCAACATTAACACGACGAACATTTTCGCCCACTTCCCAAGTAATTTCAGGCCAATCTTCTAACTTAGGAGGAGTTAAATCTGCAGGACCTGAACCGTCAAGATGAAAGTGAACATGACGAGTTGCTGCACAGTTAGGGATCATCACAACTGGTTTCGATGCAGCATGAGTCGGTACAGAATTAATTTTAATATCAACGACTGTAGTTAAACCACCAAGACCTTGTGCGCCAATACCTAATTTATTTACACGCTCAAAAATTTCTAAACGTAGTTTTTCTTCGGCTGTTTCAGCACCACGGTCTATAAGCTCTTGAATGTCTACTGGATCCATTAAACTTTCTTTAGCAAGTACACCTGCTTTTTCAGCAGTTCCACCAATACCTATACCCAACATACCTGGTGGACACCAACCTGCTCCCATAGTTGGTAAAGTTTTAACAACCCAATCAGCTATTGAATCACTCGGGTTTAACATCACCATTTTAGATTTGTTCTCGCTACCACCACCTTTTGCTGCGATCATAATTTCAATACCGCCGCCTGAGACCATATCGATATGTACAACTGATGGTGTATTATCTTTGGTATTAATACGTGCGCCAGCAGGGTCTTTTACTATAGAAGCACGTAAAGGGTTGTTCGGGTTTAAATAAGCTTGTCGTGTACCTTCATCAACCATTTGTTGAACAGTTAAATCAGTTTTATCCCATTGAACATCCATGCCCACTTTCACGAAACATGTCACTATGCCGGTATCTTGACAAATAGGACGTTGACCGTGCGCTGACATTCTTGAATTAATTAAGATCTGAGCTATAGCGTCTTTAGCTGCTGTGCTTTCTTCTTTATGATATGCTTTTTCAAGTGCTTGAATAAAGTCTAACGGATGATAATAAGAAATGTACTGTAATGCATCAGCAATACTTTCAATTAAATCTTGTTGTTTAATGATAGCCATGAGGGTCTCTTTTTATGCAGTCTGACAGATGTAGTTCAACAGCATTTCTCTACTTACCTGAAATTACAGATAATCTAGGGTAGTTGAAAATGGTTGAAAGTTATAAAATTGCAGATATCATACCCTTCTTGTTAACGAGCTACCACAATATTATCGAGTAAATTCTGTCATGTTCACTATTTCCGCAAAGCATTTTTCCGTAGAAAAATCGATAGATGTAAAAACCCTCTTTTCTGCTTTTAGTCACCAACCTTGGGCGATGTGGCTTGACTCTTGTGGCAATGAAATGGCAACACCACATGTTGATAGCAATTTTGACATTATGGTTTGGCAACCTGAGATCACACTCACGACACAGGGCGATAAAACTGAAATAAAGTGGTTGAAAGAAAACAAAACACGAACCAGCAATGAAAACCCATTAAACCTCGTTAAAGAGATTCAACAGGAATGTTTTGACAACATAGAAGTAACATCAAACCATCTACCTTTTAATGGCGGAAGCCTTGGTTATTTTTCTTACGATTTAGGTCGTCGTTTTGAAGTACTTCCAAATAATACGAAACAAGATATTGATTTAGCAGAAATGTCGATAGGAATATATTTGAATGCATTAATATTTGATCACAAACAGCAACAGTTCTGGTTAGTATGTCCTGAACCAGAACGCGAAAATTTAACACGTTATATAAATGAACAGTTAACTTTAGCAAATGAAAACCCACTAACTAAAGAAACATTTTCACTGACTAATGACTGGCAATCAAATATGAATAAAGCCAGTTATGATGAAAAATTTCAACATGTACAAAATTATTTATTGTCTGGTGATTGTTATCAAATTAATTTAGCACAACGCTTTAGTGCTAATTATCAAGGGAATGAATTCGACGCCTATTGCGCACTACGTGAAACGAACAAAGCCCCTTTCTCAGCTTTTTTAAGGTTTGAAAACTCATCTGTGCTAAGTATTTCTCCTGAGAGATTTTTACAAAAAAATGACAGTAAAGTGCAAAGTAAACCCATCAAAGGCACTAAACCTCGCAGTGATGACCCAAAAGTTGATCAGCAAAATTCTATTGATTTACTACAGTCTGAAAAAGATCGTGCTGAAAATTTAATGATTGTTGATTTATTGAGAAACGACATCAGTAAGGTTTGTGTGCCAGGTTCAGTAAAAGTACCTAAGCTATTTGATATTGAAAGTTTTCCTGCGGTTCATCATTTAGTCAGTACCGTTGAAGGTGAGTTATCGAAAGAGTATCAAGCGACAGATTTATTAGCGGCTTCGTTTCCTGGCGGTTCAATTACTGGCGCTCCCAAAATAAGAGCCATGGAAATTATTGATGAATTAGAGCCGCATCAGCGAAGTATTTATTGTGGTTCTATTGGTTATATTTCCGCTTGTGGAAATATGGATACGAACATCACGATTCGCACATTATTATGTGAAAAGAACACAATAAGTAACGAAAGCACTATCTATTGCTGGGCTGGCGGTGGTGTGGTGGCAGATTCAAAGGTAGACTGTGAATATCAAGAAACTTTTGATAAAGTAAATAAGATATTACCTGTCTTATCAGCACTTTAGTTTAAAAGCTTTTTGATACTGATGCTACATTCCAAAATAATGGATTAATAATGACAAAGAATGACTTCTTTCAAAAATTCCAGTTTTCGTCACTAAACGATTCTCTCCATCAATACCAACACCTTGCACCTCTTAAACCTGCAGCAGTTTTGATTGCATTAACGGAAATAGATGAAAAATTATTTGTTGTGCTTACTAAACGCGCTAGTCATTTAAAACATCATCCAGGCCAGATCAGTTTTCCAGGCGGGAAAATGGAAGATTTTGACGCTGATTTTATAAGCGCTGCAATTAGAGAAGCGGAAGAAGAAATTGGCCTAAACAGTGACAACATTAATATTGTCGGAAAATTACTTCCTTATGAAACGATTAGCGGTTATGTCGTTACACCAATAATTGCTTTTATTGATAAAAAACAAAATTATGTGATAGATAAAAATGAAGTCGCTGAAATTTTTCAAGTACCCTTACAACATTTTCTCAACTTTAATAATCATTACACTGTTACCATAGAACGCCACCGTAAACCCTTTTCAATCCACTTTATGCCCTTCGAACACCATAATATATGGGGTGCTACAGCCGTTATGCTTAAAGATTTAGCTATTCACCTCTCATAATATTTAAAATTCTTTTCTAATATCTCCTATAATTAGGCTACTTTTGTTTTTCATGATGATTGCTTTCAGTTACAATTACCGAAGTTAATTTCATCTTTTAATATTTTTAGCAAAATAAATTCAGGTTTTTAGTATGATTAGTGTATTTGATATGTTTTCCATTGGCATTGGCCCGTCGAGTTCCCACACAGTTGGCCCAATGAAAGCTGCGAAGTTATTTGTTGAACAACTTAAAAAAGAGAATAAGTTAGCCGATACTACGCGCGTAAAATGTGAACTCTTTGGATCATTAGGCCAAACAGGTATTGGTCACGGTACAGGTAAAGCTGTAATTCTGGGTTTGTCTGGTGAAAATCCAGATACCATTGCGGTAGAAAATATTGATTTAATACTAGAAACCGTAGTAAGTAGCGAAAAAATATCACTTAATGGCGAAAACTTAGTCTCGTTTCCTAAAAATGATGCCATTATTTATCATCGTCGTAAAACATTACCCGCTCACTCAAATGCTATGACTATATTCGCATACGCAGAAGTAGCAGGAGAAGAAAGCACTTTATTATTAGAACAAACATATTACTCAATTGGTGGCGGTTTTATTGTTAACGCCCTTGATTTTGAAAAAGAAAAAGACAAAGCTTTATCTATTCATACTAATATCAAACGCCCACATTATTTTTCATCCGCAACTGAACTCATTAATGAAGCCAATGAGAAAAACATCAGTATAAGTACGCTCATGATGAATAATGAAAAGTGCTTAGCCGATGAAGCGACGATTAGATCACAATTGGTCAATATCTGGCAAGCCATGAAAGATTGTATTGACCGAGGTATAAAAACTGAAGGAATTTTACCCGGCGGTTTAAAAGTTGCTCGCAGAGCTCCTGCGCTATATAAATCATTATCAGTTGAAAGTAATAACGACCCTCTCACAGCAATGGACTGGGTAAACTTATTTGCAATGGCTGTAAATGAAGAAAATGCAGCGGGTAGCCGAGTAGTTACTGCACCAACTAATGGCGCTGCAGGTATTATTCCTGCTGTATTATGTTACTACGACAAATTCGTAAAACCGGTTGATGAAGATACCTGTATACGTTATTTATTAACCGCCGCAGCTATTGGTATTTTATACAAAACAAATGCTTCTATCTCTGGTGCAGAAGTTGGATGTCAAGGTGAGGTCGGTGTAGCTTGTTCTATGGCTGCAGGTGCCCTAACCGAAATTATGGGTGGTTCACCAAACAAAGTAGAAAATGCTGCCGAAATTGGCATGGAACACAACTTAGGCTTAACCTGTGATCCTGTTGGTGGATTAGTGCAAGTGCCTTGTATTGAACGTAATGCTATGGGGTCAGTAAAGGCAATTAATGCTTCACGTTTAGCATTACGTGGTACAGGTAATCATAAAGTCCCACTCGATAAAGTGATAAAAACTATGTGGGAAACCGGTAATGATATGAAAACTAAATATAAAGAAACGTCACGTGGCGGTTTAGCTGTTAACATTACGGAATGTTAAGGGCCTACTAATATAAGTGAAATAAAAGGTTCTAATGCATTAGCACCTTTATATTAGAACCCGTATCACTTATAAAATTACAATTTTACAAACAAAAAGCGACTGAAATTCAGTCGCTTTTTTATATGTTATCAATTAAATCACAGAATAATTACCTGACGGGTAATTTAATTCCTGAGAACATTTCGTCGATTTCAGCATTATTTTTCAATAAAACCGCTTTAGTGACTAAATCACGATTTAAATGAGGTGCAAATCGTTCGATAAAATCAAACATGTAACCACGTAAAAAAGTACCTCGTCTAAAGCCTATTTTAGTCGTGCTTGACTTAAATAAATGACTTGCATCTATAGCAACTAAATCGCTATCAATTCTTTGATCAATAGCCATAGTAGCAATAACACCAACACCTACACCTAGACGAACATAAGTTTTAATAACATCAGCGTCAGTAGCAGTAAAAGCTATTTTAGGTTCAACGCCAATCGTATTGAAAGCAGTATCAAGCTCTGAGCGTCCTGTAAAACCAAAAACATAGGTTACTAAAGAATACTTAGCAAGATCTTCAATTGTTATGCTCTGTTTTTTTGCTAAAGGATGATCAGGTTTAACTATAATACTTCGGTTCCAGTGATAACAAGGAAGCATGACTAAGTCATTATACAAGTGCAAGGATTCAGTCGCTATAGCAAAATCAGCATCACCTTTCCCAGCAGCATCACTTATTTGAGCAGGTGTTCCTTGTGACATTTGCAAAGAAACTTTCGAGTACTTTTTCATGAAACCTTTAATAACTTCAGGCAATGCATAACGCGCTTGTGTGTGCGTTGTAGATATGCGTAACTTCCCTTCGTCAGGCTGAGTATGTTCTCTTGCGACCGCTTTTATAGCTTCAACTTTAGACAAAATTTCTGTAGCAATGTTAATAACTTCATTACCGGGAGCAGTAACATGAGTCAAATGTTTGCCACTACGCCCAAATATTTGTATACCGAGTTCATCTTCAAGCATACGAACTTGCTTGCTGATACCCGGCTGAGAGGTAAACAAACTTTCTGCTGTGGCAGAGACATTTAAATTATTGTTGAGTACCTCAACAATATAACGCAGTTGTTGCAGTTTCATAGTTCTACTTCAAAATGGTTAATACTGATTGCTTATGCAAAAAATATATACTTAAATGAAGACTTATTCCATATTAATTTTCATTTTCGGCCTTATTATTGATATTTATTTTAAAATGTAGGAATATTACAACAAAATAACAAATATTTTCTGTATTACCTTTATAAAAGCAACAAATGACGGTTTTCATTCAAAATTAATAACAATGAATTATGTGCTAAAATAATTGTTATTAAATAAAAGGTTATATAAGGCTATGCTAACGTGAACATTTTTTGTAGACTGCGTTAACGATATTTTAATTTTCACCTACGAGTAGTAAATATTATGGGCATTATCATTGCTTTAATTATTGCATTAGTCATTATTGTAGTAGCTGTTAGTTCGATTCAACAACACAAAGCAAAACAAGAAAAAGACAAACGTAACAAGGCTGCTAAACAAAAAGCAATCATGGATGAAAGTGATGAGCTTATGATCCAAATCGCCAACTTACCCCCTAATCCGAATATTGTGAATATACTCAATCGTCGCAGCTTAAATGCAGCAAAATTGATGAGTTCAATTATTCCTGACTCTAAACCATTTAAAAGAAAAGTAGATGAATTAGAAGCAAGATTAAAAGCATCAGAAGAATTATCATCTTCTCAATCAGGCCAAGATGAAAATTTCACACTTCCTGACAATGAACAACAACTTGTAAGTATTTTACAATGCATAAAAAAATTAAGAATCACATTAAAATCAGAACAAACTAAAGGTGCACTTGATGCGCAGGTATTCAAGCATGAAGATCAAAAGCTTGATGGTATGCAACTGAAAATTGGCGTAGAGAGTATTCTTAAACGTGGAAAAATGGCATACGATAAAGAAATGTTAGGCTCTGCTCGACAATATTTTGAAAAGGCTTTACAAACATTATCTGCTCATCCATTGCAGTCAGAATATATTACTAACAAGAAAGCTGAAGTTGAAACTCAACTTGAAGAAATAACAAATGCATTAAAAAGCACCAATGCAAAAGATGCTGCGAAAAAAGCAAAAGATCAAGAAGACGATTTGGATATGTTATTTGCACCTAAGAAAAAATGGTAATCATCCATTTTATTATCAATTAAAACCAGCATCTTGCTGGTTTTTCTATTTTAGGGTTCTATTTTAAAGTTCTATTTACTCATGAAAACATCACCAAGCCATGTACCCACAATTAACCTTCCCTCTTTACTTCGTAAGGTATTGAAAGCTTATGCTTTGAAAGCAGGGATCAGAGAATGTGGTTGTGAACTCTACAGAATAGGCCGTTCGCGTAATTGGCAATTGAAAGCTAGCTTTGAACAGTTAGAGCAAGTAGTGGCATTTATACAAAATTCAGAAGAACCAAGTTGGCAATGGCTTGTAAGCTATTTAGTAAATCAAAGAGAAACACTCAGCCATGATGAACTGATAAGAATTGCCAAATTAAAACCTGATATTACAATCAACCAATTAATGGCTCGAACAGATTGTACAATAGCTGAAGCAAGAAAAGTTATTGATGAATTAGAATGGTCTGAGGAATAGTCAATTATCACCTGTCTTCCCCCAAATAGAAAAGGTACTATAAGGGGGATAAAATAACTTACCCTACGGAAAATCATGGCACTTAAAGCAACAATTAATAAAGCCACTATACATCTGTCAGATATGGACAGAAATTACTACGATACCCTCAACTTAACCATTGCCCAGCATCCTTCAGAAACGGATATTCGCATGATGGTTCGCTTATTAGCTTTCATCTTAAACGCTAACGAACATTTACAGTTTGGCAAAGGTGTCAGTGACGAAGAAGAAGCAGCTATTTGGCAAATAAATTATTCTGAAGTAATTGAATTATGGATAGAACTTGGCCAGCTTGATGATAAACGTCTTAAAAAAGCATGTAACCGCGCCCAGAAAGTAATTCTTTATACTTATGGAAGTAGTGCTGAAACATGGTGGAAACAATCACAAAACAAATTGCGTTTGTTCAATAAACTTTCGGTTGAAATGGTTAGCCAAGAAACCTGTGATGCATTAGCAAAACTTGCAAGTCGTTCAATGGATTTTCAATGCAGTATTCAAGACAATCAATTATGGTTAACCTCTGGTGACGAAACATTGTTAATTGAAACAACAACATTACAATAAATAAGGAAAATAATAATGATAATAAAACACCTTAAAAAAACTAGATTAACGTTAGCTCTTTTTGCTGGAATCACACTTCTTTCCGCATGCAGTGAACTCGCAGGAACCAAAAATAAAATTGCTGAAATGTCTTCGATGCAAGTAGTAAAAGATATTACTTATCTTGCCAGTGACGATTTAAAAGGTCGAGCAAGTTTTTCACCTGAAATAGACAAAGCGGGCGAATATATTAGCCAACGTTTCACTGAAATAGGACTAAGCCCTCTTGAGGGAAATAAGAACTTCAAGCAAACATTTAAAGTAACGAGTATCATGCCAGAGACTTTATCTGTAACGTTAAATGGTAGAGCTATTCCTGAAGACAGTTTAGGCATGGCAAGTACAATATCTTCACTTTCATGGACAAAAACAGAAGATGTACAAACCCATGTTATTAGTGAAACTGATGATATGCGTAAAGCACTTAGACAAATCAACAATGATGGCGGACAACATTTAGTAATCATCCATTCTACTCACGCTAAAACGTTTGCTGGATACCGAGGATACTTTCAACGTGGTTTAACTAAACTTAGCTTAGATCATCAAGGTGCAATTGTTATGGTTTTAGCCGATGACAATGAAATAACCTCATTTGAAGTCAACGCTACGACCAGTATTACAGAGAAAAAATTAACAAATATTGTTGCTGTTTTACCCGGTACCGATAAAAATGAAAAAATAGCAAAAGAAACGGTTTTATATTCATCTCACTATGATCACTTAGGTGTTACGCCTGATGGTAAAGAAGTATTTAACGGTGCCGATGACGATGCTTCAGGTACGTCTGCCGTTATTAATTTAGCACAACACTTTGCAAGTAAAGGTGGCAACAAACGCACGCTAATGTTTAGTGCTTTCACTGCTGAAGAAATTGGTGGTTTTGGTTCTAAGTATTTCTCACAACAATTAAACCCTGATGATGTTGTTGCTATGATAAATATTGAGATGATAGGTAAACCATCTAAATTCGGTGCAGGTACCGTATGGATGACAGGAATGGAACGCTCTAATTTAGGTGAGTTACTTAACGCTAGTTTAAAAGCTAAAAAAACTCAAGTTTATAAAGACCCTTACCCTGAACAAGGCTTATTCTACCGTTCTGACAATGCAACACTTGCAAGATTAGGTGTACCTGCTCATAGCTTTAGCAGCACACAGCTTGATAAAGATCAGCATTATCATCAAACTTCTGATGATATAAAAAGCCTCGATTTAGATTCTATGTATAAAGTGATTGAATCATTATCAGTAGCGACTCAAGGTTTAGTTGACGGCAGTATTACGCCAACACGTATCGACGCGAGTAAAGTGCGTTCAAAAGGAAAAATTTATTAAGCACTTGGCTTACAAGTGCCTTAGAATTTAATTTGATAGACAAAATTAGAAATTTAAAAGCCAGCAATATATTGCTGGCTTTTTTATGGCTGGAGTTATTTATTTACTTTGATTCACAACGCATTTGATACTCAAGTTGATTCTGGCCAGTAACCGTAAAACCGTTTCGTAAATATAAAGAGATTGCAGGATTTGCCAACAATACATTTAATGTTAGCGGCAAACCTAATTCTTTTGCCTTTTCTTTAACTAACGCTAATACTTTACCACCAACGCCCTTCCCCTGAAACTGCGGAGATATTTGCAATTGTCTAATGTGCAACTTATCTGTCGCTACTCCCAATTTTATTAATCCAATGGGTTGTTTATTCATCAAAATAATAGACGAGTCAGCAAAATACTCACTGATTCGTTCTAAGTGCTGTTGATCAGACAAGTTCAATCCTGCCACAATAAGGTGTTCTCCCATTGTGGCTTTTCGTAATTGCAATAAGTATCCAATATCACTCTGTTGCGCTTGTCTAAAGCCAATAGTTACTTTTTCATTACTGAGCATATTGTTTACGATTATGTTTAATCACCGAATCTCCCCACTGATAAATAGCTAAACCTGCAATAATCGCTAACGCCCCAATGATTAAATTAGCATTAACCGATTCATTGTTTAATATCAAGCCGAGTGAAATAGCAATAACAGGCGTGATCATCGTAATTAAAGCAACCGTGCTGGCTTTTAATCGTTGTAGTACATAAAAATAAGCAATAAAACCCACTAATGACCCAACAACACCTAAATATACAATACTTAATATTGACTTATTACTCCATGATTCATATGGAATACTGCCATCAAATATCAGCCAAACAACCGTAAATAAAGGAAGGCTAAACAGCAAAGATCCCACAGTTGTTGCCATAGGATTTATTGCAACTTCGACACTTTTTACAAGTACACCACTCACACTAAAAAATGAAACTGCCATCAATACAGCAATAATACCAATGTACGCATCATCGGCTAAAGATATTTTATCAAAGCACACAATGGCTAGACCACAAATTGCTACTGCTAATGCTACTTTCTTAGAGAAAGACAATGCAGACTCAGCTAGAATTCTTTGACTTAGTACGCCAGAAAGAATTGGCGATAAACCAAAAATCAGCGACATCAGACCCGAAGAAATGTAACCAGCTGCTAAATACGCGAATAACATTCCGCCAAATATACCTATTGCAGAAAAACTATAAAGTTTAATTGCTTTTTTATGCCAAGGGAGTTCAATACGAAAAGCTTTCAATATAAGCCAACCTGGTACAACCGCGATAAGCATTCGTAGTAATACTGCTAATGTTGGGTGAATGGTTTCACTGCTCCAAACGATGCCCAACGGGGTTGTCGACCAAATAAGAATAACAGCAAGATAGGCTATGGGAACTGACATTTTATAATTCCTTTATTCGTGTTTTATATTGAAAAATACGCTAGAGAAAAACACTGAGGAAAAAAAATCATAACCACAGTGTTGAACTGTGGCTAAAAATATTAATTATTTACTTAATAACACCACATTTATAATTGCCATAGTAAAGGCATACCAACGATTGACTAGGAGAGTCATTCGGTTTTGGCAGAGACACATTTCTATATGTTTATAAATTATGGCTAACATGAAATTACGACGCTTTAATTGAAATAAAATAGTTTAATGAAATTTGCATCAATTGAATGCAAAATAAATAATGGCGATATAATTTAATTAAGTCAATAACAGTGTTGAAATATTTTTATATTATTGAAATGATTTATTATATTAACTTCCCTGATAAGATAATGTAATACAAAAAGTATTTTACATTAAGGGAAATCATGGAGTTAAAAGTAATACCTGTTGTTCAAGTGATCATTGCTGTGTTGCTAATGATAATATGCAGTAAATTATGGCCTGAACTTATATTGAACTGGCCGGCTCATAAACAAGTCGCCCTGCTGTTATTTCTTCTAGCTATTTTTATTGGTATTTCCGAAATAATTAACTTTAAAAGGCACAAGACAACGGTTAATCCAACGAAACCAGAAGCAAGCACAACGGTAGTAAGTTCGGGGATCTATTCGTTGTCGAGAAATCCTATGTACTTAGCCATGCTTATTTTTTTAATATCTGCAGCATATTACTTACAGCACATAAGTTCCCTGCCTATTATTCTCGTCTTCATTGCTTATATGACTCGCTTTCAGATCATTCCAGAAGAAAAAATGTTAACAAATATATTTGGACAGCAATATCTAGATTATCAGAAAAGAGTAAGACGTTGGGTGTAGATTATTATCTCAAAACACATGATTACTTAACATAAAAAGCCCTTCAATGATGGGCTTTTTATTAAACGAAAATATTGTTAAGCTTTTTTCAAATATGCTGAAACTAAAACAATACGTGTACCGTTAACTTTTCCTTCAATATGCTCAGGATTATCAGTTAATGTAATACCTCGTACCATAGTACCTTGCTTAGCAGTGAAATTAGCGCCTTTAACCTTCAAATCTTTAATAAGAGTAACATCGTCACCGTCTTGCAATTCAGTACCGTTGCTATCTCTTGTAGGACCTTCGCGTTCAGCAGCAGCAATACCTTGTTCTGCCCACGTTTTTACATCATCTTCCATGTAAATCATTTCTAATGCATCTTGCGCCCAACTTTCAGCAGAAAGTTTACGGAGCATACGATAAGACATTACTTGCACCGCAGGTTCCTGGTTCCACATGCTGTCATTCAAACATCGCCAATGATTAACGTCTATTTCTGTGGCACCATTAATTTGATCGGTACAAACGTTACAAAGATATACACACTGCTGAGCACTTAAGTCACTGGTTGGTGGCACTGGAAATATCGCTAAGTTATCTGATGATGTACAAAGTTCACAGCTTGCATTGCTGCGTGCTTTTAAGGCATTTTCGGTAGGCATATATTATTCCGCTAATTTTATAGACTATAATTTTTGGCTATTATGCCTGTATATATAACCGTTCGCTAGGCACTTAAATGCAATAAAGAAGAGCGCCCTTGATACTGAACACTATTATATTGATTAATTATTTGCTGGTTAGCTAATTCTCCAATTGTCTCAGGAACAGGCTGAATATAAACATCTCCCAGAATAGCTGGAAATTCTGGAATATCAGGCTTCGAAATATCACTATATTTTAATTTAAGTTCTTGCTCAACTAACGACATATATTTATCAGTTAAGCCCTCATTAATAGCATTGTTCGTTAAACTATCCGTCGTTTCATTAATGCTTTCGCCCGTTGCAGAAACCACATAAGCATTTACTGCTGCTTTTTGAGAATCAATATACTGCTGTTGAATACCAAACTGCCAAACACTTTCTTTTTTCGCTTGGATATCAGCACTTGCTTCATTAATTTTATCTTGGGCTATAGTTGTTACGATATTTTCAAGCTCGTGAATTGACATATTAAAATACAATTGACTTTCATCATTCAATTTTTCTAACGAAGATACTTGAGCATACTGTTGATTTAAATGGCTATTTGATTGGTTACTTGCTTGATGCGCAGGTGTTACTATCGTATTCACGTTTTTTTGAATAGGTGTTACAGGAACATTGTAAGGATTGTTAACTAAAGATTGAGAAATAGAACTAATCATAATAACCGCCATAAAGTACTTATTTAATGACGGTATATTACTTAATTATTAAAAGGAACTTGTAAAGCTTTGTTACTTTAAACAGTGAAATTGCAACAAAGCTTTTTATATTCTTTAACCTAAATTCTTAGTAATGTGGTGCGATGCTGCTGCCGTAAAAATAACATCCGTAGAGCTATTTAATGCAGTTTCGGCAGAGTCTTGAATCACGCCAATAATAAAACCTATAGCGACAACCTGCATGGCAATTTCACTATTAATTCCGAATAAACCACAAGCGAGTGGAATAAGAAGCAATGAACCACCTGCAACACCTGAAGCACCACAAGCTGATACTGAGGCAATAACACTCAATAAAATTGCAGTAGCAAAGTCCACTTCAATATTTAACGTATTCGCTGCAGCAAGTGTTAAAACTGTAATAGTAATAGCCGCTCCAGCCATATTTATTGTTGCACCTAAAGGTATAGAAACAGAATAAGTATCTTCGTGTAAATCGAGTTTTTTACATAACTCCATATTAACAGGAATGTTAGCCGCTGAACTACGCGTAAAGAATGCTGTAATGCCTGACTCTTTTAAACATTTTAAAACTAAAGGATATGGATTTTTTCGCATAATAAAATAAACAATTAGTGGGTTAACCACCAATGCAATAACAAGCATAGAACCTAAAAGAACGAGTACTAAATGGCTAAACTCACCTAATGTATCGAAGCCCGTTGTCGCCACAGTATTGGCTACTAAGCCCATAATACCTAAAGGTGCGAAACGAATAACTAATTTAACAACACTTGAAATTGCTTCAGCAATATCATGCACCATTACTTTTGTAGACTCACTGCCTTTTTTTAACGCGAAGCCTAAACCTAGACCCCACGCTAAAATACCAATGAAGTTACCCGTTACAACCGCATTGAATGGGTTATCGACTATTTTAAAAGCTAGGGTTGTTAATACTTCACCTAAACCTTGTGGTGGATTAGCATTAGCGCCAGCTAAGTCTAAAGTCAATTGTACAGGAAACGCAAAACTTAACGCAACGGCTACTAAAGCAGCACTTATAGTGCCTAGTAAATAAAGCCCCACAATAGGTTTCAAATTAGCATCACTATTAGGCTTTTGATTCGCAATAGAAGAAGCAACTAAAACTAAGACTAAAATAGGTGCAACAGCTTTTAATGCGCTGACAAATAAACTGCCTAGTATAGAGAATGACTTTGCAATTTCAGGTGAAACAAACGCTAATGCTATACCTAGGACAATCGCGATAATGATTTGATTGACAATATTAATAGATTTGAGCTTGCCGAAGAGTGACTGATTTTCTAAAGAAGTATTTTCTGTTGTCATAATTTATCTTATTTGAGTTATTGTTATTGTTATTGTTATTGTTATCACGATAACGTGTCGATGAAGATTTTTACCACTTATACACTAGTACTGTCTAGTATATTCGGTACACGTTTTTTTATTCAGACGGTTCTGCACCCCATGAGATAACAAGGCTTGAACCTAATGTATCAACTGCACTACCTTTATCAGCTAAATAGCGCTTACAGATAAACTGTCCTGCAACAGCAACCAACTCATTGTCATAAAAAATGAAAGGTAATCTTTTTCTTTGCCATGGCGGTATCGAGAGTTCTTGTAATACTTTTTTTAAGGAGCGTGAGTGTTGTCGGTATTGAGGCAAACATTTAGGGTTTTCGTGAGAGAAGCGAATTGTGACCACTTGATTCACTTCAGGTTTCTTGATGGTTGCTAGCCATTCCTTTGAATTTTTATCTTCTTTAGCTCGGGTAGAAAAGCACAGAACACCTAATTCATCAGGAAGATGAATGTTTAAAACAGAGTTAACAGTTATAACGTCAAAATTTATAATCTGTTGCCATTGTGAGACATCCTGGAAAATTTTTGTTAAATAAAGCTCGCCTTTATAACGTCTGATGCAACGTTCGGCTAACTGAACAATCGGAGATTTATCACTGTCTGCATTGAGTTGAAGACATATTTGTTTTAATTGTTCACGGCTTGGCATTAAAAGATGATGCGTGGACAAGAAGTAGCGCAAAAGATTTTTCAGGCGTGCTTCACTCAATGTATTCAAATGAGAAACAGAAAGCTTATACGGTGATTTCTGACAATCGGCTAAGTCTTCATCTGCTAATTCATCAAGTAGTTGTTGTGCTTCAAAACAATGCTCAGCACTTCGTGCTATGGTCTTGTTGATGCTTGGCCAACGTTCTGCTAGCTTAGGTGAGACTTGATGCCGCAGAAAATTTCGATCAAAACGTTCATCATTATTTGATTCATCTTCAATCCATGCCAACTCATGCAGCTTCGCATAAGCTTCAATCTCTGCTCTTGAAATATTCAATAAGGGTCGAACTAATAATTGTTCACCTAAAACCATTTCATTTTGCATTCCTGATAAGCCTTTCAAGCCAGAGCCTCTTTTCAAGGCTAACAGGAAAGTTTCAGTTTGATCATCACTGTGATGCCCTGTAACGATTAAATCGCCTTCATTCGCTGCAGATTTTAAAGCACTATAACGGGCATCTCTAGCTTGTGCTTCTATACTTTGTTGCGGCGTCGCTTGAACATTTACCGAAATAATTTTTAATGGAAGATCAAATTTACGACATTGCTCTTTAGCAAATACTTCCCAATGTGAAGCATTAATGCTTAATCCATGATTTACATGGCAGACACTAACATTGGTATTAATTGTATTTTGTTTTTTTAAAGCAGAAAGGCTATGCAGAAGCACTTGTGAGTCAATACCGCCACTATAGGCAATAAGGAGTGACTGTTTGGGATAGTTGGAAAAAAAATGTCTTAACGTATTCTCAATCATAGTTTACTTTGTGTGTTTTACCTGTATCAACGAAAACCGTAGCTTTAACTTAAAAATAACACATAAGATAAAGGCTACAAGTTTTTCAGTAAAGTAATCAATATCACTTTACTGATGTCGACTTAAACGAATTAACAGTAACCGAAAGACATTAATCTGTCGTAACGCTTTTCTATTAACTCATCTTTTGATAAACCTTCTAACTCAGCAAGATTAGATTTTAATTCTTGTTTTAAGTTGGCTGCCATAATATCCATATCGCGATGCGCGCCGCCTAATGGCTCTTCAACGATGTTATCAATAAGCTCTAATTCTTTTATGCGCGTAGCGGTAATGCCCATTGCAGCAGCAGCAGTTGATGCTTTTTCTGCTGTTTTCCATAGAATTGAAGCACAACCTTCTGGTGATATTACTGAATAAGTAGAATATTTCAGCATATTAACTCGGTCACCTACACCAATTGCTAATGCACCACCAGAGCCACCTTCACCAATAACAGTACAAACGATTGGAACCGTTAATCGAGCCATTACTTTTAAGTTCATAGCAATTGCTTCACTTTGTCCACGTTCTTCTGCGCCAATACCAGGGTAAGCGCCGGGGGTGTCAATAAAAGTAATAATTGGCATGTTAAAACGCTCTGCCATTTGCATTAAACGCAAAGCTTTACGGTAACCTTCTGGTCGAGGCATACCAAAATTACGCTTAACTTTTTCTGAAGTTGAACGGCCTTTTTGATGACCTATAACCATTACTGGCTTTCCATCTAATCGCGCTGTTCCGCCAACTATAGCGCTGTCATCAGCGTAATGTCTATCACCAGCAAGTTCATCAAATTCAGTAAATATACGTGGGAGATAATCAAGTGTATACGGACGTTGTGGATGACGTGCTACACGAGCTGTTTGCCAAGGGTCAAGATTAGAAAAAATCTTTTTCGTTAACTCTTCGTTCTTTCCACGTAATTGGGTAATTTGCTCTTCAAGATCAAGATCTAACTCTTGACCGTTATTGACTAACTGCAATTCTTCAATTTTTGCATCAAGTTCAGCAATTGGCTGCTCGAAATCTAAAAAATTTAATGACATATGATTATATTTACCTATTTTCTATGCCGTTTTATAGTTAACAGCATGGTTGTTCAAATTAGAGTACTTAATAATGATTATACGATTATTAAGTTGTTAACAAAGCCATCATCGACATTGTTATAAGTTATTTATAATGATTAACAATAAGTTACCATTTTATGCGACCTATATTATTTAAACCTTAGGGTAACATCACCGTCACCTAATAAGGTTTTCAATTCATGTAATAAAGGGTCTGCAGGCGTTACACGCCATTGAACGCCTAATTCTAGCATAGCTTTTGCTTCATCTCTTTGATAAAACAACCGAATTGGACAAGTACCATCTTTATAAGGTGATAATACATCAGTAAACTTATCAATAAAACCTTCACCTACTTTAGTTCTATCCACATTTACGTCAACTGAAGTCACATAATTTTCCCGAGCATCAGCAACTGTCATAATATCTCGGGCGGTCATTGTAATGCCTCCAGAGTATTCATCAAAGCTGACCTGTCCACTACAGACTAAAATAGCATCACTTACCAGCATTTCAGCAAAATTATCGTAATCATCAGGAAAGAGCCTAATATCCATACGTGCACTTTTATCGTCAAGTGTTACGAGAGCCCATTTTCTGCCACGTTTATTTACCATGACCCTAACACCTAAAACAAGACCAACTGCAACAGTTGTTTTGTCTTTACTCGTAGGCTGTAAACTCACTAAACGGCCAGTAGCATAATGTTTAATTTCAGGTAAAAATCGATTAATAGGATGACCTGTTAGATATAAGCCAAGTGTTTCTTTTTCACCATTGAGCCAAACCTCTTCTGCCCACATTGGTACATCTTTAAAGGCTTGTCGGGTATCTTCTGATTCTTCATTAATTAATCCGAACAAATCGTTTTGACCAACTGCTTGTGCTTTTGCATGTTGATCTGCCGCTTTTATTGCTTCAGGTAATGTTTCAAATAAAACAGCACGATGGGGTACTTCTTTACCATCAAGCACTTTTTTAGGACCCAGTGAATCCATTGCTCCCGCTTTAACTAATTTTTCTAATACACGTTTATTGATTTTTTTCAGATCAAGACGAGCACAAAAATCAAACAGATCGATAAAGTCTCCACCTTCTTCACGTGCGGCAATTATCGCTTCAATAGGACCTTCGCCCACACCTTTCACTGCACCTATACCGTAAACAATTTGATTTTTTTCATTTACCGTAAATTTATACTGGCCCGCATTTACATCAGGCGGAAGTAGATCAATGCCCATATTGCCACACTCATCAACGAGGGTAACAATCTTGTCAGTATTATCGATATCCGCCGACATTACTGCTGCCATAAATGGCGCAGGATAATGTGTTTTCATCCACAAAGTTTGATAAGAAACAAGTGCATAAGCCGCTGAATGCGATTTATTAAAACCATACCCAGCAAATTTTTCAACTAAATCGAAAATCTTCATGGCGAGTTCGCCATCTACACCACGGTCAATAGCACCTTGCTCGAAACCAGCACGCTGCTTGGCCATCTCTTCAGGCTTTTTCTTACCCATAGCACGACGCAGCATGTCTGCACCACCTAGGGAATAACCTGCTAATACTTGAGCTATTTGCATGACCTGTTCTTGGTATAAAATAATACCGTAAGTCGGTTCAAGAATAGGTTTTAAGTCAATATGTTGCCAAGTGGCATCGGGGTAACTAACTTCTTCGCGTCCATGCTTACGCTCAATAAAGTTATCAACCATACCTGACTGCAATGGACCGGGTCTAAAGAGTGCTACGAGTGCTATAATATCTTCAAAACAATCCGGCTTAAGCTTTGCAATAAGCGATTTCATACCACTAGACTCAAGCTGGAAAACAGCCGTAGTCTCTGACTTTAACAACACTTTAAAACTAGCAGGATCTTCTAAAGGAATACGCGTAATGTCGATGGGCTCTTTGCCCTCTTTTAACAATTTTACATCTGCCATCTCAATGGCCCATTGTAAAATGGTTAATGTTCGAAGCCCTAGAAAATCAAATTTGACTAAACCTGCATCTTCAACATCATTCTTATCGAATTGTGTTACAGGGTTTTTACCTTCTTCATCACAATAAAGTGGTGCAAAGTCAGTGATAGTGGTTGGCGAAATAACAACACCACCAGCATGTTTACCAGCATTACGTGTAGTACCTTCTAAGATACGGCACATATCAATTAAGTCTTTTACTTCACTGTCTTGTGCATAAGCTTCAGGAAGTTTGGGTTCTTCTTCAAAGGCCTTTGCTAAAGTCATACCTGGCGTTGGTGGTATTAACTTTGAAATTCTATCAACAAAGCCATAAGGATGCCCCAATACACGTCCAACATCACGGATAACAGCTTTGGCTGCCATAGTACCAAAGGTAATAATTTGTGATACCGCATCGCGTCCATATAGTTCAGCAGTATGATCAATCACCTCATCACGCCTATCCATGCAAAAGTCGACATCAAAGTCAGGCATAGAAACACGTTCGGGGTTCAAAAATCGTTCAAAGAGTAGATCATATTCAAGAGGATCTAGGTCAGTAATTTTTTGTGCGTATGCAACAAGTGACCCAGCACCAGAACCACGGCCGGGACCTACAGGTATGTTATTATCTTTACTCCATTGTATAAACTCCATGACGATCAAGAAATAACCTGGGAAGCCCATATTATTGATAACTTCAAGTTCTATAGCTAAACGCTCGTCATAAGGTTTACGTTTTTCGGCAAAGTCAGGTGCATCTTTATCAAAGATAGTTTCTAAACGTTCTTGCAAACCTTCTTCTGAAACTTTCACTAAAAAGTCTTCTATTGATAAACCTTGTGTAGGAAAATCAGGTAAAACATATTCACCTAACGTAACAGTGACATTACAACGTTTAGCGATTTCTACCGTATTTTCTAGCGCTTCAGGAATATCGGAAAACAGTTCACACATTTCTGCTTCACTGCGAAAATACTGTTCCTTCGAATATTTTTTTGGTCGACGTTTGTCATTAAGGGTAAAGCCGTCATGAATAGCAACACGAATTTCATGAGCATCAAATCGATCTGGAGATATAAACATCACTTCATTGGTGGCAACTACTGGAAGTGACGATTTTTCAGCAAGTTCTACAGCTAAATGGATGTAATTTTCTTCATTCTCTCGATTAGTTCTGATCAGTTCTAGATAAAAGCAATCATGGAAATATTGTTGATAAAACATAACCATTGTATCAACAAGTTCTGTATTGCCTTTGATTAGCGCCTTACCAATATCTCCTTCTCGACCTGCTGATAAAAGAATTAAACCTGGAGCAAATTCAATTAGCCAATTTTTATCAATAACGGCCTTACCTTGAATATGCCCACGTAAGTATGCTTTTGAGATAAGTTCAGTGAGGTTTTTATAACCCACATTGTCTGTTGCTATTACAACAAGCCTAGAAAGTTCATCTTCTAATTCTTCGCTTTTTACCCAAAAATCACAACCGATAATGGGTTTAATACCCGCACCATGGGCAGCATGATAATATTTAACCAAGCCACAAAGGTTTGTTTGATCTGTGATTGCCAGAGCTGGCATTCCTAAATCAGCGGCTTTAGCGATAATAGGTTTTACTTTATTCAAGCCGTCACACATTGAATAATCACTATGTAAGCGTAAATGAATAAACTTGGGTTGAGAGACAGGTTGAACTTCTTCTTGTTCAGAACTATCGATGTCGACTAATGCTTGATCTGACATTAGCACTCTACCTCAGTTTGATCTGATTGAGTGTCAGGTTTTGTTTTAGTAGGTAAAACTCCCTGCATGGCTATAACTTTTGCTACAGGCTTGAAACTTGCGCGATAACAATCAAGCACACCATGTTCAACGATTTTATCTAAATGTGCTTTGGTTGGATAACCTTTGTGCTTAGCAAAACCATATTCAGGGTGTAGTTCATCTAAAGCGAACATTTCATCATCTCGAGCAACTTTAGCTAAAATAGAAGCGGCGCTGATTTCGACTACTCTATCATCGCCTTTAACAACAGCTTGGCTATCAATATTACCATTAATACTCATGAAAACTGGACAACGGTTGCCATCAACTAACACATAGTCTGGCGTAACTGATAAATCTTGCACAGCCCTTTGCATCGCTAACATAGTTGCGTGCAATATATTTAGTGTGTCAATTTCTTCTGGTGTGGCTCGGCCTACAGCCCACGAAATGGCCTTTTCTTTTATTTCAACGGCCAATATTTGACGCTTTTTTTCTGAAAGCTTTTTTGAATCCATTAATCCTTCAATAGGATTTTCTGGGTCAAGAATAACTGCCGCAGTGACAACGTCACCCACTAAAGGGCCACGTCCAACTTCGTCAACGCCAGCAATACAGTAGGCTATAGGATATTCAAAAGGGTCAAATATCTTTTTTGGTTTTACTAATTTTTTATTTTCGGTTGTACTGTTAACTTCTGAACTGTCATTACTCATCTTGACATTAAATCCATTACCGCTTTCGCGGCTTCTTTACTCGCATTTTGCTTTAATGAAAGATGAATATTCATATATTCATCTTCAAGAAATGTTTGATCTTGGTATAAACGTTCTTTTAAAAGAGGAACTATATTATCAACGGTAACTTTACCCTGAAGTAATTCAGGAACCAGTGTTTTTTTAGTTAATAAATTGGGTAATGAAAACCATTCTAGTTTTACCAAACCTTTGAACATGTGATAAGTAAAAGCATTAAACTTATAACAAATAACCATTGGACGTTTAATGAGTGCAGCTTCTAAAGTTACTGTTCCAGATGCCATCAACAAGCAATCACTTGCAGCGATTACTTGTTGAGTTTTATTGATAATAATACTTACAGCTAAATTAGGCGCAATATTCTTCTTCAATTGCTCAAATTGTTCTGCTCGCACTTCACTGATCATCGGTGCTACGAAGTGCAAATCTGGATCTTCTTTTAAAAGTACTTCAGCAGAAAGCAAAAAGGATTCTGTCAATCTTGATAATTCACCACCACGGCTACCCGGCATCAGCGCAAGTATTTTTCTATCAAGCGGTAAATCTAATACTTTTCTTGCTTCTTCTTTATTAGACGATAATGGGATATCGTCTGCCAAAGGATGACCAACAAAAGTACAAGGTACTTCATATTTATCATAAAAATCTTTTTCAAAAGGCAATAAAGACAGCACCATATCGGTAGCCGCTTCAATTTTAAAAATACGTTTTTCACGCCAAGCCCAAACTGACGGACTTACATAATGAACGGTTTTTATCCCTTGTTTCTTTAATTGTCTTTCGATACGCAAATTAAAGTCAGGTGCGTCAATACCAATAAACACATCAGGTCTATTTTCAAGAAACTCAGCAACTAAACAATCTTTTACATGAAATAAGCGTTTAAGACGTCCTAAAACTTCAAAAATCCCCATCACTGAAAGTTCTTCCATATCAAATAAACTTTCAAAACCCAACGCCAACATTTTAGGGCCACCAATGCCTATAAACTTTGCATTTGGGTATGTGCGCATCAACGAAGACATTAATCCTGCACCTAAGGTATCGCCAGAGTGTTCACCCACAACGATACCAAAAGTTGGGCTATGTTCAGAAAGCGAGCCATTAATATTTGAGGATGCATCTAGGATAATTTGATGTTCGTTTTTTTCTGTCATTAACGTTTACTCTACTACTTTTAAACAATTACTCTTAGCGCGCAATACCACGGCTAGAGTTTCTAATAAACTCGGCGAAAAAAGTTAACTCCTCCATATCTTCAGCTAATGCTTCAACATTAACTAAAGCTTCATTAACATTTAAACCTTTACGATAAACTTCTTTATAAGCCCGTTTAATGGTTAATATTACATCTTTATCAAACCCTCTGCGTTTAAGCCCTTCTGAATTCAAGCCAAAAGGTGAAGCAGGTTGACCAGAAACCATTAAATAAGGTGGTATATCTTTTAAAATAAGAGAATTTGCCGCAACAAAACTATGAGCACCAATATGACAAAACTGATGAACGCCTGTCATGCCACCTAAAATAGCATAATCACCTACGTGTACATGACCAGCAATGGATGCATTATTAGCTAAAATACAATGGTTTCCTATCATACAATCATGCGCCACGTGGGTATAAGCCATAAATAAATTATTACTGCCTATTTGCGTGAGACTGTTATCTTGAATTGTTCCTCGATGAACCGTACAAGATTCACGAAAAACATTGTTATCACCGATAATGAGTTCAGTAGGCTCAGCAGCATATTTTAGATCTTGGCAATCCTCACCTATACTTGCGAATTGAAAAAACTGGTTAGACTTTCCAATCTTTGTTGGCCCTTTAATAACAACATGAGAATTAATAACACAATTGTCACCTATGACGACATCTTTGCCAATATAACTCCAAGGACCAACGGTAACATTTTCTCCAATACTGGCACCTTCTTCAATTATTGCCTGAGGATGAATTAAACACTCATTATTGATAGTCAAAATTTATACCACCCTTCTTGCACACATAAGTTCAGCAGAACAAACAACCTTTCCTTCAACTCTTGCTTCGCCATAAAATTTCCACATTCCACGTCGCTCTTTTAAGAATTCAACATGTAGATGCATCGTATCACCTGGCACTACTGGCTTTTTAAATTTTGCTTTATCGATAGAAGCAAATAAATACATTTCATTTTCTGCTCTACCGTCTGTGCTTTTAAAGCCTAAAATACCTGTTGCTTGTGCAAGGGCTTCAAGAATCATTACGCCAGGAAAAATAGGAAGCTCAGGAAAGTGACCATTGAATACAGGCTCGTTAATACTAACATTCTTAATAGCATGCAACGTTTTCATTGGTTGATAATCTAATACTCTGTCAACCAATAACATTGGATAACGGTGTGGCAGTAATGCTTTGATTTCTGCAATTTCAAGCGTATTTTTTGTTGAATCCAATGGATTATTCCTTTTCAATAATTTTATTTAAGTGCTCAATATCATGCTCAGCACTTTTCATACGTTTAAGTATACTTTCTAACTTACGAATTCTCGCGTTATTTTTGTTCCACTCTTTATTTGTTTGACACGGCATGCCTGAAGAGTAAACGCCTGCTTCATTAATATTTTTTGTTACCATGCTCATACCAGTGAAAACAACGTTATCTACGACATCAATATGTCCATTAATGCCAACAAGACCAGCAATCACACAATTTTTACCTAGAGTCGAACTACCTGCAATAACACTACAAGCTGCCATTGCCGTATTTTCACCAATAACTACATTATGAGCAATTTGAATTTGATTATCTAAGATTACACCATCTTTAATCACAGTGTCCTCAAGAGCCCCACGGTCTATCGTGGTACTAGCTCCAATCTCAACATTATTACCAATAATAACACTGCCAAGTTGAGGTATTTTCAACCATGTGCCTTTATCATTTGCGTAACCAAATCCGTCAGACCCAATGACAGTATTCGCTTGTATTAAACAGTTTGTTCCAATTTCAACACGATGATAAATACTTACATTTGCCCAAATTTTGGTATGTGAGCCTATTTTTGCTTGCTCACCAATAAAACAACCCGCACCTATGATTACATTGTCAGAAATTACAGCACCTTTTTCAATTACCGCATTAGCACCTATAGCAACTTTTTCACCTAGAATTACACCTTCGGAAATTTGAGCTGAAGGATGAATGTTGTGAGCTGGTTTTGGTGTTGTATCAAGTAACTGTGCTGTTAGGGCATAACCTAAATAAGGATTATCCATGACTAAGGCATTTGTATTACAAGCAGTTAGACTTGTAGAGGCAATAATAACAGCGCCAGCTTTTGTATCGGATAGCTGCTGGCTGTATTTTTTATTTGCTAAGAATGCAATCTGTTGATCATTAGCGTTAGATAATGTCGCAAGGGAATGGATGACATAAGATTCATCACCATGCACCTCAGCACCAATTTTTTCGGCTAGTTGTTTGAGAGTATAAGACATAAACACTTAATATTGTTATGGAGGCTAATATCAGCATAACTGGAAAAGAAGTTAAAACCAATATGATTTTTTTAGGTACGAAAAAAAACTTGCAACTAGTATTATAAATAATAATTGCAAGTTTTATAGTGATAATGACAGTCTAGCCCATTATCTTAAATAATTATGTGATCTAGTTAAGTTTACTAACCTGTTCTACCACTTCTTGTGTGATAATTGAGTCTGGCTTAGCAAAAACAACAGCTTGCTGTTCTAAAACAAGATCATACTTACCTTTCGCTGCTATAGTGTCGATAGCTTGACGTACCAATGCAACAATTTTGTTTGTTTCTTCATTTTTACGTAAACCCGTAGCTTGCTGGAACGCTTTACCTTTAACTTGATAGTCTTGGTATAAAGCGGCTATTTGGGCTTCAAGCTCTGCTTTTTGTTTGTCACTCATCAATAAAGCTTCTTTGCTTTTCTTTTCTTGATAATATTTAATATCTTTCTCTAATTGTGCCAAGACAGCTTTATCATCTTTAAACTCATTCTCTAACTTTTGCATTACGGTTGCTGATTGCGGAATTTTCCCCATAATTTCTTGGAAATTAACCACTGCAATTTTCTGATCTGCAGCCATAACCGAACTTGCAAATAACAAACTAGACGCTACTGCTGTACAAGCAACTGTTTTAATGAATTTATTCAATTTTATCTCCAAAATATTATTTCTATGTAACTTTTGTAAAGTTACATTAATTTTTATAATTATGATGTATTTGCTATGGGGGCAAAATTTTATAATTAAACCCCTCAGCATAATTTTATTTAAATAATCAATAGAACTTTGTATTAAAAAGTTTTACCAATATTAAAGCTAAAGAATTCTTTCTTATCACCTTTTTCTGACTTCAATGCTTTCGCAAAACTAAAAATCATTGGACCCATAGGTGATAACCATTGAACAGATAAACCAGCAGAACTTCTATAACGACCGATATCTGAATAATCATCAATTTTATCAAATTCAAGAGAAGCTAGATCGGTATAGTCATCTAAGTTAAATTCTGTATCCCATACATTACCTGCATCAATAAAGAAGCTAGTACGAACACTATTAGAGTAACCTTCATCCAAAAATGGAGTAGGTACAATAAGCTCGATTCCAGCGACAATTATTGCATTACCACCAACAGATCGTGGTGATATATCAATAATATCGTGATCTGTTCCTAAACAACAACTAATTCCGGTTTCTACAGGATCTGGTGAACCATCAGTAGCTGTTGCTCTTCGGAATACAGCACGTGGGCCAACAATATTATTCTCAAATCCACGTAAAGTATCACTTCCCCCAGCTCTAAAGTTCTCCCAAAAAGGAAGTATTTGATCATTGCCATCTAATGTGCCGTAACCATTCCCATAACCAGCGTTGAAACGTGTTAATACTGTCCAGCTCTGATCTCGTGTTAATGGAAAATACCATTTAGAGTCTAAATTGATTTTAAAATAATTTACATCTGAGTTAGGTGTAGTCATTTTGTACGTTAAACTTTGACTAGATCCATCAGTTGGAAACGTACCTCTGTTTAAAGTAGAGCGAGAAATTGCAGCTGATAAATCAAAGCTTTCAAAAGCTAGTCCACCATCAGGATCATTAGGATCAGAATATATTTCGTAAAACTGTTGAATTTGTTCATAAGTTTGTAAACGTGTAATACCATTATGTTTCCAACCTACACCAAAGTTCAATCGAACATATTCATTGATAGGAAAACCTAAGTTTACTCCTACACCATAAGTTTGATTATTATATTCAACTAAATTTGCGTTACCTGCATCAAATTCACTGTAATAAAGCTGTCCACCTAAAGAAACAGCATCAATAGTGAAATAGGGATCGGTATAAGAAATGCTGGCACTTTTCTGATAGCTCATCGTATTTACATTAAATGCTAATCGATTACCTGTACCTAAAAAGTTATTCTGTTGAATACCGGCACTTAAACTTAAATTAGTTGTAGAGCCATAACCTACACCAGCGGTAAAAGATCCTGAAGGTTGTTCTTTTACTGAAAAATCAATATCAACTAAATCATCTTCACCTGGTACTTGTTTTGTTTCGAATTCAACTTCTTCAAGATAAGGTAAACGCTGAAGCCACGCTTTTGAATTTTCAGCGGCATTATTAGATAACCAAGCCCCTTCCATTTGACGCATTTCACGGCGTAAAACCTTGTCTGCAGTGACAGAGTTTCCACTAAAATTAATACGATTTACATAAACACGCTTTCCGGGATCTATAGAAATAGTAAGTTTTACTGTTTTATCTTCTTCGTTAATTTCAGGAATAGCATGTACTTTAGGGTAAGCATAACCATAACGGCCAAGGAAACGGCTTATACTTTCCTCTGTGTATGTTACTTCTGCGCCATTGTAAAGTTTACCAGGGCGCAAAGGATTAATTGCTCTTATAGTTCGTTCAAATCCGGCCATATCGCCAGAAAAATCAATTTCACTGACTTTAAATTGATCACCTTCAGTGACATTTAATGCAATGTATACCGCTTTTTTATCCGGTGTCATTGATACTTGCGTAGAGTCAACTTTATATTGTAAATAGCCACGGTCTAAATAGTAACTTTTGATCGTTTCAACATCACCTTGCAAGGTTTGTTTTTGATAACGATCTTGGGCCATAACGTCCCACCATGGAGAATCGTATGTTAGCTCTATTCGTTCAAGAAGCTCTTCGTCTGAAAATATCTCATTACCAACAATATTAATTTGCTCTATTGCTGCGGCATCTCCTTCAGTAAAAACAAAATTAATATTCACACGATTTCGCGGTAAATTAATTATTGTTGCTTTAACATCTGCATTATATTTTCCAACACTATGATAGAAATCTTCTAAACCAATTTCAATACCAGAGATAATAGTCATATCGAGCGTTTCACCAGCTCTAATATTACTGCCATCAAGACTATCAACTAATTGCTCATCTTTTAAATCGTTATTACCCTCAAAAGTAATTTCACTGATCGTTGAACGCTCTTTAACACGATATGTGATCTTATTACCTTCACGATAAACAACAACATCACTAAAATGCCCGGATTTATAGAGAGATTTTATTGACTGAGAAATACGAAATTTATTCATCGTATCACCCGTATTAAAAGGGATATGAGTCAAAGCGGCACCCAGTGCGACTCGTTGTAACCCTTTTATTTGAATATCTTCTACTTGAAATTCTTCAGAGGCTTGAACTGTTGTACCTAAGGCACCTAATAATACCGCAAGGGCAATTTTTTTAATTATCATAAATGCTAACTTTTATTACTTCTTTTGTTATAACCGCGAAAAATCGTTAAATAATGCGATACTCATTAAGCCTAGAAGGGCTAGTGTACCAAACTTAAAACCTATTTCTTGTATTTTTTCTGGTACGGGCTTCCCTGTGACTATTTCCACAAGGTAATAAAACAAATGCCCGCCATCAAGTACTGGTAAAGGTAATAAATTGATTATCCCTAGGTTGATGCTTATTAAAGCGAGAAAACCTAGAAAATATACCAAACCATATTGTGCACTACTTCCTGCTCCTTGTGCGATAGAAATAGGCCCACTTAAATTTTTAACAGAAACATCACCTGTTATCAGTTTGCCTATCATGTCAAAACTCAACACCACTAAATTCCAACTACGCTGTAAACTTTGTCCTAATGATTCGACAACACCATAACGTAGATCAAATAAATACTCTTTTGGGTAAGGTTCAGACTTAGGAACCACACCTAAATAACCTATCGCTTTGCCAGAACGCTCAACTAAAGAGGGCGTAACAGATATGTTTTGATTATCACCACTTCTTTCGACGACTAAATTAACGTTTTGTTCCGGAAGCTGACTAATTTTTTTTGAAAACATTGTCCAGTCACCATTTATGCTTTCATTATTTATACTAATTAACTTATCTTGAACTTTTAGGCCTGCTTTATCTGCAGCACTACCTTCTTCAATGTAAGCTAACTCGGCATAAATTTTTGTTCTATATGGGGCGATTCCTAAACTACTAATCGCTGATTCTTTATCAGGAGAAAAATTCCAGACAGAGGCATCTAAAAGATAAGTTTTAGGCGACGCACTATCTTTTTCTTTTGTCATTATCGTAAAACTGGTCTCTCCGATTTGGGAGACTATAGCTAAATTCACATCTTGCCAATCAAGTGTTTTTTGACCAGCGACTTCAATAATTTGACTGTTACTTGTAATATTTGCTTTATGAGCAATTGATTCTGGTGTTATTTCACCAATAATCGGTTTGACGCTAGGAACACCAATAAGAAACATTAAATAGAAAGCAAAAATTGCAAAAGCAAAATTAGCAAAAGGACCAGCGGCAATTATCGCTATGCGTTGATAAACCGTTTTATTATTAAAGGTCTTGTGTAAGTCTTCAGGTTGGACGTCATCAACACGACCATCGAGCATTTTAACGTAACCACCTAATGGTATTAAGGCAATAACAAATTCAGTACCTTCTTTGTTGACCTTTTTCCAAAGTACTTTACCAAAACCGATTGAAAATCGTTCCACTTGTACGCCGTTTCTTTTAGCGACCCAATAGTGTCCATATTCATGAATGGTGATTAATATACCTAAAGCAACAACAAAAGAAGCTAAGTTCCAAAAAAAGTCAAACAACTAATTACACCCTTCTCTTTTATCTTTATTAACCACTTCGTCACTCACTTGCTGATAATGGCTTTCAACTAAATTACGCGAAAATACTCGAACACGTGTATCGAGTGTTACAACATCATCAATTGATGTCACCCTTTCTGAGACAAATTTATTCACAGAAGTTTCATTTATTTTCGCAATATCGGTAAATTTAATTTTATCGTTCAAAAAAGCATCAACAGCAACTTCATTAGCTGCATTTAAAGCTGTACATGCGCCTTGGCCACTTTTACATGCTTTTATAGCCAGCTTCAAATTTGGATATTTTTCATAATCTACATCTTCAAATTCAAAAGATTTTGTATTGAAAAAGTCTAAAGGTTCAACACCAGAATCAATCCTATTAGGAAAGGCTAACGCGTGAGCGATAGGAGTTCTCATGTCAGGATTACCCATTTGAGCGATCACAGAACCGTCTTTATATTGCACCATTGAATGAATAGTACTTTGCGGATGTAAAACCACTTGGATATCTTCAGGGTCTATATTAAACAGCCATTTAGCTTCAATAAATTCTAGGCCTTTGTTCATCATAGTGGCAGAGTCTACTGAAATCTTTCGCCCCATATCCCAGTTCGGATGATCACATGCTTGATCTGGAGTTACGTGCTCTAATTGCTCTATGGTAAAGGTTCTAAACGGACCACCTGACCCAGTTAACAATATTTTACTTACACCGTTATGAGGTAAGTCACATCGTCCTGGATTTTCTTGAGCATTTGGAGGTAAACACTGAAAAATTGCATTATGTTCACTGTCAATTGGCAATAATTCAGCACCATATTTTTCAACAGCATCTATGAATAAAGCTCCTGAAGTAACTAAAGCTTCTTTATTTGCGAGGAGTACGCGTTTTCCAGCTTTTACTGCGGCCATTGTTGGCAATAGTCCAGATGCTCCAACAATAGCAGCCATAACAGTATCGTTAGTAGTTGCTTGTGCAATATCAATAAGTCCCTGCTTGCCACTAAGAACTTGAATAGCGTGAAGACCTTTGCAACGGAGTTTATCTTTCAACTCTTGAGCTGCATTATCATCAACCATAACGACAATGCTTGGATTGAACTCCTGACATTGAGCTAACATTTCATCAACACGTGTATTTGCTGATAAGCTCTCAATCGAAAATAGTGTTGGATGAAGTCTTACAACCTCTAATGTACTAACGCCAATAGAGCCCGTTGAGCCTAATACACAAAGTTTACGCATTGTTAATTTTCAACCTACTGCCAACCTAATAATGCATAACACAATGCATAAACAGGTGCTGTAGCCGTTAAACTGTCAATTCTGTCTAATATGCCACCGTGACCAGGTAAAATTGATCCACTGTCTTTTATGCCAGCTTGGCGTTTAAACATGCTTTCATTTAAATCACCTAAAACCGATACGGTAGTAATAATGCCTGTAACAATTAAAGCTAACGTAAACTGATGAGCTTGCCATTGGAGAGAGTAACCCGCTATTGCTATAAATATACAAGCACATACAACACCACCAATAAAACCTTCTAAGGTTTTACCTGGGCTAACATTTGGTAAAAGTTTATGTTTACCTATAGATTTACCAACGAAATAAGCACCAACATCTGCGCTCCATACCATTAGAAATAGGAACATAATAAGTTGAGCACCATTATAGGGATCTTGAGTATATTCATTACTGCGAAGTACCATGAATGCAAGCCAAGTAGGAATAAGCGTTAACCAACCAAATACACCTCTGATTGAGCGATGGCTTGACCAAAATTTACTATAACGAGGGTAAAGGAAAGTCAGGGTTGCTGATAAAATCCACCAAGCAACAGCAATCCATAAAACTAAGGATACACCTGAATGTAATTCGCCATTAGCTGACCATAATTGTTGTAAAGGTAGGATGTACCAGAGAGCGGAAATAAGGACGATAGTAGCAGATACAAAAGCAAGGCGACGACGTTTGTTAGCAAAGCCCATTAATGGCCCCCACTCCCATGCACCGATGGCCATTACGGCCATAAATAACAACGCAAATTTATCTAAAGGTAGATAGAAAATTGCGGATATAGCTAATGGCGCTAATATAACAGCTGTAATAATTCTTTGTTTTAACAATGGATACCCTTTTGAATGATATTTTTATAGTTATTATTAGTAATATTAAAACTTAATTTTTTATAATTTTACTTGTTCACCAGTCTGACCAAAACGACGCTCTCTTTGATCATAACAATAAATAGCGGCATTAAATGCTTCTTCATCGAAATCTGGCCAAAGCGTATCAGTAAAATAAAGTTCTGCGTAAGCTGCTTGCCATAATAGAAAGTTGCTAATGCGGAAGTCACCGCCAGTACGAATAAGCAGATCAAGTTCAGGTAAATTCGCTAAGCAAGTATGCTCATTAATAGTTTCTTCAGTAATATCATCAACACTAAGCGTATTCTTGGCTACTTTTTCAGCGACTATTTTTGCAGCATTGGCTATGTCCCAACGGCCACCATAGTTAGCAGCAACAGACAATACCATACCTTTATTGTTTGAGGTTAAATCTTCTGAAACTTTTATTTTTTTCTGTAATTTATCGGAAAAACGTGAAATATCACCAATGACTTGAAAACGCACCTCGTTTTTATGCAGTTTCTTCACTTCTCGTGTTAACACAAACATAAAAAGATCCATTAGCACACTGACTTCTTGTTCTGGTCTTTGCCAATTTTCACTACTAAAAGCGAAGAGTGTTAATGCTTTTACACCCTGTTTTATCGCTGTACTAACTGATGTACGAACAGATTCTACACCCGACTTATGACCTGCAACACGTGACTTTCCACGTTGCTGAGCCCAACGACCGTTGCCATCCATAATGATTGCAACATGTTGTGGTACTTTTATCGGGTGTTCATTAATTGCTTCAGTCATAAGTTTTCCGTTCTTCTTTTCAAGCTATCTCTAAATTTTTCTATAAAAAAACCGTAGTCTGATTTAAATACTACGGCTTATTTATATCGGAAAAATGAGTTAGATTTCCATTAACTCTTTTTCTTTAATTGATAAAATGTCATCAACTTGCTTAACATAAGTATCAGTCAATTTTTGAATGTCATCTTCTGATTGATGCATTTCATCGTCACTGATATCTTTTTCTTTATTCAACGATTTAACATCTGAATTAGCATCGCGACGAATATTACGAATGGCTATTTTACCGTTTTCAGCTTCGTTTTTAACAACTTTAACCAAGTCCTTACGACGTTCTTCAGTTAAAGGTGGTAAAGGAATACGAATAAGCGTGCCTTGAGATGAAGGGTTTAAGCCTAAATCAGATTTTAAAATTGCTTTTTCAACAGCGCCAATCATACCTTTATCAAAAACGGTAATCGCTAAAGTGCGGGCGTCAGGTGTTGCAATATTGCCCACTTGGCTTAATGGTGTATCCATACCGTAATAATCAACAACAATATTATCAAGTAAAGAGCGATGTGCTCGACCTGTTCTTACTTTGTTTAAATTGCTTTTTAATGATTCGATAGTTTTGCCCATACGTTCTTGAGCGTCTTGCTTTATTTCATTTATCACGTTGAATTTCCTTTAAATCAAAAATTAAACTAAATTTTCGCTATGATCGATAGTTGTGCCTTCGTCACCACCCATCACTACTTCTTTTAATGCGCCTGGCTTATTCATGTTAAAAACACGAATAGTCATACTGTGATCACGAGCTAGCGTGAATGCTGCTAGGTCCATCACTTTAAGTTCTTTTTCTAACACTTCGTCATAGCTTAACTGGCTATATAACGTAGCATCTGGATTTTTAACCGGATCATCTGAATAGATGCCGTCCACTTTTGTTGCTTTTAATACAACATCAGCTTCAATTTCAATACCACGTAGACACGCAGCAGAATCTGTAGTGAAAAAAGGATTACCTGTACCCGCACTAAATATAACAACACGGCCAGATTTTAACAAACTGATGCCTTCAGCCCAGTTATAACGGTCACAAACACCTGCTAAATCAATTGCAGACATTAATTTAGCATTCACAAATGCACGGTGTAATGCGTCACGCATTGCCAAGCCATTCATCACGGTTGCTAACATGCCCATTTGATCACCAACAACACGATTCATGCCTGCTTCAGCAAGACCTGCACCACGAAATAGATTACCACCACCAATAACTAAACCTACTTGAATGCCCATCTCAATAAGCTCTTTGATTTCCTGAGCCATACGATCCAAAACTTTTGGGTCAATACCGAAACCCTCTTCACCCATAAGTGCTTCACCACTAAGTTTTAATAAAATTCGACGATATATTGGTTTTGGACTGATGCTCATAAAAACATTCCTGTATTTTGTCTAAAAATAGGCGAAAAAAAATAGCCGTGATCAATTTGACCGCGGCTATTTTAGTACGTTTAGCTAACTATCGAAAGTCTAAACTGAAAAAAGAACTCTATTACTGAGTTAAATGCTTAAAAATTAAGCTTTTGCAGCAGCAATTTGTGCTTCAACTTCAGCAGCAAAATCTTCTTCTTTCTTAGCAATGCCTTCACCAACTTCTAAACGAACGAAGCTAGAAACTGTAATACCTTTCTCTTTAAGAACAACACCAACAGTTTTCTTAGGTTCCATGATGAATGCTTGACCAGTTAAAGCAATTTCACCAGTAAACTTCTTCATACGACCGATGATGATTTTTTCAAGCAATTCAACAGGCTTTTTCTTGTTATCTTCAAGCGCATCGTTTTCAGCTTTTAAGATATCAAGCTGAATACGTTGTTCATTTTCTATTACACTAGCAGAAACATCTTCTGGTGCTAAGAATTCAGGCTTGCTTGCAGCAACGTGCATAGCGATATGCTTTAATGATTCAGCATCGCCTTCACCAGCAACAACAACACCAATAGTGCCGCCATGGCTATATGAAGCCAATACAGAACCTTCAACATATGAAACACGACGTATATTGATGTTTTCACCAATTTTAGTAACAAGTGTAATACGCTGTTCTTCGAATTGAGCTTGTAACTCTTCGATAGTAGCTTTTGAAGCTAAAGCAGCATCAGCAACGTCGTTAGCAAAACCTAAGAAGTTTGAATCTTTTGCAACGAAGTCAGTTTGACAGTTAACTTCAAGTAATGCAGCAACGCCATCAGCACTTTTAATTAAAATAGTACCTTCAGCAGCGATGTTACCGGCTTTTTTAGCCGCTTTTGCTTGACCGTTCTTACGCATATTTTCAATCGCAAGTTCCATGTCGCCTTCAGCTTCTTGTAAAGCTTTTTTACAATCCATCATGCCCGCAGCTGTGCGTTCACGAAGTTCTTTTACCATTGCAGCAGTAATTACCATGAGAAAATTCCTCAATTATTGTTATCCCCTAAACTATTAAAAGCAGGGCATAAATATTAATATGTTGCCACAAGCGCTTAAACGCATGTGGCAATAGCAAAAAAAGTTATGAAAAACTGAAATTATTCAGCTTCTACAAAACCGTCTTTTTCAGCTTGAACTACGATGTTCTTTTCACGACCTTCTAAAACTGCGTTAGCTGCAGAATCAGTGTATAAAGTCACGGCACGAATTGCATCGTCGTTACCCGGGATAATGAAATCAATGTTATCTGGGTTTGAGTTTGTATCAACTACAGATATTACTGGAATACCTAAGTTTTTAGCTTCTTTAATAGAAATGTGTTCATGATCAGCATCAATGATGAATAAAACGTCAGGTAAACCACCCATGTTTTTAATTCCACCAAGACTTTTGTCAAGTTTTTCCATTTCACGAGTACGCATTAAAGCTTCTTTTTTAGTAAGCGCTTCAAAAGTACCGTCAGAGCTTTGTGCTTCAAGATCTTTTAAACGTTTAATTGATTGACGAACTGTTTTCCAGTTAGTCAACATACCACCTAACCAACGGTGATTAACGTAAAATTGGTCACATTTGATAGCAGCATCTTTAATTGCATCGCTTGCAGCGCGCTTAGTACCAACAAATAAAACTTTACCTTTCTTCGAAGAAACACCTGATAAGAAAGCAAGTGCGTCATTGAACATTGGAACAGTTTGTTCAAGGTTGATGATATGAACTTTATCGCGTGAACCAAAAATGTAAGTTTTCATTTTTGGGTTCCAGTAACGGGTTTTGTGACCGAAATGAACACCTGCTTTAAGCATATCGCGCATAGAAACGTTTGGCATGATTTTTCCTTTATTTGGTTTAGGGGGTTAAGCGTTCATACATTCAAATATACCTAACTCTTTATTGTTTGGTTCTTTGTTTAATTCAATTAAACAAATTCAAACTGAGCACCCCAGTATATCCTTAGTAAATGTATGTGAATTTATAATAAGTATTATTATTTTTAATAATACAAGTTTAGGTGCAAAACATCATCGATAACAGTACGTTAGGAAAACCTGATTAAAATGGTTTAACACCATATAAAATCATAATCAAAAAACACAATATTCAACCGATAAATTTAGCGCGCACTTTATACCATAAAAATATGTAATAAGCTAGAAACCAAGTCAAAAAGGAATAGATACATTGTTACTTTTTCTAGAATTGTATTATTTTAGTGGGATAATTTTATCGTTCGCGCTAAAATTAGCGTCATTATATTTTGATTCAATATTTGACTTAACATTACGGCGATAAACCACCATGTCTACTGAACTCTTTTTTATTTATGACACTCACTGCCCTTGGAGCTTTGCAGCAACTTCTTTAGTGAAAGAAATTGCGAATGCTTTTCCAGATATCAATTTAAATTTATGGCACAGTGCACATTACGAAGGTGATGAAAAAGTCAGTCGAAAAACAGTTGATGCTGTTGAAGATGACGCTGGCATTGAATTCACAAATGAATACATTAAAACAATCAATATTGAGAAAGATTCAACATTAAGTGCAAACCTACTTGGTTGGGTTAGTCAAAAGGTGCCGCACCTTACTTTAGATCTTTTGCAAGCCATTCAAAAACAGCATTTTGAACAAGGCACAGCTTTCACACATGAAAGCGATTTCCAATCAATCATTGAAACACTTAAGTTATCCCCTCCCGGCAAAGTGTTTAAAGAAGGTAAAATAGCTAAAGAAGCAGAATTTACTTTGCAAGAGATTCACGATTTTCAAGAGTTTATTGGTACAAAAGCAATTCCAGCACTATTAATTGCTCATAATGAAAACCTAACCTTGTTGCAACATAATTTATATTTACAAGACCCTAGTGCTATTATAGAAGCTGTTGAGCTTGAAATAGCAAAAGACTAGACATTAGACAATAACAGTACTTTTAGGCAAAATAACGTCTAATGCATAAACATTAAAATAATTGAGGAATAAATGGGTATTACAATCAAAACTCAGGAAGAAATAGAAAAAATGCGAATTGCTGGAAAACTTGCGGCTGACGTATTAGAAATGGTCACACCACATGTTAAAGCAGGTGTCACAACAAATGAGTTGAATACCCTATGTGCTGAATATACCGAAAAAGTACAAAATGCCATTTCAGCACCACTTAATTACCATGGCTTTCCTAAATCTATCTGTACATCTGTCAATCATGTTGTTTGTCACGGTATTCCTAACGATACACCATTAGTAGACGGTGACATTGTTAATATGGATATTACCGTTATTAAGGATGGGTACCATGGCGATACCAGTAAAATGTTTCTAATTGGTGAAGTTAGCCTTGAAGACAATCGTTTATGTCGTATTACCAGAGAAGCTTTATATGTAGGTTTGAAAAAAGTAAAACCTGGTAACACCTTTGGTGAAATTGGTACCGCGATTCAGAAATTCTTGAAGAAATCTGGCCGTTACTCAATAGTAAAAGAATATTGCGGACACGGTATTGGTAGTGTTTTTCATGAAGAACCACAAATCGTACATTACAAGAATAACGACAAAGAAAAAATGGTTGAAGGTATGTGTTTCACCATCGAACCTATGGTTAATCTTGGCCGCGCCAACACCCTTTTAGACAAAGAAGACAATTGGACTGTTTATACACTTGATGGTAAAAAATCGGCACAGTGGGAACATACACTACTAGTCACTAGAACCGGTTGTGAAATTTTGACACTTCACAACGATGATACTATCCCGAGACATTTACATAATTAATTTTTATAACAAGTTAATCACTACTTTGTATAAAAAGTCTAAGATAGCGATAGACCTTATTTGCTTTTTCATCAAGAAATAAAGCATGATGTCTATCGCCTTCATCTACTGAGTAAAACATTAAGCTATGCAAACCCTGCTCCCTTTAGAATATAGCGACCCTTTAGCCGTTAGCTCTCCTTTTATTTCGACTCAAGAATTTTGTGAACTTAGCCGTAACTTTCAGCAGTGGCAAAAAGACACATTCCCTAATGTAGAAGTATCGATTTTAGTGTCCACACGGGCACAGTTTGTTGACAGTATTCTTAGGAAACTATGGAGCCAACATCATCTAGATGAAGACCAAATTAGCCTACTCGCTGTTGGTGGATATGGCCGAGGAGAATTACATCCTTATTCTGATGTTGATATATTATTACTGACACAGCCAAAAATCACAGATGATTTATCAGAAAAAATATCAGCCTTTATTACCCAGTTATGGGACGTAAAACTAGATATAGGACAAAGTGTTAGAAGTATTAAAGAATGTATTAAACAAGCAAAAAATGACGTTACCGTAGCGACTAACCTTATGGAAATGCGTCAAATTTGTGGCAATGAAGCATTAACTCAAAATTTATACTCTTTGCTAGAAGCTGATAGTTTTTGGACATCAAAAAAGTTCTTTATAGCAAAACGTGATGAACAACATGAGCGTCACCAGCAATATCATGGGGCATCGTATACCCTAGAACCAAATTTAAAAGCCAACCCTGGAGGCTTGCGTGATATTCAAACAATTGCTTGGGTTGCAAAACATCATTTTTCAGCAGACTCTTTAGAAGAACTCGTTGCACATAAATACCTAACACAAAATGAATTTTTTGAATTGTTAGAGTGTCAAGATTATTTATGGAGAATGCGCGCCGCCTTGCACATTATTGCTGGGCGCAGTGAAAATCGTTTATTGTTTGACTACCAACCCGACGTAGCGAAGTTAATGGGCTTTGGTGAAGAAGGAAAGTTGGCAATTGAACGCATGATGCAACGTTTCTTTCGTATTCTTGGCCGTGTTGCCGAGCTTAACAAAATGCTGTTACAGCATTTCGAACATGCCATCATCAAAAAAGATCACCCGATTCAAGAATTGCCACTCAATAAAGATTTCATTATTGTCGACGGTCACATAAATGCCGTTAACGATAGAGTATTCATGAGTTCTGTAAAAATAATGGAAATGTTTTTACTTGTCGCTCAAAACGAAAACATAACCGGTTTGCATCCTAACACACTCAGGTTACTGAGAAATGCACGCAGACGATTGATTTCTGGTTTAATGGATTATGCAGAATGTAGGAAGATTTTCGTTGAAATAATGAAGCATCCTAATGGTCTAGGTCTTACTTTTACATTGATGCACCAGCATTCAATTATTGCTGCTTATTTACCACAGTGGCGTAATATTGTTGGTCAAATGCAGTTCGACTTATTTCATGCATATTCTGTTGATGAGCACAGTTATCGGCTTATTAAAAACCTTCATCGTTTTAGCCTAACAAAATATGACAATGACTTTCCACTTTGCAGTAAAATAATGCAACGTATTCGTAAACCTGAAATTCTTTATATTGCGGGAATTTTTCATGATATTGCTAAAGGGCGTGGCGGCGATCACGCTAAATTAGGTGCAGTTGATGCATTAGAGTTTAGTAAAGTTCATCCAATTAACGACCATGATGGAAGAATGATCGCTTGGTTGGTTAAGAATCATTTGTTGATGTCTGTAACAGCTCAACGAAGAGATATTTCAGATTTTGAAGTGATAAAAACTTTTGGTGAGATTGTTAGAGATGAAGCGCACTTAGATTATCTTTATTGTTTAACCGTAGCTGACATGCGCGCAACCAACGAAAGTTTATGGAATAGCTGGAAAGCAAATCTGCTTGAAGAGCTTTACTTTAATACTAAAAGAGCCTTTCGCAGAGGTCTTGAAAAGCAAGTAGATTTACGTTCAAAGATTCGAGAAAATCAAGAAAAAGCGTTAGAAATATTAGCTCAAAAAGAAACGGATATTACAGAAATCAAAAAGTTTTGGAAAAAACTAAAATCCGATTACTTTTCTCGTTATTCACCTGAACAGATTGCTTGGCATAGTCAACACATAATAACACATAGTATCGTTAAACCTCTTGTTCTGATAAGCCCTAAGCCTTATCGTGGCGGGACAGAAATATTTATTTATACAAAAGCTTCTCTTAATATTTTTGCTAAAATTGTGACCTTACTTGATGCAAAACGCCTATCAATTCACGATGCTAAAATAATTAGCAGTAAGAAAGGTTACACATTAAATACTTTTGTCGTTCTTGATAAAAAGAATAAGGCTATAACTGATTCTCATCGCGCATTAGATATAACAAGAACACTGACAAAGTCATTAATGAAGCCATCACAGAAGATAAAGAATAAGGCAGCACCAGCCTACATTGATAACTTCAAGATACCGACTAAAGTAAGTTTTATTAAAACAGCAACAGAAAAAAACACATTGTTAGAAATAATTGCACTTGATCACCCTGGGCTTTTAGCTAAATTTGCGAACATTTTTCAACGCTGTCAAATAAGCATTCATTCTGCAAAAATCACCACCTTTGGTGAAAAGGCAGAAGATGTATTTACTGTTTCAAATGCCGATAATTTGGCATTAACGCTAGAGCAACAAGAGCAACTTTCAGCTATGTTATGTGATAAACCACTTAACGAGTAAAAATTTAAAATAAAAGAATAGGAAATAACATGTCAAACCTACAGAGCATCATAGAACAAGCTTTTGAAGACAGAATGAGCATAACACCCAAAACAGTTTCAGCTGAAATAAAACAAGCCGTTTTAGATGCATTAGCTGCATTAAATGATGGTTCAGCACGTGTTGCAGAAAAAGTAGCTGGCGAATGGGTTGTTCACCAGTGGCTTAAAAAAGCCGTTTTACTCTCATTTAGAATTTGGGACAACGAAGTCATAGATGGCGCTGAAAGCACCTTTTTCGATAAAGTTCCTATGAAGTATACTGATTATAAACAAGCAGACTTTGAAGCAGATGGCGTTCGCGTAGTACCGGGAGCATCAGTACGTACAGGTAGTTTCATCGGCAAAAATGTTGTGGTAATGCCAAGCTTTGTTAATATTGGCGCTTTTGTTGATGAAGGTTGTATGGTTGATGCATGGGCAACGGTAGGCTCGTGTGCTCAAATTGGTAAGAATGTACACTTGTCTGGTGGCGTTGGTATTGGTGGTGTTTTAGAGCCACTACAGGCCGGCCCAACGATTATTGAAGACAACTGTTTTATTGGTGCTCGTTCAGAAATTGTTGAAGGCGTTGTTGTTGAAGAAGGCGCTGTTATTTCTATGGGTGTTTATATTGGCCAAAGTACCAGAATATTTGACCGTGAAACAGGTGAAGTGCATTACGGGCGTGTACCAGCAGGTTCGGTTGTTGTTCCAGGTAACCTACCATCGAAATGTGGTACTTACAGTTTGTACGCTGCAATTATCGTTAAGAAAGTAGATGCAAAAACACGGGCAAAAGTAGGCATAAACGCTTTGCTTCGTTCGGTATCTGAAGAATAAAAAATTAAAGACTTTTCTACGAATAGCGGTGATTTTATCACCGCTATTTTTTTGACACGTAATAGTTTTATTGCATATCCCCTAAGTCAAATCGATTCAAACCACTAAAAAACACGCATTAAGACAAATATAAATTTCACATATATAACAGTCTGTTAATTGATTTATTTTCATTTCAATTTAACGATTAAGAACTCATAAATAGACTTGGCATAGCATTTGCCATCTACATGTATCGCTTATTTTATTATTGACTGATTATGAAAAACTTTCTAACGCTACTTGTTATTCTCTTTACTTTATTAATGACTGCTTGCAGCTCTAAACCAGAAGTTGAGATCGTAAAAAAGCCGTTGCTTTCTGATCATCATTTAATGATGTCATTACTTAATCGTCCTGTTACAGAAGATCAAAAAATGATGTTAGCATTTGCAAAACAACGTGAAAGTTATAGTAGTGATATGTTTGTGAACGCTGTAAGTATTAGAGGTCCAAAAGAAAGCGACATTGATACCAGCAGAGTTCAACATGTCTATGCTGCATTAATAGAAAGAGACGTTAACTCTGTTAGCATAATAGCCGCTGAGTAATTAAACTAATTTTAAGTGCGGTACATATTATTCAATTAATTCATTAATTGTACTTCTACCCCAAGACAACTCATCAAAGACCTGCAACCATTGCTGGTCAAATTCAGCACTAATTTTTACTGATACTTTGGTTATTGGGTGAATAAATTCAATTTTTTTAGCCATTAACATCAATCGTTTAAAACCAAAATGTTCAATAAAAAAAGGGTTCTGTTTGTTATCACCATAATTAATATCACCAATAATGGGATGACGTAAATGTGCTAAATGTCGTCGAATTTGATGCCTTCTCCCCGTTACTGGCATACATTTAATCAATGAATAACGAACACTATCAAACTTCCCTACCGGTTTGGGTAAACTCGCCGTTAATAAAGATTCATAATGAGTAACAGCATCTTGTGGTGCTTTATCTAAACTGACATTTTTATCACCTAACTTATCCAGTTTTTCTTTAAGTGGATAATCGATTTCGCTACTATCAAGCAAATGACCACGCGTTAAGGCAAAATAAGTTTTTTGAATAGCTTTATCCGTAAAAGCTTGCCCCATCAAACGAGCAACTTCTTCATTAAGACCAAAAAGTAATATTCCTGATGTAGGTCGATCTAATCGATGAAGCGGGTAAACGTATTGGCCAATTTGGTCACGTACTAATTGTAAAGCAAAGTATATTTCGTCTTTATCCATATAACTCCTATGAACAAACAATCCTGCAGGTTTGTCAACCGCTACGATATATTCGTCTTGATATAATATCGTTAAAATGGGTTTTTCATCAAAAGGCATGATTATCTCGAGTTAATTATCAGTGATGCATAAAAGCAAATAGTATTGATCTGTTATTATCTCTATAATGCCGACATTATTCGATTATTATTTTATTTATTATTTGGCTATGAGCACTATTTCATCAATCTCTGAATTATTAACACTTTCTGGATCTCAATATAGAGTTTTCGATATTGGACGAAAAATAGATAAATTATCAAAAGAAACGTTTATTAAAGTTGAAGCGAATCAAATCCCCTATCCATTTCCATCTCAAGGACATGCATTTCTTGCGATAACGTTTTGGCAAAAACAAAATTCACAGCCTTATTTATGGTTTGTAAAATTCCCACTTGATGAAAGAGGTTTACTTAATCTTGTAGCAAGGGACCACTTTATTGCCATTATTATTGAAGCATTAGGGGCTGAACTCGACACAACGCCCAATGAAAAACAAGAAGAATTACTAAAAAGTAACCCTTATCATTTTACACCACCACAATACAAATTAGCCTATTTGAATAGTTTGATATCTGTAGAAACAAACAACAAGAATAGCCAGTATTTCGCGGGGGCATTAAGTTATTTGGCAGGGGAAAATAATTGGCAAGATTGGCAAAATGTTGGTGTACAAGGTTTAAATGACTTTGCTGTACGTTTATCTGATAAATCAACGCAAAAAACATTACTGAACGCTTTACCAAATCTACCTCAACCGGTTTTACACCCCTTATGTTCGGCATTAGAAAATGTAAAATTACCTGTTGATGTTATTGATGTTCTTATCGCAAAATTTGAACATAACGTGATATCTAAAGATAACAGTCAAACTGCTGAGCTTAGTTTTTTATTGCGTAGCTTATCATCAAGTTGCGAACACCCTCATGTTGTTAGATTTATTGACTCGCTTATTATCCAACCTTCATCCGATGCATTTTTCTCTGAAGAAATAGCCATAGTAATAGCAGGAAGATGTTGGCAAGTTTTTAGTAATGAGCAGCAAATCATGACATTTTTTGAGTCCTTAATAGCTCAACAAGAAATTGAAGTATTTCAAGCTATTTTCAAAGATCTTGTTGCTATTCCTTCTTTACGTCCTTTAATATTCCAATGTATGAGATCACCAAACCGAAGCGATGAATTAAGTAAAGCCATTGGTATGTTATTTCAACGCTAACTATAGAGAGCTCTAATGGAAAATATATATTTATTACTGATTGTTTGTTTATTTTTGTGGTATTTCATTTATCTACGAAAAGTATCAGAATTTGCTTTACGTCACATCAAGCAATATTGTGAAAAAGATGCATTACAATTCATTTCACTTTCTCGAAGCTCAAGTAAGTTAAGATTTAGCAAAGCTCTAGGCCCTCATTGGATCAGCACATTTGACTTTGAATTTAGTGGAGATAGAGAATCAAGTTATCAGGGGCAGGCAACATTATGTGGTTACAAGCTCGATAGTATTCATGTTCCTATGTATAAAATTTAATAATTCAAAACCGTTAAAATAAACTTATATTCAAACAAAAAAATGCCGTACAACATTGTTGAACGGCATTCTTATTTCTATTGTTTTAAATTCACATAAACGCGTAATAAATAGCGTAAACGTTTTATCTTAATCAACAGAAGTAATGTTTTGTGCGATTTGTTTAGAAAGTGCTGATAGCGCATCAACAACTTTGAAACTTGCATTTTCCATATCAGCCAGGGCTTTTACAGCACGTTCATTGTCACCAGCAGCATGAGCTTTCAATGCATCAATACCATGGCTATGAACAGCAACATGAGGCGACTCAATTTGTTTAAATACACTTTGATTAGCATATTTTTCAGCTCCTTCACCTTGATAAAACCATTTTCCTAGACGACACATAGTGTGGTCAGAAAAGTCAGCTGCCGTTTTATCCGACATGCCTAACATCACTTTATATACATCAAGCTTCCAAACAACATGATCCATTTTGACCGTTTGTAAGAAAGAATCTGCAGTCGTATTAGTAATAACGGAATACATGTTTTTTGATAAAGCGACGATTTGTTTCGCGGTTCCTTCGATGGAAGAGGTACTCTCACTTATTTCTTCACTCTTATCTCCAACATGGCTGATTCCGCTGATCACATCACCCATTTGAGTATTTACTTGCTCAATAAGATTAGAAATTTCATTAGAGGCTTCTGCAGAGCGCTGTGCTAATGTTCTAACTTCATCGGCTACAACAGCGAAACCTCGACCTTGTTCGCCTGCTCTAGCGGCTTCTATAGCTGCATTTAAGGCTAACAGGTTAGTCTGATCTGAAATCCCCTTGATAATATTTACAAAGTCATTGATACCAGATGTCACAGTTTTTAATTGGTCTGCTGATGTTGAAGCTGCTTGTGTATCAGTAGAAATTTGAGAAGTAGATGCAATTGTACTAGATAACATGTCCATAATTTGATCAAACAACTGCTGAGATGATCGAAATGTATCTCTGTGTTGACTCAAATCAGTAGATGACACAGCGATGTCTTCACGTATATTGTTAACGAGAATAGATGATTGCATCCATAACTTATTCATCTCTTCTTGAGTCCGATAACGGGTAGAGTTATTAGACATATCTTCGGCAAGTTGACCACTTTCACTTTCAGCTGAAGCTAAATCAGATTGTAAGGTTTCAATACGCGTTCTTAATTCATTATTCTCATTTTTCAGACGAATATTTTCTTCTTTATGTTTTGCACCAAAAATCATATTTGTTTACTGCCTTTGATATAAAGTTTTATATATTTAATATATATTAAAAAAGATATATGCATAGATTTATTTACATATATCTGAAATAACACGCTAAATAACAATAATTAGGTAAAATTAATTAACAATACGGAAGTATAGGTAATGATTAAACAAATGAAAATATTTACAGTCTTTTTAATTTTAACAACATCGTTTTCAGGCTACACACTAGACAACGATATTATTGAGGGAATCTCGGCGAAAAATGTTCAACAATTTACTCCACAATTTATTGTTGGCGGTCAACCCAGTGAGCATGATCTGGTAATTCTTTCGAAAAGTGGGATTAAAACTGTAATCAATTTACGTGGCGAAGGTGAGTTTAATGATTTTGATGAAAAATCTAAAGTAGAAGCCTTAGGCATGACATATATCACTATTCCAATTTCTGGATCTTCGGATATTAATCTAGAAAATTTAACGTTATTTTCTAACGCTATTGTGAACCAAGAGGAAGCTTTTGTTCATTGTGCTAGTGGTAACCGTGTCGGTGCCATGTTCGCATTAGATGCACACTTTAACGGCGATAAAAACCTAGAAGAAGCAATTGCGGTTGGGAAAAAGTCAGGTTTAACAAGATTAGAGACTACCGTTCGAAAAGTTATTATCAATAAAAAACAGAATCATAAATAATCGCAATATCCTTAATTGATTAAGAGGTACTAGCTACCCATTAAAAGGGTTAGCCAAACAAGACAATAAGTAACATAAACTTATTAGATATTTAAGTCCTCATAATGAGTGATATTAAGTAATGAATTCTGCATAAAAAAAGCTCAAGACTTGCTTGAGCTTTTTTCATTAATTAACATGAGGTTAATTAGAAAGGCATTTTCATCCCTGGGGGTAATTGCATTCCACCAGTTAAAGCACCCATTTTTTCTTTATTTTGTTCTTCTACACGACGAACAGCATCGTTAAATGCAGCTGAAATCAAATCTTCAAGCATATCTTTATCGTCTTCCATCAAGCTATCGTCAATTTCTACACGACGTACACTGTGTCCGCCTGTCATAGTAACCTTAACCATACCAGCGCCTGACTCACCAATAACTTCCATTTTAGCTAATTGCTCTTGAGCTTTAGCCATTTTTTCTTGCATTTGTTGGGCTTGTTTCATTAAATTGCCCATTCCGCCTTTCATCATAATATTTTCTCCAAAGTTCTGTTGCCGCCAAAGATAGAGCTTAACGCGACAAATATCAAGTAGCAGTTATAGCGCTACAATTGTATTTTCATCTAATTCTGCTTGAAAATGAGCTTTCAAACCAATAATTATCTCATCATTTTCTAGTAATTCTTTCGCATAATCATATCGCTTATCATTAATATGCGATTGAATCTTATAAGGGTCATGGGATGTTTCATCCACAATTGTTAATTCTACAGTAACTTGTCGCTTCAAAAAATCTGAAATGCACTGTTCTAGTTTTTTATGAGCAACGTCACTATTTAAATGCTTTGTAGCTTGATCTAAATTAAGTAATAACAAATCGTCAGTAGATTGTTCACTAACGGTTGCGTGTATCGCTAATTGACGCAAACGACCCGTTAATGACATAGCATCAATCATGTTTGCCCATTTATCGACTTGATTGGCTGAACGAATTTTAGCTGGGTCAATAACACTTACGTCAAAGGCTTGGTCTGAAATCGTTTCTAGCGCAGGAACAATAATTGTAGACTCTTCCTGTGTTTTTAATTCAATCGCGTCAGAACGGTTATTATCTTGACGCCCTTTGACGTCGTCAGACTTTTTTGCAGTATTTTCTAACCCTTTCTTTCGGCTACGCAACATATTCCTTGTTGCTAAAGCTTTTTCAATAGGCGATTGCACCAATGACTCATCAATAGGTGGTGTGTCTATAATTGTATTTTCAGTTACTGAATCTTGAATTGAATTATCGCGCTCAACAGTATTATTCGATGTATTAATATGATCATGGGCAGATAAGACATTAGCATTCGAAAAACTTTCTGGGTCAGCAATAGGGGTAGCAATATCTTCTGGAACTATGATCTCTGCTGTATCTATAGAAACAATTGCTTCAGGGGGGGGAGATATTATTTGTGTTGCTTCAGAAGCGTTTTCAGTTAGTTCATCAGGTATTTCAGTTACAGGAGCAATTTTTTTAGAGGCTAAAGTTACATTTGCTTTATCAATATTAGTTTCATCGAATTGTACATCCTCAAATTCACTCAGTTGGTTCACCGAAGTTTCAGGTAAACTTTGGGCATTCTTTATAGGCGTAAATGCTAACAACCTTAAAAGCAACATGTCGAACGCCGCTTGTTCATCAGCAGCATATGGCAAGTCTTTACGACCATTTAGTACAATTTGATAATAAAGTTGAATGTCATCAGCGCTCATTGCTTGACTGAATTTTTCAACTAATTGATTATGCTCAGGTGATAAATCAAAGTGCTGCCCAATTACTTGTGTCATGGCAACTTGGTGAAGTAGTTGAATGAGTTCTGCCGTTAAACGACTATAATTTGGTGCATAAGAAGCAATGTCTAATGATAGATTCATCAAACCTTTAGGATCTTGTTTCAAAAGTGATATGAGTATTTTATAAACCCAGTTTTGATCAACACCACCCAGCATTTGTTGCACGTTAGATAGAGTAATATCTCCCTGCCCTTGAGCGATACTTTGGTCAGTTAAACTTAAGCAGTCACGCATACTCCCTCTAGCCGCTTTTGCTAACAATGTTAAAGCACCTTTTTCAACTGAAACGTTTTCAGCTTGCAATATTTCTTGGGTCTTCTGCTCTATTTGACCAACGGTTAATGCTTTTAAATGGAACTGTAAACAACGAGATAAAACAGTAATTGGAAGCTTTTGTGGGTCAGTTGTCGCTAGAATAAACTTTACATGTTCAGGAGGCTCTTCAAGCGTTTTCAACAACGCATTAAAACTACTACGAGAAAGCATATGTACTTCATCGATTAGATATACCTTATAGCGTCCTCGTGTTGGTGCATATTGAACATTATCGAGAATTTCACGTGTATCATCAACTTTGGTTTTAGAAGCAGCATCGATTTCTAACAAATCAATAAAGCGCCCTTGATCAATATCTTGGCAAGTATCGCAAACGCCACAAGGTGATGAAGTAATACCTTGTTCACAGTTTAAGCTTTTAGCAAAAATTCGAGCTATCGTTGTCTTACCGACCCCTCTAGTACCAGTAAATAAATAGGCATGGTGTAAACGTTGCTGTTCTAGTGCATTGACTAGAACTTTAACAACATGCTCTTGACCCATTAATTCTGTAAATTTTTTAGGACGCCATTTACGTGCTAATACTTGATAACTCATATTACTGCCTAATCGCCGTTGTACTGCACTAAAGAATGAATTGACAAACCTAGATTTTCTAAACGTTTTTCACCACCTAAGTCAGGCAATGATATGACAAAAGCTGCATCGGTTACTTCAGCACCTAATTCTTTAGCAAGGCTTAAAGTCGCTTCAATAGTTCCACCTGTAGCAAGAAGATCATCGATAATTAATACTTTATCATTGGATGTTAAGGCGTCTTGATGGATTTCTAATATATCTGTACCGTATTCCAACTGATAACTTTGGCTATTAGTAGCTCTTGGTAATTTACCTGGCTTTCTGACAGGTATAAAACTGACACCAAGGGCAAGTGCTAAAGGAGCACCAAAAAGGAAACCTCGAGCCTCGGTACCTATAATTTTGGTAAAACCACAGTTTTTATATTTAGCTTCTAGTAAATCTATCGTTAATTGGTACGCAGCAGGATCATCAAGTATGCCGGTAATATCACGGAATAGGATGCCCTCTTTAGGGTAATTAGGTACGGCGTGAATGGCGTTTTGTAAAAGTAATAATTGTGTTTCAGTCATTGTTAGCAAATCAAAAGTGAAAATATTATGAGTGCTAAAGAATAAAGCAAAACTGATAAAAATTATAGTGAATAAAGAGTAGAATTTTGCTGATTGTTTTGATTTACAGCATTAACTAGAGAATTTGCATCAATCGGTTTAGTTATAATAGCTTGAAAAGAAAGTGAACGAGTTAACGCGGTAACATCAGCAAGATTTTGTGTTGTCATAAAAATAGCAGGAGTATTAGCTGTAAATGGATTATTCAAAAGGTTTTTACTTAACTGAAGACCATTCATCACAGGCATTAGATGATCAATAATATATAGATCAAATGGTGTTTTTTGTGCTTTTTCATAAGCATCTAAGCCATTTGATGCCGTCTCAACTGTATGCCCTGCTTCAATCAATAGCGGCGTAACAAAGTCTAAAATAGGCTTTTTATCATCAATGAGTAATATATACATTTATCAATTGTTCTTAATTTTTATTGGGGAGTAAATTAGGGTGAACTAATTTGACAGCAGCGTAAACCAACCCATTACCATTGGCAATAACGGTGCAGAGACTAATACTACAAGGCCTACAAATAAATGGAAAAAAGATGTGTCGTCTTTGAACTCTTCGTTATGTGACATTTTTCATACCTGCTGGCTTAAAAATAATAGCGCGCATTCTAGCCGACAAAGTGAATAATTCCTAGTTAAAGTTTTTCTTGATACAACAAAAACATTCCTCCATGTGATTATTAAACAAAGTCAATTAGTTTTCAGAGTATTTTTAAGTTCATAAATTATAAATACTTAAGACATAAAAAAACCAGCCATAAGGCTGGTTTTTAATACAAAAGTAAAATAATTATATAGAAACTTTTTTACGCTTCGCTGTATCTTGTATGAAGTTTACCCAACCTTTAGCTGTTCTACGAGACTTAGGGTCTTTCAATGCTTTATTAATATAAACATAAGCTTGTTTGTAGTTTTCAAGATAAAAGTATGATTCTGCAATACTTTGATTCAATCGACCTGGGTTTTTAACACCTATTTCGATTGCTTTCTTTAAAGCTACAATAGCTTTAGCAAATTGCTCATCTTGGTTTAACAACATACCTTGCTTGCTATAATGCTTAGATAAATTAGTCATTTTGGCTAATTCACCATAATAACTAGCAGCTTTATCTATATGCTGAGCTGCATGCCAAGAGTTAGCTAAAGTAAATAGATTTGAATCATCACGTGTAACTAGACCCGAATCAATATACTTTTCTAATAAAAATGCTGACTTATATGGGATATCGCTTTGTGCATATAAATTAGCAAGCATCTTAATTTGGCTTTCTTTATCAAGGTAGCCTTTCTTATATGCTAGATCCATAGTTGCTAAACTTTTTGGATAATCTTCTATCATCGCATAAAATGAGCCCAGTTGAGTCCAAAACAACTTAACTTCTGGCAGAATTTGCACTGCGGTTTCTAAAACCTCAACACATTTCTTAAACATTTTACGTTCATAATAAGAGTTTAACTTAAGTATATATGGATTTTGATTTATTTTATCACCCAAGTCAGCGATTGCTTTATCAGCTGGAGCGATAACTTTATCATACTGTTTGAGTTCTAAATTAGCCTGAGCTATTTTCAACCAAATGTTAGCATCAGATTTACCTGTAAAGTCCATCCAAGCATTATATGCAACAAGAGCCTCTTTATACCCTTGTACTTGCATTTGTAAATCTCCGACTAATCGTAACGATTCACCTTGCTCTGGAGCATTAAGTATATCAGGCGCTATAGCTTTATTAAGATAATCAAGTGACTTTCTCTCTTCGCCTTTTTGAGCGTACATTACGCCAATAAAACGATTCAAAAAAGCAATGTCATATTCTTTTTTGCCTTCGATTTCTAAAAGCATTGCTAAAGCATTATCAATGTTTGAGCCATCTTCAGATTCAACTGAATATGCTTCAAATGCTTTCGCTACCTTTTTACCAACGCTAGGACCAACAAGTTGAGTTTTACGTTCAGGCTTATCTGACTTTTCAGCACCAATGGCATAAGAAGATAATGGTAACTGAGCAATCGTTAATGAACCAATTATCAATATAGATACAAAAATCTTATTCATTCTGATTACCCCTGATCCATTGTAAAGTCTAATTGTACCGTTAAACCAGGACGTCGTTGTGCTTTCCCATCAACAACTTTTGGTTTATATCGCCATTTTTTCAAAGCACGTTTAGCTGACTTATTGAAAATACGTTTAGGCTTTGCATCAATAACTTTAACATCTTCAACACCACCAAGTTCGTTAATAGTAAATGAAAGTTTAACCCAACCTTCTTTACCATCTCGAGCAGCTTGTGGTGGATACTTAGGGTCAATTCTAACTATCGGAGATGCATCACCATCACGACCAAAACCAGAACCAGGAGCAGACATACCAGTGTTTGCACCTGATAAATTAACGCTTGGCATGTTAAAAGTTAAACCACCAGAGTTATTATTTACTTCAGGCTCTGGAGCTTGTGGCTTAGGCGGTGTTTTCGGCGGCGGAGGCGGCGGCGGCGGTACACGCTGACGACGTTCTGCTGCTGACTTAGGCGGCGTAGTATTAACTTCTACAACAATATTATCCAAAGCTTCTTGTTTCGTCATGTCACCACTAGAAACAAGAAAAGCCATAAAAGAAAATAGTGCAAAAGTTACCGCTGCGCCTAGTAGTAATGAAACTAAAAAGCGAACCATAAACTACCCCTTAGCTGCAGCAATAGAAATTCTATCTATGCCCGCATCTTTAATCGCATCCATCACTTTAACAACAATGCCATGTTTTGCATCTTTGTCTGCTTGAATGATAACAACATCAGTTGGTTGCTCTGCTAATAATTTTTCAATATTAGCTGCAACACGTTCGACATCAACGCGACGTTTATCTAACCAAATTTCGCCATTTTCTCTAACAGCAACAAAAATGTTAGCTGATTTTTGCTTGCTTTGGTTAGCCGCTTTAGGTTTATTAACTTCAATACCAGCTTCTTTTACAAATGAAGTGGTTACAATGAAGAAGATCAGCATGATAAATACGATGTCTAGCATCGGTGTCATATCAATTACTGCTTCTTCGTCTTCACGAATACGTTTACGTGCCATTCGAATATCTCTCTAGTGATGAGGTAAACTGTCAACCAGTTTAGCCTTTGCTAGTTTAACTTTAGCGTCTAACCTTGAACTGAAAAACACTCCTGATAATGCAGCAACCATTCCCGCCATTGTCGGGATAGTAGCCATTGATATACCAGCAGCCATCAGACGCGGATTACCTGTACCTTGTTGAGCCATTGTCTCAAACACACCAATCATACCGGTGACCGTACCTAATAATCCAATCAGTGGACACATTGCCACTAAGGTTCTAATTGTGAGCATGCGTTGCTCTAGTAATTCTGTCGCTTCGGAGATCCAAGTATCTCTAATCCGATGGGCATACCAAGATGTAGTATCTTGGCGTGCATCCCAACGATTGACGATATCGTCTTTCATTGCAGGGTAAACTTTTGATAAGAACCAATAGCGCTCTATCATCATTACCCACATCAGTAAGAGAGCGAAGGCAACAACATATAATACGTTACCACCTGTCGCAATAAAACTCCTGACAGATTCCCAAAGCTCTATCAGGAATAACATTATTTAGACTCCTTCTCAGCAATCGCAGCAATTAATCCTGCGCTTTGCTCGTCAAGTTTTTGCAATACAGACTTACTCTTACCAGCAACAACACTGTGAATTAAGATAAGTGGTAATGCACAAATTAGACCTAATGCAGTTGTTACAAGTGCAAGAGAGATATCACCAGCCATAATTTTCGGGTCGCCTGTACCAAACAATGTAATCGTTTGGAAGGTCATAATCATACCGATAACCGTACCTAAAAGACCCATTAATGGAGCAATAGCAGCGAACATTTTGATTAAGTTAATACCACGGTCAACTTTTGGTGTTTCGCGTAATATAGCTTCATCAAGTTTAAGTTCAAGTGTTTCAGCGTCAACATTTCTGTTTTCATGATAAACCTTAATTAAACGACCTAGTGGGTTGTTTTCATTTGGTTGTTCAAGATTTTTCTCTTGAGATTTAATGCGAGAGCTAATTGTAGTTAGTACAAGCATACGTTCAAGTGCGATGAGGAAACCAAGTGCTAATAACACTGTGATTGCATAACCTACTGTGCCACCTTCATGGTAGAACTCCATAAGTATTTTCTTACGAGTTTCTAGCGCTAAGATGCCACCACGTGAAGGGTCAATATACAAAGGGTGATGACCTGAAGTTTCAGTGAAGAAATCTGAAGCCGTACCTGTAATGTAACCAGCAGGTTGTTTAGCTAAAGGTTGAACTTGACCTACTTCATCATTGTAGTTTAAGAAACCTTCAGCAGATACTAAGTTAAAAGTACCTATACGCGTGATTGTTTCTGTAGAAGTAGAACCATCTAGGCTTGTTACTTCTGAACTAAACTGTGAAACTTTACCTGACTGAGTCATTTCAGTTTGTAAAGCAATCCATAACTCTTCAAGTTGCTCAAGTTCTGGGATTTTCTTTGAGTTAGCAATAACATCAAGCGCATTGCCTCGGCCAGCAAATTCAGAACTTACAATTGAAGTAGCGATTTGACCATAAGCATCAGCTGCAGCAGCACGAGTAACACCGAACATTTCGCCTAAAGTACCTGTTGCATTATCTAATTCAACAGAACGTTGCGCGATAGTAATATCGTTAGCAGCATACTCTTTAGTTAAACGAGTGTTACGAGCATTTTGATTAGCTAATTCTTTTTTAGCTTTATTCAAAAGTGCTTGCTTATCAGCACGAGCTGATTTGAACTCTGCTTCACGTTTTTTATCAAGCTTACCTTCAGAAATACGATCGTTTTTAACTTGTTTTAACAAGTCATCCAAATCGTTAGCTACGGCTGAAGTTGCTACTGTCATAGAGGCAGCAAGCATTACAAATTTAATAATATTTTTCATTATTGTGCTCCTGCTGCAAATACTGGCAATTTAGTTAAGTTTTTAGGTAATTGATTACGAGCCATTGCAATAGCATCTTTAATCGGTTTTAAATATTCATCGCCTAAAGCTTCCCAGCCACGTGTTTCATTGTTCCAAACCCAAACATTTTTCATGTCTAGTGATTGAGCAACTAAAGATACACGACCCATGTGAACGAAATCTGCAGTGATCGTACGATCACCTAAATCTAATTCACCTTGGTAAGCATCAAAAACTGTACCGTAGTTAGCTTCAATTTCGTAAGCTTCAAGTACTAAACGAAACTGCTCTGAAACTGTTACATCTGAGGTACTCATAATGTCGCGTAAACCTGCTACACGCTCTTTACGGTTTTCGATATTCACAGGAATATCTAACTCAACAAACTTGTCTAAAGTATCAATCATCTTGTACATAAGAGGAACGATACCCTGTTTAGTTTTTTCAATACTGCCGATCTGATCTTCTAATGATTTAATGTTCGCGAGCTGATCATTAACCATTAATTGAATGTGATCATTGTATTGAGATAAAGTTTCAGCTTCATCAACAGTTAAACGATATTCACCTAATAGTTCAATAGTTTGTTCATAAATGCTATTGATCTTGTTTTGTGATTTTTTAGAAGCTTGAAATGTTTGAGCTTCTGCTTTTTGTAGTTCTGTTAATGCATCTGCAGAAGCGAAGTTGCTTGCTGTTAATGCTAATGCGCCAATTATCGTCGAAGCGATAAGGCTTTTCTTGCTTAATTTGGACATAGTTCCCAACCAATTGCTATTGAATGTGGATAACATGGAGATGTTAACGCAAATTTAATAATCTGCCATTTTTGTTTTTATTTCTCTAGAATAAAACAATCTAATATTCCCAGACGACAGCGTTACTGTCAACTAAGCACATCAAAAAGTCGGCAAATTCCAGCAAATCATCTTAATACATCGATTTTGTTACGCGAGTTAACGTTTAATTTTTTGTTCAAAAAAAGAACGTTTTATCGGTTAATTCGAGTAACTAAACTAAGTGTATTATTTGAAAATATATTTGCTCCTATTAGTTTTACTAATTCATTCGTACTAAGTCAAATTTATTTAATAAAATATTCATAAAATTTGGACATAAAATGTGAATAAATTGACATAATTAATATCAAAAAACATGCTACAATGTAGCTACACCATTAATTTAGTTGATTTTTTTTATGCTTAGCGACCCAACATTTAATTTTGAAATTTGGTTAACATTATGTGCCGTTGGTTTTGCTGCTGGGCTCATTGACGCGATAGCTGGAGGTGGTGGCATGCTGACAGTGCCAACTTTACTTACTACAGGTCTACCACCTCATATTGCGCTAGGCACAAATAAATTAGCAGCCTCTTTTGGTTCATTAACAGCGTCCGTAACTTTTTATCGGAAAAAACTATTCGATCCTCACTTCTGGCGTTTATCTATTTTATATACTGCCATTGGTGCTATTGTCGGCACCCTTGCAGTTGGCTATTTATCAAGCGAATTTTTAGAAAAGTCCATTCCTATTATCATAGTTGTAACTGCAATTTATACTTTATTTTCAAAAACGATTGTTTCTGAAATACAGGGACTTCCTCCACTTTCATCACGTTTAAAGAAAATACAAAGTGTTCAAGGTTTTATACTCGGTTTTTACGATGGTTTAGCGGGCCCTGGTACCGGAGCATTTTGGACCGCATCTTCAAGTGCACTCTATAAAATAAATATTCTCCTAAGCTGTGGATTGGCTCGTTCAACAAATTTCGTGAGTAATTTTTGCAGCCTTTTAACATTTTTCTACTTCGGATACGTCAACGTTATTATCGGTACTTCAATGGGAATATTTATTATGTTGGGCGCAGCAGTGGGTGCTCATTGGGCAATAAAATTTGGTAATCGCTTTATTCGCCCTGTTTTCATCATTGTAGTTATTTCTATGTCAGTGAATTTGACATATCATGTATGGTTCACTCAGTAACAATGTTTAAAAAGTTGTAATATATGCAATTGCCACTCGATAGAATCACTGCTGTTTTAGACGATCTAACTGAACAAGCTAAAATTATAGATGCTGAGAATCTACAAACAAAATCTCATTATTTACTCAAAGATAAAGACATCTTTTCAGAAGCACTCTTCGCTACAAATAGTGATAAAATACAACCTTATGTAGACGAAGTACGTGGGAAAACAATAGAACTATCAAGATTGCTTCTCAATGGAAGAAAAGAATTATCTCACAATAGATTACAATCTATAGAGCAGCAAATTTCAGCTATACTTAATGCAATAAGATCAAACAAAGGCATACACCAAGAAGCACAATATCGGTTAACAGCAATTAACGCACGTCGTTATAAAAAAGCAGCTAAGCAACTTTTCAAATCTAGCCAAGCTCTTTATCAACAATTATCTGAGCATCATGAATTTGAACGCAGACTACTGGCAATGCTTAATGAACGAGAACTACTCCGTAAAAGCGCATCTCCAACCAAAGCGAAGAAGTTATCCGATGAAGTTCTTGCTCTTCACCAACGTTTAGGACGTTGCCGTCAAGCTATTTCGAAAATAGAGCGTCAAATCGAAGTTGCCGAAAAACCCAGATAATATCAGTTAAATAACTCGCTTTTTACTTCATCTCGCATTAATCTTATGTGAGAACTAAATTAATTTAACCAATTGTAAATTGAAGAGGATTGGAATGAAAATATCTGATGACATTCATAATTATTATGAAAAATTAGTCGTGCAACACTTTGCCGCATTAAAATTAGAAGACAAATACGATATTGATTTTATTGCTGATTTAACTTGTGTTGTTTTAAATCAATTGCCAACTCGTTATATTAGGCATGAAGTTGATATGTCATTTTATTTACCTGCTTCAGAACGATTTGAAATGGAAAGTAATGTAAAAGTGGCCATTAGCAAAGCCATTGAGTTTATGAAAGCTCACGAGGCTTAAACCTATCCTAATAAAATAATTATAAAAGTGTTCAACCTATTGAACACTTTTTTTATGAAAAATCCATACCTCATTCTTAATCCTAGCTATATAGCATTCCTATTCAGATTAAACTGATATTTCTTTGTTATTATTTTAGATAAAATAACTAAGTTATCATTAATTTCCCACCTAAAATAACTTAATATTTTTAGATACTTGCATGTATTCATAATCTCTGATTATATTAATAAAAATTTAACAAACGCTCACACTGAGGGAACCATGTTTGCATTAAACCACCCAAAAAAGACGCTATTAATATGCGCAGCTCTGTCATTAGCTGCCTGCCAAAACAACAAAGACTCTATGAACACTAAGGCTCTCGTAATGAATGTTGATAAAACCATCGCATACAACACTCCAGGACAAACTGACGAAGATCATTTCTATCTTGAAGAAGTTCTTGGTGAAAAAGCGTTAGGCGAGGTAAAAAACTGGAATACTCAAACGCTACAGCGCTTAATGGAAGATCCTCTATTTACGCAGATGAATAATGAAGTTCTGGAAATAGTAAATAGCAAAGACAAAATCCCATACGTTTCGTTTCGAGGTGGTGAAGTCCATAATTTTTGGCAAGATGAACAACATGAAAGAGGAGTATGGCGAAAATCTAGTTTATCTAGTTATCTCTCAGATTATCCTATTTGGGAAACTGTTTTAGATTTTGACGCGCTATCCAAAGCTGAAAATAAAAATTGGGTTTACAAAGGTAATAATTGTTTATCACCTGATTATGAGCTTTGTATTGTGAACTTATCCGATGGTGGTAAAGATGCTGTAGTTAGTCGAGAATTTAATACAAAAACTAAATCTTTTGTGCAAGACGGTTTTGTAACAAAAGAAAGTAAAGGAAGTACTGACTGGATTGACAAAAATACAATGATTATCGGAGTTGATTTTGGTGAAAACACCATGACTGATTCCGGTTATCCAATGGTGTCAAAAGTTTGGAAACGAGGTACTCCATTATCGAGTGCTGTTGAAATTGATCGAGGCGAACAAGCCGATGTTGGATATTGGGGTGGGGTTACAGAATTAAGTGATGGTCGTCGTGAAATTATGACTACGCGCGCTATTACGTTTTATAACACAGAATATTATTGGTTCCCACGTAACAATGATGGGAGTATCAAAGATAAGGTAAAAATTCCTGTACCAGGAAAATCAACGCTCAGCAATGAATTTAAAGGACAGATGCTACTCAAGCTAAATGAAAATTGGCGTGGATTTAACTTAGGGGATTTAGTCAGTTTCAATATTGCTGACTTTATGAAAGATGGTAAAATTGATCATGTTAATCTAGTTTTTAGCCCTGATGAAAAATCTTCAATTGGTAACTTTGGTATTACAAAATCTAAAGTACTCATGAGCATTTACCGTGATGTGACAGGTTCTGCTTATGAATTTGATTGGGATGGTCATAATTGGGCATCTAAAAAATTAGCATTCCCGCCTAATGGTTCAGTATCTATAGGAAGTACTAATAATAAGGAAGAAGTCGCCTTTATTTCAGCTGAGAGCTTTCTTAACCCTGACACTTTATATACCTACAACACTGCAACAGGTGAAAAAGCTAAAGCTAAATCTTTACCTAGTTGGTTTGATGCAGAAAATATGGTGAGCGAACAATTTTTTGTTACTTCAACTGACGGTACTCAAGTCCCCTATTTTGTAGTTCGTGGTAAAAATACAAAAATGAATGGCAAAAACCCTACCCTACTTTATGGCTATGGTGGGTTTGAAGTTTCATTGAACCCTAGTTATTCAGCAACACGCGGAAAGTTGTGGTTAGAAAGAGGTGGTGTCTATGTTCTAGCTAACATTCGTGGTGGTGGAGAGTACGGACCTAAATGGCATCAAGCAGGGTTAAAAACACAAAGACAACGTATTTATGATGATTTCATTGCTGTTGCTGAAGACTTAGTAGCTAAAAGTATTACATCCCCTAAACATTTAGGAATTGAAGGAGGATCTAATGGTGGATTGTTAATGGGTGTTATGTTTACTCAAAGACCCGACTTATTCAATGCTGTTATTTGTGCTGTCCCCTTGCTCGATATGTTGCGTTACCATACCCTGTTAGCTGGTGCATCATGGATGGGCGAATATGGTAACCCTGAAAATGAAGTTGAAGGAAAGTTCTTACGCAGTATTTCTCCTTATCACAATATTGATCCTGACGTAGAGTATCCTGAAGTTTTCTTTATAACGTCTACTAAAGATGACAGGGTTCATCCAGGTCATGCACGAAAAGTAGCCAAGCGAATGGAAGATCAAGGGCATAAATTTTTATATTATGAGAACATCGATGGTGGACATTCAGCAGCAGCTAATCTTAAAGAAACAGCTAAACGTATCGCCTTACAGCATACTTATTTGATGCAGAAACTTTCGAGTAACTAATACTTATTGATAGTTGAGACAAGTTTTGAGTGGCCAAAGTAATAAACTGTGGTCACTTAATTCGTAAATATAAATTTTTCGAAATTAGAAAGACAAGAAGCGACATACCATTTTTTCTTGTAATAATCACAACAGGCATAGTTAAGCAGAAGAACTTTTAAATACTTATTTTTACTGATTATAAGTTTTATATTATTCTGTCTTGATGTGCCTTACTATTGAAGATTAGAATAAGTCATCCGTATAACAATAATAATTAAGGAAGTTAAATGATTAAGTCAACTTTTAAATGGATAGGCCTTTCCCTGCTAGCCATAATTGTACTAGGTGGCGCATTTGCATCACACGAATGGTATGCCGAAAAACCATTTATGTTACGAGCATTTATGGATAGAACGATGCTAAAACAAGCATTTGAAAGTCCTGAAACCCTAACATCACTTGGCTTTCTAGAGTCAGTAGGTATTACAGGGCATAACGCTGAGCTCGATGATGACCGCCCAGAAAAAACTGATGCGCTTTTTGCCCAGATGAAAACGATAAAGCAAACACTACAATCTTACGATGATAGTGATTTAGACGAATCAGAGTTGTTATCTAAAGAAATAGCTATGTATTTATTAGATGTTGTTTCAGCCTCTGAACCCTACCGTTATCACAACTACCCGGTGAACCAGTTATTTGGTATTCAAAATGGTTACCCTAGTTTTATGGATGCTCAACATCAGGTAAATTCAATTGAAGATGCTGAAAATTATATTTCTCGCCTTCACAAAGTAAAAGTTAAATTTGAGCAGAACCTTGAAGGCCTTAAATTACGTGAACAAAAGGGAATTCTCCCTCCACGTTTTGTAATCGATCGTGTACTTGAAGAAATGACAGAGTTTGTAAACAAGCCGGTTGAAGAAAACATACTTTATTCTTCATTGCAAAAAAAGTTAACTGACGCTGAAGGTATCTCTACAGATGACCAAACCAGACTATTAAATTTAGCTAAAGAAGAAATTATTGCATCAGTTCATCCAGCTTATCAATTATTCATCAATTACTTTGAGAGGGTTGCTGATAAAGCCACAAATGATGACGGTATTTGGAAATTACCAGATGGTGATATAGTTTATGCACAAGCGCTGAAGTTTTTCACGACAACTGATTACAGTGCTGACTATATTCATGATATTGGGTTAAAGGATGTTGATCGTATTCAGTTAGAAATAATGGCTATTTTGCAAAAAGAAAACTATGACGTAAGCCAAGGGTTCACATCAGCCATTGAAAGCCTAGCCGCTGAAGAAAAATTTTATTATCCTGATACAAAAGAAGGTCGTGAACAAATACTAATCGATTATCAAACCATTCTTGATGAAATAAATGTTGGTTTAGACTCAGCTTTTCGTATTCGCCCTAAAGCAAGTATGAAGGTACGTCGAATTCCAGAGTTTAAGGAAAAAACAGCACCAGGTGCTTATTATCAGCAACCATCAATTGATGGCAGTAGACCCGGTATGTTTTTTGCCAATTTATACGATATTAAAGCAACGCCTAAATATAGTATGAGAACTCTTGCTTATCATGAAGGTATTCCTGGCCACCATTTTCAAATTGCTATTGCGATGGAATTAGAAGGTATGCCACTGTTTCGCAGAATGTCCCCTTTTACCGCTTATACAGAAGGTTGGGCATTATACACAGAACGTTTAGCTTGGGATTTAGGCTTTCAAGATGACCCTTTTGATAACATTGGTCGATTACAGGCAGAGTTATTTCGTGCAGTTCGTTTAGTTGTTGATACGGGTATTCATCATAAACGCTGGACTAGACAAGAAGCGATTAATTATATGGTAGCCAATACGGGTATGGCTCAAAGTGATGTTGTTTCAGAAATAGAACGCTATATCGTTATGCCTGGACAAGCTACATCTTATAAAGTAGGAATGATGAAAATTTTAGAGTTACGCGACAAAGCTAAATCTAGCTTAGGTGACAAGTTTGATTTAAGGGATTTCCATGATGTGATCCTGAAAAATGGCGCGGTTCCTTTAGACATATTAACTCGATTAGTTGACCAATATATTGCTGATAAAAACACCTAAATAAAACAAAAATGAAAATACAACTAAAAACGGATTAACCCTCCGTTTTTAGTTGCCTTTAACCTGCCAAACACCCCCAGTTAACCCCCAAATATATATCGTAAATAATATCTCTATTACTTTGACCAAGTATTTGAGCAGTATATTGGCTTGCAACACCAGTACTTTCAATTGCTCTGGTGTGAAATCTCTCAGGCCTACTGAAATATTCCTTCAATAACCTTTAATCACTCAAACAGGTTATCAGTTATCAAAAAATTATTAGCTCGTACCCAATGATAAAGAGTTTTGATTACTAATATTGATACCTTTAGTTCGATAGCTATTTTGGAAGTAATAAATCGTTTGGACAGAAGCCTCAGAGCGCTTTCAGTGAGAATATATTCTCTAGCTCTCTACTTGCTAGTGTTTTCTGCAAGATAGGCTGCAATTAACTTAGAGCAGCTATGAGGCGTTAATTAGTATCTAGTTAATGTAATGGATGTGTTATCAGGTCTTGAATAGCTGTCATAAACTGCTTGCGTAGTGCCAACTAGTGTAATGCTTAACTTTCTGAAGACTTCTTTCTTACAAGATGTTCTTAATGACTTCCAAACAGAATTATTTCGATAGTAATAAATACCATTACTATTGTATAAATGAGGGATATTAGCTGACAACATTGTAGCACCAATTGTAGCAGTTAAGCTTTTTTGGTGTAAGTCGTTGAAACAATAAGATTGGGTGGCAACCCAAGCAGCCACACCTCGGCACATGAGTCGTCTGCTGCGGTTGCTTCCTTCCGGATCTGGCCGAGTTCACAGAGTATCATTGCGAGGGGACCGAAAGGGTCACCATAGATAGTTGTAGCTCTCACTGCAACGGCGCGAATTATCGCTAAAGATTTAGTTTGATGCAAGCGCTAGTTTTACAAATGAAATCGTTCGCTTGTTTTTTGAACAAACGAACGTTCATATACTTAAAATCTCGCTTTTATTTATGAACGATGTCGTGCTAGTCGCTCATTAATTTCTAATAGTACAGATTTAATGACTAATAAATTCTCTTTGCCTAAACGTAATAAAAGCTTATCAGCATCATCTAACGCCTCTACTTCGGCATCTTTATATCGAAACATTACACTTGGGCGAACTAGGTCTAATGAATCTTTAGGAATCTCCATATCAAGCACTTTAGTGATAGCATCATGCAATACTTCAGTGAAATTTTCATCAGGGTAGCCAAGTTCTGAATACGCTTGATCTATCAAAGGTTTCATTTCAAAATACCACTGAACCAATGTTTCACTGTCAAATGATCTGAGTAAATCTACATAAAGTGTAAATCGACGTGTCGCAGATTCATCCCATTTCCAATCACTACTTGCACCATTTTTAATTTCATTAGCCAAAAATTTAGTACTAGGTTGGATTAAAGGACTATGTTCGTATGCCAAATTTCCTTGTGCAAAGTTATCAGTAAACACAACAAAACGACGGATCATATCTTCATTGATTACCAGTTTGAGAAGTTCCTTACGCCATGTATAAGTAGGAAGTTTTTCTTGAATCCAAGCATCGCTTTCATCTAAATTAGGCAATACTGGCTCTGGTTCAATTTCCACAACAGGTTCGGGTTCAACTTCGGGAACGACAACTTCAGGTTCAATAATCTCTGGTTCAGGCTCAGGTACAACTTCAGCCTTAACAATAGGTGGTGGGGCTATTTCAACTATAACTTCTTTTTGACTAGATGAAACATATAGCCAAACTAAAATAGCTAACACGATAGCAATAATAACGGCAATGATGCCCCAAGGGGTTTGTTTGTCTTGTTGTGTTTGATCTTCCATAGTTACCTATTATTCTATTTGTCTAAAGAAAGAAATGATGAGACACCATTGCAACTCGTTTTCATGTAAGTTGCAAGGGAAACACATGATCTAAATAATATTTATTCTAAATTAAATTTCTCGACTCTATTCATTAATAATTTAACGATTATAGTGCAGCGTCCGCTTGATTTTCAGGCATTGCTTTTATAAAAGCCGGTATCTTGTTACAACGTTCAACAATGCTATTAATAAGAGGAAATGCTGACATATCTACCTTAAATCGATTTGCATTATAAACTTGTGGTACAAGGCACAAGTCTGCGATTGTTATTTGATCACCGTAACAGAATTTTCCAGAAACCTTTTTAAGTTTTTCTTCTAAAGCTGTAAAACCAATCCCCATCCAATGATGGCTCCAAGCAGATTTATCTAATTCTTCAATACCTAATGTTTTCACTAAGTACTGTTGAACCCGTAAATTATTCACTGGATGAATTTCACAAGCTATATCTAAAGCAATCGCTTGAACTTGCGCTTTATCGTAAATGTTTTCGGGATAAAGAGGTGATTGAGTGTATTGATTGTCTATGTAATCAAGTATAGCCATACTTTGATTTAACACCAATTCTCCATCAACGGTTTCATCAATCAATGTAGGAACCAAATGAGTCGGATTCAGCGCTACATATTCTTCATTGTGCTGTTCACCGCCATTTTTAACTAAATGCACTGAAACATACTCACAATCAATATTTTTTAAATTCAAAGCAATTCTTACTCGATAAGCTGCTGATGAACGCCAATATCCAAAAAGTTTCATGTTATATCTCTATTCGTTATCTTTATAAGTGTTTTATATTTTTACGGTTTTTTTATTAATGTCATATTCACGTAATTTGTTCGCAATTGCGGTATGACTTAACCCTAATTTTTTCGCTAATTGTCGAGTGCTTGGATAAGCTGGATATAGTTTTCTCAGTAAATCAGCTTCAAATCCTTTAACCGCAGCATCTAATGTTCCTTCAAATTCTTGCTCTAAGTAACCATGTTCACGTGTATAAGCAGGTAACTGCAAGTGAGATGTCAACACAATACTACCTTCCATGAGTGATACAGCACGAATCAATACATTCTCAAGTTGGCGTACATTGCCGGGCCAAGGATAATGTTCGATAAAATCACGGCAGTCATCTGACATAGTGACAACAGTTTTACCAATTTGTTGTCCAAATTTTACTATAAAGAATTCTGCAAGTGGAATAATGTCAGAGCGTCTATCACGCAGAGAAGGTATATTAAGACCAAGTACGTTAAGTCGGTAGTACAAGTCTTCTCTAAAGTCCCCTGTAGAGACCATATTCAACAAATCACAATTCGTCGAACTGATGATTCTCACATTAACTTTTATCTCTTCCTCGTCATTTACACGTCGGAAAATACCATCTTGAATGACACGCAGAACTTTAGTTTGTAACTTAGGCGACATTTCTCCAACTTCATCAAGAAATATAGTACCGCCATCAGCAGATTCAAATATTCCACGTTTCGCTTTAATATCTCCTTGTGAACCTGCACCAAAGAGTTCTGTTTCTGCTGCATAATCAGGTAATGCTGCGCAACTTAACGTCATAAAAGGGTTATTGCTGCGGTCACTTGCGGCATGACAAGCATGAGCTAAGAGCTCTTTACCTGTGCCTGTTTCACCAACGATAAGCATTGAAGAGTCAAGTAATGCCATACGTTTTGCTTCACGAATAACTTTACGCATAGAGCCACTGCTCGCTTGAATACCTGCAAAATTATTCTCATTAGCTTGTTTAAAGGCACTTATTTGCTGACCTAACCGTGCTTCTGATTTTAAAATCAATACCGCACCGGCTAATACAGGTACATCACTTTGGTCAGTAACATGAATAGGCATAATGTCAGCAACAAAATCATCATCTTGGAATTTTAAACGACGAGTTTGTGCGAGTACTTCATCAGCATCTAACCAACGGCTAAAGTTAAAACCTTTCAACCAATTACTAATGTTATCGCCAATAATATCATGTTCTTTACAGCCCATGATCCCTGCAGCAACAGTATTTATAATACGAATATCACCTTTTGAATCTATAGATATAAAAGGGTCAGGGAAGGTTTTAATTAAGGTTTCCAATTCATTACGTTCACGTTCAGATGGCATGAAAGGTGTTGTTTTAACATCATTTACACCTTCTATTTGACGTAATCGTGGCATAAATGTTTGTAATTCACTGAACTCTAAATCAGGTATATTTATGAATATTTCACCTGGCTGTTTGAGCTCGATACCACGTAGATTTATCTTATGTTCAACAAAGATTTCTAATACTTCTTGTGCTATACCTACTCGATCACAACAAAGAATTTCTAAACGCATTAATCTTACCTCAATAGCCATATTTCACTATCTGCTATTGTAAACTAATTTGTACGATAAAAAAAAGCCCCCTAGATAGGAGGCTGTTATTATGAATGTAAGTAAATATTACAGAAGTTTATCGGTTTTCGCCGCGCAAATGAAATCATTGCGATGCAGCCCTTTAATAGCGTGCGTCCACCAAGTGATTTTCACTTTACCCCACTCTAATAAAATAGCAGGATGATGGAACTCTTCTTCAGCTAATTCAGAAACTTTATTCGCAAATGCCCATGATAGTTTGTAATTTTTAAATTTGTATTCACGTTCAAGCATCATAACGCCATCACGAACCTCTGGGATCCAATCAGGTATTTGTGACAATAATGTCGGTAATTCTTCATCACTCACTTGTGGCGCGCCAACTTGGCATGCTTCACATTTTTGTACAGATAATTGCTCAGTCATCACTTTTTCCTTAACTTGCTTTTTTGATTTCTTTGGCTGGAAATTTTGCTGGGTGCAAACCTAATGCTTCTGCTTGCTCAACCAACGCCATAATTTCAGATACTTCATGTTTTCTTAAATTATCCAAATCACTCACTTTATTTAACATATAGTAAATGGGTTGCATAACATCAATTCGATAAGGTGTTCTTAATACGTCAAGTATTTCAAGTTTTTCACGTTCAACAGTATCACCAGTTGCATGATGAGTTTCACTCGGTGAAGATAAGATTCCTCCCCCGTAAATTTTAATACCTTCTGGTGTATCTAATAAACCAAATTCCACCGTAAACCAATATAAACGAGCTAAAAAGACTCTTTGTTCTTTCGTTGCATTTAGCCCCATCTTTCCATAGGCTTCAGTATAATCAGCAAAAGATTGATTGGTTAATAATGGACAATGGCCGAATATTTCATGAAATATATCAGGTTCTTGTAAATAATCGAGCTCTTCCCTACTACGGATAAATGTAGCGACAGGAAATTTTTTCTCTGATAACAATTTAAAGAATGCGCCAAAACCGATTAATGCAGGAACCGGTTCACATTGCCATCCGGTTGTTTCTTTTAGAACTTTGCTAACCTCACCAAGTTGAGGAATTCGATCATGTGGTAAATTTAATAATTTTGAACCAAATTTATATTCGTCACACGCTTTATCTTCAACACATTTTAATTGACGAGTAATTAATTCATGCCAGACACTGTTTTCTTCATCTGACCATTGAATATAACCATTTTCATCAGCAACTCTCGAAATATATTTCGTCGCCTTCCCCATGATACTGCCTTATTTTAATTTTTATCATGACTCACTAACGAGTGCGTCATATTTGTGTATTGATAATAAAACAAGCATGGTATGAAAAGCACGAAACGGCAATCGGCTATTTATTAACCAGAAAATTATAATGTATAGAATAAATTACAAAAATGTAAAGTTTACTGCAATTACATTTAAAATCATGTGGTTAAATTTAACTTTAATCACTAATAATTAATAAAAACCATTATTTGATTAGCAATTTTTTGACTTGGCTTAGAATTTTCTTTCTTACATGAGCAATTTTTGGCGTATTTTCTTCAAAAGGAATTGGACGACAAAGCTTTATTGTTTGAATACCTAAACGTGAAGTTAACATACCTGCACCTAATCCTTGAGCCATACGTGCTGATAATTTTCCTAATAATTCTGCACCTACAAGATCTGCTCCTAAATCAATGACTAATTCACTCGCACCTGCATAAGCCATATTAACAAAAACTTGTTTGATTAATTTTATCCGACTCCAATAACCGATTTTCAAACCGTACAGTCCAGCAATTTTATCAATCATTCTCAAATTCCGCCAAAACATCAGCATCATATCTACTAGGGCGATAGGGCTTAAAGCAACCAGAACCACTGCTTCTGTTGAAAACTTAGCGACTTCAGTTAATGCCTTTTCATCGACTTTAGATAAAATTTCTCGGGAATATAATTGCAGTAACTCTTCATCACTGTATTCGTCTTTAGCAAATAATTCCCAGCTTTTCTCATGCTCTGACATTAAATCACAGGGTAAATTTGCTGAGATAGTTGCACACAGAGCTTTAACATCGACATTACGATGTGCAGTTAACTCAGGTGACAATATATCCTTGGCTTTACTTTGCGTTCCTTGTTGGCGTTTAAATTGTCTTAAAGCGGAAAATTCTCTTATTGCCGTAGAACCCACAATTGCTGATAATCCAAACAATAGAACACCGTACATTGCTGCTAAGATAGGAGATTGAGCGAATCCTTGCTGAAAAAATGTGAACGTTTCCACCGCGACAACACCTGTAAAAACAATACCCACTATTCGCCATAACCATCTAGGTTTTGATTTTTCTTCAATATTGTCAGTAGGTTCAGTTATCGATAAACCTTCTTCTGCCTGCCAGTCATCATTTTCAACAATGATTTGTTTTTCAATCGAAGGCAAATTACTTTTTTTGTTTGTTAATACGTCATTTTCAAAAAGAATTTGTTGCTGATATTTTTCATCAAGTTCATTCATTTCATTTTATCTCCAAGCAAAAATTGCATTACTTGATCCATTCTTAAATGTGGTAGGCATTCATGCTGACCTATAGGTTCGAAAGGTGAAAAACGAATATAATTAAACGTCTCTTTTTGCCAAAAATCTTCTTCAGGAAGTTTACTTGGAACGGCGCCGGGGAACACAGTAATAAGCTCTCCATTTTCAGAGCGCTTACCTCGCAGTACTGGTATTTCTTGCCCTTGATAACGACTTTTCCCCGCTTGTGTAGTTTTAACAGATGCCAACGCTAATGTTTTCATTTCTATAACATCATAATTTAGCTGGTGTTGTGTTTGATATACTAATTGGTCGAGTAATCGTACTAAGTTTTTATGTTGCTCAGGAGTCACATGATCTACTTTTGTCGCAGCAAACAATAATTTATCAATTTTTGGTGCGAATAATCGTGAAAAAATACTACTTTGACCATAGCTAAAGCTTTTCATGATCATTGTCATTGCCATTTTCAAATCAGCAAAGCTTTCAGGGCCATTGTTCAAGGGGGTCAAACAATCAGCTAGCACAATTTGTCGATCAAAATTTACAAAATGTTCTTTATAAAAAGCTTTAACTACACGCTCTTTGTATTCAATAAATCTTGCTCTTAGCATACCAATTAAGCAATCATCACTTGCATTTTGATAAGCATTTTTATCAAGTTGTTCAAAATTTGTAAAAGGAAAGAATTGTAAAATAGGTGCATCTTCCAGTTCACCCGGGAGAATAAAACGCCCTGGTTGAATGACCGACAAGCCAAGTTTATGACGAAAGTGTAATAAAAGTTCGGTATATTCTTTTGATAGGTCAGCCAGTAATTGCTCATCAATCGTTGCAAAAGGATCTATTCGATTAACTTTTTCAATGAAGTTTTCAGCTGATTTGAATCTCGGCTGTGTATTAAGCAATTGTGTTGTTTGTTTTGACCACTGCTCAAATGTTTGGCTTAACATAGGTAAATCAAGCAACCACTCACCTGGGTAATCAGTTATGTCTAAATATAGAGTTGCTGTGTCACTCGCATATTTCAACATTGATTCTTTGGGTTTATAACGAATGGCTAGTCGCATTTCGCTAATACCGTGCGTAGGTTCAGGCCATGTAGGTTCAGCTTGAGAAAAAGCAGACATTGCTCTGTCATACTCAAAGCGGCCAATATGTAAATGTTTTTGAGGGACTCGTTTCGCTGCAATAAAGCGACCTTGATGAACAACATTGAAAAAACCGAGTTGTGAATTACTTCCTTCATTAACAAGTTGATTGACAAGTGAAGTAATAAAGGCAGTTTTTCCACTACGACTAAGACCGGTAACGGCCAAAGTGACGTGTTGGTCTAGCGTTCGATTCAGTAAATCATTCGCTTTTTGTTTTAATCTATTGAGTTTTTTTTTATTTATTATTGCCATTATTTGTCTTCACTGAATATTTAATCCAAGGCTAAAGCCTTAGTTACTAATAATATTTAATGGTTACATTTAATCATAAAGACAAGTCATTATCTTAAATATTCCCTCATAAATAACAAAAAAACGGCCAAAGCCGCTTTTTTGTTATTGCTGATTACAGCTTATTAATTTCTCGAGAAACAGTAAACTCTGGCGATGTAACATAACGTTCCATGACACGAACTTCCCTTTCTAACGATTTGAACTTATTTCTAATATCATGAAAAGCTTGCTTTGGTGGCTCTCCTGCCTGCCAAATACGAGACTTTACTTTAATCGATTCAGATGAAAGTTCAGGTTCGACATGATTTGTTTGTGCTGCATACTGTGATTGTGCTTTTTGTTCTTTTTTATTTAATGTGCCCGGTTTTTTATCTAATATAAACCAACCTGCAATATAAATAACAATAAACCAACCCATACCTAATAGGACACCAGAAACTACCAATATACGAACTAACCAAGTTTCCCAACCAAAGTAATCAGCTAAACCAGCACAGACTCCAGCAATTTTCCCTTGGCTTGAGTTTCTGTATAATTCTCCTCGGCGTTTCTGTTTCATACATTATTTCTCCAGTCTGGTGTCTCTGCATCTAAGATAGCTTCAAGTGTTTTAATTCTATCGGTCATTTTATCTGCTAATTCAGAAAGTTCTGATAATTGCGTATATTCTTCTTCACTAAACCCTTGGTTTATTTGACGCTTACTTCGGTAGTGTAAAATCAACCAAATAGGCGCAACCAACAGCATAAAAATGATGACTGGAACCATTATAAGTTCTTCCACAATACTTCTCCTTATTATTCGTTATTCAATATCAACTGAGTTATTTAGCTTTCTTTTCTGACTTTATTTTAGCTTTCAATTGCGCTAATTCATCATCAATATTTTCATCAGATTCTAAATCAGAAATTTCATCCGCTAATGATTTACTGCCTAAATCAAGAGATTCTACTTGTGATTCAATATCATCAATTTTACGTTCATAGCTATCAAAACGGCTAAGAGCATCATTAACACGGCCACTATCGATTTTCCTTTTTACTTTTAAACGAGAAGTCGCTGTTTGCTCTCTCATTATAATAGCTTTTTGTCTCGACTTGGCATCAGCTAATTTTTCTTGTAACTGAGATATTTCACTTTGTAATTTAGCGATGTGTTCATCCACATGGCCCAACTCGTCGACAAGTGATGCTGCATTTTCGCCACACTTTTTCTTTTCAATTAAGGCTGCTCTTGCTAAATCTTCGCGACCTTTACTTAATGCTAACTCTGCTTTTTCTTGCCATAACTGCTCATCTTTTTCAAAACGCATGGCTTGACGTGCTAAATCTTTCTTATCTGCTAAAGTTTTAGCGGATGACGAACGCACTTCAACTAAAGTGTCTTCCATTTCTTGAATGATCAGTCGTACCATTTTTGCAGGATCTTCTGCTTTATCTAACAGGTTGTTAATATTCGAATTAATAATATCTGTAAACCTAGAAAAAATACCCATAACAACTACCTCATTCATTTATTTATTTTAATTTAACTATTATCCTTTATTCATGTTCTGCGCCAAGTTTTTTTATTATCTTAACGTTATGTTTTAAAAGAAATTATTATTAATTAAAAAAACACTTCAAACCTGATGATTAATAAAATACACTATTTGTTAGTGAAATAAACCAATTATTAGGTCAAGCAATGTCTCGTTTTAACCAAAAAGATAATCTTCTTGGACAAGCAAACAGTTTTCTTGAAGTTTTAGAGCAAGTATCACAAATAGCTCCTTTAAGTAAACCCGTGCTTATTATAGGAGAGAGAGGCACAGGTAAAGAACTCATTGCTGCTCGTCTACATTACTTATCTAAACGTTGGGATCAAAACTATTTAAAGCTTAATTGTGCTGCGTTAAATGAAAACTTATTGGAAACAGAGTTGTTTGGCTATGATAGTGGTGCATTCACTGGTGCAGGAAAACGCCATGAAGGTCGCTTTGAGAGAGCAAACAACGGCACGCTATTTCTTGATGAAATAGCCAATACTTCTGGCCTTATACAAGAAAAATTATTGAGAGTTGTTGAATATGGTGAATTTGAACGTGTTGGTGGCTCAAAAACCATTACAACAAATGTTCGTTTAATTGCAGCTACTAATGAAGATTTGCCAACGTTAGCTGATGCTGGTGAATTTAGAGCTGATCTATTAGACCGTCTTGCGTTCGACGTTATTACGCTTCCACCACTTAGAGAGCGAATGGAAGACATACTTTTACTAGCCGAGAACTTTGCCATGAGTATGGCCCGTGAATTAGAGTTTGAGCTGTTCAGCGGTTTTACCGAAAAAGCTAAACGCTCAATGCTTGATTATCATTGGCCAGGTAACGTTCGTGAATTAAAGAATGTTGTTGAACGAAGTGTTTATCGTTGTAATAACCCACATTTACCCGTTCATGATCTCGTCATTGACCCTTTTGAATCGCCTTATCGCCCTTCTCAGCGTATTAAAACTCAAGATAGGCTGCCGGTTCCAATTCAGAATATTGATGACAGCTCTGTAGAAGAAAAACGTCAAGAAATCATTCAACAACAAATTCCAGCAAGTAAGTCATTAGAGTTTCCTCTATCGCTAAAAGATCTTTCTCAAGATTATGAAATTGACCTTATTCAATCAGCTTTAGAAAATTGTCAGTATAATCAAAAGAAAACTGCCGATGCACTCAAATTAACCTATCATCAACTAAGAGGTTACTTGAAAAAGTACAACTTATTAGAAAGTGCCGTGGACGAAGGGTAGTTTAGTTTATATGTCGACATTAGCTGTTAAACAACACTTATTAAAAACAATATTGTTACCCTTTTTATGTCTGCTATCGGCATGTAACACTGATAATGACGAGTCGTTAAGTGACCACAGTATTGTGTATTGCTCTGAAGGCTCTCCTGAAAGTTTTAATCCCCAGACTGTTACTTCTGGTACAACAATCGATGCCACATCAAATCAATTATATAACCGATTAATTTCATTTAGAGGTGAGGAAAACACCATTGCGCCTTCACTTGCTAAGTCTTGGCATGTAACACGTGATGGTAAAATGATTACATTTTATTTGCGTAAAGATGTAGCTTTTCATACAACAGATTACTTTACTCCAACACGTTTTTTTAATGCTGATGATGTATTATTTAGTTTTAATCGCATATTGATGCCTGAGCATCCTTTTCATCAGGTTTCTGGTGGTAAATATCCTTTTTTTCAAAGTGTAAGTTTCTCTAATGTTGTTAATAGTATAGAAAAAATCAATGATTATACTATCCGGTTTAAATTCAAATATGCTGATAGCTCGATATTAGCGAACATAGCTAGCGATTTTTCTGTGATCTTGTCTAAAGAATATGCTGATACGCTGGTGAAAAAAAATATTAAACGTGAGATAGACACTTTACCTATTGGCACGGGTCCTTTTAAATTAAAAAAATATCGTCCTGGTGCCTATATTCGTTATGCACCTCATCAAAATTATTGGGATAAAGCGAGTACACTTGAGCAACTTATTTTTGATATAACCCCAAGTAACACGGGCAGATTAACAAAGTTATTGGCCGGTGAATGTGATGTTATTGCTTTCCCTATTGCCCACAAAAAAATAAGAAGCAAACCTGAGCTGCAACTTCAAGCGGTAACTTCTTTCAACGTGGGTTATCTTGGTTTTAATACGCTAAAACCACCCTTTAATAATGTTAAGGTTCGTCAAGCAGTTGCTTTAGCAGTAAATAAACAAGCAATAATCGATACGGTTTACCAATCAAAAGCCGAAATGGCACACAGCTTAATCCCAACAACGTCTTGGGCTTATGATAAAAATACGTTACCTCAAAGGCATGATATTCCTGAGGCAAAAAGATTAATGGCTGAAGCTGGTTTTGCTGAGGGTTTCACCATGAATTTATGGGCTTTACCTGTGCAACGTGCTTACAACCCTGATGCAGTTACCATGGCGAAATTAATCCAAGCTGATTTACAGGAAATTGGAATTAATGTCATCATTGAAAATTCACTTGATATGGGCTCTTTTCTGGAACAGCTATCAAAAGGTGAACATCAGAGTGTTTTATTAGGCTGGTCTGCAGATCACCCTGACCCTGACAATTTTTTCACACCTTTATTAAGTTGTTCTTCGGCAGAAAGTGGTAACAATAGAACATTTTGGTGTAATGACGATTTTGATGACTTGATACAACAAGCATTGCAAACGACGAACGTAACCCAACGAAAAGAGTTTTATAGTAGTGCTTTAGCTATTATTTCATCCGAAGTACCACTTATACCCATTGCCCATGCAAAAAGATTCCAAGCAAGAAACGAATCTGTGAAGGGTGAATTATTATCTCCTTTTGGTGGTATCGACTTTAGCGAAGTAAGTAAGAACTAATATGTTGACATTTACCCTACGACGTCTCAATTTATTTATTTTCACTATATTTTTACTGACTTTACTGTCATTTAGTTTAAGTTTTTTATTTCCTGGAGATCAATTAATCAATATCTCTGGGCAAATTAATGCAACTCCAGAACAACTGATTATTTTAGCTGAGCAATACCAAAGTCAAAACAATCTCTTTCAACAATATTTTGCCTATGTGAATCATCTTTTTAGTGGTGATCTAGGTATATCAATGGCTAGCCAGTTATCGATAAGTTCTGAAATTATAAGTGTTTTGCCCGCAACAATTGAACTCACGTTAGTGGCGCTATTCATCGCGATGGTATTCGGTATTCCGATTGGATTTATCGCAGCGATTAATCATCGAAAAGCGACAGATAATATTATTTTAAGTATCTCAATGATCGGCTATTCAATTCCTGTTTTCTGGTTAGGTTTATTGGCCATTCTTATTTTTTCTATACAATTAGGTTGGTTGCCGTCTGCTGGACAAATTAGTTTACTTTTTGAAATAGAACATGTGACCGGCATTCAATTTATAGATATTTTATTAAGTAAAAGTCCCTATAAATGGCAAGCGTTTATGGATGCAAGCACGCATATATTTTTACCTGCTTTTGTTATTGCATTAGCGCCAGCTACTATATTTGTTAGATTAGCCCGAACGGCAATGATGGACGTATTAGACAGCCAATACATACGTGCAGCCAAAGCAAAAGGGTTAAGCTTTAGTCAAATAATTTATCACCATGCAATAAGAAATGCCATGGTACATGTTATTAGAGATGTTGGCTTGCAGTTCGCTAACCTCGTAACTATTGCGATGGTTACTGAAGTCATATTTAGTTGGCCGGGTATTGGTCGTTGGTTAATCGAAAGTATTTTTCAACGAGATCATACGGCAATTTTAGGTGGGCTTTTGGCACTTTCTAGTTTTATTTTTATTGTGCATATTATTACCGATTTTATATATGCAGCACTTAATCCCTTAGCAAGAGATAGTCGTCATGGCACGTGATAAAATATATTCAGAAGAAGAGTTTCCTTCTCCCTTATTGCAGCTCTGGCATAATTTCAAAGAGACACCTGTGGTGATGATTGGCTTTAGTTGTTTTGTTTTTCTGACAATTTTGGCCATATTTTCACCTTTAATAACACCTTACACCTCAGTTGAAAATCACTTAGATTTTTTATTGCTCCCGCCAGCATGGCACAACGACGGTAATGTGAGCTTTTTGTTAGGTACAGATAACTTAGGACGAGACATGTTATCTCGCCTAATGCATGGCACTTCACTCACTTTTGGTTTGAGTTTTGTCGTTGTTATTATTTCTCTTGTGATAGGAATGGTTATTGGTTCTTTATCTGCTTTAACGTCAGGTATAAAATCAAGTTTCCTTAATCACTTCCTTGATGTTATTTTGTCAATTCCTTCTTTATTATTGGCAATTGTTATTGTAGCTATTCTAGGCCCAGGTTTGAGTAATACGTTATGGGCAATAATCATCGTACTTATTCCCCAATTTGTGCATATAACGCGTAATGCTGTTACAGAAGAGTTCAATAAAGATTATGTACTTGCGTCTCGTTTAGATGGAGCTAGCTCGTTTAGAATTTTATTTCATTCAGTATTTCCTAATATATTAGAAAAATTGATCAGCCAAGCAACCCTCGCTCAGTCGTCGGCAATACTTGATATTGCAGCGTTAGGCTTTCTAGGACTTGGGGCACAAATCCCAATGGCTGAATGGGGGGCAATGCTTAAAAACGGAATTGATTTATTTTATATTGCGCCTTGGACTGTGTATCTACCAGGTTTAGCTATTCTTTTTGCCGTGGTTGCAACCAATTTAGTCGGTGAAGGCATGAGACACGCACTTAAAATTAGTAGAGAAGCGTAATGAATCTTTTAGATATAAGAAACTTGTCTATTGTACTTAAGTCAGCCACTAACCCTATTTTAGCGGTTGACCGTGTCAGCTTAACTATGAAAGAAGGTGAAGTACGTGGCTTAGTTGGGGAGTCAGGTTCAGGAAAGTCTCTACTTGCTCAAGCGATTATTGGCGTACTTGATGATAAATGGCAAGTAGATGCTGACAGGTTTCACTGGCGAGGTAATGACTTAATGCGTTTATCTTTAGATGAACGAAAAGCTATTATTTCAAAAGATGTCGCTATGATATTTCAAGAGCCAATGGCTTGTTTAGATCCAACAATGACAATAGGTGAACAGCTTGCTGAAGCTGTTGATTGCGATCAATTAAGTGGCTATTTTTGGCAAAAAAAACAACAGCGTAAAACAAATGCAATAGGCTTATTACATAAAGTGGGTATCAAGCAACACGAAGTGTGCTTAAAAAAATATCCTCATCAACTCAATGATGCTTTATGCCAGCGAGTTATGATCGCAATGGCACTTGCCAAGCGCCCTATTCTCTTAATTGCTGATGAACCGACTGCTGCAATGGAAAGTACCAACCAAGGGCAAATATTTCGCTTGCTGGCTAGTTTAAATCAACTTAAGAATATGTCGATATTATTGATCAGCCATGACCTTGAGAATGTTACTCATTGGACAAATACGATTACGGTAATGTATAGCGGACAATTTGTTGAAGCAGGAACAACCAAGCAAATATTTGAAACACCTTTCCATCCTTATACCAGAGCACTGGTAGACAGTAGCCCGAAAGCAAATATGAACTTTCCTTCTAAATCTCGTCTAATGGCACTTCCTGGTAGTATTCCAATTTTGCAGCATTTACCCATTGGTTGCCGTTTGGGGCCAAGATGCCCAAAAGCTCAGCAAGCCTGTGTAGTGGCTCCTAAAGTTTCAAATTCTCATGGGCATCAATATAGTTGTCATTTTTCGTTAAAGGGGACTTATTAATATGGCCTCACTTTTACAAGTCAGTAATTTAAGTAAGACGTTTAAATTAAGCCGAAACTGGTTTAACCGTAAAACATTTACCGCATTAGACCCAATAACTTTTGAAGTTAAATCACACCAAACTTTAGCGATTGTAGGTGAAACAGGGTCAGGAAAGTCAACATTAGCAAAATTACTAGTCGGGGCCGAAATACCAACAACTGGACATATAAAACTCAACGGGCAGACATTACAACCCGGTAATTTTAAGCAGCGATGCCAACATGTTCGTATGATATTTCAGGATTCAGGCACAACATTAAACCCAAGTTTGACTATTGCGCAATTGCTTAATGAACCTCTAGTACTAAATACTGACTTGAATGAAGAAGCTCGCCATGTATTGATACGTGAAACATTACAAAAAGTGGGCTTGCTTGCTGATCACATGAACTTTTATCCGCATATGTTCTCAGGAGGTCAGAAACAGCGTATTTCTTTAGCGAGAGCAATTATATTAGAACCTCAAGTAATCATCTTAGATGAGGCTTTAGCCTCGTTAGATCCATCTCTACGTTCTCAGATGATTAATTTATTACTAGATTTACAAGAACAGATGGGACTTGCTTATATTTTGATTTCTCATAACTTGGGTATCGTTCGACATTTTAGCGATGAAATAATGGTATTAAGTCAAGGTCAAGTTATGGAAGTGGGTAAAACAGCAGATATTCTTAATAAACCAAAACACAAATATACAAAAAAGTTGATCATGAGCCAAAGATTTCAGCTTTCACATCGTTAAAGAATCAATTGAATTTGTGTTTAGATCAAAAAAGCCAGCGTTATGCTGGCTTTATACGTTAAATACTTAATAAAACGCTATTATTTATTTGTCTGCACGACCCATAAATTTACGTTCTTCCGTATTAACTTTGATTTTATCACCTGTAGAAATATGCTCAGGTACTTGTACCGTTAAGCCTGTAGATAAAATAGCGGGTTTAGTTCGTGCTGTAGCTGAACCACCTTTAATTGATGGATCTGTTTCAGTAATAACTAACTCAACACTTGGTGGTAAATCAATGCCAACTGCAGCGCCGTCAACAATAATAACTGACATACCTTGTGTATCTTCACTAATAAACAAAACTTCATCCGCGATACTTTCTTTATTTAAGTTGTAAGGCGTGTAATCTTCATTGTCCATAAACACATATTCATCACCATCTATGTATGAAAACATAGCTGGACGACGGCTTAAGTCAGCAAAATTAAGCATATCTGAATCTTTAAAAGTTTCGTCAACCTTACCGCCAGTTACTACATCGTACATACGCATACGATATAAACTACCACCTGCACGACCTTGAGGAACTGAACGTTCGATATCTCTTACAATAAATACTTTACCGTTATGCTCTATAGCAGCATTTTTCTTTATATCACTGGCCTTTGGCATGGATATTAATTCCTAAAATAAAATGTGTGGGAAAAATAACACGAACTAACCATGATGAAAATGCTTAGTCCGTTAATTATCGTTATTTTCGATGATTTTAACCGCGATTTAAAGACTTTTTAAAATATAATCTAACCCGCCGGTTATAGAGGCCACTTGTGCGAGATTACAGTTTTCATTATCAGATTTAGGGCTGTCTGGATAAACTTCCGTTGTGGTCATGTATTTAGCATCTGTTAAGCCCATGCATAAACCTAATTCTCGAGCCGCGTAATTTATAACACCAAGTTGTTCAAGTGGCACACCAATAAGTTTGTCGCTTTCATCGGCTGGAGCAATATGTGTCACTTTTTCAACAGCTTCAATAATAGCTTTTTGAAAATCTGCAACAGGCTTCACGCTATTACCGACTAAATAAAATCCATCAGGTATATCCCACGCTTTTTGCTCTATGGCATCACGCGCAGCAAGCGCTGGTCGGAAGGTAGAATTATCGGTATCAGTGGTTTCGTGTAAATCTATGTGCACAAAAATATCAGTATCAAGCTCGGCAACACATTTCATTATGGCTGCAGATTCTTCCGCCGGACTATTCTGATAAAAAGAACGATTCGGGTCAATCGCTTTTGTATTCCAGCGATTAACTGTTTCGTAACCCCACGGGCTAATACAAGGTGCGACGACAATATTAAAATGCTCAGCATATTGCTTAGCTTGTGTTTCAACAAAACGCAATGCACCTTGCACACCGCTGGTTTCATAACCATGAACGCCACCTGTAACAAGTACCGTTTTTTTGCTTGAATCCCAATTTTTTGTTTTAATAACAAACAGCGGATAGCGAGCTTCATCAAGTGAAAGTGCGCCATATTGTTGAACATCAAAATCAATGTTTAGCGCTGTTATTTTTTTTACTACTTCGTCTTGATATGAACGTTTAATTGTTTGTGCTTCAAACCACTCAATATTTTCTTTTTCGGTCCACTTTTGACCTAGTTTTCCGATAGGATAATTCTCTTCTTCGTTCATCATAATTTTCTTCTGCTATCTATAAATTTTAGTGAAGTTTACACGGACAAAGGCGAAAGAGTTAAATTATTATCACGAAACACGATGAACTTAATGATAAAAAGGATAAACTTCCTAAACAAGTTTACCCTTTTCAATTTATAAACGAGTGAAGGTAGTTTTCATTTTTTATATAAGGTTTTATACAACGCTTATAAAAGTTAAGTTTGTGCTATTGATTAAAACTATTCATTAAAGTTATTGATTAAAACAATACGGTTGGTTCGATTAACTGATTATTTAAATAATCTAACTGCTTTCTAATTCTCAATGCTTTAGGTTTAACGCTTTGAACTTCTTTAACGATTTTATCAACTGGCCAACCTAGCGCTAACAACAATAAAGTAATAACCGTTCCCGTTCTGCCTGTGCCCCCTTTACAATGTATCGCGACCACACCTTTATTATTTAATTCATTTAAGATGAAGGGCTTTTGCTTCTCCCACTGAGACTCAAATGGTTCACCGGGTGCTTCATCATCAATTATCGGCAATTGTAACCAACTTACCTGATGATCATGGCAAAGTTTAGGTAAAGAAATAACCTTATTACTCGCCATTTCTTCATCGAACATCAAGGTAATTAACATTGATGTGCCATTTTCTTTTAGTTGTAGGATTGACTCTTCAAGGCCAACTAATTTAGTGCCTGGACAAGGCGTGAACAATAACTTTGCCCCATTGTCCAAAGTTATTGTTTCAAAAGGATGTTTATTCACTGAAATTTATCTCTTATCTAAATTATTAAAAGTCTTAAATACCAAACCAATTAGAGCTTAACACGAACAGTTTGCACTGCATTTGCCGCAATTGACACTTGAACATATTGACTGCCAATTTGTAAAGAATAGCTTATAGCCTCTTTTGTCGTATTAAGAAGTTGAACACTGATTAAACCTTCGTCATTAATAGCAGCGCTTGTGTGCAAAGCGTCTTTATCTAGATCGCCTAATTTTTGCTCAACTTGCAATGCAGTATCACCCGGTCGAATGGTTTTACTAAACTGTGCCAACACATAATAAATAGGCGTGTAATAAACCTCTCCGGTGTCGGTATTAATCATAATCGGTGCACCACAGAAATTGCCAACGTGGTTCGGACCACCATGACTATCTAATACGATATTCCAATCTATCCAGCCTTCTAGCCAATGATCTAAACTAACGATAATATTGCGCGCGTAACGATGAACTGGCGTATATATGGGATGATCTTCAGGTTTAGGGGCCCAAGTTGCTGTGTATGCCCAATCAGTCGCATTTTCGTTCCACCAAAAGTCGTCATTATCAAACCAATTAGTTTCTTTGAAACGAATTGGGTCTAATATCCCTTCTGGTGCATCTTTACCTAAATCATCTATTGTACCTTCGGTATGTATTATGGAAAATTGAGGAAATTTTTCGTGCACACGATCAAACACGTCTTCGTTAACCTGTGTGGTGCTCTCGTACCAATGAACTGCTGTGCCATAAACATATTGAGACGTTTCTTTGTCACCTAATATTTCATCGGTCCAATGTTCCATCTGATCACGATTTTGATCGTAAATAAGTAATTTTACTTCTTCATGGGCACTCTCTTTTAACTTTGGCCCTAGATGATCCTTAATAAACGTACTTTGGCTTTTAGGGGTAAAATGCATACTTTCCCATTGTCCACTATTACCATGTGGTTCATTCACAGGGGTGAGCGACCAAATATCAATACCTTCTGCTTTATAAGCATCAAGGTACTTAATAAGGTAATCAGCGTAAGTTGCAACGTATTGTGGTTTTAATTCACCGCCCGTTCCTTGATAATTATTTTCAGGCGTCGGCTTAATATAATAATCTTCTATTGTTTTCATCCAAGGTGGAGCTGTCCAAGCAGAAGCAACAATTTTTAACTCTTTATCATTTTGTTTACTTTTTATCGCATAAGCTTCTTTAATCATCGGTAATAAATCAAAGGTCTCATCTTTAATACCTTTGTGCTCTAACGCACTAAAACCATCACTATCAACATCAATACTAAACGAGGTTAAGTTAGTGTCATCTTTTAGCTCCGCATAGGAATAGCGGCCATCAACAGCAAAATCTGTTGCACCAATATGCGTACGTGCGATTGAGAAATTAGCGCCTTTTTCTCCGTATATATTTTCCATTACTTCAGCGCGTTTTTCTTTTTCTAAGTGAGCTAAAACAAACGCTGAAGACTCAGTGAATGATGTACCAATACCCACTATTTTTTGTTTTTTAATCTCTGGTTTTATCACGATAACTTTGCCTGAAGCGATACCTTGATAAAAGGTTAAATTCTGCTGTGGCGCTATTTTATCACCCGCTTCGCTGGTAAGGAGTATTTCATGCGTCATGGCAAGATTATAATTTATGTTGGAAGTGCTTTTGTTCATTTGAGAATCCTGATTAGCAGGCGAACAACTCATTACAGTTAGAGAGGTCATTGTTATTACGAATAATTTATTGATGAATGTTGATTCATTAATTTTTGTAATGCTCATTTTATTACGCTCTTATTCTTTTAAATATATATAAGTTAAATCAACTTTTAGGCCGATTAATTATTTTGACAAAATTAGCTTGCCAAACATGCCTGCATCGATCCAACCTCTATCGGGTGCTCCTCCGATGGCAGATTCAGAACCTATAAAGTTTTCACGCAATTCACTACCATCATTGTCACAGTATGCCACCATGAGCCCCATCACTTTTCCTGCAAATAGCTCTACTGTTTTGTTATCTTTACTTGAATCTTTATAGTCATCAGTATAAATATCGAAGCTTAGTTCCCAAGTAAGGGTATTACCTTGCTGTTTCCAATTACTTTCAACATGATGTGAATAGTTCTGAGCCTTTTTGTTGGTTCCTATATCAATCGCTTGGTTATCTAAAGACATATGATAAGCGAACGCATTATGGTTAAATTGGTGATCGCCACCAGAAAAATTTTCGTCTAAGAATATTTCTAAACAATCATCATCCCAATACTGTGTTAACGGATCTCGATGAGTATCAATGAGAATATCGTCAACAATTTCAGCCATAAGATATAGCTTTGATTTAGTCCAAACAACTTTATATCGACCTTGAAAATCTTCTTTTGAAAATTCAGGGCCTAACCAGTTTTGATCGAGTTTCTGCCATTTAGCTAATTTCCAAGCATCTTCGTTAGCAACACCATCTATTTTGGGCGCGATTTCTGCGTGAGGTGCATAATAATTGAGTCTATCCTCTGCGTGGTTATTGGCTGCATATACAGGAAATATGAATGCCATGGATAAAATGGAAGCTACGCTTATTCGTTTGATACTTAACATTTCAACTACCTTAATAGATGATGATTGCTTGTTTTATTGAACAACAAGTTATGTGTTATGAATCATCTAATGAGACACTGATTTTAACAATAGTATTACGATAAAGGGGATTTTAAGCGCGGTAAGCTGGCCATGAATGATGTGCAGTGGTGCTGTAGCCTATATTGAAAATATTGAAAATATTGACAACTTTCTCTTGTCAATATTCTCATACTCGGGATGTTACATATCAGTTAAGAAGTTTTTGATAACTTCACGATAATTCCGACTAACTTTAACTTGATCATATTCACCCAGCTTAAGAAAAAACTCACCTTTAGTATGAGGAATAACTTTTTGAATATAATTAAGATTAACAATCGTTGAACGATGAACTCTTTTAAACATCACAGGATCTAAATCTTCTAACAAGTTTTTTAACGTACACCGTTTTATATGAGTTACGCCTTGAGCATGAACACAAACATAATCACCTGCAGCATCAACCCACTCTATATCAGTTTGTTTTAATAAGGTAATGTCGTCTCTATCTTTGATGACTATTTTACGCTCAACCTTGTCTGTATTCGCCTTTGGTTGGCTCATATTCTGCGATGCAGGAACTTCAGGATTTTCTCTTTCGTTAATCGTGTCAATAGCACTAATTATGCGAGATTTATTTAACGTGTCTTCATCCGTTTCACTGCGTAATATAGCTCGTTGAATTGCACGTTGGATGCGTTCTTCATCAATGGGTTTAAGTATATAATCAACCGCATGCACATCAAACGCGTCTAAAGCATATTGCTCGAACGCCGTAGTAAAAACCACCATAGGAACGATGTCAGACTGCAACTTTTTAATAACGCCAAAACCATCAATACCTGGCATTTGTATGTCTAAAAACATCAAATCAGGTGCTAGGTCCATCGTTGATTGAATAGCCTCACGACCATTTTTACATTCTGCCACAATCTCTATTTCAGGGATTTTATTTAACTTTGCTCGTAAAAGATTAAGCGCTAATGGCTCATCATCAACAATAATTGTTCTTAACTTAGTCATAAATTGAACTCACCGTTATTGAGTTTTGTACTGTCTAGCAGGTATATTTTAATCGAGTTTTTCAAAAGGAAGTTTAATGATAGTTTTTAACCCCCCTGATGGAATAATATTAAGGTTAAATACATAGTCATCTGTGTATAACACTTTAAGTCTTTCATCAATATTTCGCAAGCCAACGCCTCGGCCTGTTTTACCTTTCATTTTGTTTCCATCTACACTTTTCCCAGCACCGGTATCGCTTAGCTCTAAAACTAACATGTCATCAACTACATCAGCCCATAAACTGATTGTGCCGCCATCTTCATTTTGTGCAATTACATGTTTCATTGAATTTTCAATAATGGGTTGTATCAACAAACTTGGAATTAGCGCTGACTTTGCCTCGTCAGAAATATTAAAGTCTAATTTAAGTCGATCACCAAAACGGGTTTTCTCTATTTCTAAATATAAGTTGAGGGCTATTATTTCAAACTCTAAAGCTATTTTAGTATCAGGGTTATTGTCTAAAGAATAACGTAAGAATTTACTCAATTGAACCGTCATCAGTTGCGCTTTTTCTGGCGCTTCACATTCAATCAATGAGTTAATTGCATTGAGTGTATTACACAGAAAGTGAGGGTTAAGCTGGTAACGTAACATTTTAATTTTTGCATCACGAGCGACTGACTGAGCATTTACCCTTTCTAATTGCTCCTCTTTAGCCTCAGCGGCTTTTGAAAGCAACATTTTATGTTCAAACTGCAATAGCTGATAATATCGAATACCATGGAAGAAACCAGTCCAGCAAAAAAAGATAAATATACTACTAAAATACCAACCACCAAATTCGTCCCAATTACCATCAGAGCTTGTTAGCTCGATATAGAGCCCAACCCTTATAAGGGTCCATACCAAGGAAATACAGATAACTGAAAATATACTGATCAGAACTCTTATAAAAATAGGCGAGTTCCAACACTTCATAAATATCCAATAAAGTGGCATTGAACATACTATACCAACCACAGACTGCCAAAATGTGTGGTTAAGGTGCTCCACATCGATTTGAACATACCAGAGTGTTAAGGAAATTAAACTGATTAATGAAACGAAAGACCAAAAGCTGATTTGTAAAGCCCAGAATAGGTACACTGGCTTTTTGGAAATAAATTTATTTATGAGTACAAATGGGTTGTCAGACATATATTCTCCGAAATCATCTAATGTAATACTAACCGTTCCAACGCAGATGATCGAATAAAAAATTCCCACCTATCGTTGTTAAAGACCGTTTCATCTCATCGATATTAAAACCTCATAAATATAACGAGTTATGTCAATCGACACGACTACTTTTATCTTTCTAAAATAGCACCTTAGAGAATCATCATTTATGTATAAAAGAAAATGATAATAGATGGGCTAGCCAATATTACTAAATATGATAACCTCTTAGATAAATTATAATAACAATAAGTAATAGGACTTCGTTATGTTAATAACTTTTGGCAAATCTGAGAGTATTGTATTTACTTCATCTTTGCGTTCTTTTTCTCGAAAGACCTTTCTGATGCTATGTGCATTTTTCACATCTATATCTGTTTTCGGCTCTACGATTATCGTTCCCCCCAATGAACAATTAGTCCTACGTGACATACAGAAACAAGTAAATTCTGCTAGGTTGGAACAAGATGTCACTACTTTAGTTGGTTTTGGTACTCGGCATACATTGTCAGAAACAAAATCAACTACCCAAGGAATTGGCACAGCACGTCGATGGATAAAATCAGAATTTGATAAAATTTCTTCGCAATGTGGTGGTTGCTTAGAAGTTGTTTATCAAAAGCAAACATTTTCAGGCGAGAAACGTATTCCAGAGCCAACTGAGGTTGTTAATGTTATCGCTATTCAGCGGGGTCAGTTAGACCCTAATCGCTATATTGTAATGTCTGGCGACATAGATTCTAGAGTGTCAGATCCTCTTAATTATACCAGTGCATCTCCAGGAGCAAATGATAATGCATCAGGCGTTGCTGGTGTTATCGAAGCAGCGCGAGTGTTGTCACAACATAAATTTGCCGGCACGGTGGTTTATGCCGCACTATCAGGTGAAGAACAAGGTTTATTTGGTGGAAAAATAATGGCTGGTATTGCCAAAAAAGAAGGCTGGCGTATAGAAGCTGTTATTAATAATGACATGATAGGTAATATTTCAGGTATTAATGGCATTATTAACAATACAACGGCAAGGGTATTCTCTGAAGGCATTCGATTTGTTGAAACACCAAATGAAGCTAAGAAACGGAGATTTACCGGTGGTGAAGTTGATTCGCCATCACGAAATGTAGCGCGCTATATTGACAAAATCGCAGACCAATACATCCCTAACTTAGACGTTATGATGATATATAGATTGGACAGATTTGGCAGAGGAGGACACCACCGACCATTTAATGCAGTAGGCTATCCTGCGGTACGTATAATGGAAACAAATGAACATTATGATCGACAACATCAAGACCTTCGCATCGAAAATGGTCGGGAGTTTGGCGACGTTCTTTCTGGGGTAGACTTTAACTTTACGGCTAAATTAACATCATTAAATGCCGTCACTATCGCTGCTATGGCGTCAGCGCCACCACCGCCAGCAAACACTGAAATTTCAGGAGCTGTAAAAGCATCAACTACGTTAAAGTGGCAGCGACCAAAAGGCCCTATGGCAGAGAACTTAGCGGGATACCGTATTCATTGGCGATTAACGACTGAGCCAACTTGGACAAATAGTCAATACGTAGGTGATGTATCTGAATTTGAATTAAAGAATATTGTGATAGATAACTATTTTTTTGGTGTCAGCAGTGTTTCTAAAGAAGGCTTTGAAAGCCCTGTAGTTTTCCCTGGCCCTGCCGGCTCTTTCGGCGGTTATAAATAACAGTAAATACAAATTTATCACTTATTAAATAGGGAGTTTTTCTCCCTTTTTAATGCTAATACTTATTAATATTGGTTTAATAATCTTTGATTCAGGCGGGAAGTTATTGATGGTCAATCCTTTGATTATTCCAATACTGGCATATTTAAGAGAGCAGAACAGTTCCTGCTCTCTGATTAATTTGGTTAATCTTTGTGAGGAAGACCTTCTTTTACTGATGGGAAAAGATGTCGACTATCAGGTAGGCATTTTCCAAAAGAATTTTTTTGTGATGAATGCGCTTTATCAAATACAAAGTGATATTCAAACAGAGGGATTTTCACTAACAATTCTACCGTTAGACATCTTTATCGTTGCTAATAGTGATGAAAGTACAACCGCACTAACCAAACGTGATACAGACCTAGCAAGTTACTATTTGGATTGGTCTAATTTAAGTGGTGTTACCGCTGAAAAAGTTGAGGCCCTTCTTACGAGTTTTTGGCAGAAATACAGTGTTTTAGATAAATTAGAGACGTCTCTAACTACCTTAGAATTAGCGCAAGGGGCAGATTGGCTTAAAGTGCGTCGAGCTTACAAAAAGAAAGTTGCGATTAGTCACCCTGATAAAGGGGGATCTGCAGAAGATTTTATTAAAATCCGCGAGGCTTATGAAGTGTTAAGTTTCAGTTATCATAGCGCTGACGCTAAGGGTTGATCACATGCAGGTGTTCAACATAAGCAGAACAAGAAACAAAAAAACCAACTACCTTTTCTGCGAATTTATGCAATAAGTAGATGGTTTTTTAATTTTGGAACTTTTTAACTTACCTTAATTAAGCAACAGCATCGTTCTTGTTAATATTAATAACTGTGTTTGGATAAATATCTTTCATCACTAATTTAGGTGTACGGTCAACTTTAAAGAGTCCCCAATGCTTTTCAGGCTCTAATTTATCTGGTGATCCTTTCCATGGTTCATCAAATGCTTCGAAAACAAAGGTCAGAATTTTTTCTTCTGTTGTCCAAGCAAGTAACTGCTCATAGTATTGCGCTTGCAGTTCTTGATTTGCATTCCAAGGTTCGATACCTCGTCCATTTGATGCTGTTGTCCAACCAGCTTCAGTAATTATAACGGGTACATCAGGATAATGATTCGCCACACTATAATAATTTTGTTTAGTATATTCTAGTGCGTCTTCCATTGTTCTATACTCCCATGCAGGGTAAGTATGAATAGAAATGAAATCTAATACAGCAACTAAGGGTTCAAGTTTATAAGTCCAAGGTACATAGTTTTCACAAAAGGTAACCGGCTGACTAATTTCTTTTTTAATTTGTTTTACATAAGTAACTAATCTCTCGACAGGTACCATATGATCGGTCCATTCAACACTCGCTTCATTACCCACAGAAACAGAAAATACAATGTCGCTATACTTTTTAGTAAGACCGATCATTTTATGAATTTCATCACAATTTTTTTGTCTATTTTCGCTAATGGCTTCTTCAGTAAAGTCAGCTCCCCAAGGACAATTTGGGTTACTCATTTCTGCTGCTATATCAACACCCAACATAACTTTGAAATGTAGCTTTTCAGTATTAATTACATCTAATACAAGTTCGGCATGTGGACCACAATCGTAAATACGAAGAAAACTCCAGTTTTCTTTCAGAATAAGAAGGTCTTCTTTTACTTCATCGTAACTTGGGTAAATGCCTTCTCTTGGATTTTGCCCTTCACGATAGCCTGAATAACAAATTGCATTGGCATGAACCAAATTCATCGAACTAATTGTTGCTACTTTATCACTGTTTTTATTAAACATACTTCAAATTCCCGCTTTTATCCCAAAGTCCCCAATGCGCGCCAACTCCGCCTTCATCTTCAACTTTCCAAACCTCATCAAATGATGAAAAATAGAATACATCAATATCTTCTTCTTCTGCCCACTGATACGTGCCCAGAAAGTACTTAATTGCGTTTTCATAAGAAGGTACCGCGCCCCACTCTTCTGGCCCTTCGTTTGGCCAACCTGTTTCGGTAATAATGACTTTTTTCCCATTACCGGCTTTAATTGCCCGACGGTACATATCTTTCATGTAGAGGATTGAATATTCAAGCGCACAACCTTCCCAGAATGGATAACAATTCGCTAAAATCAAATCGCAAGCATCTGTAACATTTGGGTGTACTTCAAATTCGTAATAAGCATCAACATAGCCCACTTCAATATCAGGCAAGGCTTCTTTAACACGGTTGATGTAGGCGATTAATTGCGCTTCAGTTAAGTCTTCACGTAGAAGTACTTCGTTACCGACAGCAACAATGTCTGCATAACCTTGTTTAGCGACTTCAATAAGATTATTGATTTCTTTTTCGTTATTCTCTAAATCGTCATCTAACCACGCGCCCACTAAGGTTTTTAAACCTTGTTGCTTGGCAATTTTTGGAATATTTTCATTACCGTCAGTACATGAAAAAGATCGGATCCATTTAATGTTTTGTGAAATAACAGCCATGCGCTCTTTTATTTGAGCTTCGGTAATAATTGTTCCTGGCCCTTGTCCTTCAATATAAGGACTAAAAGAGATACCATGAATTTGATTATCAAGCACCTTAGTAACAGCGCTTTGTAATTCTTTACGGGAAGAATGACCAACATTCATTCCTGCCAAAGACATACGTTTATTATATTTACTCGACATGTTCGTCTCCGAAAATTTTCGTGTGCATTTATATTGTATTGAAGGCGCAACGTGTTGCACCTTTACAATTCATCAACCTATTGATTATTACTACTCGTTATTAATGAAATAAGTGATCAGTAGATATTGTTAATGTTATTTGTTGAACTTCACCACTTCGTTGAAAGATTTCAGTACTTTCTTCAGTAGATAAACTTAAGTTTGAATATGTTAGTTGCTTACCGTTGCTGAAAGTTACGGTTAATGATGATTCAACTTTATCATTAAGTTGGTAAACAATAGGAACCTGACACCAAGTGAAAGCAAGTGCCATTGCTGGAACCTCAATTTCTTTCCATTCTTCGTTAACATCAAGATAACGGAATGGTTTTGGCGCTTGAATAAATTCACATGATTGTAATAGGCTAGGCACAAAAGAAACTTGACCTTCTTTAATTCGTAAACCTAATTCACCAAAACGTGTGAGAATTTCTTCTTTAACTTGCCCTGTCATACCGGGTTGTTGTGCACCAGAATGTTTAGGGGTATGCGAGTATGGGTCCATTGGAAATGCACCGTACTCAGCAGGTGTTTTATTAAAACCAATACCGTCACGTACGCGATAATACAAGCTGGCTATTTGTCTCGTAAGTTCGTCACTTTCACCTTGTTCAACACACGTAAAAAAGTTCTCTTCTACGGCTAACATCAACTTAGAAACCATGTGCCAATAGATACTGCCTAAACCTTCAAAACCAAACATGCCACCTGATCTTCCAGTAAATGCTTGATGATTAAAGGTTAACTCGTAAAGGTCGAAAATAGCTTCTTTATCAACGGTTAATGCAGTTGGATAAACATCACTAAGTTCAGTAAGCTGATCTTGCAAAACGTTACTGTTAGTAATATCTGGGTTAAAACGATACTCGCCATCTAAGTCGCGCAAAATTATGCGTTCATCACGCTGTTCAAGCATTAACTGTAAAGACGCGTTGCTTTCAACATGCTCTGCAGATACACAGTTTTTTTCTAAAAAGCTAGGTAATTTTCGGTCAGGATAAAGCATGAAACTTTTTTGATCGGGACGATAAACGTCACTTGCAAATAAAGCTTCTAATACTGATACGACTTTTTTAGGTTTTAATGCACCAGAACTTAATGCCGCGACTTGACCTTCAAGCATTGGATACAAGTCTTTTACTGTAGAAGTCTTATTCTCTAAGCTCAATAAATTATAAGCGTTGTATAACCCGTCAGCGCGTTCGTTTGTTTCAATCGTATGTTCAATGGCTTTTAACGCATCACTTAACATTAATGAAATTTGACTAATTTTTTGTGACACTTGGCCACTAAAACCTTCCTGTTTGTATATAGTTTCGCGATAAGTACTTGCCGCTAAACCAAGTTCAGCAATGCTTTTAAAGCGTGCTTCTGGGCTAACAGGTTCAGGCGTTAACTTCGATGCTAAATCATTCAATGCCATTGCGGTTTCAACTAACCATTGATTTACTTCAACAGAAAGCGTTATATCTTGGCTTTCATTTGCGAGTAAGTCTTGGAAGAAACAGATATAGCGACGTAAATAACATAAAGTGACCATCGACAAACCTTGGCCAACTAAAGCATTGTTTGCATCATTCCACTCAGGTCTTTGGGTATTTAACCAAATACCGCCATCAACCACTAAATTACCGAGTTTTGATAACAAAGGTACTAATAATTTCTCTAGTAAATTAACTTGATAAACTTCACCATTAGCGTCGATTACCAATTTACCATCAGCACCCATTTTTTCGACACGTTTCTCAATATCAAGTGATAACGCTTCATCATAAGTTACTGTACTTTTAGCATCTTTAACCAAAGCATCAAATGACTTGATACGGTATGGCACATTAGCGTAACTGAAGATTTCTTTACGTAACATACCACTCAGTTTTTCTGGGTGAAATTGGTTCGACAGTTCAAGCATTTTTTGTAAATAGATAATCTGATGATCACCCCAGTAACCAATATAGCTCCATGGATCATCTGGTTCTTCCACTTCCCAATCAATACCTTCTTTGGTAATTCTGTATGGGTTGTATCCGTCCATCGTAGAAGCATTAACAAATTTTGCGACTACATTTTCGATAAATTCTGGGTAGCTATAGGTTAACGCTTCCCAGTTTTGGAATATATCTCGCCAGTTTCCTTGATAAGTTAACAAACGATTATTGTTTTCATCGACTAATTTAATCGCAAACTGGTTCCATGGACGACTTGGATCACCATGACGACGACCAAATGAAATAGGCAAATATTCTGAACTTAAGCGTTCAAGTTGACTGTCGCCTGTCGACTTAATTTTTTCAAGTAACTCTGAAAAATTAAGCTTTTCAGGTAAATTATCTAAAAGTACCTGATTACGTTGATAAACGTCGTGGTTGAATAAATCTATAGTAGTAGAAAAGTCATTTGACGAAATCATATACTGATCATCAAAAATCCCACCACGCAAAGCATTAAATAAAACATTCGCATAATGATGCTCAGAAACACTTTCTTCACCGGTTAACTGAAAACCATCAACAGAAGCCATAATACGCGCTAACTCGTCAGAACCTTGCGCAATTGAACGCTGGATCTCTTTATCAAGTTTATTGTCATCTATTAGTTGGCGACGCAAGGCAACAGACTGACTTTGACTCTGTTCTATATTTGCAACAATTTGCCATTTCTTGTGGGTATTTGGCGCTAACTCTAACTGAGTATTGACTAAGAATGCACCACGAATACCACGTTTTGCAGATTCCTGTTTAACCTGTTCACCACGTTTAAAAGCATCTAATTGCTCTGATGAAAGTAATATATTCGTGTTATCTAAACCAAGACAATAAACCGTATTGGCCTTTAATGACTCGCATGGTTCAGCTCTATCGGTAATACCCGAAAATAAAGTGAAAAAGGCAAGACCTGTACTTTCGTCTAATTCAGTCCATTTATAAGCATCAACTAAGTTACTCGAATTAGCTTGAGTAAAACGAGGAGTACCCGCAGGTAAAATATTTTGGAAACCGTCAATCAGTTCTACATTTAAGGGTTTATCAGCGCTATTTTCAGATAAGTTTTCTAACTCACATTTTCTAACAAAACCATAAGTATCACTAGTCGCCCAGGTATAACGAAAGGCTAATTGCAAATCATTATGAATTTCTTCAAAACACAGTTTATTGCCCAACACGTTCTTGTATAGGTTTCTGGTGATATTAAATCGAAGTTCATGTTCACGATTGAAAGGTTCCCAATCAATCTTTTCAGTGCCAGTATCTACGCGTAAAAGGGTTTTACAACCCGTATTAAGTTCGCTTTCGTGAATTTTGTCCACAGTAATATAGGGAAACAAGGCTGTTTCTGGAGACACACGACCGGCCGTTAAACCACCCGTAGACGAAACAAATAACCAATGGTCACTATTAGAAATAACGCTAACAAAAAAAGGTGCCATTTTGTTAACATTATTAATTGCATAAAATCGTTCATCACCCATAGTGACGAACTCGCCCGTTACTTCATTGCTCTGTGTATTACATATTTTCATTTTTAATTCCTACCTAAACTCAAGGTACTTTTACTGTTCTAAATAATTAAATAAATTGCAAAAATGAACGATTAAATTCATTCGTATTAAAATTTATTGTGTTAATGGTTTAAATATTCTTACGTAGTCAATTTCCATTGATACGGGAAAAATAGTGTTATCGATTGGTCCGCCTGATCTGCCCCACATTCCGCCAATAGCGAGATTTAAAATAACGTGATAAGGATGATCATAAGGCCAAGCACGCCAGCCTGTAGATTCATTGGTATAAAAGAAATAAGGGGTATTATTAAAAAATACGGTGATATTCTCTGGCGTCCATTCAACAGAATAAACGTGAAAAGCGTCTTCAACATTTTGACCTTCGATACTGCCTTTACGTTGTTCCCAATTCTGCCAATAATAAGCTTTGTTATGCACGGTGCCATGAATGGTTTGCATGTCGTAACCTACATGCTCCATGATGTCTATTTCACCTGAGTTCGGCCATGCGTCACATGTTGCACTGCCTTGCCAATCTTCATTTTCTTTACAGGTTGTTGAATACTTAAATGGGGTACTGGGTAACATCCAAATAGCTGACCAAGTACCTTGCCCAGCAGGAAGCTTAGCTCGGACGTCAACACGTCCATAAAGAAAGTCGCCTTTACCTTGCGAGTGAATACGGCCAGAAGTATATTGCGCATCATCCAAAACTTCTTTGTAAGCAGTGATCACTAAGTTACCGTCTTTTACTTGGACATTTTTAAGGTTGTCTGTGTAGGCTTGATCTTCACTGTTAACTTTGCGCGCAGGCCAAATATCATAACTCCATTTATTTGGATCTGGTTTGCCTTCATAATTAAATTCATCATTCCACACCATTTCCCATTGGTCTGACTTAATATTCTTTTTACGTACAATCAATGCATTCAGAATTGGCTGACCTACAATTGATTTAAAGTTTATATCTAGCTGTCCATCTTTTACTTCAACATCGTAAACAGCTCGAGCTAAGGCCGATATATGTTTTCCATCTCGAGCAAGTCTTACATTTAAATCACTTATAACTAATGATTGCTCAGCAAAAACATTAAAAACTCTTGCTCCCATATCATTATCTTCAGGTTCAGCAAATTTAAAAATAATATCATACAAGCCATTTTCTAAGGGATGGTTTATCGTTAACTCACCACTTCGAAAAGATTCATATATAAAGCTATCTTGTGAACCTTTAATTTTTTCAATATTACCAACATCACCCGTAATTAAAGAGGAGGTGGATGTGTCGGCTTGGTAAGATATACCGTCAACACCTACATATTTAGTTCCGCCAACATTAACAGCCCAAACTACATTGGTATCATATTGGAAATAACCATTGTTCGAGGCTAGATTATTTTTAGCGCTATTATCAACAGAAGATGAACTAGCATAATTGAGCTGATGATTTTTTTCGTCGTTTATTAACTGTCCACCTATAAGCGCTAAAGGGACCAGTATTATGACCAAAATCAAAAACAACCTATTGTTACTATATTTTTTCTTCATGCTAGCTAAGCTCCAAACGAATAACAGCAACTCATTTATTTGCAATTATGTATTAGCAATATTGATAGCAACAATAAGGGAACTAGAATGTATGGCAATCAAAACGAGGCAAGGTGGACTAGACTTGCGGTAAAAACGACTCTTATACTCAAGCTAAGTCAGTAAATATGCATTAAGGGTGCAGCATATACATATCGCCTTATCGGTGTTTAGAAAGCTAATCCCACCCTTTATATGAAGAGTAAATAATGCCTTAAAATACAATTCACCTCTTCATACGCCCAACTTAACCTTTATCTATTGTATTTTTTTTCAGCACATGAGATTTGTCTTTCTTGGATTACTATCTTCACCATTACCACCAGCCAAATATTTATTTTTAACGTAAATAACCTTCAAACAAATAAGAGTTCCATATGACCAAATCTACTATTCTAAACTCGCAACCAAAAAGCGCCATTATTCGAACGCTTTATAAATATGTAATTCTCCGCTCATTATTTATACTTATCTTCTGCATAAGTTCATCTGTTCAGGCGAAGACAACATATCAACAAAGTGCTGACCACCTTCTTCACGGAGAAACAATGGCGGTTGCCTATTCTGGTTTTCGTGCAGGGCAACATCCTGACCGCGGTAATGGCGCTATAAATCCCGGTGATGCTGAGATTTTGGAAGACTTGAAAATTCTGCTCAGCCATAATTTAGATTTAATCCGTTTGTATGATTCTGGTGAAAATTCAGCAGCAACATTAAAGATAATAAAACAGCACAAATTACCTATTAAAGTATTGCTGGGTATTTGGTTAGACGCAGAAGTAAGTAATCACGAAGGTTGTCCGTGGCTAGAGCTTCCTATACCGGCACAAAAACTCTTTGATAATAAAATAAAAAATATGGTGGAAGTTCAGCGCGGTATTACGTTAGCAAAAAAATATCCAAATATAGTTATTGCAATTAATGTAGGAAATGAAGCGTTGGTGGATTGGAACGACCATATGGTCTCGTTAAATAACGTTATTGGTTATGTTCGTGAAGTTAAGGAAGGTATTAGTCAACCGGTAACTGTTGCTGACAATTATGAATGGTGGATCCGAGACGGCGCAAAACTGGCTGCTGAATTAGACTTTATTGGTGTGCATACTTACCCAGCATGGGAAAATAAAACGATTGATGAAGCGCTCGCTTATACTATTGAAAATATCGAAAGTGTTTATAAAGCCCTACCCAATAAACCGATCGTTATTCTAGAAGGCGGATGGGCAACCACAGCTAAAGAATTTTCAACACAAGCCAATGAAGCGAATCAGAAACGTTATTATGATGAGATAATGCAGTGGTCAGAAAAAAGTAATACGACATTTTTCTTTTTTGAAGCATTTGATGAACCTTGGAAGGGAGACCCTACAAACTTAGAGGGCGCTGAAAAACATTGGGGACTCTTTAATGTAGATAGAACACCAAAAAAGGTAATGATGCCTAAGTAGACTCACAGCGTTCAAAAAATAATAAACAGCAGAATCATCCATTAAAATGTAAACATACCAAGTATTATAATCGACTTGGTATGTTCCATATCAAATGTTTAAACTACTTTCGAATTCAATGCTAAATGTATTTCTTCTACTTTTTCTTTATTGAGTACATATTTACGCATTACCCAAGCAACCAGTATTGAACCTAAAGCGGGATAAACAGTAAAAGATATTAAGATACCTTCTTTCGCGGTTTCTGTTTGTTCAACGTCTGCTTGGTAGCCATAATAAGCGAGTAACCAACCAGCAAAAGCACCACCAAAGGCAACACCTAATTTGATAAAAAATACCACTGCAGAATAAACCATGCCCGTAATACGAACACCCGTTTTCCAATGACCGTAGTCAATAGTATCTGCCATTTTCGCCCATAATAATGGGGTGGCCATTTGTAAAAAGAAGCTCCATAAGAAAAACAAAGCAAAAGCTGTAGCCACTTGATCTTTAGGAACGAAATAACTGATAACACAAATAAATGCGGCGATTAGTTGAAGGCTAATATAAGCTTTAATTTTACAAACAATTTTAGCGAGAGATTGAGCAAAAGCACAACCTAAAATACTACCCACCATGCCAAGTGTCATAAATAAGGTAATTTGATCTTCAAGATCAAGTACATATTTAACGTAGTAAATGGCTAATGTTGCTCTTAATACTTGGCCGGTCAATAAAAACAAGCCCGCAAGACACAAAATCCTCCACTGATCGTTTTGCCAAAGAGATTTTAAATCTTCAATAAATGACGTTTTCTGTCCTTCTGGTACAGATACGCGCTCTTTTGTGCCACTAAAACATAATAAGAACATCACAACGCCAAGGAGGCTCATCGCAACCATAGTGAGTTGATATCCTTTTGCTTGATCTCCATTACCAAAGTACTCAACTAAAGGCAGAGTTCCTGCAGCAACGATCAGCCCACCTAACATGCCTAAAACAAAACGGTAGGTTTGAACTGATACACGTTCAGAGGGGTTTGCTGTTAAAACACCGCCTAACGCAGAATAAGGAATATTAATGGCGGTATATGCCATCATCAGTAATGTATAGGTTGCAAAGGCGTAGATGATTTTACCATTGCCTGTAAAGTCTGGCGTAGTGAATGCCATAATAGAAATAATACCAAATGGCACAGCAAGCCAAAGTAGGTATGGTCTGAACTGACCAAAGCGTGTTTTAGTACGATCGGCAAGTGCGCCCATAAGGGGGTCAGTTATCGCATCAAATAAACGAACCACTAAAAACATTGTACCTACCAATGCAGGCGAAATACCCACAACATCTGTATAAAAAATTAACAGGAACATCATCACCGTTTGGAAAATAATATTACTTGCGGTATCACCTAAGCCATAAGCTATTTTTTCGCGAACTGTTAACATAAAATATCTCTTTTTATTATTTGTATAATTTATTGATTAATAAATACAGCTTGCGCATCGCATTATCTGAGTATTTTTATTATTCAAAGTAAAAGGTAAAAGGTAAAAGGCGTAAACCCTATAAACAAAATAGGCCTATATCGCAAAACAATATAGGCCTATCAATTTATACTAGCTAAAGTACAAGTTTACTTAAAGCTGTAACGCATGCCTAAGGTGTATCTTGTACCGTATTGATTAGCAGAAAGGAATTGCTCTTCATAACGGCCATAAGATTGCTCGGTTTCATTATTCAAGTTTAAACCTTCGAAGAATACAGTGAAGTTTTCGTCGATGTCGTAGTTTACGCTCATATCAACTTGACCAAACTCTTTAGCAAACTGCGGTGGAGCATCAACAGAACCTTGGTCTTGTCCTACACCAATAAGATACGAGTCACGCCATGCGTAAGTTACCTTCACAGATAAACCATCTTTCTCGTAAAATACTTGAAAGTTAGCTGAATCACCTAAGCCTGGTAATGGTGATTGTTCAGCTAAATAAGCGACACTTTCAACTTTCGCTATGTCATCAACATCAAAATTAACATCACCATCAACAAAGGTAGCATTTGCGCCAAAACCAAAACCACTTTCTCCAATAAAATGTTGAACCGCTACTTCGATACCATTCACCATTTTATCATCAGGGTTGTTAAATGGCTGAGAGATATTCCAAGTCATTAGTGGATCATCTGAATTAGACGTAAGATAACCTTGTTCATTTACCACTGCGCCATTGGCAATCATTTGCAAACGAATAGATTCAACGTCTGTAGCAAGTCCCGCTGCGGTAAGGTCTGCTAATGCTTGTGCATAACGAGGTCCTGCAGCTATGTCGCGTATACCGTCATATTGGGTAGCTGTGCTGCCAGTACTAATGAAATTTTTAACATCTTTTCTAAAATAACCTACTGAAGCATAACTGCCTTCTGCGTAATAATATTCTAAAGAAAAGTCAAGATTGGTAGACACATAGGGGTCTAAATCGGTATTACCTTGTCCACCAGTACGTCCATCCAAACCAGGGCTTGAGCTTAAAGATAAACCACCCGCTAAGTTACCTAAAGGTGCACGAGACATCGTTTTACCCCAAGATGCACGAGCAACTAACTCTTCCGATAAATCTACTTTAATATCGATCATCGGTAGGAAAATGCTATAATCACCCGTTTCAACGTAAGCAGTTTGTTCACCTGATGAATATTGAGTAAGCCACTCATTGGCACTTAACCACCAAACATCTGTTGGTACATCTTGTGAAACATTACTACCTACTGTAGATTCTTCGTAACGTAAACCAAGGCTGATTTGTACCGGCAATTCAGCAACTTCTAATTCAAATAAAGAAGACACATAAACACTGTTAGTCTTTTCTTCTACTTCGCTACCTCCTCCAACAGTTCCACCTCGGTATGGGTCTGTACTAAAATAGTCATCGCCTAACGTGTCAGCATTCAAAAAAGCAGTTGAACGTGCAACGGCTTCGTCAAAATCAAAACTATAATAGTAACCAGCCCCAATTGGGTTGTCGCCATTTGAAAATTCATCCAAAAAGCCGTTGGTATTATTGTATTGAAACATACCATCTGGGAAAGCAGCTGAATAATTAGGGTTAAACAAGAAACCACCAATTAAACCACTCCACGCAAGTGAACCACCCATTGTCTGCTCTGTGCGGGCAAGACCAAACTTAACTGACATTAATACAGAGTCTTCAGGATTTTCCCAAGAACCATCAATTTGTAGTTGATCAACTTCAGATTTACCTGGGCTATGAATGAACTGACTGAAATGTGAGTCCATTTCACTTGGAGCAAGTGTTGTTGAACCGTTATTCCAGAAGATTGTACCTTGAGGAATATCACCTGTTCTAAAATCATAATGTTTAGTGGTTAATTGGTTTGAACCAAAAACTAATGAACCCGTACCTTTCATACCTTTATCGGCACCATTGTCAGCTTTGTTTTCTGAATTGTGGTAATCAAATGACAAAATTAAATCGTCAGTCGCTTGCCATTCAACATTAAAACCTAAAGAGCTTTCATTAGTTTCTGTAGTGTCACGATTTGCCGTATAAGAGCCATCATTACCCGACATATCAGCAAACAACACCGTACCATTTTCATCTAATTCGTAAGCATTTATGCTTCCGCCGTAGTCATGCCATTGTCCCCAGCCAATAGAGTTAGTGCCTGTAATGGATTCACCCATAGTGTAATCAAGTGTCACTATCACACTTTCAACAGGTGCATATTGAAACGCTACATTGGCGTTAGTTCTTTCACGCTCTATATTAGCAATACCGTAATTCATATCACGAGGGAAAAATGCACCTGGTGCTGCATTTGCATCGCGATTATCAATTACGTTTTCCGCATCTAAAGTAGGAAGTTGAGCATTTGTTTGATACTGCCACCCCTGAATATTTGCCGATTGCTGTTGAAAATCACGTTGTTGATGTGAAAATGAGAAAGAAAAGCCTAATGTATCATCAGCAAAGGTATTACTGTATAAACCTGAAAACTCAGGGGTAACATCATCACCCTCTACATTTGACGAGTCATAAATACCTTTAGCGGAGAAAACAAATTTCTCACCAGGACTTTGGAAAGGTTTCATGGTAACAATATCTACCGTTGCACCTAAACCACCACTTGAATTTTCTGCACGTGCCGTTTTACTAACGATGAGTTCACTAACACCATCAGAAGATAAATTTTCTAAATTGTATGAACGAGAATTACCTGTACCTGGCATTTGACGGCCATTTAAGGTAATTAAGTTAAAATCAGGACCAAAACCACGAACAGTAATTTGGCTACCTTCACCATTTGAACGACTTACCGTAACACCGGTAATACGTTGTAAAGATTCAGCCAAGTTAGTGTCAGGAAATTTACCCATATCTTCAGCTGAAATTACATCGACAACACCAGAAGTATTTCTTTTTACAGACATTGAACGGGTTAAACTGCTCATAATACCCGTTACTTCAATAACTTCTATTGCTTCATTTTTATTACCAGCTTCTGCTTGTGCTTTTTCTACTTCAGCTTCTGCTGCATAAAGTTGACTGCTTAGTCCTGTCGCTAGGATTGCAGATATACAAACGGCTATGCGTTTTTTATTAAAAATTGAATGTTTCATGTGTACCCTACTTTCTTAAAATTAGTTCTAATGACGGCGGCTCGTGAAAGCCGCTCAACCTTTCTTAATAACGTGGTTATGGCGTTGTTATCATTACATTGTCAAGACGGAAAACAGCCCCTTCACCCGTTCCCCAAGCAGGGAAAAACATTAATACATCAATCTGGCTAACATCTAAGCCTGCGTCAAATAATGTTTGTAGTGGGAATGTATATGTTTGCCATTCACCTGTAGTTGGTGCTAATCCTTCAGTGCTTCCTGTTAAAGGAAGCTCAGCAAAAGTAGTTGCGCCATCGGACTCAATTTTAAACATCCACGTGCTAGTGCCATCATTTGGTGGCGTAATAACCTTAATATCAAAGGTAACAACACCTGTTGCTAACATGCTTGATGCATCAACAAAAACACCATCGTCTGCGAAAAGGCCGACAACTGTTGGTTGTGCGCCAATAACATATTCAGCAGTCATACCATGTTCAGTTCCATCATTTTCAAGCGTTGGTGTTGAACCACCACAACAATCCCACAATGTCCATCCTGTTGCTGGAGCTTCAGTGAATAGCGCATTGTTATCAACTGTTGATGCTGTAGGATCATAAATCTTCACGTTATCTACACGGTAGATTGCACCTTCGCCAGCACCCCATGCTGGGAAGATCATTAGCACATCAATTGCACTTACATCTAATCCAGCAGTCGCTAAAGCAGATAAATTGAATGTGTATGTTTGCCATTGGTCTAGAGCAGGAGCTAAACCTTCAACGGTGTCAGTTAAAGGAAGTTCAGCAAAACTTGCGTTATTGTCTGCTTCAACTTTAAACATCCAAGCTGCATCGCCAGGCATTGACGTTACTTTCATATCAAACTGAATAATACCATTTGAAAGAATTGAAGAAGCATCAAATGGAGCTGGAGTATCTGTATTAGCTTCTCTTGAAATAAAGCCCATTACTGTTGGCTCTGCACCGATAGAGAATTCAGCTACGTTACCGTGTGCATCATCATCTAATTCAACTGTTGGAGTAGAACCACCACAACAATCCCACATTGGCCAGCTAGCATTTTCATCATCAGTAAATACAACTAATTGAGGAGCACCGCCAACATCACCTTCGATAGCAACATTACTTACTAAGTACTCAGCACCTTCACCAGTACCCCAAGCAGGGAATATCATAACAACATCAATAGCACTTAAATCTAAGCCTGCATCCTGTAATACTGATAATGGGAACGTATAGGTTTGCCATTCACCTTCAACTGGAGCAACACCTTCTAAACTAGTCGTTAAGTTTATATCACCCGTATTAGGTCCACCGTCACCAGCTTCAACTTTAAGGATCCATGCACTTGCTGCAGGAGGAGTCGACACGACTTTCATGTCAAATGATAAAGTGCCGTTAAGGTCTACTAATAGAGAAGCATCAAAAGGTGATGATTGTCCCGTAAAATCATCTGGAAAATGGCCATCTCTTGTACTAAAACCAAGCACTGTACCGTTATTGTCAGCTATAGTGAATTCAACAACATCACCTTTGTCTGCATCAGCAATAGTTGCAGGTGAAGTACCACCACAACAATCCCATGCCGCCCAGTTAGCGTTTAGCGTACCGTCAAATATAGATAAGTTCTTAGCAATACCATCGCTAGGAGGTACTGGAACTGGAGCTTTACCTTCAACAAGCGCATCTTCTAAGCTGTCGTAACCGGCTCTTACCGTTTCACAACCTTTACCTGTATCTGTATTTTGTTGACATTGATAAACACGTACGTAATCAACTTCAAATTTGTTAGCTGCATGAAAAGCAGTAGCGTCAACACCTAATTCGTTAACGTTTTCAGGCCAATCACCACCAACAGCGAAGTTAAGTATTAAATAGAAATCTTTGTCATATGGAGCAGTTGCCCAATAAGTAGTCAGTTCACCTGTAAGTTGGTCATAATATTCTGTGAACCAACCTCTGTGAGATAAGCCAACGGCTTGATCTTTACTGTTTGTGCGAACTTCAGATTGACGCTGTGTTGCAAAAAGGTGATCGTCCATATACCAACGAATTTCACCTTCTTGCCACTCTATTGCATAAGTATGAAAATCATCAGCTGGGTTAGCACCACTTTCTTGCATGTATGATTTACCAGATTGAGAGTTATCTGGCCAACTTTTACCGTAATGGAGCGTTCCATAAACATGTGTTTCTGAAGTACCGTCTTCTCTAGCTGAGCCTAGGTTAACTGATTCAAAAATATCAATTTCACCAGAACGTGGCCATTCGCCATATTCTTCATTTGTTGGCATCATCCAAAATGCAGGCCAGCTGCCCTGTCCTGAAGGAACTTTAGCGCGCATTTCCATACGACCGTATTTGAAATCACCTTTATAGCGAGTGGTCATTCGTGCTGAAGTATAAGGTAAAGCAGCACCTTCTTCTGCGGGTAGCGCTACAAGATTCAACATACCATCTTGTACGTAAGAGTTGTCAGCACTATCGGTATAACATTGCTTCTCTCCGTTTCCACCACCGTCACAGTTAATTTCATGTGTCCAGTTCTGGCCATTTATTGCTGTTCCATCAAACTCATCGTTCCACACCATTTCCCAATCAGAAACTGGTTGTAATGGATCAATATTTTCAATATTTGTATCGGTTGCTGAATCGCCACCACAACCAGCGAGTCCTAGCGTAACTGCTAGCCCTATTGTTGCGGCCAAGCCTTGTGTTTTAAATTTAACACTGCTTTTAATTTTCATGTCTTCTCCCCTAGAGATGTCCAAATCAAATATTTATAATCTTTCTTATGGTGTATGTACGTGACTCTTTAATAAAAAGGTTCACGTGAATATAAATACAATCGTAAATAAAATAATGTTTTTAACTGATTATCTTTTTAGCACAACGATTTACTAATTAGCATTAAAATACGGTCAGACGGGATAGTGAAAAGTTGAAATGGACAAAATGAGGTGAACTGTCTTATTTTGGTGATATTATTTTTGTTTTCCACTAACCCTTCTTATAGAAACCTTTTATTTTCCCCTTTTTGTAAGAAATCAAAGCAGATAATTGATTTAATTAAAAAAAACATCAATACCAACCTAAAAAACACACGTAAAACGAATATCACCACATAGCCAACCTGCTTAGTTTTAGCTCATTCTGGTAAATTATTAGCCAAATCATGTGTGAATTTAATAAAAATCCATTTGACCAGAAAATTAAGGACAACTCACCGCTTCCTGATTGTTTGTATCACTTATTAATGTACTTTGTTTGAAGCCTTATTGCGGTCAGTTTCAGTTAAATGTAACTCGAAACTCACTATAAAAAGGAATAAGAAGAGCACGCTTTAATGTTTAATTTAGCCAGTAATTATCTTCAATAAGGAAATATTCAACGGTATATAAAACAAAAGTATAGCGACTTATATGTAGTTTTGTATCTCAGGTTGATTTAAAGCGCTTCAAATAAATGAATAATAACAATTGAACAGTTTATAAGGGATCAAAATGAATAATCTAACAAATATGAAAAGATTCAACAAAAGCATCATCGTACTAAGTTTAGGCTTAGCTTTGTCTGCGTGTGGCGGTTCAGACGACAAGGCAGTCGAAATTATTGAAGAGATTGTCAATTCCGCACCAACAATTAGCAGCGCAGCAGTTACAACTGTTGAGTCAGGTACCGCTTACAGTTACTCGTTAGTTGCTGCCGATGCAGATGGTGACACATTAACAATGACAGCCGCGAATTTACCTGCTTGGCTAACTTTTGATAGCGCAACCGGAACATTGTCAGGTACACCATCAGATGCTGATGCCGGTGATACTGCAGTGACTTTAACGGTAAGTGACGGAACTGACGAGATCACGCAAGCTTTTACTATTACTGTAACCCTTCCTGTTGCCGTTAATAATGCTGCGGTTATTACCAGTACAGGCGTTACTACTGCAACTGTTGGTGAAGCATACTCTTATACGCTAATGGCGACTGATGCAGACAGCGACACACTTACCATGTCGGCGACTATACCTGCTGCACTTTCATGGCTAACATTTGATGCCGCCACGGGTATTCTTTCTGGTACGCCAGCATCGGGTGATATAGCTGCGACAGAAATTACGCTAACAGTAAATGATGGCACTGAAGACACCATGCAAATGTTTACTATTACTGTTGCTGACGCTGCAGTGATGATGGATATCATATCATTTGAAAATGCTCCTGAAACTTATACTTTTAGTGATTTTGACGGCGGAGCAGCAACCGTTATTGCAAACCCAGATGCAACAGGTATTAATACCAGTGTTCAAGTTGGACAAATGACAAAATCTGCAGGTCAAACATGGGGAGGGTCTACCATGACACTTGCTACACCAGTAGCAATTCCTGCTGGCAGTATGGTTACCATGAAAGTATGGTCTTCTCGTGCAGTACCTGTATTAGTCAAATTTGATGACATGAATGCTGAAAGAACTGTTAATCATACAGGATCAGGATGGGAAGAATTAACTTTCGACTTTACTGGTGACATAAGTACAAGTGAAAGCAGACTTACACTCATTTTCGATAATGGTGTGATGGGCGACGCTGCAGGCGATGCTGCTAATTGGACTTTCTATTTTGATGATTTTACTACACCTGCTGCTGAAGAAGTTGTCGTTGTTGATCCTGAAGGTCCTGCGATTGTTACTGACTTTGAAGCCGCAGCAAGTACTTATGTGTTTAGCGATTTTGATGGCGGAGCTGCAGTAGTTCTAGCTAACCCAGATGCGACAGCTATAAACACTAGCGCTCAAGTTGGACAAATGACAAAATCTGCAGGTCAAACATGGGGTGGTTCAACCATGACCTTGGCTGCTCCTGCAGTAATTCCTGCCAACAGTATGGTTACTATGAAAGTGTGGTCTTCACGTGCAGTGCCTGTTTTAGTTAAATTTGACGACATGAATGCCGAGAGAACAGCTAATCATACCGGTTCAGGTTGGGAGGAATTAAGTTTTGATTTTACTGGTGCATCAAGTGATGGTGAAACCAGACTTACCTTAATTTTTGATAATGGTGTGATGGGTGATGCTGCAGGCGATGCTGCTAATTGGACTTTCTATTTTGATGATTTTACTACACCTGCTGCTGAAGAAGTTTCCGAAGGCAATTTTGTTGCGGTTGGCACTCCATACGATTTTGAACCTACAGGTTTAGGCAGTGACTTTACGTGGACTGTTTTTGAAAATGATGATAATCCAGCATTAGAATTTGTTGCTAATCCTGGTTCATCTTCAGTTAATGACTCTGCAACTGTTGCAATGTTCACCGCCAGAATGACAGGACAACCTTGGGCAGGCACAGAAACAACGGCAGCTAATACAACTGCGTTCACGATGGATGCTACTAATAGCATTGTTAAGATAATGGTTTATAAGTCAGTTGTTAGTGACGTTGCTATGAAATTCTCTGTTGGGGCTGGTGCACAACCTGAACTAAAAGTGGCAAATACTAAAGTAAACGAATGGGAAGAGCTTACTTTTGACTTTTCTAGTTACATTGGTAGACCTGAAACCATTGGCATTGATTCTGTGATAGTTTTTCCTGACTTTAATTCAGACGGAAGAGCATCAGATACAGTGAGTTACTTTGATAACATTACACTTGGTCGTATTGAATAGACAGTAAAAAAACGTGGCTAAAGATAAATTAGCCAAGTTTTATTTATACCACCATTAGAATAAAAAGGTTTGCAGTTATCTTGTTGTAAGCCTTTTTTTAAACTCGTTTAATAGACTTATTTAAATAAGCAGAGGGGTTTTATGAAATCATCAAGAAATTTACTCGAGAATGAACTCGTATTGAATATAGCATTTGTATTTATTGTATTATTACTTAGCATAATTACATTGTATTTTATTGGCTAAACCAAAAGCTAAAGGCAATACATAACGGACAAAACCTTTGGCAACTCATTTTAGTGAACTGAGTAATTTACACATTCAACATCACTGTTCATAGTTATGCCTATTTTTACCAAATTATTTAATCGTTTATGAATGCACTAAATGCTTAACATTCTCAAAAAATTTGAAATGTAATTTAAAACTGTTGTTTAAAACCATGGCTATTCCTTTCAACTTATTAAGCATTCACCCTATAAAAATTCATCGTATAAACATAAACAAAGTAAATTAAATTATCTAAGCAATTAATGTTGAAGTTAAATAATTCACTTTATTATTGGTTAGAGGTTACTCGTTATTTTGAGGACTTAATCATTCTCTATTGTTAAATACTATAAATTCATCGTGTGCTTTTTCAAATTAACAACAGACAATTTCATTTCTTACACTATGCTTGATTAAATTGGTAAGTCATTTATATAATGATTATTATTAAAATATTGTAGTTCGTTAACTTTAGTAAAATAGGTATGTTATTTTGAGTCCAACGTTTCCAGTTCATGGTCGATGCACATTTACTATTGATAAAAACATCATCATTATCGATACATTAGGTCCATGGAACTTAGAGTTTTTCGAAATCCTTCATTCAAATCTACAACAAACGGTTCAAGAAAACTTCAAAAATAAAGCTTATGGGATCGTTGTAGAACTTAAAGGAGAAACGCTAGCTACACAGGAAGGTCTAAATTATCATTTACATAAAGTGAAACAAGGAAATGCTAAAGCAATTGCAATTAATATGGTTCAAAGCTCATTCGCGTTAACTACTCAAATTCAATTTGAAGCAGTTTACAATAAAGCTGGATTAAAAAATGAATTCTTTACAGATACCACAACTGCTAAAGAATGGATAGAAAGCGTATTACTCACTTTGTAAAAATAAAATATAATAGTAAAACGGACTTGAACTATGTTTAAGAATAAGAAAACTTGGTTTTTATTTTTTATCTTACTTATATCTGCCTTTTTCTTTAAATATACAAATAAAGTTAACTTCGCTTCTAATACTAGAGTTACGCAGAATCCTACCTCAGAAATAAATCAGCAATTATTAGAGCCTATAACTTTAAATTCGCAACAACCAAAAAAGAAACTAGTTCAGGAAGCATCTAATGAGGAGGATATTATTGAGTGTTCGTTGGAATCATTTGTTGAGGAAGAAGAGGATTTTGAAGTTCAACTGCAACACTTCCAATCCTTGTCTAGCTCCACCTCACAAGATAGGCAGTTAGAGTATATTTTGTTTGCTCAATTGCCTGATAAATCTAAGCTTGAATTGTTACTTGAATATAATCATAAATTTCCAAATAACTCATTAGCTTTAATGGAGACTGTTTCTTTATGTACCCTCATATCAAACAGTAAATGTAATAAGAGCTTAATAGATGCGGCTATTGCTTCAGATAAAGATAATGGTGCAATGTGGTGGCACTCCGCTTTATTTTTTGCTTCAAAAAGTGATGACGACGGTGTATTTACTTCAATATCTGAACTTATCAAAACCCCCTTCTTTAATGAAAAATACGGTGAAAGAATTAAGTTGTACGGACAAGCTTTAGAGGGGACTGCCGCATATGATTTCCACTCTAATATTATCGGAGGTATAGGTGTTGAAGCTGCAAGGCCTTTACCATTTAGCCATATTTTTAAATGGTGCAAAGAAAGCGGGGCAATAACAAAAATAAATGCATGTTTACAGTTAGGCAGTAACCTTGAAAAAAGAAGTAAGACTGGCATGTCTCAAGTTATGGGAATGCATATACAAAAACTCATATTTAAAGCTGAAGGTAATATTGAATTAGCTCATTCACTAGAAGAAGCAAGTGAAACACTTATGAAGCCTTTATATAGTAAAGAGTTCAACAAAGCTTCATCCTTGATGTTCCATAATGAAAAATTATTACGCCATTGGTTGGAAAATTTGGATGTAATTGGTGAAATAGAGTCTGCAGAAGTATTAATTGAAGAAGCTATTTACATTTCTCAAAAGAAAGGTACTAATCTGTGTAAAACTAGTAAATCGCAATAAGGGCCTGTAACTAATTTTGTGTAAGTACTTTTCTCCAGTTACCCTAGTAGGGTCAAAGAAAGGTAAAACACATGAACCAGAAAGAACTTGAAGCTTTTGCAAAAGAAGCAGCAAAAAACATTAAAAC